>Ga0194050_1000050_pt1 | contig 33291 bp, 40 predicted proteins | sample SepL2310m_MetaG_FD_148657 | JGI IMG/M metagenome (GOLD analysis project Ga0194050, IMG submission 148657) | Anoxic zone freshwater microbial communities from boreal shield lake in IISD Experimental Lakes Area, Ontario, Canada - Sep2016-L239-10m | ecosystem: Environmental > Aquatic > Freshwater >...
TTTTCTACCGACTCGGCAGGCTTTGCCTCAATTACGGCGTCCTGTGCGGCTTTGGTGACTTCACCCTCCCCTGAAGTGGCGTGGAAATCACCCTCTCCAGCCGTAGGGCTAAAGGCGCGTACTTTTTCAACGGGAGCACCGTTTATTGTCTCAGGATTAGCAGGTTTACCAACCCACGACTTTTGAACCTCAATCGGTTTCCCTTGAACGATGTCCTTGGCCAACAGGTTTCGGACTGTCTGAGGCGCATGCGGAAGCTCGTAGGCAAGGTTTGAGGCTACCGTCTCGATAAACTGCCGCTTTGCGGCCTCCGGATCCTTATCCAATAGATCCAAGAACTCCGGTGCCTGTTGGGCAAGCGCCAGGGTATTCTGCATTGCCTGACGCCCCACGAACTCACCACCTGTAACAGCGGCATTTTGGACAAGCTGCTTTTCCGAAAGCGCACCAATTCTTCCGCCAATGTTTGCGCCGGCAGTCCCGCCAAATTCAGTCGCCGAAGGAATCAGGGCACCGACAGCGCCGGTCGTTGCCGCCTGAAGTGGGGTTCCACCGGATGCCAATGTCTCTGCCGCTGGAGGAGCGCCAAACGCAACGGCTGGGGGAATGCCAAGCCGTTCAAGCAGCACCGATGCGCCGACCATTGGAACACCCTTGGCAAATCCTTGGGCGAAAACACTGCCCTTGGAATTCGGGGAAATACCAAGCGCCTGACCAGCCTTAGCCACGTCCTCCGCTGCGAACTCTCCCGCCTTCTTGATTGGATAGCCAACAAGCCTAGCAGCCTGCCCAACATCCGTAGCGTTGATTTCAGCCTCTGCTCGGGCCTTTTCCTCCGGGTTGAAAGGATTCGGAACCAATGCCCGTGGAATCGCCGTAGCGCCACGGACTATCGGTTCAATCGTGTCCAATGCCCCAGCTACCTGTTCCGAAGATGGGTCGAAGATTGTCCCCGGCTTATTGAGTTTCTGCTTCTGCTTAACCAAGTCGTACCGCTTGGAAAATGCGGGATCTTGGAAAAACTCAGGCTTGGTCTCGGCGATGAACTGCGTCAGGTCGTCATCCGAAACTTCGTTGAATCGGGGATCCGAATGGCGAGCGAAATCGAGGACGGAATTACTCATTTTTTCCACTTCTCGTAAGCCTTAAAATCGAATGCTGGAGGCCCACCTGATTGGTCAGCAGGCTTTGTATCCGGCCAATTCTTCTGGTAGTTTTCCCTGAGAACTTTCGTGGCTTCCTCAATGCTTCCACCAAAGTGCTTCATGAACCCTTCCGTATGTCGATTGACATATTTCTTCTCGGAGAGGTCGTCACCATTCTTATCCCGACGATTCTTGAGTTCTTGAAGGAAAGCAGCTTGGTCTCCTTTGAGTTTTTGGCGCTCCATCGCAGCCGCAGCCTTGTCGGCATTCATCTTCTCAGCAGAAGCAGCCTTAGCAGCAGCGATTGCCTCTGCCGAGTCGGTTCGACCAGCGGCGATGTCGGTCTTCGCCGTATTCGCCTCTCCAGCGATCTTCTCCTTAGAAGTAATCCCTTGGGAAAACCGATCATTCAACGCCTGTCGGTTCAGTTCAGCACCAACCGTGTTCGGTAGCATGTGCGCCGGCAAAAGGTAGAGCGTCTGACGAAAAGCCAATGGTCCAGCCTGTTCCAGCGGAAGCCCCTGTTGGACGTTCAAGTCAACTTGGGTTTTTAGGGCACTCTTGTACTGCTCCTGTTCCGCAAGCTGACCGGCGACGCGGGACGCCTGCTGCTTCACCAAGTCAGCACGTTCCTGTTCTTGCGCTGCCCGAGCCTGTCTCTCTTCTTCCAACGAGGCATTCCGCTCCTTCTCAAGCCCAAGCTGCTCCCTCTGCCGCGCTTCATTCTGGCGCGTGTGGTAGTCCTGCAACCCAGCTTGGTAGGCCGGTAGAAATCCAAGATAGTCGTCAACGGTTGGCATATTTCAAGACCCTCCCGGGATGTCCCATGAATTCGTGTTTGCGGTAGCGCCGGCGCCCTTTGACCCACCAAGGACACCAGAGCTTCCAAGCATAGTTCCACCAACCTGCTGGAAGGCCTTACCGTAAACGTCTCCAGGTCCAGGCGCGTTGGTTGCCCCCGTGAGTTGATTCAACTTCAAGGTTCGTTCTGAGGATCGGATACCCGCCAAGTCAGTCGGAGAAGGCCCAAGAAGCCCAGCGAGGTTGAACAGGTTGGCGTGTGGGGTATCCGAAACAATCGTGTTGGCCTGATTCGCCCCAAGGGTGGTCGCGTCCAGTGAAGTCCGGCCAAGATCCCGAAGCGTCAGGTTTCGACCCGCTCCAGACCCGCCGTAACCTCCACCAAGAGCCCGAGAAGCAGCCGACCGTTCCACCGCGCTTTGAACATCCGAAGGTAGGCGTCCAGCGAGTAGGTCCGCAGCATTGGCCGTCCGCTTGGCCTGCAACCCGGACCAACCAGGAATGGCCTGCTCAAGCATCGCGTTGACCTGATCCTGCGAGAAATGGTTCGCCCTTCCGGCAATTCCTTCGGCGGTGCCTTGGTTGTTTCCGATGGAAGAAAGCGCCTCACCCGTGATCGCGTTGGGATCAATTCCAGGGGTGTTCGCAATGTTGTTTAGGGCCGTCTTTCGACCCTTGGCAGCGTTGGCGGACGCGACCGTGCCACCAATCAGCGCCGCCGCTCCGATTCCTGCGATAAGTCCCATAAAATTAGACAACCTCCTTCAGCATCTCGTTGGAGTTTTCTTTCGAGAACACGATCTCAGGATTCATTCGCTGGATGTTCAGGGAAATGAAAAGACGTGCCTTTTCTTCGGCGAATAAGTTCGAGTTTCCAAAGCAATAGACCCAAATGGCCCGAAGTGATTCAACCGTGAACAACTCGGCGTAATCCATCCGCAGCCACTCCCAAGACCACTCCGTAATCTGGTCGAAGCAGTATTCCATTGAACCTGTGTCAACCGGATATCCAAAAGCCTCCCCGGCACGGAACGAAGACTCAGAAGGTTCACGAATAATTCCAACCCGTCGCGCCTTCTCAAACGTAGCCTTCGGAAGCCATCCGTAGGTTGTGCTGTCCACAACGTATTCCCAGTGTTCAAGTTGGTCCCGAATCGTCTCTTTCCAATTCGGATCGGTTGCCGCCAATTCGTGGTTCGCAACGCACTTCGGATGCAGAGACAGAAAAGCAGCCAAGAAAGCCGTTCCGCTTCGTGGCATTCCCGCGATCTGGATTAGCGTTCCACTCATAGCAGGAGAGAAATCCAAGCCGGAATTCGCATCAAGGCAAAGACGGCAACTTCGCACCCACGGGGCACCTTTGCCAAGTCGCAGGCAATCGCTGTGAACATTGCTGGGTTCGGGTGAACGTCCTTACCGATGTATCCCTTTATCTGGTTAATCCTGGCCACCTGTTCCGGGAAATTCTCCGTCAGGTAAGCAAGGACAGGGTTCCACTGAGGGTCGATTCCGTCCTTGAAGAATGAGTTTCCGAAACCTTGGATTTTGTGACCGTGGCCTAACTGCGATTCCACCTTTTCCTTGGTAGCAGTTTCAAAAACTTCCCGAGCCTCTTGAACTGGGGCGTGGCGGATTCCGGTAGCCAGCAGAGACGATGCAATAGCTTGAGCTATTGAACCGCTTCCAAAGTACGAGTTCACGATGGCGGCAGAACTGTTGTTTCTGTTGTTTATTGCCGACCCGTAATGGGCAGCAGCGACTAACTCGAAAAGGCGGTTCACCTTGTCGTCGCTCAAGTCAATCCATGGAACTTCCAGCGTCATTTTACATCATCCCGTCAAGCACCCTCGAATTGTGGGCAGAACCCAACGGCTGAATATTGATTGCAGTGCGCTCTTTTCCGCCTTCCATTCGCTCCGTGTAGTTCCGCAGCTTCCGAGTAGCCTCAGAACGGTAGAAATTGGCCCCAGCTTGGTCGTACTCGTCCGCCAGCTGAATGGACCGCATCATGGACTCTAAAGCCCCGAGCATCGAAATAAACAGCCAATCGGTGTCGATGTAGGCCGGCGAAAACGACTTGGAAACCAAGGCGGTGTAAATCTGCCAAGGCCAGCAATTATCCGAATTGCAACCGTCTGAATTCTTGACCGGTAGAGGCTGCAAAAGTCGGCAGCAACTCTGCGTCAGGTAGGTGCGACGATAGGCCGGGTTCTGCTCGTAAGGGTGGTAGTTGGCCACCTGAGTTTCAGATCCAGTTACCGTGTTGTAAACCGTCACTGAGACCCACCCGTCAGTAACTGGCTTTTGAAGGCCGGCGAGAGGATACTGGAAAATGTTTACGGTCGTTGCGTATGGATACGCTAAAGTCACGTACTCGCCTTCAATCCAGTTTCCAGAAACGCTGTCTTGAGTTCGGACGGGAACGCCATTCTGGTCCACTCCTTGAACCAGGATTCGCTTTCCAACATCCGAGGAATTAGCCGGGTAGAATCGAAGCTGATTCAGAACTCCGTCCCATTCTCCGTAGGTGGTCGCAAGTCCACGGTCCAAAAGCTGACTTGCAGCCTCGTTGCTGTACCAGTCGTTATTACGAAGTGCCGGGGCCTTTTCGTAGGCTTCAAATTCGTACCAAGAATTTCGGACCATCACCGTGTCTCGGCAAATCTGGAGACGCTCAACAACGGCCACGTCAGCGGGCCACACAATGCACGACTTGTTTCCGAGGATCCGAAGGCGTTGGTACGTACCCCACCAGCGACCTTCCATGGCCAACTCCTCTTGGGCACGGTTAAGGAGGGTGATGAATTCAGTCGAACACGGAACCAGCTTCAACCGCTGGGCCATTCCAGAATCCTTAGCCTGTTTGAGAGTGACCCTCATTTGAATGCGTAGGCTTTAAGGTTCCAGTAGGCAATGGTTAATAATGCAGCTCCACCAGTTGTTTTGTTTATTAAATAAGAGGTGTTGTTGCTGTTGAATCCAACTGCCGTTGAATTTGCCCAAGTCACTGTGTTCATAGACCCGCCTATATGATTAATCTGTTCAACTGGCGTTTCATCACCAACCAAATAACCTGCTTCCCCAATTTGACACACTGCAACAACTCGAAATAGTTTTGGTTTTACTCCAAATCCATGATTCCAAGAAAGAGGGATTCCGGCCCCTGGAAATGCCGTCTCTGTGGACTCGAAAATCGAGTTCTCCCAAACGGTAGTAAGAACTGCGGAAACCGTTCTAGTGCGAAGGAACGCGCCATCGGTGCCAGCAGCAGCGATGTCGCTCGTGGTAAGCTGCGAGATGCCTGTGACCTCGAGATTTGTGCCGTCGAATACCATTGCGTACCAATGGCCAGCCTTCAAAGCACCGGGCCAAAGGTCCGCACCAGCGACCTTAACCGCTACCGCCGCGTAAGTATTGATCTGGATTGTTGAGGCACCAGTGTTTGTGTTCGCAATCTTTACGAAGAAAACGCCCGTGTTTAGAGCATCCGGTGTAAATGTTGGGTAAACTGGAGTAAGCGCATTAACCAAGTAGGAATTGACCGCTCCAACGTCTGAACCGAAGTACACGTTCGGAGGATTGATGGGCCTCCATGCACCGCCCGAGTAGTAATAGAATCCAATCGCCGCACCTCCACCGGTAGTTTTCAGCCAAACCTTACCGATATTTTCGGGGTCAGGGATTGCCGGTTGAACGACAATCTGCGTGTAACCCGAAGGGAAAGGGATCCTGAGAGCCGCAGCGAAGGCGTTCAGCGTCTCCTGCCAAGTGCCGAAACAAGCCCCGGGGTCGATAGTCCCAGCCGTTGGAACAATGTATTGAGTGCTCATTTCGTCAGCGTAAAGATGTCAACTTGGGCGCTTGAAGTGTTGTAAAGAACTCCACGGATCGCATCTTCCGTTACCGATAACCTAAGCGCCCCAAAATCAGTGTTGTAGCGGAACTGGCTGCCAGCGATAGGAGTACCAAACCCGGTCTTGGTTTGTCCACCTAGACCGTTAACGATGTAGGGCACCGTGTCCACAAGTAGTCGCTCGTAGGAGTGTTCATGGCCGGCGATTACCAAATCCACGCCAAGCTGTTTGAACTGCCAACGAAGGGCCACGTAGGACCCCGGAGCCGTGACGTTTGGTTGACCAGTATGACCACTTCCCGAGGAGTAGGGCGGGTGATGCAGGACGACTACCTTCCAGCGTGCCTTGGAGGCGTTTACAGCCCGAACAAACCAACGCCATTGGGCTGATCCACCGGTCGGGTTGTTGTCTGAATCGAGAGTTCCAGCCGTATTTCCATCCGGCTCCAACAGGGTTCCGGCACTGTTCCATCCCGAGTCTAGGAAGAACACTTCCACGCAGCCCCACCGTTGGTTGTAGTACCGTCGTGGAGCGGAATTGAGCGGTGAAGACTGAAAATAGGCAAGGTACGCCGCAAGAGTCCCGTCAAAATCCCAGTCGTGATTACCAGGAACAGGCCAGAACTTTGCCCGATTCGTTGAAAGAGGGTAGTAGGCACCAACGACGAAGGCATAGGGGCTGTTGGAGTAGTTGTTGTCACCGGCAGAGAAAACCAAGTCGTAATTCACGTCCGCCTGAACCACGGCTGCGACGGCTGTTTCGTTGGCATTCCCAACCCCGTAGTCGGCGATCTGCCAAATCACGACCTCATGCGACGAATACTCGAAGTCCTGCGGTTGGCAGCAGTCCTTTGAAAAACACGTTCCTGGAGTGATGCAGCTCATCAGGTACATCCCTCCGGTGAGATGATCTTTCCCAATGCAGGCTCGGGAACAGTCTTGGCTACGAATCGCCCCTTCTTGATCCGCGTGTGACCCCGAAAGTCCCAACGGACCTGGAATTCGTACCCTTGGCGCATCGGGCGCTCAAGTTGATCGTCTGAATCGTTCGGAGGCGCAGGAGTGGCGCGCCTTGGAAGGCTCATGGATCGCTTCATCTTGGGCGGTTCGTAGCAGTTATCCGGAGCGCATACCGTGTTTGCCACGCACTCATCCCACACGTTCAATCCAAGCCAGCACGGGTTTTCATCGGCTCGAAGCTGAACATCGGTAGTGACCTTCCCTTGGACATCCTCATACCAGAGTTCACTCGAAACGAATTCCCGGAGTGAATTGAGACCCTGGAACGAGACAGACCGAGAATAGACCGACCAGTCGATGCGGGTATTCCCGTTGTCGAACGAATCTTGTTTCGAGATTTCATAGAGGCAAATCCTGAAATCCGAATCAAAGCACATCGCAAACGCCCGCTTCACTCCGTAGGTGTCGGTCGAAAACAACTGGAGAGGGTTAATTCCGGTCCAAGCCCCTTCCCAAGCTGGAGCCGATTTACCGCGCATTCCCGAGATAAGCTGGAAGTCGATTGAGTTGATTACCTCATGCCAAATACCCCGAGCGTGCAACTGAGGCCGGCCAGTCATCAGCATCCGGTTGTCAAAGTTGACACCAGAACACCAATTCAAGAGGGCTTGGTCATCCCCATCCAGGGAAAAACTTTGCTCGTTTGAAATTGGAGTGTTTCCCCAGTCTCCAAACTGTCGGAAAGCAAAGTAAAATGAGCGAATTCCGTCATGGGCACGGAAATACATATCTCCATTTACACGGGTCACAAAGTTGGAAAGGGATCCGTATTCTATCAACGCAACACGCTGAAGAGGTTGCCGCTGATCTTTCCAAGTGGTTCGGTCAACTGGCGCGTCAAATTGAAATACCCCCGATTGGGTGAACACCATCAACCCGCCTTCTCCGGTCGCTGACCCTTGTTCCGCAACGAAAGATAGCGCCGTAATCTCGCCCGCTTGGAGAGGTGTTGAGAATGCGCCGCCTTCGTTGTAGAAGTCGTTTTCCGTGAACTTGAGGATAGAAGCCGTCCCGAGACCCGGATCTCCGTAGAGGATATTACCGCCCACATACTGGTTTCCAAAGGCAACCCAAATACGACCGATTCCGTATGTAGTTGGACCGCCAACAGGCACTTCGTCAGCCATAGCCCGACGTAGCGTAACCCCGTCGTAGATGTATGGTTTTGATTGCCCATCTTGAACGATCAAGAAGTCCTCGGCTTGGCAGAACCACGCCTTTTGAAGCGTTGGGTTATTGCCCGAATCTGGGAGCGGAATAGCAGTAACCGTGTAGTCCAGCAAGGAAACCCGGTAGAGGCGTCCAGTGATTGATGCGACTACAAACCGGAGATTTCCCTTTGAAAATGCGCTACAACCCTGGAAAAGACCGTCCTCAAACGCTGCCTTAACGTCGTTATTCGGGAACGAAAGTCGTCTACGATTGAATGCAGGCCGACAACTCATGTACCCGTTACGAAACTGGGTATTGATGGCTTTTGCGACCTGATTGGGTTGAATCAGAGACGGCGCAATGCCCGAGTTGATTCCGCCCTCAAGCGAAAAGAACTCACTTTCGAGCCGATTTTTCTCTTCAACTGGCATTGGTGTTGACTGTACCTGCCCAGTGCGGTACTCGGAAAGGCACTTGGCTTCAAGTTCAATCCGACCTACCACGGATTAAACCTCGAATGTCTGCATTCACGAAATACGGCATGGAATGGAACACTGCCGATTCGGTTGCGATTGAGATGGCGTGCATTCGTAAGCACGAAAAGCTCAAACTCCGCACCGGAACGACCCTGTTTCAGCATTACAAGGCGCTAATTTCCGCCTTGTGGCCACACCTGTCTTGGCACAAGTGGAATGAGCGGATCCTTCGGAATCTCTGCGAAAATTCGGTCACTGGAATCATGGGGCCGGCATCCTCGGGGAAAACCAACACGGTTTCCGCATTCGCCCTGACCGACTACTACTGTTTTCCAAATGAAACGACTTGGCTCATTTCTTCGACGACTTTGGCCATGCTGGACATGCGAGCCTGGGGTGAAATATCCAAGCTCCATCGAAAAGCCAAGGAACGACGTTCTGACCTACCCGGACATATCATCAATTCTCGACGGATGCTGTCCACCGACGGGCGCGAGGTCGAAGATCGAGACTTCCGAAATGGAATTGTCTGCGTGGCTTGTAAGCAAGGGAGTACCTATGTCGGTCTTGGAAATTACGTCGGAATCAAGAACGAGCGGATGCGAATCGCGGCTGACGAGCTTCAATTCATGCCAAAGAGCTTCGTCGATGCATTTGCCAACTTGGCCAAAAATGGAAGTGCAAAAAGGTCAAAATTGGAGGGTTTCAAGGGAATCGGACTCGGGAACCCTAAAGATCGAACCGATGCTCTAGGGGTGCTCTGCGAGCCCGCAGATGAGCTTGGAGGGTGGGACGGCGTTGGGGACATGGACGGAACACAAGAATGGTCCACCCGTTACCCTGGCGGAAAATGCGTCCAGTTGGACGGAATGGATACCCCAAATGGGGAGTATCCACGGGGTTTGAACCCCTACCCGTACCTCATCACCCCGGAGGACATCGAACGGGACATTGCTTTCTTCGGGGCTGATTCAATTCAGGTTTCCATGATGAACCGGGGCCGGATGCCTCGGGATGCCCAGGATCGGCGCGTTATCACCCGGTCCATGTGCCTCAAGGGTCAAGCCATGGAAGAGGCTGTTTTCTCGTCCACGGACAGCTTGGTGAACATCGGGTGCCTGGACGCGGCTTACTCGGGCGTTGGTGGCGACCGAGCTCCGTTTGTTCACCTTCAGTTTGGGAAAGACAAGGAAGGGAAGTGGATCCTCGCGTTCGTTGGAAAGCCGGTCGTGGTTCCAATCACAGCATCGTCGCCCCTGAGTCCCGAGGACCAGATTGCCACGTTTGTAAAAGAACGGTGCGAAAACCTGAACATTCCCCCGGAACACTTCGCATTCGACTCAACCGGACGCGGATCGTTGGTACTCTCCCTAAGCCGCCTTTGGTCTCCAAACGTCGTAGGCGTTGAATTCGGAGGAAAAGCTACCAAAAGACCCCTTGGAAAGATCCCGGATTGCTCCAAGAAATACCGGAAATTCGTGTCTGAATTGTGGTTTGCAACCCGTCACCTAATTGCCGCAGGTCAGCTTCGCAATCTTCCCGAGGACGTGATGGAAGAGGGCACCAAACGGGCTTGGGACATCTTTGAAGGCGGGTACGAGGACGTAGAGACCAAGGACGAGACAAAGCTACGTGTTGGCCGAAGTCCTGACCTTTACGACACGTTCGTTGCTGGAGTCGAAATGGCTCGCCGACTTGGGTTCCGAATTGAGGGGGCTTTACCTCCCAAGGATCCCGCCAAGAAATCCGTCGTGATGCAACGTCACGAAAAGTACAAAAAGCTGTCCGAATCTTTCACGCTGAACAACAACTGATCGCCTATGCCAATCATCAACCGAAGCCAATTTCCGCCCGGTGGCTGGAAATACACACAGCCGGAAACGGGCTGGAAGATCGAAAACCCGGGGTTCACTTTCGAGGAGACCGCGATTGAGATTTTCAAGCATCGTGCGGCCAACCCGACGATATTCGCGTCAAACAGTCTCGACACCTGCCGGAACGATCTCGACGCATACACGGAGGCACGGGCGCACGCTGAAGGGTGGTTTAGCGTGTCCATGTTCTCCCCAGCACAGGCGATGCTCCCAAAATTGAAGGCTCTACCGGATACTCAGGCGCAGTCGGTGGAGCCCAAGTCAGTGCGCCAAGTGGGGGTGGTTGCGCGTTTTGCGGAGGTCGTTAAAGGCGACCTGGAAGGGGCAAAGATCGTGGCTTCTTGGCTTGGTGACGGAATGAGTCCGGTTACGCCTCGTCTTGCCCAGGATCGCGCCAACATCTGCATCAACTGTCCTCAGAACGAGATTGGGAAGAGGAAGATTACCGGTGGATTGGCTAAGGCCCTGAAGTGGGCGGCTGAACTCAAGGCCCATGCTTCTCTCCACGTCAAAGGAGAGGATCTGCTTGGGACCTGCAAGAACTGCGGGTGCCACCTACCAACCAAGGTTTGGGTTCAAGCTCGGCATATAGCTGTTGGTGAACCTCCCAAAGAACCGTTCCCTGATTACTGCTGGGTAAAGAACGAGTTGGACCGTCGATTGATGCCCCCGGTATTGGCCAACCAGAAGGAATTGGAGCCGTTCGCGTGGACTCAGACTGCGGTGAAGGAACCGGGTCCAATCCACCAGCAAAACAAGTGGCAGGGAGGTGTTTTCACGATCCCAAAGGACTCCCGAGACCTCCTGTTCAATTCGGGCCTTGTTCAGCGTTCGGACGGCCTTTGGTTAGCTGCGAGACGCCATTCCAGCCCCCGTTCAAACACGGTCGTCATGTTCAAGCTGGACGACATGATGAACATTGAGTCCGGGAAGGAAGTGACGTTCAAGAAGATTGCCGACAACGAGCATTTCGAGGATCCCCGGGTGATTACCATTCCGGGTACCGACAACGTGCTCCTGACGGCCTGCAATTACTTCCTACACAGCCTCCAGTCAGGTTCCCATGCCCACCAAGGGGTCTTTCTCTTGGACAAGGACTGGGTATGCCAAGCGGCGTTCCATCCTGCTTACGGAGCGAATGGAATCAGCATTGAGCACAACACCGGCAACGAAAAGAACTGGTGCCTGTTCTACCATGGTCAGATCCCCCATCTGGTCTATTCCTGCTCATCGAAGTCGAAGCACCAAGTCGTTCAACTGAACCCGTCCACGTTTCAGCCCGAACAGTCGTTCATCACGGACGGAATTGTTTGGCCCTACGGTGAGGCTCGCGGGGGAACGCCCCCCGTCAGGATCGGCGACGAGTATTGGAGCTTTTTCCATTCTTCCCAGCCATGGCAGACGACTAAACGCCGGTATTTCATGGGCGCTTACGCATTCAAGGCAAAGGCTCCGTTTGAAATCACCAAGTACACCAAGATTCCGATTGCTTCAGGATCTCAGTTGGATCCCATGGTTCCAAATTGGTCTCCATTGGTCGTTTTCCCTTGCGGTGCTGTGTTCAACGGTGACGACTGGCTTGTGACCTACGGAATCAACGACACGGCCTGCGGTTGGAACCGAATCCCACACGAAGAACTCGTTGCGGCGATTTCCGAGGTATGAACGCCGTCCCCATACTCATCGGAAACCTAGACGACGAGCATTCTCACAATGCTCGGTTGAAACACTTTGCGGAACGAGGGATCAAGCCGGTTACAGCATGGGGATTCAATGGCGTAAATTTGGCGCTCCAAGCTCTTTCTCCTCATGAAGTGGATCAGAAGGGTGTGAAAACGTTTGTTGAGCCCCAGCAGGTCGGAGAAGTGCTTTCGTACATTGCCGCGCTTCACGTTGGAATCGAGACTGGTAAGGACTTCATTGTTTTCACCCAAGACGCGGAGCTTGACCAGGGTTTCGTTTCCGCATGGAACCCAATCGAGGCGGACATTCCAGATGACGTTGGATGCGTTCAGATCGACAGCATCGACCACGACGGAATGCGGAACTACGGGGACCACAACGCCTTTTTCAGTCGCCGAAGATACCCGTTTGGATACTCGGCAATTTGGTGGAGGAATCTTCGGGCAAAGGTTGCGGTGAATATGCTCACTCCGGTATGTTCACCCGTTGACGTACTGCTCATGCGTCGTGTTTACCCGAGCCTTGGGCACACAACTTCAATTCAACGATTAAGCAAGAGAGTTACATGAAACTTACGATTGCCTACATGACGAGTCGGAAGAACCCGAGAATCCAGTGGTTCTTTAACTCGTTGCATCGTGAATGCGGCGGTGATTACTCAGGTTTTGAGGTGATCGTAATTGATTTCCATGCTGAAACTGAAGGCCGTAAGGAAGAGATATACTCCAAATTCAAAGGCCCCAAGGATCGCATTCGACACGAGCCTCCTAAGCCAACGGTTTGGCAGGGAAAATATCGCCTCACAAAGTCTGACTTCTTCGCAGCTTCAAACGCTAGAAACACTGCCCTTTGCCTAACCCGAACAGAGTATATCGCCTACGTTGACGACCTAAGTGTTTTGATGCCTGGTTGGCTTGATGCTGTAGTTACTGGATTAAGCCCAAACCAAATCAAGTGTGGCGCTTATCGAAAGGTGAATGGAATTGAAGTTTCAGATTCGGGTGAACTGGTGAGTTTTGAGCATTCTGAATCTGGATTGGACAACCGATTTGAACGAGTAAATCAGGACGTGGTTCCGTGCGACGCATCTTGGCACTATGGATGTTCTTTGGCGGCCCCCGTTGAGCTTTACCTACAAATCAATGGATGGCCTGAAATCTGCGACGGAATGGGGTACGAGGACAGCATTACAGGATTGGTGCTCAAGAACATCGGAGTCACGTTTTGCTACGACAGACGTATGATGACTTACGAGGATGATCGGGCGCATTTTGAGGATGTTCCAATGAAGCGTTGGGATCCAGGTCAGAGCCCAAACGACAAAAGCCACGCAATGATTCGAGCAAACCACATTGCGAAAAACTTCCCAAATTACTTTGGTGAAGAGGGAATTCGTGGTGTTCGTGACAAGGTTTTGAGGGGATTCCCATTCCATGTATGCCAGATTCCTGAACATGAATGGTTTACCGGAAAACAACTAATTTACATGGGATGAAACGGATCCAGACACAGCTCATTGGTCGATTTGGAAACCAGTTGTTCCAATATGCTTACGCACGGTCTGTGTGCGAGCGTTACGGGTTTGAATTGGTGGTCCCAAGATGGGTTGGAGAGGAAATTTTCGACCTCGGAATTGAGAACTCGGCAAAAACAGACGACAACCTTCCACGCTGCGAGCAGTTGGACCCATGCTTAGCTGACGGTGATTTCCAAATCAATGGATACGCCCAGGCTTCTGGTTGTGTTGCGAATTACTCCAAGAAAGACCTGGAGCGGTGGTTTCGGTTCAAACCTGGAGTGCTTGACCAGTTGGAAACTCTTGTTCCAGTTCATCGGGTCGTTGCTCATCGCCGAGTTGGCGATTACTTCGGAGCCGGATACCCGGTGGTTAGCAAAAAGTCATACGAAACCGCTGTCGAGTGGTGGAGACTTGGAGAGTTTGAATGGGTTACTGAAGAAAATCCTGCCTTCGCTGGATTCCCACATCACTTAGGTTTCTTGCCTGATTTCTGGAGGATGACAAAGGCTACTCACCTATTGAGAGGTAACTCGTCTTTCTCCTGGTGGGCAGCATCACTCTGTTCTGGTGATGTTTACTCACCAAGGATTGATGGGCTTGTTGGTGGAATCGAACACGATTGCGAATTCGTTCGTGGGAATTGGCCTCGAATAGCAAATCTTTATGGAGTTGATGAATTTAATCTAAAGGACTGTACATGAAGGACTTCACAGAAGAAGAACGGTACAACTACGACTTGAACGAGAATTCGTTCGTGATTGATGCTGGAGCCTACCATGGACATTTCTCAAAACGTATTTGGGACAAGTATCGTTGCCACATCATCGCGCTTGAGCCTTCGGAATCATTTTTCACAACCTCCCTGGAAACTCTTAGAGGAACCGGGGTTTACTTGTTGAAATGTGGAGTTTCAGGACATACTGAATCTGTCCAATTTGGAATTGCAAACGATTCAACTGGAAGATTTAAGGATTCTGAACAAACAGAATCAGTTTCTTTGATTGATGTTAGTTCTCTTGTTTCAGGTGTTCAAGTTGTTGACCTTTTGAAGTTGAATATCGAAGGCGGGGAATATGCCGTTATTCGTCGGTTGATTGAAACTGGTCTGATTCTAAAAATCCAAAATCTACAAGTTCAGTTTCATTCTTGCGCTCCCGGAGCGGACTCCATGGTTTCTTCAATTTCTGAAGAACTACAAAAAACTCACAACCTAACTTTCGATGCTGGCGCTTACATTTGGCAAAACTGGGAACGAAAATGAAATTCAACAACTACTTCGATAAGACTTTTGTAATCAACATTGAGTCACGAAAAGACCGCTGGGCTCATGCTCTTTCCCAGGCTGCTGAACACGGAATGTCTTTCGAGCGTTTCAATGCCTATTCTGGAATTGAATTTGAGGGAAAGGTTAATGGCAACGTGGGTTGCACGGCGTCTCATCGTGGAATTCTGGAGGTAATAAACTACCACAGATACGAAAAGACTCTTGTCTTGGAGGACGACTTCCAATTTGAGTATCCACCTGAGAAGGTTGACGAAATCTTTTCTTCGTTCATGGCGAATGTTCCTGACGATTGGGACATTCTGTATTTCGGATGCCACTACGGATCAAAACCTCGTGAGCGAATTGCCAGTAACGTGATTCGGCCAGATCGAGTGCTTACCACTTCAAGCTATGCTATCCGTGGAAAGGCGGCTCGATTTTTGGCTCCTCACATTTATGGAAGTGGAGGAATTGATTCGTTTTACAGCAATTTCTCGGACAAGCTGAATTACTACGTTGTTTCTCCCCGGTTCCTGACTCAATACGCATCTGTTTCAGACCTCACTGGTCTTTTCACGGACAACGCTCAATGCATGAGGGACCCCAACCATGAAAAAATGGTATGCTGAACGCCGATAGCATGCCCGCTTTATGAAAAAACAAAAAACAAAAAATTCCAAACTTGGGACTACGGAGTTTTCTAATTTTTTGATTAAGAAACTTAAATCCATGCCACCTCCTGAGCCCATGTGGGAAGCTAAGATTGTGAAAGGAAAAATCCCACCTCTTTTGGGTGTTCAAGATACTTTTGACAGAATCGAAAAGGCATTTCCAAAATCACATCCTTTGTTTCGGAAGTCGAATTCGTCTCCAAAAAGAAAGAAAAACTCATGCTGAACGCCGACAGCACGCCCGCTTTGCCGGGAGAAATCGCCCGGGCCTTGTCCCTGACTGCCCAACCAAAACTGGAAGGGTGGTGCACGGTCGAGAAGGCTTCAGCAATGGCTGGCCTAATCGTAAAGCACCTGCCTGAAACTGTCGTTGAAATTGGGGTGTTTGGGGCACGCAGCCTTATCCCACAGGCGATGGCTCTTCGGGCGATCCACGGAGGAACCATTTACGGCATTGACCCTTGGAAGCGAGAAGCATCAGTTGAGGGAACGAACGACCCCAAGAACGATGACTGGTGGAACAAGTTGGACCATCACGCGATCCACAAACTTGCCACGGAGGCGATTTGGCGATTCGGACTGGACGACCACGCCGTTTTGATCCGGTCAACGTCCCAAGCCTGTGTTGGCCTGTTCCGAGACGGAATCGACATCCTCCACATTGATGGTAACCATTCTGAAGAGGCTTCGACAATAGACGTGGCCCTATACGTGCCTTTGGTGCGGAAAGGTGGCTACATTTGGATGGACGATTGCAACTGGGCAACCACTCTCAGGGCTCGTCAGGAAATCGAAAAGGTGGCCACCAAGATTTCTGAGGTAGCAACGGAGGGCCAACTTTGTTACCTGTACCAGAAGCAATAGGTGATTTATGGCCAAATTCTCTGATCCCGGAAAGATTCGTCAGGTTGTTGAGGCAATGCGCTTGGCTGACCTTCCGCGTGCCGTCAACCGAACTCGAATCAACACCCTGTTCAATGGGGAACAGCCTTTTACAGCTCAAGAGGCTGCCGACAACCGGATTCAGACGAACGTGAACTTCCTGGAGGCGACCCGTCTTGCCCGGGATAGTCGTCTCGTTTTTGAGAATGCCTTTATCAACGTCGGCGACCAGTTGAACATTACGGTGGATTTTGGCGCTCCAGACAAGGCGTTGGAGTACAGCAGCAAGGTGACGAAGGCGGTCAACAAGCTCCTGAAGACCTCTCGGAAGTACCTCGGTACTCAGAAGTCGAAGTTCGCTCAGGTCGTGCTTCACGGAAACGGTCCAGTGAGTTGGGCTCGAAAGAACGAATGGTGCCCGTTCATGATCGGGATTGAGGATCTGTTCATTCCTTCCGGGACGTACCGGGATCTCTCAAACCTAGACCACTTCGCCATCTATCGCCGGTTCACGATTGCGGAGCTTTACAAGGCCATCGAAGGCCCAAACGTGGCCAAGGGGTGGAACAAGCCGGTCATCAAGCAACTGATCGCTCAGAAGAACCAGCAACTTACCCAGCCGTCGAATTGGGACAACTGGTGGTTCCCGGAAAAGGTCGCCGAAGACTACAAAGCGAATGCCGGCTACTACGCTTCGGACGCGCAGCCGACCGTTGCAGTGTGGGATTTCTACTTCAATTCAGAGGAAGAAGGTGGCGAAGGTTGGAGGCGAAAAATCATTCCAGCAGGAGGCGACAATGGATACCCAAGCGACGTTGACCCAATCCTTTTTGACGGTGGTGAAACTTCCTACGGAGACAGCCTGGACAAACTCCTATGTATCCAATTTGGGGACGGTAACAATGTCGCCCCGTTCAGGTACCACTCGGTTCGAGGACTTGGATTTCTCTTATACGCAGTCTGTCACCTATCGAACCGGCTCAACTGTCGCTTGGCCGATACTGCATTTCGGGAAATGATTTACCTGTTTCGGAACGTGCCGGACGGTGATCGAGAGCGCCTGCTTCAAATCGACATGTACGACCTCGGGGTGATTCCCGACGGGTTGACAATGGTGACTTCCAATGAGCGCCACCAAGTCAACGAGGAGTTGGTCGGTGCCGTGATGTCAAAAATGAGACAGTTCATGGCCGAAAACTCGTCTTCGTTTACCCGGGACTCGAACGACGGGACGCAGAAGGAAATGACGGCTACGGAGTCGTTGGCACGCTCCCAAGATGCCAACACGCTGGCCTCTTCGATGCTTGGTGATGCCTACATTAACGAAGGATTCCAAGACCGGGAGATTTGCCGCCGGCTGACGATCAATGGAAGTACCCACCCGGAGGTCAAAGAGTTTCAGCAGGGTTTGCTTGAGGAAGGCGTACCGATTGAGGCGATCAACTCCGAACGCTGGGAAGTCGTCCGAAACCGGAACATTGGAAACGGAAACAAGTCCATCCAGATGGCCATGGCTGATCGTTTGATGGCTATTCGAGGGAATGTATCCCCTGAAGGTCAAACTGTCATTGACCGGCTCTACGTACAGGCCACGACAGACAATCCCGACTTGGCCAACCAGTTGGTTCCTCCTGTTCCTCCGATTGCTACCGCTACCACTGAAAAGGCTCAGTTGGCTTGGGGCTCACTCATTGCCGGTCAGCCGGTCAACCTTGGCTCTGGGGTGAACTACGTCGAGTACGTCGAAACGTTACTCCAGAACCTCGGAAACGAGTTCAAGATCATCCAGGCTACCGGTCAGCAGCCCGGGATGCGCGAGATTATCGGCCTGTCGAACGTCGTTACCCACATTGGCCAGCAGGTCCAGAAGTTGTCCCAAGACCAAAGCAACGGTCAGCGGGTCAAGATGTACGCCGATGCTCTTGGTCAGGCTGCGAACCAGATCAAGGCTTTCGGTCAACAACTCCAGCAACAGCAGCAGGCCCAAGGTGGTCAGCAGAATCCCGAGGCTCAGGCCAAGATTCAGGCGATCATCATTGAGGCTCAGGCTCAGGCGAAGATTTCCGAGCAGATGGCCCAACAGAAGCTGGCCCACAAGGAACTCCAGTTCAACGCCGACCAAGCTCGCCGAGACAAGAAGCTCAAAGCTGAGTTGGCAGCGCAGGACGCCCGTACTTCTGGGGACATCATCCGCCAGAACGCTCGTACCGCTTTGACCGCGCAGCAACCACAAGCACCAGCAGCGAATGAGTGACCCAAAGAAGCTAGTCGTCCACAGTTTCAGCCCGAAGTCGGTTTTTCTGAGTCATGGGGACAGAGCCGACAAGGACTACATCCAGAACCTTTCGGTAAATCCAGCTTTCGAGCGTGTTTTGACCGTTGCGTTCGCTCAATGGTCCGCCGATTGCCCCGACAACGACCCAACCGTTGGCCGGCAGATCCAGGGGGTTAATCGGTTCATTCGGACGCTCAAAGGGATTGGAGACCCGAAAATGCCAGCCCCACAGCGAGTCACAGATCACCTTATTCCGCAGACTGACAGCCTGACCGCGGAAGATGTTGGAACGTAAACTACCACAGCACTTATGCCAGCCGATCAAGAAATGGAACCGGGACAGGTCTCGAAAGACTTGGACTCAATGCTCGCCACGGAGACTGCCAAGCCGGCTGCGGAGCCGCGTGAAGTCTCTCCTGCCCACGAACCGCAAACTCCGGTCTCCACCAAAACCCCAGAAAAAGTTGAGACGACTCCGGTTGTTGAGGCTACTACCGAAACCCCAAAGTCCCGATTCTCAGAGGACCGGAAGGCCCTCGGGTTGGACCAAGAGAAGCCAGTAGCAAAAAAGGCTCCAGAACCGGCCAAGGAAGCGACTCCTGCTGCCACGCTAGATCCGAAGACCCCAAAGGAACTCCGACTCGCCTACGAGGCTACCAAGAAAGAGCGCGACACCATTCGCGCTGAGTTGGAAGCAGCCAAGAAGGATGGATCTTCCAAGGCAGAAATTGAGGCCCTGAGAAAGCAACTTCAGGAAACCGCTGAGTCATCCAAGAAGTTCAAGGAGCAGATCGACGAGCGTGAGGCCCGTATCCGACTCCTGGATTACCGGAACAGCGACGAGTTCCAAGAGAAGTACAAGCGACCGCTGGACCAGACGCTGGAAAGCGCCATGCAGGAGGTCACGCAGTTGAAGGTGACGGATCCGCTGACGGGCGAAGAACGCAATGCCACCCCGGACGACTTCACAAGCCTGCTTCAGATGGACCGGAACGCTTCCGCCACGAAGGCGCGGGAGCTTTTCGGTGACAATGCCCCGCTGATCCTCCAGTTGAGCCGAGAGGTAAGAGTCAAGATTGAGGCCATGAAAAAGGCCGACATCGACGCCAAGGCTTCTGCCGAGACGTGGCACAAAACCCAGGCAGAACAGCGGGAGACCAACGCAAGCCTCACGAAACAGACCTACGCCGACTACACCAAGGAGCGGAACGAGGATTTGAAGGAGTTGTTCACCCCGGATCCGGCTGACTCTGCTGAATCCAAGCTAATCGAACAGGGTCGCTACCTGACCGACCAAGTGATGACCAACCCCGCTGGGCTTCCTCCAGCAAAGTTGGCAATCCTAGCTGGTGAAATGTCGGTTCGGGCTGCTGGTTTCCAAATCCTCCAGCATCGTCACGAAAAGGCTGTCGCTCGGATCGCTGAACTTGAGGGAAAGCTGAAGGGTTACGAGGATTCCGAGCCTTCAATCGGTTCTGGAGCTTCCACTCCCCGGAAATCCGCTGCAAGTACCCCCGAAGAAGAGATTGACGCGATGGCAGGTTCTGGGCGAAGGTAAGCCCGATTCGATTAGGGTTTTGTTTCTTCTACGACGCGAGCCGGTCATGGGTTTTGGTTCCCGTGGCCGGCTTTTTCGTCACTTGGTAAGGCTTTTCACTGCATCCTGGACCTTTGGATCTGCTTGGGTGGCGTTCTGATGCCTCGCAAGCGAGTCCTTTATCCACGCCTTCGCCTCGTCGCTTAAATGGCTGGCGTCCACGGATTCTTTGAACCCCTCAACGCCTTTAACGACCTGTTCAAACCCGTTTTTTAGGGTTCCGACGGACATTCTTCCTACCGAGGAAAGGCCGGAAACTCCCGCCCCCACGATTGGGTTGAACATCCCCCACAATTTGAACCCGATGGATACCAAGAATAGGAATCCAGCGATCAAAGCCAAGTTGGTGAAGTACCCGAGTTGGAAAATGCCGGTTCCTTCGATCTTTTTCCCAACCAAAGGAGCCTGGGTCTCCCGGTATTTGTCCAAAGCGGTATCGAGTTTGTTCTCCAACCGGCCAAGTCGGGCCGAAAGCTCATCCCCGGATCGGTCCCACCGGTTTGCTGGACTACCGAGGCTGTAAGAAAGCCCTTCGGAAGCGATACGCGCCTCACTGAGCGGGTTTAGGACGTTGGTTGAGGCTCCAGAGGCTAGGGCAGCATCCCGGGCAGCTACAACCTCCCGGTGAACGAATTCGGCACCCTGCTTCTCTGCCTCTACGGTCTCGGGTTTTTTAACCGGAGCCGCCTTCACCTTCGACTGCCCGTACTCAACCGTCTTGGGAAGGAGGCCGCAACTCGTCGTAAGGGCGCTTAGGGTCATCCAAATGGCGAACGCGGTGACGAACTTCCTGCATTTCATAAAACATTTTGATCGCCCTGAAAACCACGTAGGTAACGGTTGCGATTACCACAATCGACTGGATGGCTATGGCGAGTGGATCACGAAGGTTGATCCCACTTGTCGCAGCCCCAACAGCGCCGGCAACAATAGTCACAACGTCGTTGGTATTGAAGTCTTTCACAGTAGCTTGAGCTGATTCGTGGAATTTCTGGAACGTGCTCATGGGGTATCGAAAACGCGAACTGTTTCTTGTCCTGGTTGGCCAAAAACACGGAGGTATTGAACCCTTCCTTGGTCAGCATTCCAAACTGGAGAGGACCGGGTCAAGGTGGTGTCCAAACGAGTCAACGCCTGCACCAACTGAAGCAGGAGAACCGACTTCATTTGAGCGTCGGTGAACGGGGAAAGCTGGGGGGTCTTGGAAAAGACCTGATCGTAAGCCCCGGTGAGATTGGGCTGCTTCCCTGCATTCAATGCTGCCAAAGCCAAAACGGAAACCCGTAAGAGTTCCCGTTCGGAAGCAAGTCCAAGATTTGAAGCCTCCGCAACCAAGGTGGCGGGAGACTTGACCATAAATCAGGAAGAAGGCGGTGCCTGGAAGTCAGGATTGGAGACAGGAACGGCGTCCTTGGCCTTCTGGGCCTCTTCCAACTTCACCTTGTCCTCGATCTGCTTTACGGCGTCCTGCTGGTACTGTGGAGGCCCCTGCTTGGTGATGATCCGTTTAATCTCGGAAGCTGCTCCTGCAAAGTCACGTCCAGTTCCATTTCCAATGTCCAAAAGACCCTTGGATTTTGCGGCTTCGTTTGCGAGCACGATAAGGTCCTGTTCAAGACCCGGGGGGAGTACGAGTACGATTTGTTCTAGTGCCATGGTAGGAATGACCGCTATGCGATGAATGTCGCAATCGCGTTCGGAATTATCGTTCCTGACCCACCCAAAGAAGTCAAGTCGATGGCCGCAGCGGTCGCAGGGTCAACAAGTGTCAATACCTCATCCGCTCCTGAAAGGTCCACTTTCTGGACCAGACCAACCACACTGAATCCACCATTGGCCAAGAAGACCTTCTCGCCGTAAGAGAATGCCGGAAGATTTGCCAACCAGGATGCGCCAGCGTTCTTTTTGATCGTCCCACCCAAGGCGCTAACCGTCAGGAATGTTGCTCCAGCCGGCCCAAGGTACCCTCCAGAAGAACAGACAGACCGGGTGGCTCCAGCACCCAGGTTGATGATTACCTCATCCCCTTCAGCGTACTCGAAGCCTGTTGGGACCGCCGCATTGGTCGTCGAAAACGTCCGATTCACTGACTTGGCCGGAAGCAGGGTATTTGAAATACCAAAATTGTTTCCAGTGACCTTGGAATTGATGTTCCCTGAGTACCGTCCCGCAGAGAGGTTTCGGAGTTCAAAGGAAGAACTGCCGTAAACTGTCTCTGCCACGTTGTTTTCAATCGTGAGAGAAAGTCGGTAAATCGAAGTGTAGCCAGTGGCCCCCGCACTATTGCAGTCCACCATGAGGGCGTTCGCGTAATCGTACACACTTCCGGTACACGCGGTTAAGCCAACATCAGCAGCGATGTTTGCATACGAAACAGTAATTAGTTTGTTGGTGAAATCTGGAGTTCCGATGGCCGTTACCGTGGCGATTTGGGCGTCGAAACTTGACCCAACTCCGCTGATCTTGATTTTGTCCCCAACAACGATCCCAATTCCACCGTTCACCAAAGAAGCCCCAGAGAATGGAATCGTCAACGAGGCGACATTTCCGGTGCGTTGGTATTTGGTAACAGAGAGCGGACCAAACGATAGCGGGCCAACAAAACTGTTGTTCCGAAGAACAAGGTTTCCAACTGCATAGACGTTGCAGTTTCCGTTCGTCGTGCTGCAATTTTCGATGTGCAGGACACTTGACCGGGTAAGCTCCCAAGGAGGAATCCCAGATACCGTTCCCGATTGGACCTGCTGCTCCAAGATCATGGAGGCGTTGTAGCAGTGGACGTTGGTGATCTTGGCGTTCTGATTGATGTTTCGGACGCCAACTCCCCAGGCATTCACCTGATCGCTGGTGACGTTCGAGACATGGACTCCATCCAGGACCAGATCCGTGCAACCGTACACGATTACTCCGAAGGTTTCGCTTCCAGCCGGGAAATAGGAATAGGCCACGTCATCCACCGTGACGTTTTCGAGTGTGACGTTGTTGCTGTACTCGACATGGACTCCGCAGCGGCAGGAATTGACGGCCACGTTGCAAATCTTAACCCGGGTAGTTGGGGTTCCTGGTGCGTAAACCGTGTTGTTGTAACCAGCCACGTCTATTCCAAATCCAGAAAAAATATCTCCATTTACGTCTCCGACAACCGTATCCACAATCACGTCGCTAATTAAAATATCTCGGTCAAGTCCTGAGACAGCGTTTATGGATATTCCTGAACCATTGTATGTATTGCGAATTGTGCAATTTGTAATTCTGGTTGTTAAAACACTGCTAAGACTTCCGATAGACTGTTCTCTTTGGTATGCGTACCTTCCGCCCTCAAAATAGCAGTTGTCTATCACCACAGATTTACAAGTGCCGGTTGGGTTTGTGTTTAGATTTATGAACGTAGGAGTAAGCCCCCCGCTGATAAAACGAAGATTTCTAAACTCAACTTTGCCAAACTGAACTTGGAAAAATCGACTATCACTGCCTTGTGCAACATTTATTGTTCCAAACGTGTTTGATGAACAAATGAAATCGTCAACAGCAACAAGGTTTATTGTTGATCCAATGTTTCCAGTAATCGTCCCATCAATCAGGAATCGAGTTCCAGAAGGAACCGAAACAGCGTCAATCGTGTTTGCTCCATTCCGGCTGTTTAGGAGGTAGGTCTTCGTTTGGCTAAACAGAATAGTTCTGACTCCTGACGCCACGCTTGCTGCTAGTGCTAAAACCAACGCTGCCGTATCGTTTGCAACTCCATCTCCAATAGCTCCGTAAGCCTCTGGGATGATGTATCGGTACTCCAGATCTGTCCAAGCTACACCTGACCACCGGACGGCTCCAAATCCGATCAAGTCAATAATGCGTCCACGATCTCGGGTAGTGAGACTAGACGTTACGGAAAGAATCCCTGCCGTGGTTAGGGTAGGAAGGTATAGACCCTTGCAACTGAACGACGCACCAATCGTGTCGCACGTTGGATTCAGCCACATCGAGCACTGACTTTGCCCGCACGGGCTTGGATTACTTTGGTAGCTGTTTCCAGTCCAAGTTGGGTCGCCACTCATTGTTCAAATTGGATTAGACCGAAGGAGGAACGTACGGAGGAAGAGGATCTTGTCCAGACTTGGGCCATTCATCCGGAATCTGCATGATCGCAGTTACCTTTGCCCCCTCCAAGTCCGACAGCACAAGGAACCGCTGGTCACCGGCGCCGAAACGCAATCGCAAGCGGTTGGCCTGTCCCGCGTCAATTACGCCAACCACATTGCCACCAAGAAAATCAGCAGCCGTAGCAGGATTTGGATTCCCGTTGTTAAAAGTGTTTACCAGAAACGAAAGCCCTGCGATCTGGCCTTCAGTCAGGTCAGTAGAAAACTGATCCGAATCAATTGAGACTGTGAGTTTCATAAATGTTAGTTAACCAAAATCCAATCAACGCGAGTTTCCGCCGTAGCCGCAGCATTTGCATTCAACGTAAACGAGCCAGCGGCAGCCACTGCGTTAACAGTTTTCATGGTGGTATCGTTGGTTCCAACCGTTGCGACAATCACGCTGCTGGAGGGTGACGTCGTAGTTGGTGAGCCCTGCGTCAGCAGTGGTGAGTGAGAGCGCGAGCCGCTGCGCCGAGGAGAGGCGCGAGGGAATGATTCCGCTGCCGCCTGCCTCCAGTCGGTCGGAGGTGGGGTTAAACCACTGGGCAGAATTCTGGGTACTCATAGTAAATTAGACGAGGGCTGCGGTGGATTTCCATCCCGAGGCAATGGGATCCCAGACGTAGATCTTCTTGGACGTGTTGTCGAAGTGGATCGGAGTCGAATTCCCCAAAACACCACCGGGAGTTCCAGAGGGAGCACCGGCAGTGGTGGAGATGCAGATGAAATTGTTGGTCAGCGCAGGATTAGACGAACTGTTGGTCTGAAGATTTCCGTTCGCGGCATTGATTTTTGGACCCGCTCCATTTGCCGTGAAAGTGATGTCACTTGAAGAGACCAAGCTCAAAACACGCGACACTCCGGTACCCGCTTTGACTGTTCCAATCGTCAGCGTGTTTGCCGCTGTGCTCCAATCAAACACTCCGCGCTCGTAATTGCTGGCGTCGGTGTAGGTGTTGTAAACGCGAAAGGATTGAGCCGTTGTTCCGTTGCGCTGGGCAAGCGTAGCCGCCGCATCGCGGAGTAGGATTGTGTCCGTACTTGCAATGACCGCGTTACCACTCGACCAACCGAAAGCGTAATTGGAAGTAAGAGTGACCGCGCTGTTCGAGAAGTTGAAATAGACGTCACCGTTTCCGATCGTTTGGCCAAACGCCATTCGACCCCCGCCAGCCGCGTCCGGGGTGATCGTCGCAGTGCTCGTACCGAAAGTGATCTGTCCCGCCTTCGTGACGCTGAACCGATTTGCGGCGCCAATCTGGAGACCCATCAACAGGGACGAAGCGTTGCTAGCCGTGTCCGTGATGTTGAGCTTGAAAGCTGTCGGTGTTCCGGTGGTATTCCAGGTTCCAGAAAGATCAACAAGGAATTGAGCGTTATTACCAGTAAGGCTGTAACCACTAGCAATGATCGCACTTGAATTTGCCGAAGGAGAAAAGGTCGCAGTCGAATTGAACTGAGAGCCTGCCGCGACAGTCAGTGTTCCAACGTTAAGTAAATTGCCTCCGTTGGTGACGGTAGCTCCATCATCGCTCAGATTAGAGTTTCCAATCGCGTTTGCAGCCGTGAATTTGGGGATCTTGTTGGTCGTTCCGGAGCCACTAATCACGTTTGAACTGATTGCACAAAGAAGCTGAAGTTTAAGAACTTCTCTGGCTTCACTGCTTAGGCACGCAAAGCAAGCCGCTTGAGCCATCAGCGTATTTACATCACATGTTGCCATAAGTCAGGTTCCGCCAAGAATGTTGCAAAGAATTTGGAGTTCCAAAAGTGAACGCTCGAAGGCGTCCGTTCCAGCCACGCCACCGTCAATATTCGGAACCACTCCAGGAGTTCCAGCCGCAGAAGCAAGCAGAGCCAACTCAACCAAGTCCCGACCGAACGCATCCAAACACGCAAAGCAGGCTGCATCAGCCATCAGTGCATTTACGTCGCAGGAGGCCATAGGTCAGCTTGCGTAATCTCGGGACATCTTCCGGCCAGCAGACTTCTTCTCCTCGTCAGAAGCCGAAGCCATTTCGTCAATTTCCTCTTCTGGAGAGTCTTTCGGCTCCTTCTCGTCTCCAGGCTCGGAACTGGTCTCCTTGTTGCCCTGAGAGGCATCCAGAAGTGTTCCTGCAAGGGACGTGATCTTGATGTTGCCGTCCTCTCCTCGCTCCCAGGCGCACATAGTTTCCCCAGACTTTCCCTGGAGTTTGATTTTTGCCGAAGCTGGAACTGAGATTGCCATAGGAAAAAAAGTTAACCGATAACCAAAGGAAGGAGGGGACTGCCGTAAAACAGCCCCCTCCTCCTACCACAGCACTTACGAGACAACGAATGGAACGTTGGCAGCAGTGCAAGTCGTACCAGTAAGCTGGATCTGAGTCGTAGAACCGTCCACAATGGACCAAGTTCCAAGAGTTCCAGCAACACTGTTGAGTGATGCCACCAAACTCGCAAGCTGGGCCTGGAGGATGATGATGTGGGTAATCGCCTGACCGTTGCAGGTAATGGTGTTCGCAGCGACCTGATAGTTCTGGTTGCTGTCCTTGGTGGCGGTGAACACAAAGGTACGAACGCACACAGAATTGACGGCTCCGTAGCTCTGAGGATCGTAGCTGGTCGCAGCACCCGGGTTGCAGAGAGTGACTGCGGCAACGCAGCCGGGTTCGCGCAAGTGAAGGATGGCCTCTTCCCACTCAGGATGAGCAGCCTTGGTGGCAAAGGCAAAGTCCGCGATGAACTGACCCTTGTTTCGGCGCTTGTTCTCGATAACGCATCCGTTGGCGTCGGCACCGAGGTTGTCCATGACGAACATCCACTTGCCGGCAAAATCACGCTTCAAGAACGGCATCATCGGGTTGATGTCCGTGGTATCGCGTACCAGTCGGCGCATCGCCTTGCGGTGATGGATGAAACTGATCTGGTAAGTGGCAGTGTCGAAATCCGGGTTGGGGATCGACTTAATGCCCGAAGTAGCCGCAACCGCCATGAATGGGAACACCCGGACGAGGGTATTTCCGGCACCGTTCAACTGCTCGAACCGCATCGGGAAGAGGTCCACGCGAACCGCGTAGTTTCCGATCTTTCCTGCCCAACCAAGCTGGTAGAACTTCTGGGCGGGCTCGTCAGACCAGTCCATGAAGCGCCAGAGAGCGTTCAATGTGCTGTTTCCCTGCTCCATCGCGTACAGGGTGTCCATGTCCGTCACAAGCTCCAAAAGCATTGGCGTACCAACCGGACGCTCACCCATTGCGCCTTGGCTGATCTGGGGCTGAACACGCCGCTGAAGCATGTTCGGGGTCAACTTGGAGGTCGGGAGGCCACCAGTCAGGACGGTCAACTGGGTGTAATCAGAATTCCAGGAGTAGGTGAAATCCTGCATCGCTGTCGAAGCCACGAATTTCTTCTGGGCGATTCGCAACGCCTCAATTCGGAGCCAGTCGGAGTTGATCCAGACGGAGGCTTCCTTGAGGTTGTTGATGATTTCGCGGAACTGCTCCTTGGCGCGATCTGCCGAGAGGATTAGGTCGAAGCAGAAGAGGTCCGTCTTGTAGGACTTTTCCTTCAACTGGTAGCTGTCTCGGGTCGAACCGAATCCGATGGCCTTTTCGGTCTTGTCGCAAGCTGCTCCAACGCAACCTGAAGCGGTCACATTAGCCCACGCACCGGTCAAGTCAGGAATGACCCGCTCGATACGGTCGAAAGTGTGGGAAACGCCGTCAAGAGCCGGGAAGACGCCAGTATCGACGTGAGCGACCCACTGGTCGGTGGGACGGATTGCTCGCACGATCTCGTCGTCGAGGTGTTCCGTCTTACGGATGAGGAAATCGGTGAACTGACCGCAAGTAATAGTGCCGGCTGCCATAAGCCTGTGTTGAGAAAGAGGGTTGAACCAAACGAACATCACCCCAGCGGCGAACTGTGGTAACAATCTGACAGGACCTTTTCTCGGGAGAGAAAATCCCATCGCCAACATCAAACCCTCGGTTGCACAGGCAAACTAACCAACCGATCCGGTAACGACCCCGGGTACGTTGAAGACACGGTTACACCCAGAGGATGGGTGGTGTCAATGGTGAAGTGGAGACTACTCCTTAAACCTGAATTGAATCGGGATTTAATTCCCCTTACTCAAGACTCAATTCCCTTGCTAGTACCCTATTATCCTTCGGTTCAGATCGGTTCGAGCAAAGCCCCCATTATCCCCCAAGAAGAATTGGGAGAATAAGGGGACTCTGCTGGAAACATTATCCTTTCGGACGAGATCCGGACAGAGTGGACTCGATTTTCAAGCGGTTTCCCGCCCCATTCCAGGAGTATCGAGAGCCTTGCCCTCTCAGTGTGCTTTCTGGACCCTCGCACACATTCCACCGCAGGATCGGGAGTTCTGCGTGGAAAAGAAGAAGCCGCCCGGTTGTAACCCCTGTGGTGGCAAGGTTAGCCAGTTACGGCTACGGACGGCTTAAAAGCAGCTACAATCCATCACATGACAGGTTACAACACCTGCGGAACCTCAGTTCCGGATGCAGATTGGACCAAAACTGCGCGACTGTCAACCCGCACGTTGACGCAATTTGTAAACTCGCGCCTCGGATTCGTCCGCAAGGCCCTGGAGCAAGTTTTGCGTCCCATTGGTGGGCTTTTCACCCATGCAGGAGTCGATTTCCTTCCGAATCGAAGCTTCTACCCCAAGTAGGGTAGCAAACCAACGCTCAGGATCGGGGCTGGCAGCGGTTACCCTGGAAGCCAAAGCCGCAGCCTGGGTGCCCACTTCAGACAGCGTGATGGGCATTTTGAGGCCAATCATTCGCTCCACAACGAGATCGTAGGCCGTTTCGTAGGCGGCGTACAACTCGCCAAGATATTCATGATCGGCCAGGAACGAAGCACCCTTGACCGTGTGGTGGAGTTGATGCGCGACCAACTGCGCGGCACGGTATTGAACAGCAAGAGTCTTCATTCCTGACCAACGCACTACACCCGGGACTCTCCTTTTGGCAAGGGCGGAGTTGGAACCCCTTTTAGGTGTTTGGTCAACTTGTCCGCGTCAGCGTCGCACACGTCGGCCATGCTCACGCAGTTGTCGGAAATAATTCCTTCGTCTTGAGCCCGGTTCAGAATGTCGCACTCGGTCCAGCGAAGGCGAGTAGCGTGGAATTTCAGGGCGATCTTTGGGGGGATTCCGCTCACTGTTCCGCCTCCAATTTATGCCGCCATTTCTGGAGAGTTCCCCAGGTTGAAAGAATTCCAGGCTCCATTTTCACGAACCACTCGCCGTCGTGAAACATTACCGTGGCCAGCTTGCCATTTTCGTCAACACCCCAAACCTTGTCGTAAATAGGTGGTGGATTTTCCTTCGGCTTCCAATTGTACGACTTGGGTTCAGTGCTGAACCAGTTCATGAGTTTCATTTCTCACCCCAGCCGTTTTTTTGGTTTTGGTTTATTTCTTCACTCGTAAATAGTCTCTCCCATTCGCAGCCCAATGAGTCTGCCGGGACGTGCTCAAAATCGAATGTGTCGTCACGCGGCATTAACACCATGAGAATGCCATCAAGTTTTATAACCTGGATAAGCAACTTTGTGCCCGATGTCCGGGACGTGGCCCAATACGGACCTGGTTCAGTTGGCGCATTCATTAGTCTATCTCTGGTCCCTTGGTTTCAAATCGGCAGAAAGCCCCAGTGAACGTCAGAGGCACAAGCCCACACTCTCCGTCGCGCTGTTTTGCTACAACAAGCGCAGCGTCCCCAACCTTCTCTCCTCGTTTCCTGTCCAACAAAGCAACAACGTCGGCGTCCTGTTCGATTTGTTTTGAGTCACCCAGGTCAGCAAGGCGAGGGGGTCTTCCCTTGTCCTTCTCTGTGTCTCGGTTCAACTGGGCAAGGCACAGGAGGGCAACTCCGGTCGAAGCTGCTACGGCCTTCAGCTTCATGGAAACCTCTCCGACCTCGTAGGTTCGCTTCTCATGCCTACCACTTGGCATGATCTTCTGGAGGTAGTCCACGACAACCAGCTTGATCCCAAACCTTCGGACGTTGCTCCTGATAGCTGCAACAATGGCGTCAATGGTTTCCCCTCTCGAAGCGTCGTGGAAGAAAATCTTGGAATCGGAAATCACCTTCCCCTTTTCCAGCAGCTTCTTGAACTGCCCCTCGTTCAACTCCCCCTTCTTCTGGTCCTGCAACGGCACCGAGGCCAAGTCCGACATCATCCGGCGAATCAGGGCGTTCTTGCTCATCTCGCAGGTCACGACCAGCGTTGGCCACCCCTTTTCAATGCAGGCATGGCGAACAATGTTGACTGCAATCGCCGTCTTTCCAATCGAGGGCCTGGCTCCAAGGATGAACAATTCGTTGAACTGGAGCCCATCAGTCATCGAGTCCAGCCGCCAAAATCCTGTTGGAATTCCCGACAACTGCCCCTTCCGGTCAAACCGCGTCCGTAAATCCTGGATATAGTCTATCATCGCCGCCTTCCCGGGAGTTGTCACAACCGCCTCGTCCGACTCCGCAGCAATCCCCGCCTCAAGGTCGGCCACCATGGACTCAGTGGTCTTGGAAAGGTCCGAGGTCTCATGGGCCAATTTCACCGCAGCATCCCGAAGCACCCTGCGACGGAAGGATTCCTTGATCCCTTGGACATAGAAAGGGTGATTGCTGGCGCTAGGGATGGCCGCCATTGCGTTTTCCCACGTCACCCGAGGTGTCGCCCTACCCGGGAACCTCTTGGCCCATTCCCGCTCCATTGTGGCAATCGACGTGCGGACGTTCTCTCCAAGCAAGTGGAGGGAAATCTCGTAGCTGTCCCGGATGTCGTCGGTGAACAGCATCGAAGGCTTCAGACTCGCCGAAATGTCCGAGATGTTCGCCAAGCTGCCTCGGAAACAGCAGCCCAAGAGCCCAAGCTCGTCGTCCGGCGAATAGTAGGGGTCACTCATTGGATTTAGCCGATCGTAAATTGGACCCGCTCTTTTTCCGTCATCTTGTCGTAGTCGATTTGGCCATTCTGGTTACGGCTGACTCCTGACGATTTTTGCTCTCTTGCAGCAAACACACCAGACCAGTTGGACGCGATTGAAGTCTCGACCGAAATTGGAAACGTGGCGGCGGTAAAGTCAGTAGCCCACTTCGTCATGGTCGCTTTCAGGCCAATGCTCTTGTAGCCTTGTTTCTTCTCCTTCTTGTAGTCGATCCAGAGTTTTGCTGCATCGAGGCAGTTCTGGGTTCTGAGGCTTTCTGGCAACTCTAAGCCGTAGGCAACAACCCAAGGCGACGAAGGAGCTACTTCCTTTCCTTTCCTTTCCCTTCCCTTCCCTTCCACTGAGTCCGCGTGCTCTTCACGTGACTCACGCGTGACCGACTCGTGATTAACGCGTGCGGAAGCCTCTTGAATGCTAATGATTTCACTGTTTTCCGAATTAGGGTCCGGGAGAATCGACTGTGATTCCCGGTTGTTGATGACTTGGTGCTTAATGAAGCTCGGAACCAACCCAAACCAGTCCCCATTACACGCGTACTTCACGAGAAACCCACGCGTCACTAACGCGTCAAGCACGCGTGAGAAGTCAACCCCATCGTACGGGAGGATCTGGATTCCTAACCTTCGAGGCTCCCACTTAAATCGACCCTCCCGATCCGCCGCGCACCAAATTCCACAGAACGCCACCCGAAGCGGTAATTCCGTTTCCTGCTCTGCCGTAAATAGCCCCTCATGGTGAAAGAACTCTGGCTTTATGGTTCGGATTCTCATGGTTTAGCGTCCTTCTTGGTTTCTTCCTTCGACGACAAATGGTCCAAAAACTCAATAAACCCCTCATCAAACACTCCAGCCATAAGTGCTCTCTTGATCGATTCGACAAAGTCCAAAACACCGCCAGGATGTCTGTCACCCATTTGCCACAACAACAAAGCAATCGGCATTTCAGATGTCGGATCACCTCCTGCCTTCGCAAGTTCTCGGTTGAAAAAGCTCTGCGCTCCAGCCGACGACAACATTCCAGCCTGCCATCGCCATGCTGGAGTTCCCTCTACCTCAACGGATTTGTGGCAATCTTCACACAGGGTCAAAAGGGAGTTTTTTCCAGCTTCCCAGGGCTCTTTTCTAGCCCGGTAGTAGCAGTGGTGAACATTCAAAGTTTTTTCGGTGGCTCGGCACACAAGACAGGTAAATTTGTCCCGCTCCATGATTTCCAGGCGGACCTTCTGCCACCTAGGGTCCTTCAGCTTCTCGGAGTAGGTTAGCTTCACGCATTCCTCCACACCCGGATTGTTCCGTCGTCCTGCTCCTGCCACGTCATGGTCCACCCACGCCGGGAACCGTAGCTCCTCAACGCTCGGCAGAACCGCTTGTCACCAGCCGCACTGTCCCCAATCTCCATCACCACATCCTTCGGCAACTGACGTCGAAACCTCTTCACCGGTGGGGCCGGAATCCCTTTTTCAATTTTCAGCATGGACCCACTCTGCGTGACAGTGACCGTGCTCGTCAACCTGAAAATGGAAAATCCTTAATTTCGTGCAGCAAAACAGGCCCAAAAAATTCTTCAAATTTCTTTTCAGGACACCCCCTCTTTTTCAAGAAAGCAACCCGCTTTTCCCAAAACCACACTAAATCACACCCCAAGTTCAACTACACTTACACCCCAAAACACCCCAGAATAATTCAGAAAAGGCCCAAGGTTCCATCCTGATTGTCGGTTGAGAACAAGAGACCCCACCCCACGGTCCAGCCCCGCCTACAGCCTTTTAAGGGGATTCCGAACAAGACCGGACCACTTTTGCGCAAACCAATAATTGGCATGGGTCCTGAATTCCAAAGGCCAAATCTCGCGGGGGAGTCCCCAACGCTCAACGTCCGAGCCTGGGCGGGCTCCCGCCCCCCACCCCGTGGGGACGGTCTGCCCCAGAAAAAGAGATTCCTTGGCACCCACCCCCACCCCCGGGCCCTGTTCTCC
>Ga0194050_1000051_pt1 | contig 33274 bp, 43 predicted proteins | sample SepL2310m_MetaG_FD_148657 | JGI IMG/M metagenome (GOLD analysis project Ga0194050, IMG submission 148657) | Anoxic zone freshwater microbial communities from boreal shield lake in IISD Experimental Lakes Area, Ontario, Canada - Sep2016-L239-10m | ecosystem: Environmental > Aquatic > Freshwater >...
AAAAATACGCTGGCGATAAAAATACCAGTTAAAAAATACATGCGTTGAATTACTGATTTCACAAAAAACTCCATTTCGTATATTGGCGACATGCTATTTAAATTAATCTTCATCATATTTCATTTGTGAGACATCAGCAAATATTTTAGTAGTAGGCTTAGGCTTGGCTGAAAATCTATATTAAAAGGTGTAAAGTTACCTTTTAAATCAAAATGCTTAGCTCAAGTGACTAAATTTTTACTTTCTTTACAGATTCTAGTTTCTACGTTTTACTACTTAAGCGCGCCTTTTAATTTGACTTTTTTTATTTATCTTTTTTGGGCCATTAATCTTAGTTCAGTTGTCTATCTATTGATTAATGCCAATAAGCTCTATGCACCCTTGTTACCTCCGCTTAAAAGAGCACGATTAGTCTTTACAGTTACTCTTGTATTATTAGAAATAACCATCAATTTAAATTCAAATTCTTATGCGGCAGATAATTTTCATGGCCTGATAAGCGATGCAGAGGTATTAATAACGGGCATTATCTTAGGGGTGCTTTGGTTTCATAACATTACCGCATCAATTAATAAAAAAATTAATTAATTTACATCCCTTGCTAACAGCAGTGAAACGTTTGAACCGCCAAATGCAAATGAATTGCTAATGGCATAAGGAATTGGTATTTCAATGGATCTTAATGGCAAGAAATTAAGATCGCATTCAGGATCAGGAATTTCTAGAAACGCGGTTCCAGGAGCAATCCCTTTGCGCATTGCCTGAATAGTAATAAGCAGCTCTAATGCACCAGCCGCCCCAAGTGTATGACCATGAATGGCTTTCGTTGAGCTAATCGACAGGCGTTTGGCACCTTCATCGCCAAATATTTTTTTTAGGGAAATCGTTTCGGCAATATCGCCTACTTGAGTTGCAGTGCCATGAGCATTTATGTAAACCACTTCGGCGGTGTTTAAGCATGCCTCATCTAGGCTTTGTTGCATTGCTTTAGCTTGACCCAACGGGTCTGGCTTCGTAATGTGCGATGAATCCGAACAGGCGCCATAGCCAATAATTTCCCCAAGAATACTAGCGCCCCGCTGCTTTGCGCTAGACAGGGATTCCAACATAATTGCAGCGGCTCCCTCACCCAATACAAAACCACTCCGGTTTTTCGAAAATGGTTTGCAGGAACTAGCAATATTATTGGGATCAGGAGTGGCCAGTGTTTTCAAAGCCTCCCAGGATTTCACGGAGGCTGCAGTAAATAAACTTTCAGCGCCACCCGCAATTGCGCGATCACAATAACCATGTTTGATGCTGCGATAAGCCTCGCCAATAGCGTGCGCTGAAGAAGCACATGCAGTGGCATAAGTCATCGAGGGGCCCTTAAAACCAGTCTTTAAAGAGATTAGTGCTGCAGCACCATTCGCCATCACTCCAATAACTGTAAAAGGCCTGACTCGCTGCTTTTGTTTGATAAAAATATCATCAAAGGCACTTTCAAGCGTGTTTGCACCGCCAAAAGCAGTGCCCCAAAAAATTCCGCAACGATCTAAGATGTTCTCGGGCAGATCTTTTAAGCCAGAATGCTCAAGCGCTTCGCTAGCCGCAATCCAGGATAAATGGGCTACGCGATCGTACATACTTAGTGTAGAACTATCAAATTGCCTTGCTAGCTCGACTGTTACCAATCCTGCGCAGCTTAAATCAACTGGAATAGGTAAAGCGTTAGAAAAACCGCCAATACCCGATTGGCATAATGCAGCTTTTTGGAACTGGGCATCTGCACCAACCCCTAAACAAGAAATAGCGCCCAAGCCAGTAATAACTACTCTACCCAAATCAGTATCTCGGCTCACCTTATTTGGCTGAATCGATCAACACAGCTACATCACGTAGTGTAGTGATATTAAAATTTTCATTGTTTTCATTTGGCAGACGAATCTCAAAATGATCCTCTAAATCGAATAACAATTCTATTTTTCCAAGTGAATCAACCCCCAAGGACTCTAAAGTTGTATCGGGGCCGAGCTCATCAATATTTTTATCAAAACGTTCGGCCACTTGCTGAATAAGGATATTTATCGTATCAGACATTATTATCTTTTTTCAGTAATTTCATGAGATCATTATCGCGGTGTAACAAAATTAAATAACGCGATTCAGACACCAACAAAAGTAATTTATTTTTATATCGTTCACGCTGCAAATATTCAATTAAAAAAATACATGTAAAGCCTAGGCAAAAATTCAAAAGCCATACTTCTAGGTCATGGTAACTAAAGATAAATTCACCAAAGGGGGGCACAAACCAAAAATTAGCAAACATAGTGCCAATAATAATAAAGAATAATGCCGGCCAAAAACCGAAGAAATACGCTAAGAAGATTCCTGCTAAATAGAAAAATTTATAAGGGTTTTCAGAAGCAAAGCTCTCACCCGTGGCAAATAATGCAATCGCTATAAAAAGAAAAATACTTATACAAATAGGGTAAATTAACCATTTAGAAATATTACACCAATGTTTAGAATTTTTAAGCTGTTGCATACCCATTTTTCCACATAAAGTCTAAAATGCTCCCATGACTACAATTCAAGCCAATGAATCCCACTCTCCACTAATTGTACTATTTCACGGGCTTTCCTCATCGCCGCTCGAGCTGAACTATATTTCCAATATCCTTAAGAAAAATGGCTTCAGGGTAGAAACGCCTGCCCTTAACGGATATGGCTTTGGCGATCAGGCTGGCACATGGGAAGAATGGCTAAATGAGGCCACTAATTTAGTCAGTCATTTACAAAAACAAGAAGCGCTGCAGGTGTCAGTTGGAGGAATTTCTCTTGGCGCAACTTTAGCACTGGGGGTAGCCTCAAAATTGGATGGTATTAATGCGGTTTTATGTCTCTCTACAACACTAATTTATAACGGCTGGGCGAGCCCCTGGTATCGAATATTAATTAAATTTGGAATTTGGCTTGGCTTGGGCGAGAGTTTTAAATATAAGGAACGCGATCCATTTGGTATTAAAAATATTCAAATACGTGCTTATATTAAAAAAACGATGGCACAGAAAAATATTTCTGAAATAGGCGGCTCGTACATGACTTTAAATCACATTGCTCAGGCGGATAAACTTTGCTCATATGTCAGAAAAAATTTAACCACTATTACAGCTCCGGTATTAGCTATTCATGCAATTGATGATGAAATTGCTCACCCTAATAATGTTGATTTGCTCTTTAAGAAAATTAGTTCAGCCATCAAAAGAGCAATTTACCTTGGCAATAGTTATCACATGATTACGGTCGATAATGAACGTGAAACAGTTGCATATGAAACGGTTGCCTTCCTCAGAGAAACATATGATCAATCAACCAATGCAAAAATAAGGGAAAAAATTATTTCGCCTGAACTACAGCGTTTTTTAAGGTTGGAAAAGTCGAATCAAGAACTCAATAAATTAACATAAGGCAATTGGACTTGTGCTAACGTCTGAGTCTTCAATCATCTTCGTGGTTCTAATTGCTGGCAGTTTTATTGGCCTAGAAAAAATTCGCCCATTACATCGTTATAGCAAAGATAGGGCTTGGCTTATCAGGCTCTTTATTTTTGGTAGTCTTGGGGTACTTCTGACAACAATAATTGGTATTTTTTTAGTTCCTCATTTGGGTGCCATCGTACTATTTCCAAATTTTTCAACTCAATTTTTAAAAACTCCTGCCTGGCTTAATGGTCTCTTTGGCTATGTTTGTATTTCTTTCTTTGTTTATTGGTGGCACCGTATTCGACACCATAACAACTTAATCTGGAGAATATTTCATCAAATTCACCACAGTACCCATCGCATAGAAGCTTTAACTGCAATCTATGCACACCCAAGCGATTTTTTAGCTAACGCCCTCATCATTAATATTGTCGCCTATTCAATTCTGGGGCTGAATGTCGAATCGGCAGCTTGGGCATCCCTCTGGGTCAGTATTTTCGAGCTCTGGGAGCATACCAACACCCCCACCCCACGCTGGTTAGGATATTTAATTGTTAGGCCAGAAATGCACCGCATTCATCATGAACGCGATCGCCATACAAATAACTATGGCTTGCCTATTTGGGATATTCTTTTTGGTACCTATGAAAATTCGTCTCGCCCAGTAGAATGCGGCTTTGAAATTGATTCAGAACGCAAGGTATTGCATATGCTATCTTGCCGCGATATTAAATAAAATAATTATTTCTTAATGCGTTGTCTTTTCTTTCTGCTTTTTTTTACATTTTCTTTTTTTTGCTTAGCCCAAGATCAACCCTATGACGATGACCTACCCGATCACTTAGTTGGTGATATTGGTTTGGCAACTTATACATCTAACTTACACCTTGGTACTTATGGTACGCAGACATTTGTCGCGCCTTATGTTTTTGCTAGCTATCAAAGGGCTTTTGCAAGAATTGATATGTTCGGCATTAAAACAGCAAAAATTGGTTACGGGTATCTTGAAATAACTGGCAAAGTGATTCTCGATAACTTTGTAGTTAAGTCACCCTTCACGACCACGACTATTGTTAAGCGCTACCCCATCCCCATTGGCATTGGCACCTTTCAAGAAACGCCCATTGGGGGATTTCTTATCAATGCTTATCATGACTTTAGTCAATCGAAGGGAGCTTTATACGATTTTTCCTATTTTGGTGAAGTAGAAATGATTCGCAAAATAACTGTTTATCCCCAACTTAGTATTGAACGACAGTCAGGTCAATTTGCGAACTACTACTATGGTTTAAATAACCAGCAAGCGAATTCAGTTGGCTACCAAAGTTATACCGCTCCAGCTACTACTAATTTAATGTTAGGTTTCTTATTGGAGGTACCAATTATTGATGCCTGGTATATTAATATTTATGGCAAACGCAAGTGGATGGGTGGTGGGATTAGTAATAGCCCTGTCATGAACCGATCATTTCAAGATAACCTATTTATGGCTTTAGCTTACCGATTTAAGTAAAAGAGGATTGTTTCAATTGGGATTCTTTTTTGGCCCCATAAAAAACCCCGCAGAATACAGGCTGATGCTAATTACTACTATGCAAATGACTTTATCGAAATAAGTGTACTGATCTACTGTAATAAAAAAATAAATAGAAATGAGAGTTGTCATAGAAAAAATAATCACCGCAGCCCATTTACGTGACCCCCTCAATGGTGGGCTGTACTTTACGAACGCATTAGTTACGGCCCCGGCATTCTCAATCTCTTGATCATGCGGTTTCCAAGCAGGATTCTTAAAGAAGATTTTAAGTTTTGTCGCCAACTCAGGATAGTTACGACTTTTCTTATACAAGTTTACAAATACTGAGCCAAGCACCCATAGGGGATTCCAAGAATTTAATGGGGTTTGGGTGCCATATATACAGACGCTTTTTTCTTCCTGATAGGTTCCAAAAATTCGGTCCCAAATAATTAAAACTGCGCCAAAATTTTTATCAATATACTCACCGTTGATAGCATGATGCACACGATGATTTGAAGGTGATGAAAAGAGGCTATCAAACCATCCTAATTTTCCGATATGTTCTGTATGAATCCAGAATTGATAAATCAGCACAAATAGGCCGATTAAAACAAATTGATATGGTGGAATACCGAGTAGCGCCATTACTGCAAAAAAGAAGCAGGCAATAATTGGGAAAAAGCTTTCTTGTCTTAAGGCGGTAGAAAAGTTGAATAATTGACTTTGGTGATGAACAACATGGGAGCCCCACAGTAAAGCAGATTGGTGACTTATGCGGTGAAGCCAATAGTCTAAAAAGTCATAAATGAAGAATGCCCCTATCCAGCCATACCAGCTTTCCCAAAAGTGAGTAAACGATGTTGCCCCAATATGTAAATAGAGTAATTCATAGGCACCAATTTGGAAAAAAAACAGGCAAAATAAAATAGCCTGACTGAGTAGGCCTTGGCTTAGGCTACTTATAGTATCGTTCAACTGATAAGTATTTTTACCAATTGCTAGCCCATACAGAAATTCACACACCATGAAAAAGCTGAATATGGGGATGGCTAAAAGAATAATTTGATTAAGTAATTGTTCATTCACCCAGCAATTTTAATAGAAAGTCAGTAGACCTGATCTGCAATTTACTTAGCTATCCAGAATAATATATAGTATTAAAAACTGTATAAAAGAAATAACTATATATAAGAGGCCAAGCATGAAGCTAACCATTAACGAGCAGGCATATAACATCGATGTCGAGCCCAATATGCCCCTTTTATGGGCAATTCGGGAGTTCGTCGGCCTTACCGGAACCAAATATGGTTGTGGTATTGGGCAATGTGGGGCCTGTACAGTCTATATGAATGGCGAACCGATTCGTTCCTGTTCAATTCCCGTCTCTGCAGTCGGTGGCAAGAAAATAACGACTATTGAGGCGCTTTCTAAAGATAGTTCGCATCCTGTGCAAAAAGCCTGGATTGCGCTGGATGTTCCTCAGTGCGGATACTGTCAATCTGGTCAGATCATGGCCGCTGCCGCTTTGTTAAAAAAGAATCCTAGACCAACCGATCAGGATATTGATAAAGCCATGTCTAATGTTTGTCGCTGTGGTACTTATCAAAAAATTCGAGATGGCATTCATGTTGCTTCTGGACAGAAAAAGTTAGTTGATGTTTTGGCTCTTTATGAAGCATCTCCTCAGAATCGTGGTTAGGAAAAAATATGACCTTAATTGACCAAACTCCAAATCTCGATAACGCTTCGCGCCGTCAATTTATTATTAAGGGCACGCTTGCTGGTGGCGGCCTGATCCTCGGTCTTGGTGCGTTGCCTGACTATGCGCTGGCTCAAAAAATTAGTGGCTATGACCACAATACCCCATTAAAAATGGGTGCGCCGGAAGTAAATGCTTGGGTCAGTATTAAGCCAGATGAAACCGTTCTGATCCGCATTGCTCGCTCAGAAATGGGGCAAGGTACAAGAACTGGTTTAGCGCAGATGGTCACTGAAGAGCTGGAGTGTAATTGGAAAAATGTCAGTACAGAATCACCAACCCCGGGTCATAGCCTAGCCAGAAAACGGACATGGGGCGAACATGGCACTGGCGGTAGTCGCGGTATCCGTATTTCTGAAGACTATGTGCGTCGCGGAGCGGCTGCAGCGCGAGTGATGCTGATGCAAGCAGCAGCGAATCAATGGGATGTTCCAGTTAGCGAATTGACGGTAGATAAAGGGGTCATTACTCACGCCAAAACAGGCAGGCAAATTAGCTATGGAAAAGTTGCCGAACTTGCCTCCACTTTAAATCCGCCCGACCCTAAGACCATTACTTTGAGGGATCCGCGGATTTGGAAGGTTGCGGGGCAACCTTACGCCCGTATTGACACTGCAAATAAAGTCAATGGCTCTAAGGTATTTGGTGCAGATTTGCAATTGCCCGGCATGCTTTGCGCCGCTATTAAAGCTTGCCCTGTTTTTGGTGGCAAGTTAGTGAGCTTTAATGAGGCTCAAATTAAAAATATGCGTGGGATTAAAGGCGTTGTAAAAGTAAGCGATAACTCGGTAGCGGTGGTTGCAGATTCTTGGTGGCGCGCTAAAACAGCGCTAGATGCTTTACCTATCGTCTGGGATGAAGGCAAAGGGGCTAATGTATCTTCAGCTGGTATTAACAAAACACTTCGAGAAGCTCTAGATGAAGAAGGTAACTACTGGCAGCGAAAAGAAGGTGATGCCCTAGGCGCTATTCAAGGCTCACCTAAAAAAGTGGAAGCAATCTATTTCACTCCATATCGTGCCCATGTAAATATGGAGCCTATGAATGCAACAGTCAAAATTTCAGGGGGTCAGGCTGAAGCATGGGTTCCCACGCAAAATGGGGAGGGTTCTCATGCTGCGCTCTCTGAGGCCACGGGTATTCCGCTCGATAAATGCGAGATCTATAAATTAGATTCAGGCACTGGCTTAGGACGTCGGGGTTCAACACAAGATTATGTAACCCAAGCCGCTAAAATTGCTCAACAATTCCCAGGTGTGCCCATCAAATTGATGTGGAGCCGTGAAGAAGATATGACGCATGACTTTTATCATCCCATTGCGATGGCAAAAATGTCGGCTGGCATTGATTCAACCGGGAATCTCACGGGTATGCATATTAAGGTTGCTGGCGCGTCGATTAACGCGACACTTGCTCCACAAAATATTAAAAACGGCAAAGATGAACGGCAACTCCAAGGTCTTTATGAGAATGGCCCTGACGCACAGTTAGGCTATCAATTTCCAACTCTGTTAACTGAATATGTCATGCGGAATACGCATATACCAGTTGGTCCCTGGCGTGGTGTCAATACCAATCAAAATGCGATATTCATGGAATGCTTCATGGATGAATGCGCTAAGGCAGCAAATAAAGATCCACTGCTGTTTCGACAAGTGCTCATGAAAAATCATCCCAAGCATTTGGGTGTCTTGAATGCAGCAGCACAGAAAGCAAATTGGGGGAAACCACTTCCGCCCGGAGTTTATCGGGGAATTGCTCAATTTATGGGATATGCCAGCTATTCTGCTTGCGTAGCTGAAGTGTCGATGCAAGGTAATACCGTGAAAATTGATCGATTAGTTTTTGCCCTCAATTCTGGCCATGTGGTTAACCCCTATTTAGCTCGCGAACAGATTGAAGGTTCGGTAGCGATGGCCTTGGGAGCCATCTTCAATCCAGAAATCACTGTAGAAAATGGGCGTATTGTGCAAAAAAACTTGGACACATATCCATTGCTAAGCCTTGCCTCAACTCCGCGCATCGAATCGGTCTTAGTGCCTAGTTTTGACTTTTGGGGCGGTGTTGGTGAGCCTACTATTTGTGTAGTAGGCCCTGCTGTAGCCAACGCAATATCAGCAGCCATCGGCAGACCTGTACGTAACTTTCCCTTAAGTAAAGAGGGGCTTAAGTTGGCTTAATGACTGGGCATAATTAATAAACTAATCGCCCTCTCACTTTCATGAAGGTATTATTTCATTAGATGCCATACAGCAATTTCAAGCACTCTGAATGACAAAGAAAACATGCAGGAGATCAATGCTTTAATTAATTCACTTCAATTGCAGGCCCATCCTGAAGGTGGCTTTTATCGTGAAATGTATCGCTCGCCAACCATGGTGAAAGCCATTCATTCGCCCAATGAGAAGCCAGCCTATACCAGTATTTATTATCTACTTGCAGGGCAAGACTTTTCATCTTGGCATCGCATTAAATCGGATGAAACCTGGTTCTTTCATTATGGCTGTGATGTCCTGATTTATTTTTTTGATGCCGAAAATGTGTTGCAGAGAATTCAATTAGGGCCAATTGGCAAGAAATTCCAAGCTACTATTTCAGCAAATACTTGGTTTGCTGCCAAACCCCTAGATGAGACCTCCTTCTGTCTGGTTAGTTGTGCAGTAGCACCTGGCTTTGAATTCAGTGATTTTGAAATGGGTAAACGCCAAGAATTACTAGTTAAATATGGTCAAACCCAAGTGAATCAAGATATTATTACGGCGCTAACACGTAATTAAATAATCGTCACTAAGCGCTTGCCTAAGTATTAGGGCTTCAAAGACTACACTGGCCATCAACTATGATACTGAAATGTAGCTATTTACAAGCGCCGACTTCAACAGCCTTATATTGAGCAGCTTTTTTAGCCATCACTTCAAAACGGTTACGAATATTATTTTTAATAAAATAAGAAATTACAAATGATGGAATGATTGAATCAAGCTCAACTACGCTATCGTATTTAAAGACTATTTTATCTTTATCAGTTAATAACTTCCAAGTACCTTTATAAAATTTAGCATCGCCACTAATTTGCTCAAAGCTTAGAAGCTGATATGGAACCTCCGTATATTCAACTATGGACTTCAGTTGAACAGGAAAAAATAGAATTTCCTCTTCAATTACCCTACGTACCCGAACTTTATTACCAAGCCGTAAGACGATTTTTGCATCAATGATGCCGGGAATATTTTTAGATGCTTCATAGTCAGTAATAAAAGCATAAGCACTACAAATATTGATTGGCACAGAATAACTAGCATTGATTTGTAAACGCTCACCCAAAGGAGAAACCGTAACCTGCACATCAAATGGATTGGTATTTTCTTGGGAATAACCTGGGGAAATAAAAACTGCCGTCACTAAGATGGCAAGTAATTTAATTAATATGCTCGTTTTCAAGTCAGCTCAGGTATCAAGCACTTCAACGCCCTTCCAAAAAGCAATATAACCCGCAATATTGCCAGCCGCAGACTTTGGTTCTGGATAATACCAAGCTGCGTCTTTATTAATCTTGCCATTAACCTCTACATCATAATAATTGGCTGTTCCTTTCCAAGAGCAAATGGTATTTTTTTCAGACTTTTTAAAATACGCTGTATTTAAGGCTAAGGGCGGAAAATAATGATTCCCTTCAACTTCAATAGTCTGGTTTGAGTCCGCCAAAACTACATTATTCCAAATTGCTTTCATCTTTTATTTCTCCTTTGGTTGCAGAATAAATTACATTCTAGTGTAATGTTGCTTTAAGTCTGACATAATTTCGGGGGCAACTTAAATTTTAGAAAATTATATTTTGATATTTTTATATAACGTTGGTTCAGCGCTTTAAATGAGGCTTTTATGACTATTCTTATTCTAGGATTGGTACTATTTTTAGGCATTCATTCGATCAGGATTTTTGCAGACCCCTGGCGCACCATTCAAACTGAAAAAATGGGTGAGCAAAAATGGAAAGGCGTTTGTTCGCTGCTTGCCCTGATTGGATTCATACTAATTATCTTTGGCTATGGACAAACTAGTCCGAGCATCGCGATTTGGTCGCCACCACTTTGGACATGGCATATTACGGCGGCACTGACACTAGTCGCTTTTATCCTGCTGGCAGCTGCCCAGGTACCTAAAAATGGGATTAAAGCAAAAGTGAAAGACCCTATGGTTTTAGGTGTCAAAACCTGGGCCTTAGCCCACTTAATTTCCAATGGGTCCCTTGCAGGAATTATTCTCTTTGGAAGTTTTCTAATTTGGGCGATCCTCGATTTTAAATCCTGTAGGCGTAGGAGGAGTAATTCTTTGGATGCCCCAACTGAAACATCTTTAATGATGACGATCGCCACTTATACTATTGGCATATCAGCTTGGTTTATTTTTGCTCTCTACATACACCAGACCCTATTTGGAATCAGCCCCTTGGGCTATTTTGCGCACTGAACGATGAATTAAGTTGGGATTTAAATAATAGTAATGGCTGAGATGAAAAAATCACTTCTCGCAATGGCCGCACTAAGCGTCTTTTCGGGAGTTACATCTGCTCAGTCAAGTATTACTATTTATGGCGTCGTTGATATTGGGTACTTTAATGAAAAGGCAAAAAGCGCAGGCAACAATGCTAGTTCTCAAGCTAATGCTAGCGCGATTATTTACTCTGCACAGCAAATTAGTCGCTTAGGATTTAAGGGCACAGAAGACTTAGGAGGTGGCCTAGTTGCCTTTTTTACTGCTGAAACCGATTTACAGCCAGCCAATTCTTCCTTATCTACCTGGCAAACTAGACAAGCGTTTGCTGGTTTAGGTAAGTCTGGAATTGGTCAGTTAGCTTTTGGCACCCAATACACCCCAATTTTTAATCAACTATCAGCAACCGATGTCGGTAACACTAATAATATGCCTGGATCGGCAGTCTTCCCGGTCTATTCCATCTATTCATCAAGTTTATCTTCAGATAATACTTATTACTCAGGTAATGTTGGGGTAGGTGATGTTTCAGATGCATTTACAGTACGTACCCAATCTGCCTTAACTTTTCAATCTGCTAACCTTAATGGCTTTAAAGTCGCTGGCTTATATACCCTTAGAAATGACACTACTAAAGGGAATTCAAAGTACGCGCCAGTACCGATAAGTAATAATTACAACGGCTGGGGTTTATCCGCGGACTACACTTGGAAAAATTTATATATTGGTATTGCTTATCAAGCACTTAAATCCGCTAATTTAGGTTATGGCTGCGATGTGCCTGGTGAATGCGCCTCTACTGCCTATACTCCACAGGCTAAAGGTTGGGTTGAAACCAACGGCGGAGTCAATACTCAAGATAATCAATACTATGGCGGCCTAACTTATAATTTCGATAAATTTAGGTTGTACTTACAATATGTTAATCGCAAAGCAACAAATATTCTTGGGACTCAATATTACTCAAGTCGAAGTGCCCAACAAATTGGCGTACGCAGTTTTCTTACTACTGTTATAGAGGGATGGGCAAACATTGGCTATGGTAAATATACAAATTACGCCAAAGTTTATGGTGCCGCTAGCTTTACAGCGTGGCAACTCGGATTAAATTATTACCTGAGTAAGCGCACAAATTTATACACAATTTATGGCTCAGAAAATGAATCTACCTCAGCAAATGCCTTTGCGGCTGGGGTGCGAATGACTTTTTAATTGAGCGGGTAGCTTAATTAAAAAGAGCAGTGGAAATACTTTGAATCGTACTTTGCTCTTATGAAGTTTAAATATTAGCCGCCTTGACAAGCTAGCGGCATATCCCACAAGGTGCGGGCACTACCATAATTACAATTGGGCCCAACTGGCGAAGAAGTACTGGCAAGACACCCGCTTAATGCCAAGCTAATCCAGATCTATAGCGATATCTTTAATAATTCTTTCATGCCAAATTTTTGCTGTAATTATTTACGGGTTTAGTTTATTTGGTTGCTCATCCTCAACGAGAGCCCACGTACTATCGCCCAATTTCTTAACCGCCATAGAATACGTCCAGTTTTCAGGGATACCACAACTCCACTCAGATGGACCACTTTGAATCAGAATATTTTCTGAATTACGTTTATCAAAATAAAGGTGATAAATTTTTCCATGAATTGGATTAAAACTAAATTTAGCACGATGCACTAATTCTGTTGCATCAAGTCTTGCTTGCAAAGCCCTCGCCTGCTTCATTAAAATCTCAGCCTGCTCCATAATTCGCTCATACTCTTGTTTAGCATTTTGACGAGCAACATTAACAGCTTTATCTTTTTCTTCGACGATTTTGATTGGGGCAAAGGCTGGAGAACCAACCTCCATTGGATATTCAATACCGGCATGTCTAGCCGGATCAGTGTCTTCTATTCGCATAAAATGATTTTAATCAAAAATAGACTTGTCTGCTTGTGTCTTAATTAAGCTAGTTAATTTTTAAAATTGACCAACCAAAGTGCACCAGGCCCCAATAGTCTAGATATTGACGATCTATTTTTGGCAAAAAATTTATAAGCAACTGTAAGTGCAGGCTGTAGCAATTTTCTTGAGAAAAGCCATGCTAAGAATGGTAGCCGCGCCCGACGATAGGCCTCTGGAAAAACAGCAATTCCATTAATGAGCGTTCCATCAGTGAATTGACCATACATGGCAGCCAAAGCCTGTTCGCATGTAATGCCAATTTTTTGAGGATCATAAAGAGCAGAATTAATATCAACAAAATTTAAAAGTCCAGCTTCATTACGCTTGGATAAAAATAAAATCTCTGCTTGACATAAAGGGCATGCCCCATCATAAAAAAGAGTGAAGGTTTGTAAATTAGGCAACATTCTATAAGTGTAAATCTAATTCAATAAATTTTCCTTAGTTCGATTGCCTATTAGCTTTGTTACAAAGGCTATAACTAGATTACTATTTTCTGGTATATACCTCTGCCGATGCAACTGCAGCTACATTATCTCTGCCGCCTACAATCAACACGTCGCCATTTAATAAACGTATTGCATTATGACGCCAGCGCGGTATAGTCATTGATCCTGTAGCAGCAAATTTGCCTGTTACTGGATCATATAGTTCGGCTGCGGAAAGTGCATCTACTCCATCATAAGCCCCACCGGCTATCAGCACTTTGCCATCAACCAGAAGTGTGCCAGTTTGGCGCCCTGTTGCATTGATCATCGAGCCCGTAAATGAGAAGGTGCCAGTTTGGACGTTATATAGGCTCGCAGACGCGAGAGTAGTTGAGCTACTACCGTAACCGCCTGCAATTAGCACTTTACCATCCAATAAAAGATTAGCGGTTGGAAAGCGTCGCGGTGTTCCCATTGAGCCAGTAACACTAAAGACGCCAGTGCTAGGATCATAAATTTCCGGTGCATCTAAATAGGCACCGTTATACCCACCCGCTATTAATACCTTGCCGTTACTAAGTAATGTTGCAGTATGGTTGCGACGTGCAGTAGATAAGGATCCAGTTGGTGAGAAGGTTCCAGTAGTGGGATCATAGAGTTCAGCACTAGCAAGTGGAAACGAATTGTCATCGATGCTATACCCACCAACAACTAGCACCTTACCATTATTAAGTAAGGTTGCTGTGGGGTTAACACGCGCAGTGCTCATATTACTTGTAAGTGTCCACGTACCGGTTGTAGGATTGTAGAGTTCTACTGCGGTAATAGCAGTCGCAGTATTATCTTCGCCTCCAGCCACAAAAACTCGTCCATCTAAAAGTCGCGTAGAGGCTGCGGCATCGCGAGGGAACGACATAGATCCAGTTGCGCTAAATGTCCTTGTTGATGGATCGTAGAGGTCAGCTGAAGCGACTGCGACTGCCGCAGACCCTATACCCCCTGCTACAAGCACCCGTCCATCAAGTAATAAATCTGCCGTTGGCATGGAACGGGGCGAAGTCATCATACCGACCGCAGAGAATGAACCCGTGGCGTTTGAAGTATTAGTTTCTCCGCTATCACCACAAGCAACCACAATGGTACCGGCGCAGAAAAATAAAAGTAAATAGATAAGCTTTTTCATATATATATATATTTCTAAACAGTCTAAGTATAATTACAATTACCCATAAAAAATTAATGATTTAAGGGTAATTTTTGTTAGCAACCCAAACAAGAAAAAGGGAGATCTGATGTCTAGAGATAAGTTGGGTTTATTTGCTTTTGGCTTAACATTACTTGGTTTTATTATTCTTGTGCGCACTAACTCCTATATATTATTTTCTATTGGAATAGTTAGTGTGGCTTTTTTGGTTTTTTCAAAAAATAAGTATATTAAATAGAAAAAATACTAACCCTGGAATTTAAACCCTAAATAAAGCATTAATTTTTACCAACTAATTGGATTAATATCGTACTCCCCAATATCGCCTTAGAGCGTCTTAATGGAAACTCTGAAAATACTCACGACTATGCTGGCAAAGTTCTGCTTGTGGTTAACGTAGCAAGTGAGTGTGGCTTCACCCCTCAATATCATGAACTGCAGGCGCTTTATGATGAATTTCATAATCAAGGCCTTGAGATACTAGGCTTTCCCTGCAATCAATTTGGCGGGCAAGAACCTGGAAATGCAGAGCAAATTCAGGCATTTTGTAGCACAAAATTTGGCGTTACTTTTCCAGTGTTTCAAAAAACGGATGTCAATGGACTTCATACCCATCCCTTCTTTGAATATCTCAAAGCTGCAGCACCAGGTTTACTTGGCACTGAGGCTATTAAGTGGAATTTCACCAAGTTTTTGATTGATCGTAATGGTTTGCCCGTCAAACGCTATGCCTCAACTACCTCTCCTAAAAATATTAGGGAAGATATCAAAAAACTGCTTTGAAAATATTAGGCTAAATTGATATTGGAGTAATTATTACTTAGAAGTAACATGGGAAAAGCCATGCCAGTGCTTAGTATTAACTGGTACAAAATCAATGTATTGCGTTTTTATTTCGCCCCCAGGAGGGACAAAATTTGGCGCCAACACACCAGCGGGCCCTAAGGATTTTATAAATTGATAGGTAGCGCGTAAATCTGGCTCGGAAATCATTTGAATCGTAAACCAAGGCATGGGCGGTCTAGCCTCTAAATGCTTTGAAAAAATAACCCATTGATCTTCCGTTAATTTCTGTATTAATAAGCGCAAGTTTGCAGGATACGAAACTCCCCAATCTCCTTTATAACCAATTGAATTTCCCGTCAACCACTGACTGATAGGCATATTTCCACCTTTTTGTGCATAGCCAGGTGTATGGCAATCATTGCAGCCCGTTATTCTAATAATGTATTCACCATGCGATACAGCATCATTTTCTGCATGCACGTTGCTTTGAAGAAGTAAAATAATTCCTAAAAATATAAAGAATTTTTTAAGAATTGTATATCTTCTCACTAGAAACCTTCGTTTTAAATTGCCCATAAATTTAGTATTAATACTTAATTAGCCTCTTTAATTACCAAAGGCGTGCCTACTTCTCCTACATAGAACATAATGAGCTTAACGGGCTCAGATCCTTGATTTACACCATAGTGCCATTTATTGACCAACTCGACAATTGAATCACCGGGATTAAGCACTAGCTGCTTTCCCTCTTTAGTAATAACCGTTAATTTTCCTTGCAACATAACCCCCGCATTAATTACTGGGTGCTTATGCATTGGCAGTCTTGTACCGGGAGCTATTTCATAACTCAGAATAGTAATCTCTGGATTTTTTGAGGGATAAGGGGGTAATGGACTGCCATCCCACTCTTGGGTTGTTTTAACTATCTGGGTTACTTTAATTCCCTCTTGACCCTCATCTGCACGTGCATGAGTACCAAAAATAAGCAATAGCACAGCAGCAAAACAAGACAAGTTGATACTTGTCAAATTTAGTTTGATCATCCGCCTACCTCGAATAAAATGAGCTACCCACCAACGCTAATTTCCCCCTAAAGAACATTTTTTATTCATTTGGGTACAAATTTTTAGAATTGCATTTGCTGCAGTTGAGGTACTTGACGCATCTCCATCTGCAGGAGCACTCGCAGAAATCATGATTTCAGAAGTTTGATCACTTAATGGAACAACTTTTAAAGCAACGTTGTTATTATTTTCTGATACTTTAAGTGTTAAATTTTTAGCATCTTGAGAGACTATCGTGACTGCTTGGTTTTGCTTAGCTATATTAATGGCTGTTGCATAAACATTGCTTGCTGGGGCATTTAAAACAACCGTAGCCATTTGAGCTGTAGGTTTGCCATTTTTATCATCTTGAGTGAGTTGATTGATCCGACCTGCTATATGTTTAGCAGCAAAAACCCATTGGGCTGATGCTGGTTCGCTTACTAAAAGTAATGAGCCAAGCAATAGCCCCACTGTTGCAATTCGTAACCCCGGATCTTTGATAACCATAGTTCCCCCCTAATTAGCATTCCATTATGGCATTTACTTGATGACATTCTCAATTACCGGCCCGAAGGTTAGTTTTGAATTCCTTAAGATCGCGCCAAATATAGAATCTGGAGTTGATTCTATAATCATTTTTAAACAAATTATTATTTAGTTGTTAAGAGTATCATCATAAAAACCGATACTTAATTACCCTAATATATATTCTTTATTCTTCAACCATGGAAATTTTATGAGCATAAAACCTGCAAAAGCCTACAAGGACATTCTTTTCGAAATTAAAGATCAAGTTGCCTGGATTACGATCAACAGACCTCGGGTGCTGAATGCATTTCGCGAGCAAACTCTAGATGAAATGATTGATGCGGTCAAGCTAACCCGGGAAGATCCTTCAATAGCTTGTATTGTTTTTACTGGTGCTGGTGATAAAGCCTTCTCTGCCGGCGGAGACTTTTATGCTATGAAAAGGCTTACTTTTACTAATGCATCGATGTGGAATGACCGAATGCTTGGTCTTGCTATGGCTATTCGCGGCGTACCGATTCCTGCAATTGCAATGGTAAATGGCTGGTGTGTTGGTGGTGGACATGAGCTAGCGCTCTGGTGTGACTTAGTAATTGGTTCAGAAAAATCAATCTTTGGCCAAACTGGCGCTAAAGTGGGCGCTTGCCCAACTGTTGGAGCAACTCAATACCTGCCGCGCATTGTTGGTGAGCGTATCGCTCGTGAAATGATTTTTCTAGCAAAACGCTTTGACGCCAAAGAAGCTGAACGAATTGGGTTAATCAATAAATGCGTTCCAGAGGAAAAGCTTTTAGAAGAAACGCTGGCATGGTGCGAAACAATTAAAAGTAATAGCGCACAAACAATTCGTATGACTAAAAAGAGTTTAAATTTTGAATCTGATCAACTTTATGCATCTTGGCAACATGGTATGGAACTACTTGCGTATGTCTGGGGATCAGAAGAGAGTTTAGAAGGTATGAATGCTTTTTTAGAGGGTCGAAAACCCGACTTCCAAAAATTCCGCATGAAAAATAAAGCTGCCCTTGAGGACTATTTGGATGGATTTCATAAAAATCTTAACGCGCCTCCAGACATGCGTAACTAAGTATCTAACCATGGACCAGAAAAATCCTAAAATACCGACACTGAAAAACTTAGGTGCTTTAGCCGATATCAAAGTACTTGATCTTAGTCGGGTGCTTGCAGGTCCTTGGTGCGGCCAACTTTTAGGAGATTTGGGCGCCGAAGTTATAAAAGTTGAGTCGATTACTGGCGGGGATGATACTCGGGCCTGGGGGCCCCCATTTTTAGAGGGGGAATCTGCTTATTTTTTAGGATGCAATCGTAATAAGCGTGGAATTACGATTGATTTTTCAAAAAGTGAGGGCAAGAAATTACTAGCCACACTATTACCTAAATTTGATGTGCTACTAGATAACTTCAAGCTTGGTACTCTTGAGAAGTGGGGGTTTAACAGTGCGTGGTTTGAAAAAAATGCGCCCCGCTTAGTGCGTTGTTCGATTACAGGATATGGTAGTGAAGGGCCGCAGGCAGATCTACCTGGCTATGATTTTATTTTACAAGCAGAGTCAGGATTAATGAGTATTACTGGAGCAATCGAGGGCGAACCTACTAAATATGGGGTGGCAATTGTTGATCTAGCAACCGGCATGATGGCAGCTAATGCAATTCAAGCTGCATTATTGGCACGATATAGAACTGGCTTAGGACAGGCGGTAGAGGTTTCATTATTTGATACAGCGATCGCTCTACTTGCCAATGTGGGCAATAGCCATCTTGGCACGGGAAGTGAATCTGGCAGATACGGTAATGGTCATCCAACTATTGTCCCGTATACAAGCTATCGATGCTTAGATGGCTTGATTGCGCTTGCTGTAGGTAATGATAGTCAATTTACTAAACTGGCAGAATTACTGAATCACCCTGAATGGGCAAGAGATGAGCGCTTTTTTACTAATGCTTCTCGCGTGAAATACCGAACCATAATTGATGATTTAATTGCTAAAGAGTTAATAAATTACTCAGCCAAAAGCTTAATTAATTTACTTCGCCAAAATGGAATTCCTGTAGGCCAAGTCAATACAGTGAAAGAGGCGTTAGCCAGCGACCAAACAAAAGCAAAAAAAATGGTACGCACCATAGATCATAATAAGATAGGTAAGTTTAAAACCTTAGGAATACCGCTTAAAATGATTGGAACCCCGAGCTCAATTCGGTATGCCCCACCCCTTCTTGGACAGCATACAGAGGAAGTATTGAAAGAGTATCTAGGCCTAAATGCTGCTGCCGTAGAAAAATTAAGGCATCAAAAAGTAATTACTTAAGTTAATAGTGAGGGAGCAAATGTTAAGTTCAATATTTCTTACGAAAAAAAAATTAGCTATCAGTGCTGTTTTTCTAGTTTTTTTTAGTGTAACTATTTTTGCCCAACCTAATGATACTTATCCCAATAGACCTATTAAATTAATCATTACTTGGCCAGTAGGTGGGTTTGCCGATTCCCTTGGGCGTACGATTGCTACCCAATTAGGATCAATCCTAGGTCAACAAGTTATTGTAGAAAATCGCGGTGGTGCAAATGGCATGATCGGAGCAGACGTAGTTGCAAAATCAGCTCCTGATGGCTATACCCTCATGTTTCAATCCATTACCTCCCATGCAATCAATCCATCAATGTATGGAAAAACCCCCTACTCCACTGAAAAAGATATCGTGCCTCTCGCTGTGGTTGCTTCCATTCCGCTACTATTAGTTGCAAACCCTAACTTTCCACCAAAAAATATTAGCGAACTAATAGCATTAGCAAAAAAAGAGCCCGACACTATTTCCTATGCAAGTTTTGGAAATGGTAGCGCAAGTCATTTAGCTGGCGCATTATTAACTAGCCAAGCGCGTATCAAAATGGCTCACATTCCCTATAAGGGAGGCGGTCCTGCTATCACCGATACATTGGGCGGCCAAGTACCAATCAGTTTTTCAGCATTCGGACTTGCACTACCGCATGTAAAGGCAGGTAAGTTAGTGGCTCTGGGTGTAACTAGCGCCAGTCGCTCAAAACTTTTGCCTGATATTCCCACAATTGAGGAGGCCGGCAATCTTAAAGGTTATGAAATGTCAATCATATATGCAGTTTGGGCCCCAGCTGGTGTACCGAGCCCTATTTTAAATAAACTAAGCAAAGCACTTGAACAGGTAATTGGGTCAAACACGTTTAAAGAAAAAGTAGTAAGTGATGGAGGAGAAGTAATGAATCTGGTAAACCCAAATGATAGCCAATTATTTTTTCAAAAAGAAATGCTACGTCTAGCAAAGATAGTTAAAGAAGGTAACATAAAGGCAGACTAAATATGTTTAAACAAAAACTCTACAAAAATATTCTATTGGCTTTATTACTTAGTCAAGCAATCGGCCTAACTATAGCTCAACCAAATTCTACGGCTACTTATCCCAATAAACCTATTCGTATTATTAATCCTTTAGCACCAGGAGGAGCTGTTGATGCAATAGCAAGGCTACTAGCACCTTCATTACAAGAAATTCTTGGTCAACCCATTGTGATTGAAAATAAATCTGGTGCAGGTGGCGCTATTGGAAGTAATTTTGTCGCTAAATCTCCAGCCGATGGTTACACCATACTGATGGTGTACGACACCTTTGCGGTGAATCCGCACATTTACAAAAATTTACCATTTGATTCATTTAAGGACTTAACACCGGTAATGGAAATTGTTTCTATTCCCTTGATATTAGTGGCAGGAACTAAATTACCTGCTAATAATTTAAAAGAGTTAGCTGAGCTAGCTAAAAGTCGGCCAAATGGCATTAATTTCTCTAGTGGTGGTGCTGGTAGCTCAGGACATCTAGCGGCTGAATTACTAAAAAATAATTTGGGAATTAATATGACTCACATTCCCTATAAAGGTGGTGGACCTGCTTTAACAGCTACTATTGCAGGCGAAACAGACATCACTATTTTGGGGGCCGTAATAACTATTCCACAAATTAAAAGTGGAAATCTCAAGGGTCTAGCTATTTTAGGGAAAAAACGTACGCCTGCTTTGCCGCAACTTCCTACTGCAAGTGAGCAAGGCTTACTTAATTTTGATGTGAGCTCATGGATAGGTGTATTGGTCCCTAGTGGTACCCCACAGCCTATCGTCGATAAGATTCACGGCGCTTTTGCGCAAGCATTAAAAAACCCCACAATACAGGCTCGAATGGCTGAGCAGGGAAATGAAATTGTGGCAAGTACTCCAGCGCAATTTGCTAGTTTTTTAAATCAAGAATCAGCCAAATGGGCAAAGGTTATTAAAGATAACAATATTCAAGCGGAATGAATTAAATAATAAATCTTTAATGAAAATTAGCTACATAAAAATTTATCCCCTAGCTATTCCCTTGATAGAGCCGATGAAGATGTCCGGAGAAACGATTACTCACGCTAATACCCTATTAGTCTGCATACGGGACGATGAAGGAAGAGAGGCATGGGGTGAAACTTCAGCTGCACCTTTGATGACTGGCGAAACACTTGGTAGCTTGCTACAAAATGCCAAATATCTTGGTGAGCATCTAATGGGTATATCCATCCCAAATCTCCTCCTAATTACGCCTACTCTAAATAAATTTTTATATGGGAATTCATCTATTAAGGCATGTTTTGAAATGGCACTGCTTGATCTTTTTGCTCAAAAAAGCGAAACCAGTGTGTGGAAAATACTGCGTGATCTAGCTAAAAATAATACCGGGAATATCCCCAACCCCTTACCCTTATTACGTATGCTAGGCGGATCATTGGATAGAGAAATAGCTGATGCAAAAAAATATCATGCTCTAGGATATCGGCATTGGAAAATTAAAGTTGGGAGTTTACCCCTTGAAGAAGATCTTAAAAGAGTATCAATTTTGTGCGATCTCCTACCTGGGGATACCATTTCAGCGGATGCTAATGGCGCATTTAAATTAGAGGATGCAATAAATTTTTGTACTAATGAACGTACTAGCAAGCTGTCCTTTGTAGAACAAGCAATCTCATCTCAGTCGACCCTAAATGATTTTTCTTTACTCAAATCAAAATCAAAATTACCGATAGCCTTAGACGAATCAATACATGGGGTTAGCGAAATAGCCTACTTTGATCAAGCCAATGCTTTAGATGGCGCAAGTTTAAAGCTAATTAAAACGGGGGGGCTATTATCTGGACTTGATTCAGCGTTTGAATTACAGCATCGCAATCTTAAGCTTAACCTTGCCTGTAAAGTAGCAGAAACATCGCTATCGGCAGCCGCAACAGCTTCATTAGGCTTCGCAATTGAATCAGTACCTTGGGGTTTTAGCATGTCAAACCAATATTTAGAATTTGATATCTGCTCAAAGCCATTACAGGCTAACAATGGACATTTGAACATAGAACAATTAGGGTCTATTGGTATTGGTATCGTGCCTGAACTAGAATTAGTTTCTAAAGCTCAAGCAAAAGACTTTTCTGCTTTTTTATGTCAGGGCTAAAAACGTCTACCCCAACGCAGATGCTTTTCTATTAATAACAAATATTTTTTGTCTGTCTCTGTTAGTATTTTCTAATTAATAAGAGTTTTCTTCTATATACCTACTATGACATCAATTACCCTAGAACTTGCTAACTTAATATCCGATAAAGCGTTAGAAAAAGCGCAGGCAATGGGTTTTCAACCGCAAACTGTAGCTATTCTCGATATAGGCGGACAAATTAAAGTTATTAAACGCTCTGATGGAGCCAGCATATTACGTCCTGAAATAGCAGTTGGAAAAGCCTGGGGAGTTTTGGGAATGGGATTTGGTGGTCGTGATCTAGCAAGGCGCGCAGAAGTAGCTCCCGCCTTCTTTAATGCATTGATGGCAATGTCAAATGGTCGCATGGTTCCTGTAGCAGGAGGTGCATTAATCAGAAATTCCAATAAAGAAATTATTGGCTCAATTGGAATTAGTGGAGATACCTCTGATAACGATGAAATTTGTGCCGTTGCCGGGGTAGAGGCTGCGGGATTAATTGCGGATACTGGGGCGTAGTTGAAACTGCAACAATAATAGTAGGGCTTCATTTTGATGTAAATTTCATTCACTTCACTTGCGTATCTTCTATTTTGTAATTAAGATCACGTAAATTGATAATAAATAAATTTAATTGAAATTTTTGTTAAATTATTAAAAATCAAGTCGTAACACTGAAAAAACCCGAACGGAGAACACTATGCTTTATCTAATTAATCATTCGCCACCCTGGTTACTTTTAATTTTATTCTCTGTGCTAACGATAGTTTGCATGCTGATTTTGCATAAAATTATTCGCTCATTTTTAGATAAATACACTCCTGGTTATAAAGACACCTTAGCCTTAAATATTCACACCTCCATCTCAACATTGTTAGCCCTCATTTTGGCTTTCTCATTAGTTCAGGCCGTATCTACCTATAGACAAGCTGAACATGTTGTTAGGCAAGAGGCAGTCAGAATTAATAATCTTGATCGCCTATTAACCCGCTATGGAAATTCAGAAGCAACTGATCCAATTCGAATTGCTCTTAGAGAGTATGCGCAGTCGATTGTGACTGATGAATGGCCTGAAATGGATGAGGGTCATCACAGCGCAAAGACTGAGGCACTATTTAAGCCGGTTTCCAAAGGTGTCATAGAAATGAAGCCGACTAATCCGCGTGAGAATTCTATCTATAACGAAATGCTCAAACTCGCTGATTCTTTAGCAGACTCTCGTAATGATCGTATAGATGCAGCTGAATTTGCTATACCGGGTATATTCTGGATGATTATCATCCTCATGTTATTTGCAAAAACGGTTTTGTCTGCTTTTGCAGAGCGCACAAGGGCTGCAGATATTGTAATTGGCGCTCAAATGGTATGCTTTGCAGCATTACTATGTTTAACATTTAGCTTTGATGAGCCTCTAAAAGGTGAAGCTGGAATTAAACCAATACCTCTTATTGAAGTTATTGAAATCATCAGCAAAAGAACCAGTTAATTCTTAAATCTCAAAATATTAAAGGCGGTTTATGTCTCATTGGCTTTATACCCAACCCCCAATAGCTATATTTATCATTGGTCTGATTGCATCGATTGCCTTGATGTATTTAATGGCCTTTTTTCTAAAAAAGACGCCTATTATTAATGACATCTCTGATCATGAAAAAGAGTTTTTGATTGCTATTCAGTCTGGCTTAGTCGCATTAAGTGCGATTGTTTTGAGCTTTTCTTTGGTATTAGTCATCACCAATTATGATCATGCAGATGAGAATGTAGCGGGTGAAGCTGCCCGTATAAACGATGTAGATCGCTTATTACATCAATATGGAGACCCAAAGGTAAAAGCTATTCGTGCTGACTTAAAAATCTATGCTAAATCTATCCTCGAAGATGAATGGCCTAAACTTCAAATTCAGCAAGAAGGTGCTGAAACTGCTCAATTATTTTCTAACGTAGCTGACAAAATTGGCCAAATTAATCCCACTACCCCACGTGAAACTGTTATTTACAGTGAATTGCTCAAAAAATTAGATGAGTCAGTTGAAATGCGCGAAACACGACTCGAAGGTGCACATATTGGTTTGCATGGAATTTATTGGGTCGTCAATCTGGCCATTCTTTTTGGTGTACTTTTAATGTCAGCATTAGGATTAATTTTAAATAAGTGGCTGACTGCGATCGGAATCAGCCTTGAGCTTGCTGCCCTAGTTGGCCTCATGACCCTGGTCTTTATATGTGATCATCCTTTTGAAGGTACTGTGTCAATCAAACCAGGTCCTCTTGTTGGCACCATTAAGGCAATGGATAATCGTAAATAATGTCATAGCTCTATTACGGTTTTTTTAAAGATCCCCTGAATCAAAATGCCAACACTATAGTTGGTATTTTACTTTCCTGCATCCTATTTTTTGATATTTCTGCGCCCTTGACTATAACCCTCCCGGTTGACCAATACAAAGTAATTTATATAAAATAGAGGCAGTAGAAAAATAATAGACTCAAAGATTAAATTGAACTTTAACCTGCGCCTAAGCTTGGCTATCACCTTCCTTGCGGCTGCACTTATTGCGTGCAGCAATGACTCTACTAATTCCACCAATAATTCGGGGGCAAATATTACCCCTCAAAATATCTCAGCAGAGTATGGCATTCCAGGAAATCTTTCGGTGCTGACTGCTTGGGCTAACGAAAATAATGAACTGATCTGATTTTTAGTACCACTCCATAAGAGAGGATTTTTGATAATCTCTCACCTTAAAGGAGTGCTAAATATGGCAAAAGGCCAACGTCTCAAACCCGAGCAAATCGTCACCTTATTGCGTCAAATCGATGTTTTAACCACCAATGGCAAAACCCTAGCCCAAGCTTGTAAAGAAGTGGGAACAGTTGAGCAAAGCTACTATCGCTGGCGCAAGATCTATGGTGGTATGAAGGTCGATCAGGCAAAGAAGTACAAAGATCTGGAACTGGAAAATACCCGTCTTAAGAAACTCGTAGCGGACTTATCGCTACGAGAAGTCATGCTCAAGGAAGTCATTAAGGGAAACTTCTAAGCCCTGCTAAGCGTAAAAATGCAGCGCAGTTGCTCATGGATAAGTATCTTGTCTCTGAGCGAACTGCTTGCAGTTTGGTAGGGCTCTCCAGAGCAGCGTATCGCTACATGCCATTGCCTAGAGATGATGAGGGGCCGCTGAGAGCCGAGGTCATCCGGATGGCGAGCACCTATGGCCGGTATGGCTACCGATTTATTGCCGGCATGATGCGCAATGCTGGTTGGAGCCAAGCAACTGCTAGCAAGGTGGCTCGCATCTGGCGTGAGGAAAGTCTGAAGATCCCGCAAAAACAGCCTCCTAGGGGCAGACTCTGGTTTAACGATGGTAGTTGCATGAGGCTAAGAGCTACCCACCCCAATCATGTGTGGAGCTACGTCCCACAGGGATTCCCTTCGGTCATTTTGTCTTTATCAGAGATGCCTATGGTGGCAAGATCCGCATGCTTACCATGATTGATGAGTTCAGTAGAAAGTGTTTAACTATCCACTGCGCTAGAAGGATTGGATCGATCCAGGTGATTGAACAACTGGCGAATACCATGATGATCCACGGTATACCGGAATATATTCGAAGTGATAATGGCCCAGAATTTATTGCTAAAGAGCTGCGCAGATGGTTATCCGGCATTGGAGTCAAGACCGCTTACATCACCCCCGGTAGTCCTTGGGAGAATGGATTTTGCGAAAGCTTTAATGGCACCTTCAGAGACAATCTTTTGGATGGGGAGATCTTTTATAGCTTAAAGGAAGCCAAAGTAGTCGTGGGTGAGTGGGTCAAGCATTACAACCATGTCAGGCCCCACAGCGCATTAGGTTACAGGCCACCAGCACCCGAAACCCAAGTACCTAGAATCATCCAAAACCAACCCATTTTGCTGCAATGATTTACTATAGAAAAACTCTCTCAAGTAGTGGACCTAAATTGACAGCAGTTCAATGAGCTACGAATATTTTTCCCTCTAGCTCTTTCTTAATTTGCTCTGCTAGCTCTTCAAAACCAGGTTGGCCTAAAACCATTTGTGGTGATATGCCAGTGAGTCTTTGAATATTTTGCGGAATGAAGGTGCCCGGATTGATTAGTTGTTCCCAGACCTGAACCTCACCATTTATTAGGGTTTTGATGCCAATTTCTGTAATACGATCACGCTCAAAATGAGATCCGGTAGTTTCTATATCTACAAAAGCAAGAGTTGGATTAGTGTCGTATTGATCTTTCATGAATATCTACAGCTAAAACAAAGAAAAAATCCTTCCCTTCCTTTGGCGCTAAAAATAAATGGGTTTATTCATTCATTTTTTTACAAACTGAGCCTGAGATAGTAATTAAGAAATAGAACGCCATACCAATAACAAAGGTTAAATAGTCGCCGCTGCTAAAAAATTGCAATAAGCCCACTATTACCAAGCCCAAGGCAAGCATACTAAGTATTGTTTTAGCAAACATATCGATTCCCAAAAGTTGAATTATTGAATATTAATCAATCTTAAGACAAAACCAGATTTCATGCTGAACATGATTTAACATACTAATGTACCTAAGATGGCTTAAACCCAATTAATACCGTTTAAATATCGTTTGCATTCGAGTCACTATCTTGCGTGGCATAGTAAGCAACTAATTGCGCTTTAGCAATATCTTGAGCAGAACGTAGTGAGCTTGGTAAAGGCGCCCTCATCTCATTTGGAGCTAAATCGGTTAACAGTAACTGTGCCGTCGCCGCTCCCTTAGGATCAGTTGCATAGGTATTGTCAACTTCCATTGCGCCACTTGGTGTAGTGTAATCATAATATTCAAATTGTTGTAAGCCGATGGGTGAAATTGTGACTGTATCGGGTATCCAGTTTGAATATACCGCTACTTTATTTGCTAGGGTTACCATACCGAGAATATGAAATGGTGTTTGATTGCCAGAAGGGTCTGGTGCAGTAGCATAATCGAGGCTATCAGTGATACTTTCATCAGTTGAATATAAGGCATAGGGGCGACCCGTAGCGCTAGCTGATTTAAGTAAGGGGAACATATTAAAGCGCTGACCATATAAAGTTGCATAGTCACCCTTCATCCATGCATTGGTTCCACTATAAGCAAAGCTCATGAGCATTGGCGCTAAATCAACATGCGAAGTTAATTGATTACGAATCGTTGCTAGGTCGCCCGTAAATTGTCCGGTTGGGTCTGAAACAATTAGGGGTACTCTTACGGCTTCATCATAAAAGCAGCAGGATTTATTCGCTAAAAAGCCATGGGCACCTGCAAGCTCTCCATGATCTGAAGTAAATACAATAATCGTATTTTTTGCCACATCTTTGGGTAGGGATTGCAATACCGTGCCAATATGCTTATCAACTAAGGTCATACCTAAAGTATATGCATCCAAACCACGCTGCCAGTAACTATAGGGTGCAACACCGATGCCAATTAAGGAGGGGGGTTTATAACCGAGGTAGGTTTTCGCATTAGGGTAAAGCACAACTGAATAAGAGCTAGTGCCACTGCGCTCACTCACCCCCCCAAATTGCATCCCATTCCAAGTATTTGCAACCGATTGCCAAGTCGGTTTATTAGCAGCAATTGAGGCAGTTGATTCCCAATTAGGCGGAACGCCGTTAATTAGGTTGTAACCATAATTTGGTGGATTTGCCCAGGCATTATTAGCCCAACTTACGCCCAACACAACTTGTGTACTGTAATTAACTGCTTGAATATAGCCCCGAGGATTAGTCTCTTTACTAGCAAATAGATTAGTAAAAGTTTGAAACTCTGTACCCGCAGGAAAAAATTGATAATCATGAGGATTTTGGAAACTACAGGTTAAGCACCAGGGTTTATCTCCCACTTTTTTCTGACTTAACCAATTCGCAGAAGTGCTGGCAATATATTCATCATTTTGATAATAAGGTGGATTGCCATAGCTGCCCTGAAGGTTTGCAGCATCAACCGAAACGCCATCCGTAAAGCCTTCAAAACCATAGGCTGCTAAACCAAGGTTTCCGGAGGTTGGTGAGGGTTGATCAGTAATCGATAAATGCCATTTACCTACATATGGAGTTTGATACCCTGCTGCTTGTAATAATTTGCCATAGGTTGGAAAAGCAGTATCAAGCCAAGGGGGAGAATTTCCTAAAGCCGGAGCAATTGTGGCCGTACACCATGTTTGCTGGGTATATAAGCCAGTGACAAAAACGGCGCGAGCCGGGCCACAGGCAGTAGCGCCAACAATATTATTGCCAAACTTCACGCCACTTTGCCAGATGGAATAAGTATTCGGCATAAAAGTTTGCAGAAATTGGCCAGGACTAGTGATACCCGTAGGAAATACTTTCGGATAGCGCATCTGGTCAACGACGATAAAAAGAATATTGGGTGTGCTCGTGGGCGTGGTAGAAGGATAATTACCAGTAGAGCTCGTACTACTATCACCACAGCCAGGTAAAGTAGCTGAAGCCGTCATGGCTAGACCTGCTTTTAAAAGGTTGCGTCTTGAATTCATTTTTTAGATCTCATCTTCGGAACTACTAAGCTAGGAATAATGTAAAAAATTCATATCTAAGGTCAATTATTAATACAGCAATATTATAAATAATAATTTTGAAAATTTTATCCAAATATGCATGAAAAAAACTGCCCGAAAGTAGTTTTGGTATTTTTTGCCGGGCCCAAGAGGGCTTGAACCTGATTATTAGACGATAGCTTTGAAAAGTTAGGGATTACTTGCCTTGACGCTTTAAATTTCGATAGAAATTTTCAGGTGGGCCAAACGTTAAAAGCTTAATACTTTCTTGATCTAAAATTCGATAAGCTAATAAACACTGCTGCTGGGAAAGTTTGAATTTATAAACATACACCCCCAGTAAATCTCCTACTTTTGCCTCACCAATGATAGGATCTTTAGAAATAAGTTTGAGCGCAGGATCTAACTCCACTTTTTGGGAGGCATGTAATTTTTTTATGGCCCTCGTAAAACTGGCCGTAATCAGTAAACGCATTAACTAAAAACGTATTCACCAATTACTGGCTCTTGATCTGCAATCAAGATTTCACGAATTAAATAAAACGGTAAGTCTGGATTTTCTTGGGCAATCTTGCCAATTTGCGACCAATACTCAATCTGCTTAGGCACTGAGCGATGCTCAATGTTTCCATAGACTTTGGCTTGTTCAACTAAATTCTCAGATAATTTCACATTAATAGACATAGCAGCCTCCTGTTACAGAGTTCCATTATAGCACTTTAAGTTCCATAAAGGAACCTATTTTAAAGAAAAGCACCTTCGCTAGTGAGGGCTTGCTTTTCTGGTGTGCCCTATAGGACTTGATCCTGGGACCAAAGGATTGCTAGAGAAGTATGTAGCAAAGTGAACGCCCTAAAGATTCTCGACTAAAAGCTCAAATCATTTTATATATCTTCTTTATCCATTTGAATATTGTGGATTGAAGGTTTGAAAAAGGCTAATTAGCAGAATAGCTACAAGTAGCACTGATGAAATGAAGTTAGTGATTCGCTCTTTTTTCGCAGTCCACCCCCACCTCAAAAAACCAATGATGGCCAACAGTACTGCCAATACAGCCAACTGTGAGAGATTTATCAATAACAGAGTTGCTATATTCCAAAATCCTTTGGCGCCTGGAACGAGATCTTGATTGACAATATATTGTTCTTTCCCGGCGCCAAAAATACCGACGAATAAAGTTCCAATCCAATTGGCCCATAGTGAGATGTATAAGCAAATGGTAGCAATGGACTTAGAAAATTTTGGAAGAGATAATTGCGGCCACATCCATGCAAAAGAAAAGAACACCAAAGCCTGTAATGCTCCAATTAGGTGTGCCTGTAAGATACCTATTTTTGCTAATGCATAGGGCGAATAAATTGGCGCTAAAAGCCCAAGCACCAACATGATGAGTCCGGATATCAAAAACCGTTTATCGTATTGAAAGTGCATTTAATCCTTAAATATTTTGTTATTAATACCAACCCTAGAGTAGATATTGTGATTATTGGTGGGCTCACCAGAACTTGAGCTTGGGACCTAGGAGACTTCTATGTGAGATCAATCAATAGCTTGAGCCCAAACGACCAGGACTAATAATGGTAAATCTTTTTAATTAACATTTGCTTAATGCTCTCGCATATGTAGAAATAGTTTCTTTCCTAACTCATTTAAGACTAAAGAAATTAAAGCGGTAAAAGCTCCCGTTATGAGGGCTTCCGTAGTAACTCCACTAAAGTGACTTGGGTGAGAAATAAAGTCAGCTATAAAGCACATTCCCCCTGTAATACCTGCCACAACATATTTATTACTAAGCCAACGATGCGTAAACAATGAAAGAATGAGAACGCCAGCACCGGTGATAAAACCTGTCTCAACTGCCTTTTGAAGGTGGCCTATAGTCGCCAACAAAATATTGCCCTGCACCATTACAAGTAAGCACGCAGGTGTGGCCTCACAAAAAGGGGTTGTAAACATTTTTAGTTTTTCTTTAAACATCCTTAAAACCTCAATTGATGTAATTTCTAAAAAATGCTGTTGTTTTTTCCCAGGCCTTACCTGCCGCTTGAGGGTCATATTTCAGATAAGGGAGATTTTTCGAATCTGCCTCTTCATTAGCAAAGGCATGCTTGGCCTCATATCGATCAAAAGTATAGTCTACCCCAGCCGCAGAGAGTTTTGCCTCGAGCGCATCAACACCACTAATTGGGAAAACATCGTCATAGATTGCAAAGCTACCCATTAGGGGTGCCTTAATTTTGCTAGCATCGACAAACTCCAATGGCGGGTAACCATACCAGATTGCCGCTGCATCGATTTCAGGAGCAAAAATGGCAGATAGCAAAGTGAGCGCACCACCCATACAAAATCCAGTTACCCCCACTTTCGGTACGCCTGCAGCTTTAAGGTATTGAATAGCCCCGCGAATATTTTGGCTGGCAGCATCCGCAAAATCTAAACCTGTCATTAAATGATTGGCCTCATTTTCCTCGAGGGCAATTTTTCCCTTATATAGATCAGGCACTATGACTTGGTATCCCTGCTTGACTAAGCGATGGGCAACATCTTTGATCTGCTCATTTAATCCCCACCATTCTTGAATCACCACAATTGCAGGTGCCAATGCCCCTGCTTGTGGCTGAACTAGATAAGCTGTTGCAGATTGACCGTCTGGACGCGTATAAGTAATCATTGAACCCATATAAATCTCCTAGCAAATAAAGCTGATTATTTAACTCATCAAGCCCTACTAATTATCTTTAGCGATATTGACACGACTAATGATCCAGCAAGCTCCGGCAATTAAGATAATCGCCCCGCTCTCATAGAGCAAAATTGCAGGATTCCCATCTTTACCCTGAAGGATGATTAATCTACTCAATGCAGTCATGGCGATAAATAAAGGTATGGTTATTGGGATTCGGTGGCTAGCGTAAAAGGCCGCTAGCATCCCCAAAACCTCCGCATAAATAAACATCAGTAAAAGGTCCTGCAGCTCTACACGACGACTACCCGTTAGGGAGACAATTTCTTGGACCATCGCAGCAATAGTAAAAAGAGCAATAATAATCAGGAATAATTTTTCTACTAAGCCAATAATATTTTTCACATTCATATGCTCACCTTTTCAATTTGAATTTCAGCTATGTAAACACATTAATATGTCTAATAAATATCAGGAACATTACTAGGATAGAAAAACGACTTAGGAATTTCTCCCTAAGTCGTTAATTTCATTGATGGGTCCAAGAGGACTAAAACCTGAGGCCAAAGAATGCTCAAGCCTTAAGGTTTAAGCTGGGCTCTAATTTCGCCAGGCTTATTAGTTGCGCTGTGTACATTGAGATAAAGATTACCATTCTTCAAACTTTGAAGTTGTGCATCTGTCAATTTGGCGCCAGCAGGAGCTGACCAAATATTGTCTGCGGTTTTAGTAAATGGCACGATTACGGGGCCATTTTGGCCCATTGGCGCTTCATGAATATGGGCCATAGTTCCTTCAACACCAGTGGTGGTAATTGTTCCTGATACTGCTCCATCTGGAGCAACCATAATTGCACCCACTCCAGAAGCCGAAGTCATTACAGGGGGAACTTCTTGGGCCCCGGAAAGCGTTACTTTCATTGATTGCGCCGAAACGGCCAAAGAGAGTATTCCAAAACCTAAGCCAATTAGCACTTTACTTAAAATTCGTGGTGTTTTCATTCAAATCTCCTACGTTGTTTAGCAAACTCATTCTAAACAAATTTAAGAATATAAAACCATCATCTAAGTAAGGGCTTTTGAAAAACTTTTTTAATCTAAAAGCCCTAGAATGGGTTTCTTGTAATAAGCCTTGAGATTTATGAAACTAACCGTTTTTCGCTACAAAGTCTGGGATCATCAAGATGATAACCAAGCGCAAATACCCCCTTATTACGCGATTCGGGAATATATTGAGCAATTAGAGGGAGCATCTGTAATTGAAGATGACTATTTAGAAGTAGATGAGTCAGATCTCGATGTTGATGGAAGAATATCTACTATTTTT
>Ga0194050_1000055_pt1 | contig 33000 bp, 24 predicted proteins | sample SepL2310m_MetaG_FD_148657 | JGI IMG/M metagenome (GOLD analysis project Ga0194050, IMG submission 148657) | Anoxic zone freshwater microbial communities from boreal shield lake in IISD Experimental Lakes Area, Ontario, Canada - Sep2016-L239-10m | ecosystem: Environmental > Aquatic > Freshwater >...
GCCCTCGGGATAGATAGCCAGGACGCCTCTGCCCCCGAGGACCTCTGTTGCGGTGTCGAGGGCTCGCTGCGATGCATCACCCCCACTGCGGTTCATCGGGATCTGGCCGGCCGCCCGAAAGAACCAGGCCGTCTTCCAACTATCGAAGTACTCCGCTTTGGCCACATAGGTCACCCGGCGCTTGACCACGAGTGGGAGGAAGAACGAGTCGCAGAACGACTGGTGGTTGGCGGCCAGGATCACCGCACCATCGGCGGGGATGTGCTCGCGGCCCTCTACCCGCACCCGCCACAGCAGGTACAGGAACGGGCTGATGATCGCCTTCATGATCCAGTAGGCCACGGGTGAACGGTAACCGTGCATGTGCTGTACTGCACTGATGACCCCATCCGACCAGTCAGACGGCCCCTTCGACGTACTCGGGAGGGTCATCACCCTCCCGGTCGAAGTGCGCAAGGCAGCCCAGTGGGGCGTGCAGTATCTAGTGCCGGCGGCCGCCGCACAACGGATTGTGGACCCGACGGGGCTCGAGGTCACCGGGCCTCTGCCCGGCAAGGCCCTGATGGCTCTGGCCGTGTGTCGCTACGACGACACGGACCTCGACGCCTACCACGAGGTAGCCGTCAGCTTCGTCACCCGCCGCCACGATGCTCCCCGCGGTGCCACCACCACGCAGCGGATCCGAGAGTTCGCTACTGGCGCCATCGGCGCCTACATCCACCGGCTCCCGGTCGACCAGGAGTTCACCTGTGCGGCCGGCCGGGACGTGTGGGGCTTTCCCAAGTGGATCACCACCATCGACATCGACGAGCCCGTCCAGGGCAAGTCACGATCAGGTACCGGCACCACCGTGCGCCTGGTCGACGATGGCGTGCACGTCCTGACCCTGACTATGGCGGCCGGCGGACCGATCAAACTGCCGGCCCAGGCTCCACCGAGCTACTCGTTCCGTGACGGCATACTGCGCAAGACGGAGTGGACGACTTCGTCCGAGGGGGTGACCGGTCGGCCCGGAGGTGCCACGTTGATCCTCGGGGACCATCCCATGGCCGACGAACTGCGCAGCTTGGGGATGCCGAAGCGGGCGCTGTTCTCGTCGTCGGCTGCCCACATGCGGGCATCGTTCGGCGCCTCGGAGATCGTCTCGACTGACCGCTGACCCGTCAAGGGCTGTCGCCGAGAAACCGCTGAGCCGTCGCCCTCAGGCGGCCAGCGTCAGTGCAACCGGGTCAGAGCCTTGCGCAGGCTGCGTATTCCCTGGCCGACCCGCTGCTCGTTTTCGATGAGGGCGAACCGCACATGCCCGTCCCCACCTGGGCCGAAACCGACCCCGGGCGACGTGGCCACATCGGCCTCTTCGATCAGGAACTTGGCGAAGTCGAGCGACCCCATCTCCTGGTACGGCTCGGGAATAGGCGCCCACACGAACATGGTCCCTCGCGGCGGGGTGACTTCCCATCCGATCCGGTTGAGCCCATCACACAGCGAGTCCCGGCGCGACTGGTAGATGGCGTTGATCTCTTTCGGGTAGTCGGGGGCCTCGTTCATGGCCACGATGGCGGCGATCTGGATGGGCTGGAACGTGCCGTAGTCGAGGTAGCTCTTGAGCTTGGTGAGGGCGGCCACGATCTCGGGATTGCCGACCATGAAGCCGACCCGCCACCCGGCCATCGAGAACGATTTGGTCATGGTGTAGAGCTCGACGGCGACATCTTTGGCACCGGGCACCTGCAGGATCGATGGCGGCTCGTAGCCGTCGAAGGCGATATCGGCGTAGGCGAAGTCGTGGACCAGGATGATCTCGTGCTCCTTGGCGAACTCCACGATCCGGGTCATCCAGGCCAGGTCGACACACTCCGTGGTGGGGTTGTGCGGAAACGACAGCACCACCACCCGGGGCTTGGGCCAGGCGGACTCCCACGCTTCCATCAGGTTGTCGAAGAAGGCCGCACCCCCTGCGGCACCTTCGACTCCCTCGCCCTTGGCCGTATCGAGCCGGACATGGCGGATGTCGGCCCCAGCAAACAGCGGTGCGTAGATATGGATCGGATACGACGGCGACGGCACCAGGGCGGTGTCACCAGGGCCCACCAGCACCCACATGAGATGCGAAAGCCCCTCCTTGGCGCCGATGGTGGTGACCACCTCGGTATCGGGGTCGAGCTCCACGTCGAACTTGCGCAGATAGAGATCGCAGATGGCCTGGCGGATCTTGGGGATGCCACGGCTGGCCGAGTAGCGATGGTTGCGCGGGTTGCGGGCCGCCTCGGCCAACTTCTCGACGGCGACATCGGGTGAGGGCAGGTCGGGATTGCCGAAGCCCATGTCGATGACGTCACGCCCGTCGTGTCGAGCAGACGCCTTTAGCTCGTTCATGGTGGTGAACACGTACGGCGGCAACCCGTTGATCCGGCGGAAATCCATACCCCACAATACCGCCGACCCGAGCACCGTCGAACCGTCGAACCGTCGTCCGAGGCATCGCCCACGCCTGGCATCACTCGACCCAGGCGAGCATCTATCGAACGGCGGCCGCCGCCTCGGCGATTACCTCGAGCGACTGCGGCCAGGCGCACACCGCCCAGGTCGCTCCGGCGTCCGCTACTGACCTGAGCGTGGCTGTCGCCTCCTCGAGGGAGTCACCGGCCGGTCCGCCCCAGGTGACCTCTACTCCCTGGTCGGCCAGGCCGGCAACCCGGTCGGTGCCGACCTGCCACACGTTGACGGCAGCCCCAGTGGCTCGGGCCAGTTCCACCATCTCGGGGCGACCGCCGCCGAGCCATACCTGGATCCCGGCTGACGAGACGGCTGCAGCCACGGTGCCGAGCCGGCCCCGACGCATCTCGGCTGAATCAAAAGGGATTCCGTAGGCCTCGTTTTCGGCCCGGCTCAACTTGTCCCCGGTTCCGATGCCAGCGATGCACCGGCCGTTACTGATCGAGTCGACTCCGCACAGCACCTCGACGAGGACGTCATCGGGCACCATGCCGATGCGGGCTACAAGGGTGCCCAGGGCGATGGTCGAGGTGGATGCAGCCAGTGCACCCAACAGCGGTCCCGACGAGAGTGCTGGCCGGCCGGGCTGGCCCATCGGCCACAGATGGTCGAAGCAGAAGACGCCGTCGATGCCAAGCACTTCGGCCCGGCGAGCGGCAGCCAGGGCGGTGTCGGCCTCGTCGCGGAACTGCGGCAGGGTGATACCGACCTTCATAGCCCCACCCATCGTCCTAGCCCCACCCTTGGTTCGCTCCCCATCAACGGAGGCGCCCGCCGCCGGTGTCGGTCATGAAGCGGACTCGACCTGTGCCTTCAGATCGCGCAGTGCGATCGACATGATGCGGCTCTGGGCTCGCATCTTGATGAACCCCGGCAGCGGCACCTTCAACTCGGCCTCGAGGTGATAGGTGACCTCCGTGCCGTCATCAGACGAAGGCACGAATACATAGCGTCCGTCGAGCTTGTTGGTGATGTCACCTGCAGTCTGGACCCACGCCAAGGCACCAGGGGCCTCGGAGTAGTCATAGGCCAGGGTGTAGCTGGTGCTGCGGCCGAAGGCGGCAGCCCGGAACGTCACCAAGCTGGGACGGCCTTGCGCATCGCGTTCGTCGATGGTGACCGCCTTGATGTCGGCGGCCCACGACGGGTAGCTGGCGATATCGGCACTGACCTCGAAGCAGCGGGCCGGACTCGCCGACACCACCATCTTCTCAGTGGCTTGTTCCGACACGGCCCATCCTCCTACTGATCTCGTCTACGTGAGTCCACCCAGGACTCATCACGTCATATCGCCGAGCGACTTGGCCAGCCTAGATGCGAGCAGGTCGTAGTCGAAGGATGCCTCGGCCCGGCCACGTGCCGCCTCCCCCATCCGAGCCCGTCGAACTGGGTCGTCCAGCAGTCCGGCAATGGCCCGAGCCACGTCGGTGGCCTCGGTGGGGCGCCGAACCAGCACCCCCGTCACCCCGTCCTCGACGGCCTCGCCGGCACCACCTGATGCCCCGGCTACCTGGGGCACGCCGGCGGCGGCGGCCTCCAAGAAGACGATGCCGAACCCCTCTTGTTCCAGGCCCAGCCAGCGATTACGACACAGCATGGCGAATACATCAGCTGCGCCCACCAGTCGGGGAAGATCCGCGTCGGACACCCCGCCCATCAAACGCACGGGGGCACCGGTCTTGGACACCCGGGCCGCCAGTCGCTCTGCGTCCCGTCCCCGACCCGCGATCACCACCGTGAGGTCAGGGTACGAGTCCGCCAGTGTGGCGGCGGCATCGACCAGCACCTGCATGCCCTTGCGCGGGACCAGCCTGCTGACACTGACCACCAGCGGCCCCGCACCAGGTAAGCCCAAGTCAGCCCGGGCTCGGGCTCGCTGGGGCGCATCCATCGGGGCGAACCGGTCCAGGTCGACACCAGGCGGGATCTCCACTACCGGGGGCATTCCCCGGCCTCGCACGGCTCGGCGGGCCTCGGCCGCCGGGTAGCCCCCAGCCGACACCACAATGGACGATCCTCGGATGACGTGAGCCATCAGGGAGCGGCTGACCGGCATACGGCCAGGGATCGCCACCTCGGCACCGTGCAGGATGACGCCATAAGGCATGCCGAGGCGTGGACCTATGAGGCCAAGCGGAAACGCCGGATCGAGCAGCACCAGGTCGGCACCAACCCGCTCGGCCATCTCGCGGATCCGTCGAACCAGCATTGGGGTAGGTAAGAGGACCTTGGCGGGTACCCGTTCGATGCGGATGCCCCGATCAGCCTGCTCGGCGTCGAAGGTAGTGGCATCTGGATGTGATGCGGCGGTGAGGACGGCAAATGAACTGGGGTCCAGGCGCCGCCACAGTTCCCACAGGTAGACCTGGATGCCACCCACCTTGGGGGGAAAGTCATTGGTGACCAGGAGATGAGTCATCGGGTCGCTCCTGCTCCCGGTCCGGCTCCTGCTCCCGGTCCGGCTCCGGCCTCGGCTCCGGCTCCGGCCCCGGTTCCGGCCTCGGTTCCGGCCTCGGTTCCTACGGGACTCGCACCGTCGAGTCGACCCAGCTGGTCACGCGCCCACCGGGCATGCTCGGCCAGCAACTCGTCGTCCCCGTCGGCCCAGCGGTCGAGAGTAGCCAACGTCTCCGGATCACGTCGGTCGCCGACATTGCCCAGTGCCACGAGGGCGTTGCGCCGGAGGTAGCGGGGGTCGCGCTTCGCGATATACCAACGCCCGTGGGCATCTATGAGCTCATCGTCGGTGGCCACCAGCAGATCGAGGAGGTCGATGGTGGCCACTGACCCGGGCTCGGGTGCCGGTGACCGGTGCCGGCGGTCGGCCACCCGGTTGATCGGACAGGCATCCTGGCACTCGTCGCAGCCGTAGATCCGAGACCCCATTGCCGTGCGGAACTCGACGGGAATAGGTCCAGGGGCCTGGACCAGCCAGGCCAGACATCGGCGCGCATCGATCACCCCGTCAGCCACGATCGCGCCGGTGGGACATGCCGTGATGCACCGCCGGCAGCTACCGCAGCCCTCGCCCGGCTCTGACGGACCCGATGGTGCCGACGGCTCCAGTGGAGCATCCGTCACCACCGAGCCGAGCACATACCAGGAGCCCAATTCGGGCAGGAGCAGGAGCGAGTTCTTGCCGAACCACCCGAGCCCGGCCCGCTGGGCGGCGGCCCGGTCCACCAGGGCATTGTCGTCAACCACCACGATGGCCCGCCAACCGTCAGCCCGCAGTCGATCAGCGATCCGCTCCAGGGCCCGCCGCAGCGACCGGTAGTAGTCGTGACGGGCGTAACGGGCCACCGTGCCCTTCGGTGGGTGCGGAGCCAGGCCAGTCGGATGAGCAAGGCCCGAGGTGGTGTCCGTCGGAGTCGGATCGCCATGGACGGAAATAGTCACCTGCGAACTGATCGGGTCCGCCCGGCGGTACCCCCACGCGCCCACGACCAGGGAGCGCGCTCCCTCGAGGATCCGACCGGGATCGGTCGATCGGTCTGGGTTCCGGTAAGTGAACTCCATGGTGCCGTGCAGCCCATCTCGTCGACGGGCGTGGAGGACCTCACGGGTCTCGGTGAAGATGTCAGCCGAGGCGATGCCCACGGCCGCCAACCCGGAATCCAACCCGACCTGGCGTGCTGCCGCGCCGAGGCGACTCAACGATTCGTCACCATCAGTCGGTGTTCGATACACCACGGGCCCAGGCACGCCCCAATGGTCGCACGGCCAGTGGGTAGCGACGTCACAGACGTCACAGACGTCCAGATCGAAGACCACCTGGGGTCATCTCCGACCTACAGGCCTACAAGCCGCTGGCCCGAGGTTGGTGGCGCACTCCTGGCACCAAGCCGGCCTGTTCGAGCAGCCGGACGGCGCGGGCCTCGTCAGCATCGACCACCAGGGCATCTTCGGGTTCCCGGCCCACGATGAACGACACGATGCAGTCGTCGCACACCGACGTCAGACGATGCGAGCAGTCGGCACAGTCGACAGTGAACGCTCCGTCGCCCGATCCGTCGCCTGATCCGTCGCCTGACCGGTCGCCTGACCGGTCGCCTGACCGGTCGCCTGACCGGTCGCCCGATCCGTCATCGTGGCGGTCGCCCGATCCGTCATCGTGGCGGTCGCCAAACCGGACAGGAGTCGGTCCTCGACGCCCGCTGATGAACGGCACGACCACACCCATGGGCCTCGAGGGTGCTCCGGTTCCAATCGCCTCGGATGCGTCTGCACCTGGTTCATGCGTCGATGGGTCGTGTGTCACAGCAGTTCCTCCTGGAGTCGTCGATCCGACTTCGATGTCATGGCCGCATGGTGCACGTCGGGTGTGACATCCACGTAACCGTGGCGTCAGATGCCATCAGGCGAGCCTCTGACATCGGACCAAGAATCTGCTGACCACCGTTCTGCACCCATTGCGCAACTATTCAGCAACCCCCTAAAGGCCCACCCACACCGAGTCGATACCTCCGGGGAAGCATGTAGTCAGCCCAACCTACGAGCCGGCCGACCCAACGAACCAGCACGACCACACAGCCGGTAATCCAGCCCTCGACTCGCTCGAACTCGAACACCGAACACCAGACACCGAACACCGAACACCAGACGCCGAACACCGAACACCAGACGCCGAACACCGAACACCGAACACCAGACGCCGAACACCAGACGCCGACCTACGCCACGAAAGCCCCTATGAGCCCTCACCGCAACAAGGTATCCACAGCGGAAACGGACGTCCTCTATGTACGTCCGTCCATGCGTGGCGCCTTGCCGCGCCAAGAGGTCCGACCACACCCGCGCACCATCACCTGGGTGGGGGCCAGCGCTCTGGCCCTCGGCGGCTCCAACCGGGTCATCTTCCTGATCGGCGCACTCCTGCTGGCCCAAGGAACCATGGCCGTTCCGCTCTTGGCCGTGGGCCTCATCCTGAGCTACATGGCTGCCCCGGGTTGGATCGAGCTCTCGTGCATGTTCCCCAACCGGGTCGGGGGCATCGCCGCCACCTGCAGTGAGGCCTTCCGGCCCTACAGCGCCGTCATCTCCAACCTCGCCGGTGTCTGCTACTGGTGGGGCTGGGTCCCGACTTGCGGGTTGACCGCCATCTTGTCGGCCGAAGCCATTCACCAGTGGTATCTGCCCCACGCATCGGTCAAGCTCATGGCCACCGCCATCGTGCTCGCCTTCACCGCCGTCAATCTGTGCGGCCTGCGCTGGGCGGTCCGGGTAGCCAAACCCATCGCCCTGATCGCCTTCGTGCTGGCCTTGTGCTCGGGCCTCATCCCCGTCCTCACCGGGCACGTGGACTGGCACCGTGCGCTGGACTTTCAGTTGAAGTCCCCGTTCGGTGGCACCTTCGGCCACCTGACCAGCGTCATGGCCGGCCTCTACCTGATCGGGTTCGCCGCTCCGGCCTTCGAGGCGGCCGCCTGCCACATCGGCGAGATGAAGGATCCGGCCTTCGATCAACCGGTAGCTATGTGGTTCAGCGGTGGCATGGCCAGCGTGTTCTTCATCCTCCTCCCTGTGGTCTGGCTGGGGTTCTACGGTCCCGGACCGCTCGAGGGGAACCTGGCGGCCATGCTGGGGCCGACGTTCGCTCCCGTGTTCGGCAGTCTGGCCAAAGCCGCCGCTGTTGGATTCGTGGCCTTCAACATGTTCTGCGGCACCCTGCAGCCGTTGTCAGGTGCGTCTCGGACTCTGTCGCAGCTCTCCGAGGACGGTCTGCTCCCCCGGAGCCTCGGCTTCCGCAGCCGCCGTACCGACGCACCGGTAGTCGCCATCCTGGTCACCGCGGTGGCGTCGATCATCTTCCTGCTCGTCGGCAATCCGATCGCCCTCATCGCGGCCGCCAACTTGACCTATCTGATCGGCATCGCCCTGCCGAGCATCGCCGTGTGGCTCTTACGCCGCAATGAGCCCGACCGACCACGGCCATACCGCGCCCACGACTGGTCCATCCGGCTGGGGGTGGTGGCTGCGTTCGTATGGCTGCTCGCCACGGTGTTCGGGTTCGCGCAGTATGGGCTGTCCATTGTCCTGTTCGGATTAACGCTGGCCATTTCCGGTTCCCTGGCCTACGCATGGCGGGCCCGCGGGGACCGACGACGTTCTGGTGCCCCGATGGTACGCCGCTCCATCTACGTAAAGCTCACTGGAGCCATGCTCGTGGTGCTGCTCCTCAACGGGATCGGCTATCTGATCGCCGTCGACAACGACGTAGATTTGGGTGGCAACGCCACGTTGGCAGTAGTACAGGACATCTTCGTCGCTGTCGGACTCCTCACCATCGCCTTGGCGCTGATCCTGCCCAGCATGATCGCCCACACCGCTCATCAGGTTCGGGACGCAGCCATGGACCTGGCGGAGGGAACCCTGGCCGACCTGACCACGGCCATCGAGGCCATGGCCAGTGGTGACCTCGATGAGGCCCACGTCTCGGTGGTCGTCACACCAGTTGTCATCCGAACGGAAGACGAGTTCGGACAGATGGCGGCGAGCTTCAACCTGATGCAGGACGAGGCAGCACGGGCCGCTGCAGCGCTCGACGAGGCGGTCGGTGAGCTCAGGGACCATCGAGGGCAGCTGGCGCTCCTGGTGGAGGAGCGCACCGTGGCCCTGATCGCGGCCCACGAGGAGATCGAGCAGGCCCACCGCCGGCGCCAGGACATGCACGATCGGATGCGGTTCCTCTCCTCGCGGCTCGGTGCCTCCGAACTCGAAGGTGCCGACCTGGACTCGACCCTGGCCGAAATCGCATCGTCGATCGGACTGGTCCTCGCCGTCGACGTCGTCGCCATCTACACCGCTGACGGGAACGGAGCTTTCCTCAACACTCCCACTGTTTGGCATCCCGAACGCCTCGACTCGGAAGCCGATGCGGCCCTGACCTTGTCGGATCGAAACCGGCAGTTCCTCGAGGGGGTGGCCAGTCGACGGGGAACTCTGGCCATCGCCGACATCGCCAACCTCCCTCGGTCCCCCGACCCCGACGACCAGCCGCTCTTCATCGACACGAGCGGCTACCACGCCTGGATCCTCTCGCCCGTCCACGACGCCAACGGCAACCTGCTGGCCCTGCTTGGCCTCGGCATGGTGGAGGCGGTAGTCGAATGGAACGAGGATGATATTGCTCTGGTCGACTCGGTGGGATCCGACCTCGGTCGAGCCATTGTCCAGGTCGATATCTACCATCGCCAAGGTGAGCTCGTCACCCGGCTCCAGGACCTGGACCGGGCAAAAAGCGAGTTCCTCTCCACCTTCTCTCACGAGCTGCGCACGCCGTTGACCAGTATCCGGGCCTACACCGAACTCCTGCAAGACGAGAGCGACGGCGACAACTCCGATCAGGACCGGATGCTCGAGATCATCGAAAAGAACAGCATGCGGCTGTCGATCCTCATCGAAGACATCCTGACGCTGTCCCACCTCAATTCCGCTGTCTATGACATCGACCTGGCTCCCGTAGACGTGGAGCCGCTGATCGCCGAGGTCTGCGAATCCTTGCTGCCCATGGCCGAGGCCAAGCGGGTGACGCTCACGGCCGGCAAGGCGTCCTCGGAAACCTCAGGCACCTGGGTTCTCGGTGACGCCAATCAGCTCGAGCGAATGCTCATCAACCTGGTGAACAATGCCATCAAGTTCACCCCTGCTCATGGGGAGATCAGGGTGTCGGCCACCACATCAGAGACAACGGTCGTCCTCACGGTTGCCGACTCCGGTATTGGCATCCCCCTGGCAGAGCAGGATGCCGTGTTCGGTCGCTTCGTACGCGGAGTTGAGGCAACCCATGAGGTCATTCCCGGAACCGGGCTGGGTCTCTCCATCGTCCAGGCCATCGTGGAGCACCACAGCGGCACGCTCAGCCTGGCCTCGGCCCCTGGTCAGGGGACCACTATCCGGGTCCGGCTGCCATCGCTCAGTGCCGCCCAAGATGCTGCCGAACACACGGCTCAAGAACTGTTGCAAACCGCCGATAGAGATGTTGAGGATCTACTGCCGATCGGCAGTCGAGCCTCTGATGCCGGAGCCCATGCCCCGGCACTCAGCCAGCAGGTAGACGGACAACGCAAGGAGCACCCGTGATGACTACGACACTCAGCCCCGACCAGGCCTCCAAGACGACCCGCGTCCTCATCATCGAGGACGACCCCTCCATCGCCGAAGCGGTGCAGCGGATCGTGGCCAAGCAGCAGGGCACGGGCGTCATCGTCGGTGACGGTCGCAACGGACTGCGCAGCTTCTTCGAAGACCGCCCCGACCTGGTAGTCCTGGACATCGGGCTCCCCGGCATGGACGGCTGGGCGGTCCTCGAGCGCATCCGTGACCTCTCCGAGGTGCCCGTGCTCATCCTGACCGCCCACGACCTCGAGCAGGAAAAGGTCCGGGGCCTCACCGCCGGGGCCGACGACTATCTCACCAAGCCGTTCGGCGTCCAAGAGCTCGGTGCCCGAATCCAGGCGCTGCTGCGCCGGAGCCATATCACCCCGATCGCCGGCGCCGGTGCCCCCGAGGAGGCCACCGTCTACAAGGACGGAAACCTGGAGGTCGACTGGTCGGCACGCGAGGTGCGAGTCGACGGCGTAGTGGTCGGCCTCACCAAGCTCGAGTTCCAACTGCTCCACACCTTCGTGCGCCATCCTGGCCAGGCCCTGGCCACTCAGCAGTTGCTGGAGCAGGTGTGGAACGACCCGTTCGGCATCGGTCCAGAGCGGGTCAAGTTCACCGTGCTGCGTCTGCGTCGCAAGTTGGGCTGGCAGGACGAGCAGAAGGACGCCCTCGAAGCCATCCGAGGCTACGGCTACCGGTATACCCCGACGGGAAGTCGCCAGGTCGCTCTCTAGCGGCCCGACAACTGGGTCGCTCTCTAGCGGCCCGACAACTGGGTCGCTCTCTAGCGGCCCGACAACTGGGTCGGCTCAGTAACCAGCCACGGCGTCGACTTGACCGACCATGGGCTCTCCGGCCGCCAGCCGGGCCACGTTGGTGCGGATCCGGTTGGCCAGCAACGGAATCACCATCTCGATGGTGTCGGCCGTGTGCGGAGTGATGATGCAGTCATTGCGGCCCCACAGCGGATGTCCGTCGGGGAGCGGCTCAGGATCGGTCACATCGAGGGCCGCACCGGCGATCGACTTCGCCTCCAAGGCCACTAACAGCGCGTCGGTGTCCACATGACCCCCTCGGGCCACATTCACCAGCCACGCGGACTCGTCCATGACGGCGAACTCATCGGTGCTGATGATCCCGACCGTTTCCGGGGTGAGGGCCAAGGCGAGGACCACCACCAGGGCTCCCGACAGTGCCTCGTGCAAGTGCTCGGTCCGAACCACCCGGGCCGCCCCAGGGATCGGATCGGGATGCCGGCGGACCACGGTGGCCTCCACTCGGAACGGGGCGAGTTGCTCGAGTAGTGACGTGGCGATTCCCCCGCCACCCAAGATGGTCACCTTCTGGTCGTACAGGCTGGTGCCCGTCGGGACCCCCCACGACCTGGCCTGCACCCGAGTGGGCAGATGGCGCAGCCCGGCCAGGGCCAGAGCCAAAGCATGCTCGGCTACCGGCTCGGCGTAGGCACCCTTGGCACACGTCCAGATCCGCTTCTCGTCCAAGAGGCCGGCCGCGGCCACCCGTTCGACCCCGGCAAATGGAAGCTGCACCCACCGGGCCAGCGGCACCTGCTCCAGCCATGCGGTCAGGCCAGCCATGTCGGCCGGGTCCAGCCATACCAGGCTGTCGGGGTTCTCCTGGAGCTCCACGACCTCACCCCCACCGTCGCGGACGGCGTCAGTGGCGAAGTCCGACGGGAACGGGCCGACAGCGACTCGTGGGGCGGTCATGGCCGCACCTTAGCGATGCGGCCCGAGATGTGTGCGATCTGTTCGATGCCAGCCTCATCCATCGTTACAGCACCGACTCCCGTCGATCTCTCTCTTGTGCTCGATTGCGTAGATTGGGGACTTCGTTGCCGCCAGGAGATGCCATGCACGTGCACTTCAATGTCCAGGACTTCCTCGACCGGTCCGCCCGCACCTATCCGGACCGGGTGGCACTGTTCGACGAGCCCGATCAGCCAGCTGCCCCTTGGGGTCCCCAGACCTTCGCCGAGCTGGCCGCTCGGGCCCGGGCCCAAGCCGCCGGACTGGACCGCCTGGGGATCACACCCGGCGAGCGGGTGGCCATCGTCTCGCACAACTCAGCTCGGCTCCTGGCCTCCTTCTTCGGTGTGACCGGATGGGGCCGGATCCTGGTTCCCGTCAACTTCCGCCTGGCCCCGGCCGAGGTCGAGTACATCCTCGAGCACTCGGGGGCCACCGTGCTCCTGGTCGACCCCGAACTCGACGAGGCCCTGGCCGGCATCGGGCCCAGCCGCCGCTTCGTCATGGGGGCCGACAGTGATGCCGAGCTCTACGTGCCCGACACCGAGCCAGTTCCGTGGGTGTCCGACGAGGCAGCCACCGCGACGATCAACTACACCTCAGGCACCACAGCCCGTCCCAAGGGCGTACAGCTCACCCACCGCAACTGCTGGCTCAACGCCGCCACCTTCGGCTGGCACATCGGGGTGTCCGACCGCGACGTCTACCTGCACACACTGCCCATGTTCCACGCCAACGGCTGGGGCATGCCCTGGGCCACGGCAGCCATGGGTGCCACCCAGGTGGTCCTGCGCAAGGTCGACGGCCACGAAATCCTCCACCGGGTCGACCGTCACGGAGTGACCTTGATGTCGGCGGCGCCAGCCGTGGTCAATGCCGTGCTCGACGCCGCACCGCACTGGGACGGCGACATCCCCGGTCGCGGCACTACCCGGATCGTGGTGGCCGGGGCTCCCCCGCCCAGTCGGACCATCGAGCGAGTCGAGGCCGAGTTGGGCTGGGAGTTCATCCAGATCTACGGACTCACCGAGACCTCTCCCCTGCTCACCGTCAACCGCACCCGGGCGGAGTGGGATGACCTCTCTGGAGGAGAGCGAGCCCGCAAGCTGATGCGGGCCGGTGCCCCTTCGGTCGGGACCGAGCTCCGCATCGACGACCACGGCGAGGTGCTGGCCCGCTCCAACATGGTGATGGAGGGCTACTGGCGCCAACCCGAGGAGACGGAGAAGGCCCTGGCCGGCGGATGGTTCCACACCGGTGACGGCGGGCTCATCGACGACGAGGGCCACCTGAGCATCCTGGACCGCAAGAAGGACGTAATCATCACCGGTGGGGAGAACGTCTCGTCCATCGAAGTGGAAGATGCCATCTTCTCGTTGCCCGGCATCCTCGAGGCAGCCGTCATCGGAGTCCCGAGTGAGAAGTGGGGAGAGATGGTGCTGGCCCTGGTGGTCGTGGCCGACAACAGCGCCATCACCGAGGAGTCGGTCATCGCCCACTGCCACGGCGTGCTTGCTGGCTACAAGTGCCCCAAGTCGGTCGAGATCCGTGACGAGCTCCCCCGCACGGCCACCGGCAAGCTCCAGAAGTTCCGGCTCCGGGCGCCCTACTGGGTGGGCCTGGACCGTCAGGTCAACTGACGGTCGTCCATCCACTCCACGATGCGGTGGGCCGTCCACACCGGGGTCTCCAGCATCGGCGCATGCCCGATGTCCCTGGCCACCTTGAGCTGCCAGTTGGCCCGTCCCCGAGCCATTTGGCGCGCCGCTGACAGGGGCACCAGGACATCACGGGAGCCATGCAGATGGAGCACCGGGTGATCGATGCCCTCGAGCCGGTCGACGGTGGATCCCGGGCGGGCCAAAATCCACGACAGCGACCGAGCCGAGGTCAGGTAGGCCTGGTCGCCCTTCGCTCGATCCCCTGCCGCGGTGAGAGCGATATGGGCGTCCACTACCTCCACCGGCACCCGGCCGGGGTCGACACACGTGGTCCGCAGCACCCGCCGCACCTTCTGCTCGGGAGTAGTGCGAGTACGCAGCGCGGCCAGATACCGCTCCCCCACCCCGGGAACGGCACACAAGGCGAAGTTGGCCATCACCCGGGGGTGCACCATGCCGAGCCTGCCGGCCGGAAGGGCCGGATCCACCAGGATCAGACCTGACACCAGGTCCGGGGCGTCCGCCGTGCACAGGGCGGCGACCAGACCGCCGAGCGAGTTGCCCATCAGGACTACTGGTCGATCCGAGATGGCACGGATGAAGCCCTTCAGTACGGTGACGTGGCCGTCGACGTCGGGTCGGCGCCCAGCCACCGGGGTATGGCCATGGCCGACCAGATCCACCGCCACCAGGCGGTACCGGTCGACCAGATGGGGAGCGAGTGCCGCCCAGTTGAGGTGGGAGCCGCCCAGTCCGTGCACCCCGACCAGCAGCGGAGCATCGACCGGGCCGCCGTAGTCGGCGTAGTGGACAGGACCGTCGACGTCGACCGTGTGCGAACTCATGGCCACACCCGTCACACCCGCGCCCGTCACACCCGCGCCCGTCATGTGGGCAGGAAGTCCAGAAGGAGTCTGTTGACCTCGTCGGGTGCCTCCAACTGCATCCAATGGCCCGGACCTTCGATGCGTTCATACCGCCACGGACCGGCCACGTAGTCACCCGATCCCGACATCTGCACCTCGGTGAGGGCGAAGTCCCCACTGCTCCACACCCCCATGGTCGGGGCCTGCACCAGCGGCAGGTCGAGCGGCGGGGCCACCCAGCCTTCCGGCGTGATGTTGGCTCGATACCAGTTGAGCCCTGCGGTCAGGGAGTCGGTCGCCTCCCACCGGGCGATGATGGCCTCGGTGTCCGGGTGGTCGGACCACTCGCGGTAGTTGGCCCAGCCGTCGGCCGACAGCCACTGCTCGGCCACGCCGACGAACTGGAAGAAGAAGACGTACCAAGACAGAGAGAGCTGCGCGATCCCTGCGGCCCGGAAACTCGAGGCCTGTCCGACCGACAAGGTGACCAGGTGGTCGACCCGCTCCGGCAGAAATGCACCGAATGCCCAGGCCAATGCCGATCCCAGGTCGTGTCCGACGATGTGGGCCCGCTCCAGGCCCAGGTGGTCCAAGATGGCCACCACATCACCGACCGAGTGGATCATCGAATAGGCGTCGACCTCCTCGGGCACTCCTGATGCTCCAAATCCCCGCAGATCGGGCACGATGACCTGGAACCCGGCATCCGCCAGGGCGGGCACCTGATGACGCCACAGCGCCCCGGAATCGGGAAATCCATGGAGCAGCACCACCGGCCGGCCCTCGCCGGTCACCTCGACGTGGATGGTCACGCCACCACTGTCGATCTCCATGCTGCGGGTGCCGCTGACGCCGTTGCTCGCCACCGGATTCAGCGCTTGTCGCCGGAGGGGAAGTGCAAGGCGATCCGGCCGGTTTCGGCCGCGCCTTGATCGTCTGGCCACCGGGTGGTGATCGACTTGAGCCGGGTGTTGAAGCGGACCCCCTCCATCCCGTGGATGTGGGCGTCGCCGAACAAGGACTGCTTCCACCCGCCGAAGGAGTAGTAGGCCATCGGCACCGGGATGGCCACGTTGATGCCGACCATGCCCACCGACACGTCCCGGCGGAACCGGCGGGCAGAGTAGCCGTCCCGAGTGAAGATGGCCGTACCGTTCCCGAACGGATTGGCATTCACCAGGGCGATGGCCTCGTCCAGGGTGTCGACCCGCAGGACGGCGAGGACGGGGCCGAAGATCTCGTCCCGATAGACCGACATGTCCGGGGTCACCCGGTCGACCAGGGTCGGGCCGAAGAAGAACCCCTCGCCGTCGACGTCGAGGCCCCGGCCGTCGACCACGATGTCAGCGCCATCGGCCTCGGCCGAGTCGACGTAACCGGCCACCCGGTCGCGGTGGACCTGGGTGATGAGAGGCCCCATATCCGAGGTCGGATCGGTTCCCGGCCCAGTCACCAGTGCGCGTGCCCGCTCTGCCACGGCCGCCACCAACGGGTCGGCATCGCCGACCACCACCACGGCACTGATGGCCATACACCGCTCGCCCGCCGATCCGTATCCGGCGGCGATCAGGGCATCGGCGGTCGAGTCCAGGTCGGCGTCGGGCAGTACCACGGCGTGGTTCTTGGCTCCGCCGAGTGCTTGGACTCGCTTGGCCGAAGCGTGGCCGCGCTCGAACACGTGTCGGGCTATGGGAGTCGATCCGACGAAAGAAACGGCAGCAACCAGCGGGTGATCAAGTAGGGCGTTGACCGCCTCGGCATCGCCGTGGATCACCGAGAACACGTTGTCGGGCAGGCCGGCCTGACTCCACAGTTCGGCGATCAGGTCGGATGGCGAGGGATCGCGCTCGGACGGCTTCAGGATGAAGGTATTGCCACAGGCGATGGCCACCGGGTACATCCACATGGGCACCATGACTGGGAAGTTGAACGGGGTGATGCCGGCCACCACGCCGAGTGGTTGGCGGATCGACGATGCATCCACACCTGTCGACACATCTTCGGAAAACTCGCCCTTCATCAGATGGGGGATGCCACAGGCGAACTCGATCACCTCGATACCGCGGGCCACCTCGCCTCGGGCGTCCTCCAGTACCTTGCCGTGTTCGGCGGTGATCAGCCTAGCCAGGTCGTCGCGGTGACGGTCGGCCAGCTCACGGAAGGCGAAGAGGATGCGGCTGCGGGCGGTCAGGGATGTGTCCCGCCAGGACGCAAACGCAGTGGCGGACGCCTGGACGACTCGGTCGACGTCGGCCAGGCTGGCCAGGACCACTTCGCCGGTCTGCGCACCGGTGGCCGGGTCGAAGACGGGGGCGGTCCGGGCGGCGGCCCCGTCGATGGATGATCCGATCTGCTTCACTAGGTGACGCTCCTCGGGGAGCGGTGCTCCCCCTCGTGGTGATTGGTGACTCGACGGGTGACTCGACGGGTGCTTCGACGGGTGCTTCGACGGCTCGCTGGTTGATGACCGAAAGCGGCCCAGCCCTCGCTGCGTGCCACAATCGTCCCATGACAGACGGCGACAGTGGGCGCAGCCAGGGTACCGATCCAGGACCGCCGACGGACCGGGTGCGGCTTCGTCGCCTCCCGGACCAAGGGTCCCACCGCATGGCCGACCTGCACGCCGTGCTCGATGCCGGCTTCATCTGCCACCTCGGCCTTGTGGTCGACGGAGGACCCATGGTGGTTCCCACCACCTATGCCCGAGACGACGACCACTTGTTGGTGCACGGGTCGGCGGCCAGCCAGAGCCTGCGGGCGGCCAAAAAAGCGACTCCGGTATGCGTAACGGTCACGTTGGTCGACGGGCTGGTGCTGGCCCGCTCGATCTTCAACCACTCCGTCAACTACCGGTGCGCCATGGTCTACGGACTCCCCGAGGTCTTGGTCGATCCCGAGATGAAGTTGGCTGCGCTGCGAGCCATCTCGAACCACGTTGCTCCCGGGCAGTGGGAGTACGCCCGGCCCCCGTCTACCAAGGAGCTGGCGGCCACCATGGTGCTCCGCCTGGCCCTCGATGAGGCCTCGGTGAAGATCAGCGAGGGACCCCCCGATGATGACGAGGCCGACTTGGCCCTGGCGGTGTGGGCCGGCGAAGTGCCGTTGCGTACTGTTCGCCTCGGTCCGGTGGCTGCACCTGGCCTTCCCCAAGGCATGACCATTCCCGAACACCTCGCCACCGGCCCGCTCGCTCCCGGGTCGCAAGCGGCACGAGACCTCATCTGATCGGATGCATGGCATCGATGATCGAGTTCTGGACACAGGACAGCTCGGACGGAGCGGGCAGATCCGGTAGGCAGGACTAATCAGGCGACGAACTCAGACAGCGGGCGGGAGACCATGCCGTGGGCCTCGGCTACTGGCTCGTAGACGACCGTGCCGTCCACCACATTGACACCTTCAGCCAGCGCTGCGTCCTCACGAACGGCATCACGCCATCCGTGATTGGCAATACTCATGACATAGGGCATGGTGGCGTTCACCAGGGCATGGGTCGACGAGTGGGGAACAGCCCCGGGCATGTTGGCTACGCAGTAGAAGATCGAGCCGTTGACCTCGAAGGTCGGGTCCGAGTGGGTGGTGGGCCGGGTCGACTCGAAGCAGCCACCCTGGTCGACCGAGATGTCGACGAGCACGGATCCATCGCGCATCTGCCCCACCAGATCGTCGCTGATCAACTTGGGGGCCTTGGCCCCCACCACCAGCACGGCACCGATGACGATGTCGGCATCGACGCAGACCTCCTCGATGGCATGCGTGCTGGAGGCCACCGTCTCGAGTCCACCCCGGAAGTGGTGGTCAACTTGACGAAGGCGCTCCAAGTTGCGGTCGAGGATGTAGACCTCGGCGTGCATGCCCACAGCCAAGGTGGCCGCTGCCATGCCGGCCACTCCAGCCCCCAGGATCACGATCTTGGCGCAGCGAACACCGGGCACACCGCAGACCAGGGTGCCGCGTCCACCCCCGGGCCGCATCAGGTGATGCGCACCCATGAGCGGCGCCATGCGTCCGGCCACCTCGCTCATCGGCGTCAGCAAGGGCAGCGAGTTGTCGGGAAGCCGCACCGTCTCATAGGCGATGGCCGTATTGCCGCCGGCGATGAGCGCCTCGGTGCAGGCCCTCCCTGCTGCCAGGTGCAGGTAGGTGAACAGGACCTGGTCCTGCTTCATGCCGAGCCGCGGATACTCGATGGCGATCGGCTCCTTGACTCCGAGGACCATGTCCGACGAGGCCCAGATGTCGTCCGGGTCGTCCATGATCTGGGCGCCAGTGGCGACGAAGTCGCCGTCAGGTATCGACGACCCGACCCCGGCCTCTTTCTCCACGTACACCGTGTGTCCAGCCGCCGTCAGCTCGCGCACGCCGGCTGGGGTGATGGCCACCCGGTACTCGTCCGCCTTCACTTCTTTGGGTACGCCAACAATCATCGGGACAACCTCACTTCGTCGGGCTTCACGGTCGGGCTTCACGGTCGGGCTTGATGGTCAGATGCACGATCGACTGGACAGCGATCCGCCAGCCCGCCAAACAACCGCGGTTCGAGTGCGCTCGTTCTGCCCTCAGACGGTTGCAGCAACCTGTTGAGGGTCCTCCGTAGGTTCGGGCTCCTCGATCGAGTCATAGGCGATGGGCTTCACCTTAAAGAAGTCGCCCTTCGTGGTGAACCTGGCCACGATGGCCAGCGGGATCCCGAGGCCCAGCGTTACCAGGATCGGGATGGCCTCACCCCAGCCGTTGCTCACGATGACCTGGTAGCAGACGTAGAGGAGGAACAGTCCGGAAACGAACGGAAGAAGGACGCCGGTGAAGAAGAACGAGACCTTCTTGAACGCCACCTTGCGGTAGGCCCAACCACAAGCAATCCCGGTCATGCCGTAGTAGAAGGCGACAAGGACACCGATGTCGAGGATGAGCCGGCCGATGATGGAGTTCACCGAGGGGCTCCCCGAGTTCATGATGATGCCGACCGTAGTGAAGCAGCCCAGGGTGATGATGCCGACAGCCGGGGTCTTGAACTTCGGGTGGATCCGAGCGAAGACATGAGGGAACACCTTGTCCCGAGCCATCGACAGGGTGATCCGCGACGCCGGCAGCAACGTCGTCTGGGTGGTGGCGACCGTCGAGGTGATGACGGCGAAGATCATGACGTAACCGGCCCATGTCCCGAAGATGTGCTCTGCGTAATAGAAGAGGATGTTCGAGCCTTGCTCCTCGATGACCTTCTGCGGGATGAGCATCTCCACCGATATGAAGTTGATCAAGAACACCACCAGTAGGAGGAACATGGCCAGGATCCCGGCATGGCCTGGGGTATGCGTGCGGTTCTTGGTCTCTTCGTTCAGATTGACTGCGGTGTCCCATCCCCAGAAGAAGAAGACCCCTAGAGCGATCCCAGCAGCCAGCGCGCTCCACGACGTGACTTCGAAGGGATTCAGCCAAGAGAGGTGGAATCCGGTCGAGCCAGCCGGGTGGGTGAAGACGGCCTTGCCGATCCCCCAGAGCGAAAAGAGGATCACCACCGAGTACTCGATGATGACCAAGATCCACTGGAAGTTGGTCGTCCAGCGGATGCCGTAGACGCACATCGAGGTGATCAGCACCAACCAGGCGATGCCGATCAGCGACGTGTACCAAACACTCGAAGCTGTGTCCGAGTTGATCCAACCGAGGCTGTTGAAGAGCTGCAGCGTGTACTGGCCGGCCAGGATCGAGGCCGAGATGCAGAAGATCGCCGAGGTGGCCACCTGCACCCACCCGTTGAACCATCCGACAAAGGGGTGGACCACCTTGGACAGCCATGCGTACGAAGCCCCGCAGTCCGGGTCCCGGCGGTTGAGGTGGAAGTAGGCAATAGCCACGAAGAGCACCGGGATGAAGCTCACGACGATCACCGAGGGACCGAAGACAGCGCTGACCCCGAGGGCGATAAACACATAGGCCAGCGTCGAGGCCAGCGAGTATGCCGGTGCCACCGACGACACCGCCACCGCCGTGGCATCAAACAGGTTCAACTCGTCCGATCTGAGCTGTGCTTGTTCTTCTCTGGTCGGGACGGGGGCACCGAACGGTCCGAGGACCTCGTGATCGGTATGGGTCGTATTGTCCATGCGCTTCCCCCTTGACTATGCCCCTCTGATGCCCCTCTGATGCAACCTCTTGATGAAACCTAGGCCCCGATGAAGCTCATTACGTGCTTTATCCGGGTGTAGTCCTCGAAGCCATAGCCCGACAGGTCCTTGCCGTAGCCCGAATGCTTGAACCCGCCGTGGGGCATCTCGGCGACGATCGGAATGTGGGTATTGATCCACACGCAGCCGAAGTCGAGGGCCTTGGCCATCCGCATGGCCCGTCCGTGGTTCTGGGTCCACACACTCGAGGCCAGCCCGTAGCGCACGCCGTTGGCCCAGGCCAGGGCTTGGTCCTCATCGGAAAAGCACTGCACAGTGATGGCCGGGCCGAACAGCTCTTCTTGGATGACTTCGTCGTCCTGGCGGAGGCCAGCGATGACCGAGGGGGCGAACAGGTAGCCGCGCTCCCCCACCCGGGCACCACCAGTGACTACCTCGGCATGGCTGGGGAGCCGGTCGAAGAACCCGCTGACCCGCTCGAGCTGCGCGGCGCTGTTGAGCGGGCCGTAGTCGGCATCGAGTACGTCGGTCCCACCCACTGTCTGTGCGGCTGCCTGCTCGGCCAAAGCGGCCACGAAGTCGTCGTAGATCCCCGGGGCGGCCAGCACGCGAGTGGCGGCGGTGCAGTCCTGGCCGGCATTGAAATAACCAGCGCCCACGATGCCCTCGACGGCGGCCTCCAAGTCAGCGTCGTCGAAGATGATGACCGGGGCCTTGCCACCGAGCTCCAGGTGGACCCGCTTCAGGTCGTGAGCCGCCGAGCTCGCCACCTCCATACCGGCCCGGACACTGCCGGTGATGGCCACCATGGCCGGGGTCGGGTGCTCGACCAGGGCCCGGCCGGTGTCCCTGTCGCCGCAGACCACGTTGAAGACGCCGTCAGGCAGGAACTCCGACATGATCTCGGCCATCAGCAACGTCGAGGCCGGCGTGGTGTCCGAGGGTTTCAGCACCATGGAGTTTCCGGCCGCGAGTGCCGGGGCCCACTTCCACACCGCCATCATCATCGGGTAGTTCCACGGGGTGACGGCCGCACACACACCGATCGGCTCCCGCCGGATCATCGACGTGTGGTCGGCCAGGTACTCGCCGGCCGACTTGCCCTCGAGGTTGCGGGCCGCCCCGGCGAAGAACCGGATTTGGTCGACCATCGGAGGGATCTCTTCGGACATGGTGAGGGCGAAGGGCTTTCCGGTGTCCGCTCCCTCTACGGCCGCCAACTCCTCGCCCCGGGCCTCGATGGCATCAGCGATGCGCAGCAGGGCCAAGCTGCGCTCGGACGGCGTGGCGTCACGCCATCCAGGAAACGCGTCAGCCGCAGCAGCCACGGCAGCGCCGACGTCGTCAGCTCCCGATACCGGGGCCTCGAGGTTCACCTCACCGGTGCTCGGATCGATCAACTCCGAGGTCGCACCCGAGCGGGTCTCGACGTAGGCGCCTCCTACGAAGTTCGACAGGCGGGTGATGCTCACGGGTCCTCCCCAGTTGAGTCGGTTGCGGTCGACGGACTCCCCGCCACCGATGGTCGGGCAGGTACAACCTGCCAGTTCGTTGACATCGTTGCCCATGTTGGGCACTCTGACAAGTGTTATCGAAAGATTCTTGGGCATGCACCACCGAATTCGACTGTTTGCTTGCAGATTTCCACTGTAACTGCAGAGTTCTGCTAGAACAGAGAGCGTATGACTGTGTGCAACCACCGCCCCCTCTCTCTTCTGGTCAATCCGCCCTCCGACACACCCGGGACTGCCACGTGACCGTCCCGATGCCCACGCCGTCCGCTGTCGGACTGCTCGATGACGTCAACAAGGCCATCGTCGAGCAGCTCCAGCAGGACGGACGGCGCACCTACGGGTCGATCGCCGAAGTGGTGGGCCTGTCCGAGGCGGCCGTGCGCCAGCGGGTCCAAAAGATGCGCGACGCCGGAATCATGCAGATCGTGGCGGTCACGGACCCCTTGCAGATCGGCTTCCACAGCCAGGCCATGGTCGGCATTCGGGCCGACGGCGATGCCCGAGAGGTCGCCGACCGCCTGGCCGCCGTCGAAGACATCGACTACGTGGTCCTGGTGACGGGCACCTACGACATCCTCGTCGAGCTGGTGTGCGAGGACGAAGACCAGATGATGGAGCTGCTCAACGGAGTGATCCGCAAGATCCCCGGCGTGCGCAGCACCGAGACGTTCATGTACCTAAAACTGAAGAAGCAGACCTACACATGGGGGACTCGATGACCGACTATTCCAACGACGCCCTGCAAGAGGCCGCACATCGGCACCTGTGGATGCACTTCACCCGCATGTCGGGTGCCCCCGTCAACGACGTCCCGGTCATTGTCCGGGGCGAGGGGGTCTGGGTCTACGACCAGCACGGCAAGCGCTACCTCGACGGGCTGTCGGGTCTGTTCACCAGCCAGTTGGGCCACGGCCGGATGGAGCTGGTAGAGGCAGGCGCCGAGCAGGCCGCCAAGCTGGCCTACTTTCCGGTGTGGAGCTACGCCCACCCCAAGGCGATCGAACTGGCCGAAAAGATCGCCAGCCTCACCCCGGGAGACCTCAACCGGATCTTCTTTACCACCGGCGGCTCCGAAGCGGTCGAGTCGGCATGGAAGTTGTCCCGTCAGTACTTCAAGTTGATCGGTCAGCCCCAGCGGTACAAGGTCATCAGCCGGAACATCGCCTACCACGGGGCCACCATGGGCGCCCTGTCGATCACCGGGGTGACCGAGATGCGCACCCCGTTCGAGCCCCTCATCCCCGGTGCCTTCAAGGTCCCCAACACCAACTTCTACCGTGCTCCGTACTTCGAAGACGACATCGACGCCTTCGGCCAGTGGGCTGCGGACTCCATCGAACAGGCGCTGATCCTGGAAGACCCCGAGACGGTGGCCGCCGTCTTCCTCGAGCCGGTGCAGAACGCCGGTGGCTGCTTCCCCCCTCCCCCTGGCTACTTCCGCCGGGTACGTGAGATCTGCGACAAGTACGGAGTTCTGCTCGTCTCCGATGAGGTCATCTGTGCGTGGGGCCGGCTCGGCCACTTTTTCGGTGCCGAGCGCTACGACTACGTGCCCGACATGATCACCATGGCCAAGGGTCTCACCAGCGGCTATGCCCCGTTGGGCGCGGTAGCCGTCAGCGACCGGATCATCGAGCCCTTCCTGGCCGGAACCACCTTCCTGCACGGCATTACCTTCGCTGGCCATCCAGTCAGCACGGCTGTGGCCCTGGCCAACATCGATGTGTTCGAGAAAGAAGGGATCCTGGAGCACGTCCGGGCCAACGAAGGCGCCTTTAGGGCCTCACTCGAGACGCTCCGGGACCTGCCGATCGTGGGTGACGTTCGAGGTGCCGGCTACTTCTACGGCATCGAGATGGTCAAGAACAAGGACACCAAGGAGACGTTCAACGACGATGAGTCGGAGCGCCTACTGCGGGGCTACCTGTCCGGGGCGCTCTACGAGTCCGGCCTGATCTGTCGGGCCGACGATCGGGGCGACCCGGTGATCCAACTGTCCCCGCCGCTCACGTGTGGGCCCGAAGAGTTCGAGTACATCACCTCGCGGCTGCGCACGATCCTGACCGAGGCGTGGAACCGGATCTAAACCCACCCGGGGGTGAGCGCTATCGGCGCCTCTCCTTATGGTGGGACGGGCTGCCGGGCACCATCGGCCTGCGCGACCCGTTGCCGGGAGACACCGAGGTCGATGTAGCCATCGTCGGTGGTGGGCTCACCGGACTGTGGACCGCCTACTACCTGAGTGCGGCCGACCCCGGCCTCCGCATTGCCGTGCTCGAGCGGGATGTCATCGGCTTCGGGGCATCTGGGCGCAACGGCGGATGGTGCTCGGCGCTGTTTTCGGTGTCCGAGGAGACCCTCGACAAACGGTGTGGACCCGGCAGCGGCCGGGCGCAACGGCTGGCCATGGAAGACACCGTCCGAGAGGTGGGCCGGGTGGTCGATGCCGAGGGCATCGAGTGCGGCTTCGCGGCCGGCGGCACGGTCATCGTGGCCCGCACTCCGGCACAGTTGCAGCGCACCCACGAGGAGATCGCTGCCGCTCGGAACGCAGGGATCGGAGAAGAGGACCTCCAGTTCCTGTCAGCGGACGAAGCCCGCGCCCGGCTGGGGGCCACCGATGTGCTGGGCGGAACCTTCACACCCCACTGCGCCGCCGTCGACCCCGCCCGACTGATCCGTGGACTGGCCCACGTGGTCGAACGGCGTGGGGTGGCCCTCTACGAGCAGACTGAGGTGCACTCCATCGCCCCTGGCCTGGTCACGACAGCGCGAGGGACGGTGCGGGCTGGCACCGTGGTCCGGGCCACCGAGGGCTACACCCGCACGCTGGCCGGTCACCGCCGCGAGGTCATCCCGGTCTACTCGCTGATGATCGCCACCGAGCCCCTGCCTGCGTCGTTCTGGGCCGAGGCCGGCTTGGCCGAGCGCGAGACCTTCGCTGATCACCGTCACCTGGTCATCTACGGCCAGCGCACCGAGGACGGCCGCATGGCCTTCGGTGGCCGGGGCGCCCCCTACCACTTCGGATCGGCCATCAGTCCGGAGTTCGAGCGCGACGGCACCGTCCACCAGGCGCTGCGGCGCACGCTGGTCGAGCTCTTCCCCGCACTGGCCGATGCGGCCATCACTCATCAGTGGGGTGGTCCACTCGGCATCACTCGTGACTGGTTCTCCTCGGTCGGGCTCGACGACGCTACGCAGATGGCCTGGGCTGGCGGCTATGTGGGCGACGGACTCTCCACCACGAACCTCGCCGGCCGAACGCTGCGCGACCTGATCCTCGGCCGAACCTCTGATCTCACCGCGCTTCCATGGGTCAACCACCGATCTCGTCGATGGGAGCCGGAGCCCTTCCGCTACGTTGGCATCAATGCCGGACTGCGACTCGCCGGCACTGCGGATCGGGCCGAGGACCGAGCCGGTCGCTCCACCTGGCATGCCCGTGCCCTCGACAAGCTGGTCGGTGGCTGAACGGTCTCACCTGCTGCCCAACGCCAAGGTACTGTCCATTCCTGGCGAACGAACCATGGTCCGCCCTAGCTGGAGTGGCCGGGTCAGACCGGGTCAGGCCGGGCCGGGTCCGGTCAGGTCAGGTCTGGTCTGGGCGGCTGATCAGTGGTTTGATCGACCCCTGGGCCGCCAGCGAACCCGTCTTCCCTCCACCGGGTCCTCGCAACAAGAAGGCCACCCCCACGGCCAGGACCGCTCCCAACAGGGGGGCAGCAAGGTACACCCACCAACTCGTCAGATCGCGTGACACCAGGTCGGGTCCAAGGGTTCGTGCCGGGTTCATCGATGCACCCGAGATGGGACTGGCCCACAATCCGGCCAGAGCGATGTAGCCGCCGACGCCGATCGCACCGAACAGTCCGACCTGCTGCGCCCCCGAAGCCGTCCCCAAGATCACACTCACCAGGCCCAGGGTGAGGACGGTCTCGAGCAGGAACGCGTCGAGCGGGCTATGGCTGGCTGCCGGATAGCTCGACCCGTATGAGGCCGACACGTGGATCACGGCCTCGAGAAACCACGCGGCCAGCAATGCCCCGGCCAGTTGCACGGCGACCTAGGCCGGCACGCGTCCCCCGGGAAGTCGCGTCGGAGCCAAAAAGCGAGAGAGACGGCGGGATTCAGGTGGGCGCCCGACACCTTTCCCATGAAGAGGATGATCGACATCACCATCAGTCCCGGCGCCAAGACCGCAGCGGCCCGTCCCACTGATCCAGGGATCGACTGGTCGATCATCGGCCCGCCTGCTGCAACCAGCACCAAGAAGACGGTTCCCAACAGTTCGGCGCACAGTCGGCGCCACTCTTGGCTCGGATCCTCGAAGTTCCGGATCATGAGGGCGACCCGTTGCTGTGCGGTCGCCAGTGGCGACGTGGTGTCCGAGTGCCCAGGGGCTTCAGGATCGACGAAGGCGTTTCCGCCTAGGTCAGAGTTCACGCCCGCATCGGCTCCAACGCTACCAACCCCAGATTCTCCCAACGCTCCCCACGGATCACATCCGCTAGGCGTGCCGCCTAGGAGGTCAACCAGCGCCGAAGAAAGTGGCTCCGTAAGCGAAGACTCCACCGTCAACCGAGAGCAGCCAGTACCCGCCCGTAGCCGGATCAGCAGTCACCGCAGTCACCGGAGCGGCCGGCGCCAGTGGGGCGATCGGTCCCTGGAACACAGCGTCGCCGTAGGCATAGACGGATCCGTCGCGGGTGACCTCCCAGAAGCCCTTTCCGCTGGCGGTAGTCGCAATCGATACCACCGGTGCGGTGGGCAGATCGCCGGCCGTCGGGCCCATGACCGGTGCGTTGAATGCGCTGACGGTGCCGTCAGCCGCAACTAGCCAGTAGCCACCTGAGGCCGAGTCGGCCGCCATGGCGACGGTCGGCTGAGCCCCAGGCATACCAGCCAGCGACCCGGCGAACACTGCATCGCCGTAGGCGAAGACGCCTCCGTCGGCCGCCACCTGCCAATAGCCTTTTCCGTCAGAGGTTGCGACCATGTCGACGATCGGCGAGTTCAACTTTTCGGTTGATGCCGCGCCCTTGAAGGTGGCAGTCCCGTAGGCAAAGACACCACCATCGGCAGCCACTTCCCAGTAGCCCGGGCCCATGGGGTCAGCCACGATCTTGACGATCGGCGCCGCCAACTGCTCGGTGGCCGTCGAGCCCAAGTCGGTGGCCGAGCCGTGCGGTGAGACTGCGCCGGTGGCGGTGGTCAGCCAGTACCCGGTGCCGTCAGCTGTCGACGCCATGGAGATGACCGGGCCCAAGAGCTGCCCAATCGGAGTGTACCCATCAAAGGGAATCGCCGAGACCTCGTTGGAAGCGGACGAGGCGAGGAGACCGGTACGGGCCCGGACCGTGAAGTAGTAGGTCTGTCCGGCGGTGAGGCCCGTCACCAGGTAGGAGTTGGCTACCACTGGAGCGGAGCCGTTGAGGGCGATCGGAAACTCCATCCCCGGGGCGAAGCCGACGAACACGTCGTAGCCGAGTGCCGTGGAGTGGACTGGCTCCTGCCATGTAACCAGGGCGGAATCGATGAAGGCGGCGGCGCCGGTGACCAGGGGGGCCGGAGGCGGTGTGACCGGGGCCACCAGGTTGCTGAACGCACTCATAGAGAACAGCGGAATTGCCACCACTGGTCGGCGGGCGGGCGGTGGGGTCGGCCGGGGCGCCGGGGGCGTGGCCACATCCCAGTTGTCGTTCACGGTCGGCGCCGAGGAGTCCCAAGCATCGACGGGAGCCGATACCGGATCCGCGGCGCCGTCGTTCGCGCCCCACGAGCTGGCCGCCTTCTTATTAACGCCATTTCCCGTTCGCTTGACGAACGGGTCGAATGCCACCGAGCTACTCGGCGGAACGGTAGAGGTCGGATCGACCGGGGCGATGACCGCAGGCGTGGCTGCAACGGGGGTGGTCGTCGGCACCGTGAACGATGACGAACTGGCATCGTCGGCGGGGGTCGAGGTCGACTGCGGCGGGGCCGCATTGGCCGAAGGACTCGAGGGAATGGCGGCCGGTACTCCGACAGCAATGACCGCTGCGGCGGCGACGGTGCCAGCCAGCATGGCCTTGGATCGACCGTCGGGAAGCGGCGCCTCACCCAGCAGCCACTGGGACCACTGTTTCATCGCCTGCAGCCAGTTGTTCACAGCGGTGCCCCCTCGTATGCAGACGTACTCACCGACGAGTTACGCCCACGCCCTAACCACCGCTCACGCGCCACGCACCGGAACCCCTGGTGCCCTGCCTGAACAGTGGACTCTTAACGCCCTAACTATACCTGGCATCACCGAATTTTACGAGTGCGACCCAGGGTTTCTAGCGGTGACCAGGGAGAATGCCTAGCGATGCTCCGGACTCGATACCGGCCTGCACCCAAAGTGGTGCACATGGGGCTTGGGAGCGGAGTTCGTTCCCTGTTCGCACGTCCTGTTCGCACGTCCTGTTCGCTAGGGTCGCGCCCCATGGAGATCGGCATCGCGCTTCCCACCATGGCCACCGGATTCACCAGGACCACCTTTGTGGAGTGGTGCCGAGGTATCGACGAAGGCCCGTACTCCAGTGTGTCGGCCGGCGAACGGATCACGTTCCACAATCCTGAGCTCCTGGTGACCAATACCGCGGCGGCAGCCCTGACCGAGCGGGTCCAGGTGATCACCAACATCGCCGTCCTGCCCCTGCACCGGCCTGCCCTGCTGGCCAAGCAACTGGCCACGCTCGACGTCCTGTCGGAAGGCAGGCTGGTCGTAGGTGTGGGGGTGGGCGGACGGGAGCAGGACTATCGCTCGCTGGAGGTTCCCTTCGAGGGTCGCCACCGCAGGCTCGATGCCGATGTGGCCGAGCTCCGACGACTGTGGTCGGGCGAGCCCGCCTATGACGGCGGGCAGCCGGTGGGGCCGGCTCCATACCGTCCCGGTGGGCCGCCGTTGCTGGCCGCGGCCATGGGACCGAAGTCGATGACTCGGGCGGCCCAGTGGGCCGAAGGGATCACCGGGTTTTCCATCGGTGCCGATCCAGGGGAGATCGGCCGCGGCAATCAGATGGCCGTCGATGCATGGGAGGCGGCTAGTAGGACGGAGCGGCCCCGGCTGGTCAGCGGATCCTTCTATCTCCTGGGTGGCCCCGATGCCGATGCGGAACTCAAACGCTTTGCTCGCGCTTACCTGGACGTGTTCGGCGACCGAGCAGCAGATGCACTGTCCCAACTGGTGAACTTGAGCTCCCCCGCCCGCCTCCTCGATGCCCTGGCCGCGGCTGAGGCGGCCGGGTGTGACGAGTTCATCTTGGTGCCCGGCACGGTTGACCCGACCTGCCTGGAGATGACGACCGCGGCACTGGCTGGCTGAGCAACACCGCCAGACCAGTTCCGAGCCATCACCGGATGGCCAGAACCGCCGCACCCGCTAGTCGACTGCAACCGTTTGGACCTTGCCGTGGTCCATCCCCGGCGTACAGGCTGGAGTCAGGCATCCTGAACGAGAGCAATGCCCTCACTGTGGCAATCTCCTCACTGTGGCAGGCGCCAGCGGTGGCCGGAACTCGGTTCGGCACGGGTGACCCGCCATGAAATTTGGATCAAGGTCTTCGACGAAGGGAATACAAATGGGTGGAAGTTGGCTCCTGCGGATCGGGGCCGCCCTAGCGGCCTGCCTGGCAACATTCGCAGTAACGGTCGTCGAGGCCATCCCGTCTGGGGCCGCCGTCCCCGCCCTCTACGCCTATGCCGGTGGCAGCGCCAACCCGACCGACTGCCCCTTGCAAACCATTCCGGCCCGAGGATGTTCGCTGGACCGAGCCCTAGCGCAGGCCACCAAGTTGGCCGCCACCAGTCGCACCATCGACCTGGTGACTCCAGGTGTGAATCTGTCGACTATCGGGGACCCCAGCCACTACGTCGGCAACTGGAGCGTTCTCCTCAGCCGCACCACCTCACTGGAGCCGCTCGTTATCCAACCGCTGCCAGGTCTGACGACCGCACCGATCCTCGACGGCAACGGCGGGACCACCGATGCCACGTGCCTGACGCCGGTGGTGAACCCGGACTGCACGGGAAGCATCTTGAACATCACCTCGGCCGGGTACATGACCGTCCAAGGCTTCATCATGGCCAATGCCAACAACACCTTGACTGACGGTGGTGGGGGCATCAACAACGGTGACGGGGTCGCCGGCGGAACCATCACCGTCTCTGCGATGACCTTCACCAACCTTGTCGCCTACGACGGCGGCGCCATCAACAACGCCGACGGGACCACCACGCCTGGCAGCGGCTCGATCACGGTCACCGATTCGAGGTTCATCTCCAACTCCGCCGACGACGGTGGGGCCATCGATAACGCCGACGCATCATTGGCCCCTGCGAGTGGTTCCGTCACCGTCACCGGTTCGACGTTCACCTCCAATAAGGCTAACTACGGCGGCGGGGCTATCGACAATGGGGACAATGGGGGATCCGGCAGTCTGTCCGTATCCAACTCCACATTCACGTCCAATAGCGCCGGCTTCGACGGTGGGGCCATCGACAACGCCGACAATGGCTTCATCGACGTGACTGGTGGCACCGGCGGGACCAGCACGCTGGCGGTATCCGGGGCAACGTTCCACTCCAACTCATCGGGTTCCGATGGCGGCGCCATCGACAACGCCGACATGTTGGGGATCGGCACCCTGGCCATATCTGGATCGATCTTTTCCGCCAACACGGCCGTCGACAACGGTGGGGCCATCGATACCGCTGACAACGGTGGCACGGCCAACGGCACGACCGTCGTCAACTCGGTGTTCGACCATGACTCGGCTGGCAGTGATGGTGGCGCCATCGACAACGCCGACTACTCGGGGATCGGCACGCTGGCGGTGACCGGGTCGACGTTCTCCTACGAGAGTGCGAGCTCCAACGGTGGGGCCATCGACAACGCCGACAATGGTGGACCAGGTGCCTCGGGCGGACTCACGGTTGCCAACTCCTCGTTTACCTCGAACTCGGCCACCTACGACGGTGGGGCCATCGACAACGCCGACTACGGCGGCATCGGGACACTGGGAGTATCGGGTTCGACGTTCACCTCGAACACCGCAGGAGCCGATGGCGGAGCCATCGACAATGGAGACAGTGGAGGCGTCGGCAGCGGCACAACGGTGACCAACTCGACCTTCACGTCCAATGTGGCGGACGTCGACGGTGGGGCCATCGACAACGCCGACTACGGCGGCACGGGCACCTCTGTGGTCATATCTGGCTCGACATTCGCACAGAACGCATCGACCACCAACGACGGTGGGGCCATCGACAACGGTGACAATGACGGGGCTGGTGGCCTGGCCGTCTCCACCTCGACCTTCTACGCCAATACGGCTGCATATTCGGGTGGGGCCATCGACAACGCGGACAGCGCCCAGTCCAACACGGGCGCCGTCACGCTCTCCGTGGTGGCGACGACCTTCGTCGGAAACTCCGCCTTAGTCAGTGGCTCCACTATTGCCAACATGGCAGCCAACACCTTCGGGGTCGGATCGGTCACCGTGGCCGCCAACCAGTTCGCCGACGGCTGCGACCAGGCCAGTGGTACGTGGACCGACGCTGGATACAACGTCGGTGATGCCACGTGCTTGAACGGCGGCGTGGGCAGCACTGCGGACGCCACCTTGTCGGCCCTCATCGGACCGCTGGCCAATCACGGTGGGCCAACTGCGACCATGCTCCCTCTGTCGGGAAATCCGGGCATCTACCTCATTCCCAATCCGACCTCGGTGGCCGTGAGCGCTCTATCGGTTGCGCTCTGCCCGACGACGGACCAACGAGGAACGACGAGCACCGCCCAGAGGCCCTGCAACGCCGGGTCGATCCAGGCTCTCCCCGACAAGATACTCATCACCTCGGCCCCGCTGTCGATGGCCGCCACCAGCTCGGCCACCCACGCCATCTCGATGGCATTCCAGGATCCGTCCGGTGGTCTGAACTCTGTCGGAAGCGACACCACGATCCACCTGGCCACCTCATCGGCCACTGGCACGTTCGCCACTACGTCGGGGGGTGCCTCGGTGACCAGTGTCGTCGTCCCTGCTGGCTCAACCGGGGTGACCATCTTCTACGGTGACCGCACGGCGGGAACACCCACGGTGACGACATCGGCCACTGGCTTGATCTCTGCCACCCAGATCGAGACCGTCACACCCGGCCCTGCGGTCTCCTTCACCGTGACCGGCCCCGCCACCGTGCTCGTCAGCGCGGCCGCATCGATCACCATCACGGCCAAGGACGCCTACGCCAATGTCGCCACCAGCTATCAGGGCACGATCCATGTGACCTCTTCGGACCCCTTGGCCGTCCTACCTGGTAACTACACGTTCGTCGCCGGTGACAACGGCGTCCATGGCACGTCGGTTACCTTCAAAACCGGAGGGTCGCGGACGGTGACTGCTACCGATACGGTGACCCCATCGGTCACCGTATCGGTA
>Ga0194050_1000056_pt1 | contig 32898 bp, 36 predicted proteins | sample SepL2310m_MetaG_FD_148657 | JGI IMG/M metagenome (GOLD analysis project Ga0194050, IMG submission 148657) | Anoxic zone freshwater microbial communities from boreal shield lake in IISD Experimental Lakes Area, Ontario, Canada - Sep2016-L239-10m | ecosystem: Environmental > Aquatic > Freshwater >...
CTATACGGTTGCGGGTCAGCGTCGGATTTGCACCGAACTTCCCCTAATGGAGGGCGTATTAAGTTGTGTGCGTAGGTAATCACAGTGTGATGGGGTTGGCAACACGGCGCGCAAGCCCATAGAGTTCTAGGCATGGAATATCGTCGCCTTGGCAGTACTGGAATGTATGTATCCGAGATTTCTTACGGAAACTGGATTACTCACGGCTCACAAGTTGAAGCTGACTCCGCAATCAAATGTGTAAAGACCGCACTTGATTGTGGAATTACTACTTTTGATACTGCCGATGTATATGCAGGTACACGAGCTGAGAAGGTTCTTGGAAAAGCTCTCAAGGGTGTTCGACGTGAGTCGTATGAGCTATTCACTAAGGTCTATTGGCCAACAGGTTCTGGCAAAAACGATCGTGGCCTTTCTCGTAAGCACATCATTGAGTCCTGTAACGCATCACTCAAGCGTCTTCAAACAGATCACATTGATCTCTATCAAATGCATCGCTTTGATTTTGAAACACCGTTAGAAGAATCTCTGAGCGCCTTCGATGATTTGATCCGCGCCGGAAAAGTTCACTACATCGGATTTTCTGAATGGACTGCAAGCCAAATAGCGGCAGCACTTACGATTCAAGATGCCCGTGGCTATAACCGCTTTGTTTCCAGCCAACCTCAATACTCTGCGCTATGGCGCGTGATTGAAGCTGAAGTCGTTCCGCTTTCAGAAAAAGAGGGCATTGGCCAAATTGTCTGGTCGCCAATGGCACAAGGTGTTTTAACTGGTAAATATTTGCCAGGAAAGAAGCCACCTGCCGGCTCACGTGCTACCGATAAAAAGGGCGGCGCTGGAATGATTTCAAAGTGGATGAAAGATGATGTTTTAACTGCAGTTCAAAAGCTTAAGCCAATTGCAGATAAGGCAGGGTTGACAATGTCTCAACTGTCAGTGGCCTGGGTTTTGCAAAATCCAAATGTTTCGAGTGCCATCGTTGGTGCAACAAAGCCATCTCAGGTGAAGGAAAATGTGAAGGCCGCTGGAGTAAAGCTAGATGCAGCTACTATGAAAGCAATTGATAGCGCTTTGGGTAATCTGCCTGAAAAAGATCCAGCTCAAAACATCAGCCCCAATCCAAGAGCTTAATTAACTACATCGCCCACTTTGGTTTGTGGGTGCGGAGCACGTAGGCGACGCATCTGTGTTGAGCGAAGCCATGCATACATGGCTAGACCCTTTGTACTAGATGATGGATGCTTGGCGTGGACTAGGCGTTGGATTTTTCGGCCTAAGAAAATTCCGTCAACAACTGCTGCTAATAGAACGGCATACATCAGAGCAATAGCTGTGAATTGAACTACTGGAATCTGAATCAAAGTCAGAACCAGAACAATGAAAATAATAGGTAGGAAATACTCACCGATAGAACGGCGAGCATCCACGTAGTTACGAACAAAGCGGCGCTCTGCTCCTCTATCTCGAAGTGGTAACGCACCTTCTTCACCACGCAAATATGCCGCACGCGAGCTCACGCGATCTTGCCTGGAGGCCAACTTTTGGGTGCGCTTTTGCTCTTTAGTCACAACAGGGGAAAGGGATGAGACCTTCACTCTTGCCTGAGCATCTTTGCGCTTTGGGGTTGGGCGGCCTTTGCCAGTTGATTCAGTAGTCATGGGGCAACTATAGAAGGCATGAGCAAAACCACAAATATTCAAGGTAAGTCACAACTCGCGTGAGGGGTTGGGGAAAGGTAGGCTTAGCCTAAACAAGGAGAGAAAATGACTACAGAAGTTACAACCACAGGTCTTGCCCTAACCGATGTTGCTGCTGCAAAGGTAGCTGCGCTTTTGGCACAAGAAGGACGCGATGATTTGAATCTTCGTGTTGCCGTACAGCCTGGTGGATGCTCTGGTCTTAAGTACCAGCTCTACTTTGATGATCGCAATCAAGATGGCGACATCGTCCGTGAATTTGGTTCAGTCAAGGTAATCGTGGACAAGATGAGCGATCCTTACTTGATGGGTGCCACTGTTGATTTCGTAGACACCATCGAGAAGCAGGGCTTCACAATTGATAACCCAAATGCAGCAGGTTCTTGTGCATGCGGCGATTCATTTAACTAATAAAGCTAAATTAAGGCCCTAGTATCGCTATATGAGAATTGGCGTTGCGGGTTCAGTTGGTCTAGATCACTTGATGACTTTCTCTGGAAAGTTTACTGACTCATTTGTCGCCGGTTCATTAGAAAAAATATCACTCTCCTTTCTTGTAGATAGCCTGGATGTTCGCCGTGGAGGATGTGCGGCCAATATCTGTTATGGCATGGGAGTGCTTGGTTTAAATCCAGTACTCATTGCAGCCGTTGGAAAAGACTGGCCAGATTATGAAGCCTGGCTCTCTCGCCACGGCGTTGACACATCTCATGCTTTAGTTTCAACCTCTTTGTATACCGCTCACTTTATGGTTACAACTGATGATGACCTCAATCAGATTGCATCCTTTTTTCCAGGTGCGATGAGTGAGGCTCGCAACATTGAATTAGGACCCATCATGGAAAAGACTGGGCGCTTTGACTTGGTCGTGATTTCACCTGATGATCCAGAGGCCATGTTGCATCACTCTGAAGTTTGTCGAAGCGAAGGCATTGCATTTGCAGCTGATCCTTCCCAGCAGATGGCACGTATGAGCGGGGAGGAGATCAAACTTCTTATCGATGGCGCCTCTTACCTATTCCTCAATGAATACGAACTAGCCCTGGCCATGCAAAAGACGGGCTGGAGTGATCGTGAGATTTTGGAGCATGTGAAAATCCGTGTGGTCACTCTGGGTTCAAAGGGTGCGAAGGTGGAAAACGCTGCTGGTGAGTTCGTCCAAGTGGGAGTCCCGCAAGAGAAATCAAAGACAGATCCAACAGGTGTGGGAGATTCATTTAGATCTGGCTTTATTGCGGGTCTGGCGTGGGGTTTGAGCCATGAGAGATGCGCCCAGTTAGGTTCTCTGATCGCTACCTACGTCATAGAGACGATGGGAACGCAGGAATATCGATTTACCAGTGCTGAATTTCTTGCCCGTTTTCAAGATGCTTATGGGGCAAAAGCCGCGGCAGAGATAGCTCCACACCTTAATTTCTAAAGCAGAAGAATCTGTGACACGAACCACCACGATGGCCCCTTCAGCCGATGTCACCCCAGCGCGCTTTGCGCTCTATCCTTAACCCTATGTCGTTAACAACGCTTAAGTTTATTCGTGGGCTTCTTTTTCTGACTCCCGCCCTCTTGCTCACGGGCTGCTCAAAAGTTTCAGGCCTTGGCTTTGAAGAGGGACTTACAAGCGTTAATGATCAATCTTTATCACTGTGGCAAGGGGCATGGATTGCTGCCGGTGTTGTTGGCATCTTTACCTTGATTTTGATTTTATGGCCAGCATTTTTCCACCGCCTCAAAAAAGATAGCCCTGAGTTTCCAAAGCAGACTCAGTACAACATTCCTGTTGAAGTTCTCTACACAATCATTCCCTTCATCATCGTTGCAGTTCTTTTCTATTTCACAGCGAAAAAGGAAACGATAATTTCTGCAAAGACAGATACCTACAAGCATGAAATTACCGTTGAGGGAATTCAATGGTCGTGGCAGTTTGGTTATCCAGAAGTTGGTCCTGATGCTCTAGTCACTGGAACTCCTGCACAGCCACCTGTGCTCTATGTGCCACTGGGCGAGCAAGTGCGCTACACAATCACATCTAATGATGTTATTCATGGATTCTGGATACCAGCATTTATGATTCAAATACAGAATCTGCCAGGTGTTACCAACCACTTAGAGTTCACCGCTAATAAGCTGGGTGACTATCCTGGCCGATGCAATATTTTGTGTGGACGAAGTCACGCGCAGATGTTGTTCACAGTTCGCGTTGTAACACCAGCGCAGTACCAGGCTTATCTTGAAACCTTACAGGGGAGCAGCGCATGACAACATATGCAGAACGTCCAACGATTACTGACATGCCTCCAGTATCAGCTATAAAGGGCAAGGCATTTGTAAAGTGGATTACATCTACTGACCATAAGACAATCGGCTACCTGTATCTGATCACATCATTTGCATGGTTTCTCATTGCCGGCCTATTAGCCCTCTTGCTGCGCTCTGAACTTGCCCGCCCAGGAATGCAGTTCTTGAGCGCTGAGCAGTACAACCAGATTTTCACCATGCACGGAACGATTATGTTGCTGATGTTTGCAACCCCGTTGTTTGTTGGTTTTTCCAACGTGATCATGCCGCTGCAAATCGGTGCAGCCGACGTTGCTTTCCCTCGTCTTAACATGCTTTCTTACTGGCTCTACCTTTTTGGCGGAATCATGGCCTTTGCCGGATTCCTTTCACCTGGAGGAGCAGCATCATTTGGTTGGACGGTTTATGTTCCACTTTCAAATGCAACCTATTCACCAGGAATTGGCGCAGACCTTTGGTTATTAGGCCTTGCAGTAAGCGGTATCGGAACAATTCTGGGTGGCGTTAACTTCGTTACAACAATTTTCACAATGCGCGCGCCAGGTATGACGATGTTCCGCATGTCAATCTTTTCTTGGAACGTATTGCTGACTTCACTCCTTGTTCTTCTTGCATTCCCACCATTTGCAGCTGCTCTACTCGGGCTCGAAGCGGATCGTATTTATGGCACACATCTTTTTGATCCAGCAAACGGTGGAGCAATGCTCTTTCAGCACTTGTTCTGGTTCTTTGGACACCCCGAGGTCTATATCTTGGCGCTTCCATTCTTTGGTATTGCTACAGAGATTTTGCCGGTCTTTAGCCGCAAGCCGATCTTTGGATATAAAGGTTTGATTGCAGCAACAATCGCAATTGCTGCTCTATCTGTTTCAGTGTGGGCGCACCATATGTTTGCAACCGGCCAAGTTCTCTTGCCTTTCTTCTCATTTATGACTTTCCTTATCGGTGTTCCAACAGGTGTGAAGTTCTTCAACTGGATCGGAACAATGTGGCGAGGCCACGTTACTTTTGAAACACCAATGCTCTGGGTGATGGGATTCCTTGTAACCTTCCTTTTCGGTGGATTAACTGGAATCATCCTGGCTTCACCGCCACTTGATTTCGCAGTCTCTGCTAGCTACTTCGTCGTTGCTCACTTCCACTATGTTCTCTTTGGAACTGTGGTCTTTGCAATGTTTGCTGGCTTCTATTTCTGGTGGCCAAAGATGACTGGTCGCATGCTCAATGAGCGCCTAGGAAAGATTCACTTCTGGACAACTTTCTTTGGTTTCCACCTCACTTTCCTTATTCAGCACTGGGTTGGAATTAAGGGTTTCCCTCGTCGCTATGCAGATTACCTACCAACTGATGGCTTCACCTTTATGAATGAAGTGTCAACAATCGGTTCATTCTTACTAGCGTTTTCAATGATTCCATTCATGGTTAATATCTGGATCACACGTAATGCATCATTAGTAGGCGTTGATGATCCTTGGGGTTATGGGGCCTCACTTGAATGGGCAACCACATGTCCACCACCACGTCACAACTTCCTTTCAATGCCTCGTATCTCATCAGAGCGACCAGCATTTGATCTTCACCATCCACACGTTAAGACTGAAGGGCACTAACAAACTATGAAGGTTTCTTGGCAGCTATTTATCGGTCTCTCGGTGTTCTATGTGTTGATGACAGTTATTTATTGGCAAGTGGGCGGGGAGCCTGTAGGAATCGGCGGCATGCTCCTAGCCGCAGCACTTGCTGGCATGGTTGGTTTTTATTTGTGGTTCACACAGCGCCGCATAGGACAGATTCTTCCTGAAGATAATATGACTGCACTTATTTCAGATGGTGCAGGAGATCTTGGTTTCTATAGCCCTCACTCATGGTGGCCATTGCCAGTTGGTTTGAGCATGTGTGCGATGACGCTGTCATTAGTCATTGGTTGGTGGCTAACTGTCATCTCACTAGGGGCTCTTGTTATTTCAATTATTGGAATGGTTACAGAGTATGAAAAGCCCGCTAAGGTTTCTGCACACTAATGTCACAAGTGCGTGCAGAGATTCTGGATGTTGATTATCCAAATACGGCTGCAGCACGCATAGTCATTAACGCTCCAGCATCAAAGATATTTGAAGTACTAGTTAACCCACGAGCTCATGCATCTTTTGATGGTTCAGCAACGATTAAAGAGAGTATTTCAGGCCCTGCCCGTCTGCACCTAGGTGCAAAATTTTCAATGGCGATGAAGATTAAGGTGCCATATCGGATTACCAACACAGTTATGGCATTTGAAGAGAATCAAAAGATTACTTGGAGCCATTTAATGAAATGGACCTGGTCATATGAGCTCCAAGATTTGGGTAATTCAACAACTCAGGTAACAGAGATTTTTGATGGCTACTCCATCCCTGCCTTCTCTCGCTGGTGGCTCAAGAAGACTGGGGCTGTGGCTAGAAATCCGAAATTTATGGCTAAGAGTTTGGTGCAACTTAAAGCGTTGTGTGAAGGTTGAAAACTGCGCGTCTCGCACCCTATCTCTTTGTATTTCTATGGAGCACTGGCTTTGTTGGTGCTAAATATGGCCTTCCCTATGCAGATCCCTTCATTTTCTTATCCCTGCGCATCTTCATAGCAGCTGGAATTCTCTTTGTTGCCGCGCGCCTCATGCACGCACAGATTTCTCTCACTCGTAGTGATATTGGCAAATCTTCACTCATAGGTTTATTTCTGCATGCGTTTTATCTTGGGGGAGTTTTCTTTGCAATCTCTCAAGGTGTTTCAGCTGGAGTTGCAGCAGTGATCACGAGCTTGCAACCAGTATTTGTTTCAATCCTGGCAGTCAAAGTTCTAGGTGAAAAACTTCGTTGGAGTCAGTGTGCAGGGCTAGTGACTGGCCTGATTGGTGTGGTTTTAGTTCTGGGACCAACTTTTGATAGTTCAGTATCCAAGATTGGAATTGCTGGTGTTTTCGTTGCGTTATTAGGCAGTACTACAGCCACTCTGATGCAAAAGAAGTTTGGTGCAGGTATTCCTATGGTGGCAGGAACGGCTTATCAATACTTAGCCGCTGGTGCGGTATTGGGTATTGGCGCTGTTGCAACCGGTGGAACTCATATTAAATTCACCCCAAAGTTTGCTGGTGCAATGATCTGGTTGATTCTTGCCCTATCTGTCGGCGCTGTGCTTCTATTGCTGCGCCTTCTCAATAGCGGCAGTGCGGCCTCGGTCTCTTCCTTGTTTTATCTCGTTCCACCAGCAACAGCTCTTGAGGCCTATCTTTTATTTGGGGAAAAAGTAAACACCCAAGGCTTCCTTGGAATAGGAATTACCGCCCTGGGTGTTTGGCTTGTAATACGTAAAACCAACTAGTGGCTCTCGATCTCCTTTAACTCTTGCTCAGTCACCTTAGGGACAGAAACTGCATGGGCCTTGCTTAAACGGCGCTGAATCTTGTTCTTAAGCGCACCTGGTCTGCGCACACCACGAGCATCAAATTCTTCTATCTCAAGTGGAACAAGTTGTTCGTGTGATTGCAAAAGGAAAGCCTTCTCTGGTGAGATTGGTGTGTGAACTTCAACGAACTCACCGTGTGGCAAGCGTAGTAGGCGACCAGACTCTGCTCCGTGAAGAAGAAGTTCGCGATCTGCGCGTTGTAGGGACAAGCACAGGCGCTTTGTGATGATGAAAGCTAGCGGCGGCAAAACAAATATCCCTATGCGAGAGAACCACATGATTTGGTTAATCGATAGATCAAAATTCGTTGCAATAATGTCATTTCCACCGTTGATCAGTGAAATCATTACGAAAGTAATGGACATGACCCCAAGGGCGGTGCGGTTTGGCACATTGCGTGGTCGATCTAGCAAGTGGTGTTCACGCTTATCTCCAGTGATCCAACTTTCAATAAATGGATAGAGCGCCATTCCCGTGAAGATGATTCCAGGCACGATCAATGTAGGAATTAGAATGTTCCAGGAAATAGTGTGGCCGAAGGCATGTGTTTCTAATGGGGGAGCCATGCGTACAAGACCATCGAGCCAACCCATGTACCAGTCAGGTTGTGATCCTGCTGAAATCTGTCCTGGCGTATAGGGGCCATAGAGCCAGATCGGGTTAATCGATGCAACGGCAGATAAGAACGCGGTAATTCCAAAAACAACGAAGAAGAATCCACCAGCTTTTGCCATGTAGACGGGCAAGATGGGGTGTCCTACAACGTTAGTTTCTGTGCGACCAACACCTGGGAACTGTGTGTGCTTTTGGTACCAAACCAACATCACGTGAATTGTGATGACGGCAAGGAAGATTCCAGGAATGATCAAAATATGCAGGGTAAAGATGCGGGGGATAAAGCCAACACCAGGGAAGCCTCCACCGAATAAGAAGAATGAAATATATGTTCCAACAACTGGGACTGCCTGAATAATCGCTGAAGTAATGCGAAGTCCAGTTCCAGAGAGCAAGTCATCAGGAAGTGAGTATCCAAGCAGACCTTCTACTAGACCAAGAGTCAGTAGAAGAATTCCAAGGATCCAGTTGAACTCACGTGGCTTTCGAAATGCACCCGTAAAGAAAACGCGCAAAAGGTGAGCAACGATTGCTGCCATAAATATGTTTGCTGCCCAGTGGTGGATTTGGCGCATCAATAAGCCGCCGCGAACTTCAAATGAGATATCTAAAGTTGAGGCATAAGCAGCCGACATCTTTAAGCCCTTGAGAGGCTCATAAACGCCTTCATAGATGACATCTCTTTGTGAAGGATCAAACCAGAAAGTTAAGAAGGTTCCAGAAAGAAGCAAGATGACAAATGAATACATGCATACTTCACCGAGCATGAACGACCAGTGATCAGGGAAGACCTTGTTAAGTGATTTCTTTACCCAGCGAGCAGCACCCAACCTTTCGTCAACAAAGTTAGCAACATTTCCAACTGCTTTTTCAGTTGTTGTCATTGTGAGTTCCTCTCCCAGAAGCTAGGTCCGACTGCTTCACTAAATGGTGCACGAGCTACTAAATACCCTTCAGCATCAACCGTAATATCGAGTTGAGGCAATGGTCTAGCTGAGGGTCCGAAGATGACTTTGGCACCACGTGTTACGTCAAAAGTAGATTGGTGACATGGACATAGAAGGTGTTTTGTCTGTTGCTCATAGAGTGCAACTGCGCAACCCATGTGTGAACAAATCTTTGAGAATGCAATAATTCCTTCATGGGTCATCGCAAGCTTTTCATCCGTTAATTGGAAATCCTGAGGGCGTAAACGAATAAGTAGGACAGGATCTTTTGCAATGTCACTTAAAGGGCGCTCTTCTAGGTTTTCAACAGCGGGAAGAACCTGAACTACGGAGCCTACTTCAAGATCTGAGGCCAAGATCGGGCGGTTACCTGGATCAGTGAGCAGACGAGTTCCCGCTTTCCAATTCGTCATCTCCAACTGCTTTCCAGGTAGTGGACCAAGATCGCGAAGAAGAAGAACTGGTGGAAGAGCAAAGAGACCAACGGCAGCCCCGAGTGAGCGCTTAATTAACTTGCGACGACCTAGCTGAACTCCAGCCACACCCTCTTTAACAACCTTGATTAACTCTTCGCGATCTTCATCACTTGAGCGGAATTCATGGCGGTGATTAACGATTTCCTTATCAGGCATCAAAGTCTTGGCCCAGTGAATTGCAGCGATGCCGATGAAAAATAACGACATGGCCATACCAATTCCGATACCTAATTGCTGTGCGTTTTGATTACCCATAATTGGGATGAAGATAAAGACATCACTAGCGACATAAATATATGAATAAATCAGAAGAAGTGAACCAACACCAGAGAGCCCAAAGAGGATCGCTATTTGCTGTTCTGCACGCTTTTCAGAGACAGGGTTGATGTCGGTAGCACGCGGTGCATGTTGTGGTGCTGCTGAGTTATCAGTTGGAACTAATTCATTAGACACTTCGCGCCTACCTTGCTCTCATAGTTAGCCAGACTGCAATACCAATGAGCAGTCCAAGTCCTAGTATCCAAGCCACCAGACCTTCAGTTACTGGTCCTATTCGCCCCATTGTTGCTCCGCCTAGATTTGGTTCAGCTTCAGCGGCCTTGATCCATTTGATAAGTGAAAGCTTTTCTTCAGGTGTAATTGTTTTATCACTAAATACTGGCATTGATTGTGGACCAGTGACCATGGCTTCGTAAATATGTTTTGGTTCAACTCCCATAAGTGTTGGTGCGTACTTACCTTGTGATAGCGCACCACCTTGACCAGCAAAGTTGTGACACATGGCGCAGTTATTTCTAAATAGCTCCCCACCTTGGGCAGAGTTTCCATCGCGTTCATAATTAAGGGCTGATTCCTCTGGAATTGCAGCGCCAGGGGCAAGAGATGCGACATAAACAGCTAGCGCCGCAACTTCTTCTTCGTTATAGACAGGTGCTTTGCGCATCGCTTGTGTGCTCATGTCAGCCATTGGCATACGGCCAGTTCCCACCTGGAAATCAACTGATGCAGCTCCAGTGCCAATTAGAGAAGGCGCTATAGAGCCACCTTCAGCGTTGAGTCCGTGGCAAGAGGAACAACCTTTAAGGAAGATCTGCTTGCCTTCTTCAATGGATGCTGATCTAGAAAAAACGCTTTGTGATTCTTTAACAGTTGCACTGGCAACAGAAAAAGTTGTTCCAATAGTTAGTAGGGCAAAAATCAGGAGCAATGGGCCAGCGGCCTTATGTCGACGGTAACGCGATAAACGCTTCACGAAGTAATTGTGCTCCCTTACTTAATTAGATAGATCGCAGAGAAGAGGGCGATCCACACGACATCGACAAAGTGCCAGTAGTACGAAACAACGATTGCTGTTGTGGCTTGTTCGTGAGTAAAGCGACGGGCCTTAGAAACACGAATGAGCACAATAAGAAATGCAATTAGACCACCGGTTACGTGCAAACCATGGAAACCAGTCGCAATAAAGAAAATAGAGCCGTACGCAGTGGAAGAAAGAGTCATACCTTCTTGTACAAGGGAGGCGTACTCAAAGATCTGTCCACCAATAAAGAAAGCACCCATCAGGAAAGTTAGGGCAAACCATTCACGCATTCCCCATTTATTCACCTGCAGAATTGAACCTGTGCGATAATTTTGAAAACGCTCTGCAGCAAAGACTCCGAACTGACAGGTGACAGATGAGAGAACTAGAATGGTTGTATTAAGTGCTGCAAATGGAATGTTAAGAATTTGGTTTGATTCTGTCCAAATGGATGGACCTTGCACTGCGCGGGTGGTGAAATAAATTGCAAACAGAGCGGCAAAGAACATCAGCTCACTCGATAGCCACACTATTGTCCCGACCGCTACTGCGTTGGGGCGGGTGATCTTGTGGTGGGCAGCTATGGATGTACTCGACATGAGGATGATTATTCCCGAAAACTACGCCTGCGTCTTACGGGAGCCCCCTTATAGAGTCAGTATTCACCCCGTTCTAGAGTGAAACAGCCCACAGATATTTAGAGGTAAAAATCGACTCGCACGCCCTTTCTGGCAGCCTAGACTTAGGCCATGGCAAAGAAGCAGATTCTGGTTTATGCAGATGATTCATCTGTACGAAAGGCCGTAATTGATGCCTTGGGCACCAGAACTGCAAGTGATGTAGCCGAGCATCAGATTCATGAGTTTGCAACTGCGCCCGCTCTTCGTGCCTATGTTGATAACAATAAAAACATCGATCTTTTCATCCTCGATGGCGAAGCCGTTCCAGAGGGTGGGTTAGGCGTTGCCCGACAACTCAAAGATGAAGTATTCAACTGCCCACCTGTTTTAGTTATTACAGGACGCAAGGAAGATGCCTGGCTAGCAGCATGGTCAATGGCTGAGGCATCGCTCATTCACCCTATTGATCCTTTCACTCTAGCTAAGAGTGCGGCAGAGCTACTTCGCGGCACTACCCCTGCCGTAGTTTAACAAATGTCGAAGCAGTTGTGGGAGAGCTGTTTCTCAATTCTTGAAAAAGGCCACGATTTAGAACCTCACGATGTTCAGTGGTGCATGAAGCAGATTTTGGATGGCCAAGCAGATGCTGCATTAATCAAGAAGTTTCTTCTTGCCCTAAAGACTAAAGGTGAAACTAGCGAAGAAGTCGGCGCTCTTGTTGCCCAGATGTATGAACATTCTGCCCCTATTTCAATCACAGGACGCGCCGTTGACACTGTTGGCACGGGCGGCGATGGGGCTCACACCATCAATATTTCAACGACTGCAGCAATTATTGCAGCAGCAGCCGGTGCCAAAGTTGTTAAACATGGTAACCGAGCAGCATCATCTAAATCTGGATCTGCAGATTTACTTGAAGCTCTAGGTGTTGCTGTAACACTTGATGGCAAGGGCGTGGAAACAACTTTTGTCCAGCTCGGAATTGGCTTTTGCTTTGCTCCGGTCTTTCATCCAGCTATGCGCTTTGCCGCACCTGCCCGCAAAGAATTAGCTGTGCCTACGGTTTTTAATATCTTGGGTCCTTTATCAAATCCAGCAAAGCCAAAGGCTGCAGCCATAGGTGTTGCAAATGATCGGATGCATTTAGTGATGGCGCAAGTGCTTGCAGATAAAGGCGTTGATGGCTTTGTTTTCCGCGGAGATGATGGCCTCGATGAAATCACCTTAGCCACAACCACCTCGATGCTCACCATTGGCAATGGTCAGATCTCTAGTGAATTAGTTGATCCTTTAGATTTCGGAATTGCTCGAGCTCCGATTTCAGCACTTGCTGGGGGAGATGCCACAGAAAATGCGCGCATTACAAAAGCTATTTTTGCTGGGGAGAAAGGTGCACCCAGAGACGCTGTTGTTCTCAATGCTGCAGCAGCTATAGCTGCCTATGAAGGTGAGATGGAGTTAAGCCTGCACAATCGCATGCAAAAAGGTATTGATAGGGCAACTCAGGCTATTGATAGTGGGGCAGCAACGGCACTTCTTTCGAAATGGGCGGCCCTTAGCCAGAAACTAGCCTCTTCTTAACTTTTTTAAACTGTGGCAAGGTAGTAATTCCAAAGCTTCCAAGGCGTTCAATAATTCCATGCAAAACATCTACCGTTGCACGAGCATCATCGAGTGCTCGGTGAGTGGGGGAAGTAGTTGCACCAAAAAACTCTGCCAAAGTTGCCAACTTACAGTTCATGACATCATCTTTAGTCAGCACATACCTAGCTAATCGGGCAGTGTCTGCAACATGATGATTCGGCCAGGGGTAGTCCAAGTGCGCAGCTGCGGCTTTGAGAAATCCCACGTCAAAAGGAGCGTTGTGAGCAACCAAGACATTCTCAGTCTCTGCCCCTAAGAACTCCATAAATGATGGAAATACTTGAGCGATAGTTGGAGCGGTCGCCAGCATCTGATCTGTGATCCCAGTGAGTTGTGTGATGAATGCTGAAATCTCAACCCCAGGATTCACGAAAGTTTCAAACTCACCTATCACCACGCCACCGCGCACTTTAACTGCACCAATCTCTGTAATTCCTGCGCCAGTAGATGGCGCAGCACCTGAAGTTTCTAAATCCACAACGACAAAGGTGGCTTGAGACAGATGCATGGTGGAGATAGTAAGTGATTGGACCGTCATTGACAGCACGCGTATTGTGATACCTATGGCAGTTGAAACAGCACCCCCAGGCTGGATGCAAGATTGGTCAGCTCAAGGCTCAGGAAAGAATGCTCGCATCGGAGTGTTACTTGTTCATGGATTTACTGGAGCCCCACCATCAATGCGCCCATGGGGAGAGTTCCTTCACAACCACGGTTACACCGTTCGTGTCCCACTTCTTCCAGGCCATGGAACAAAGCCAGAAGATCTCAATACAGTTAAATGGCAAGAGTGGCCTGCAAAGCTACAAGACGAGCTAGATGAACTCTATAAGAGCTGTGATCAACTCTTTATTGCTGGTTTATCTATGGGTGGTGCAGCCACGCTCTTTGTTGCAGCAGATAATAACAATCGTTTAAGTGGTCTGATCCTTGTTAATCCTATGATCAATCGCTCTTCTGCAGTTTTATCGCGACTGCCACTGTGGGCAAAATATCTTTTGACCTTCACAGTCAAACTGCGCGCCAGTGTTGGAAATGACATCAAACGACCTGGGATTACTGAGCACGGATATGACGCAACTGCGAGCACCGGTGCCTATGAGTTATTTAAAATGTTGAAAGAGACTCGTGCAAAGCTGGAAAAAGTCACTGTTCCCCTCCAACTTTTTCACAGCATTAATGATCACACACTACCTGTTTGTAACACGGAAATAATTATGGAGGAGATAGGTTCAAGCAATAAGACGCGCATTGAACTAATAAATAGTTATCACGTTGCTACCTTGGATTATGATCAAGAGTTGATTTTCCAAAACTCACTTACCTTTATCCAAGGCCTCACTCGCCCCTGAAATTAAGGGTTAATGCTAAACCAGAGCAAGGCCAAAACGCAGCTCGCTACTAAAGAGATGATGGCGCCATACACCCCACGCATACGAGCACTTGATGCAAACTCACCCATTAAGCGCTCATCCTTAGAGATTCCAAACATGAAAAGCAGAAGTGGCAAGAGCAAAATTGCATTGAGTATCTGTGTGAAAACTAGAACTTTAATCAGTGGCAAACCAGGAATAAGAATAAGTCCTGATGCCAACACCGTCATCACACCAAAAGTGGCATAAAACAACGGAGCCTCTCTTGGACCATCATCGAGGGCAGCTGGTTGTCCAGTCAGATCTCCCACTGAATAAGCAGTTGATAAAGGTAAAATCGATGCCGCAAGTAATGCCGCTCCTACTAAGCCAATTGCAAATAAAGCTTTAGCCATAGTGCCAGCTAATGGTTCAAGGGCCTGAGCTGCTTGGGAAGCATCAGTGATGTTTGTTATCCCTTGTTTATTTAAGGTGGCAGCACAAGTAATCACGACAAAGAAACCAATAATTCCTGTCAGCAATGATCCCGTCCACACATCAATGCGCAGTAGCTTTAAATCATCACGAGTTAATCGCTTATCAACGGCGTAGCTTTGAATGAAAGCCAGACCCCAGGGGGCAAGGGTTGTTCCGAGCGTTGCCGTTGCTAGATAAATAGCATCATGTGTAAAGGGCATGGATGGAACAAAAACACCATGAGCAGCTTGACCCCAGTCAGGGTGGGCCATAAAGCCGGCGATAATGTATGAGATAAATACTGCCGAGAGTGCAAAGAAAACTTTTTCAACGTTTGCAAAAGAGCCGCGAAGTACAAGGAAAGAAACCACTAAGGCTCCAACAGGCACTGTTACAAAACGCGAAATACCAAACAACTCTCCAGCCACGGCAATACCTGCAAACTCAGCAGTGAGTGTTCCAAAGTTAGCGATGATTAACGCACTGGCACTTAAGGTTCCAGAACGAGCACCATACTTTTGTCGCACTAAGCCAATGAGTCCCTGGCGTGTAACAACACCAATGCGTGCACCTAAATCTTGGAAAATGACTAAAGCGATAGTGGAGAGAACAAGCACCCACAGCAATTGATAGCCAAATTTTGCTCCCAATTGAGAGTAAGTGGTGATGCCGGCTGGATCATCGTCTGAAAGCCCCGCAATAATTCCAGGGCCCATGACCGAGAGAAGTGCAGCTAAACGAATCTTGCGCGTTGTTGTCATGAGAGCGCACCAGTTCCTTTAGAGAGTCCTTGTTGTTCTTCAGGCTTGAGAGCATCGACCAAGTCATCGGCCAAAATGCGACCAACAGGCCTACCTTTGTCATCGATAACAACGATTGAGGAACCACGGTTATTTGAAAACTCTTCAACTACTTCATCTAGTGGTGAATCAATTTGCACAGATGTTGGGTAAGGAGGTCCAATCAGAGTGCTCAAAAGTGCATTTGATTTAGCGGCCACAAGCTCAATAATCTGAATGTGATCAACTAATTTGCCTTTGCTATCCACGATTACAACACCATCGGAAATATCACGATCGCGATTTTCAACAAGACGGGCAAGGGCTGCACCGACTGTGTCATTGTCTTGAGCAAAGACCATGTGAGTGGTCATGATTCCGCCAGCTAGCGTTTCATCGAACGCGATGAGTTGGCGCAACTGCTGCGCCATCTTGGCATCCATGGCTTTTAAAATATCTTCACGGTGCTCATCATCTAAATCACGCAATACTTCAGCAGACTCATCTGGCTCCATGCGGCTAAGGAGTTCGGCTGCACGTCCTTCACTCAAACCACGAAGCAGACCTTGTAACTCTTCATCTTCCATTTCTTCCAGAGCATCTGCAGCTAACTCGGGGTCCAACATTTCAATAAGCGCGCTTTGTTCACGCCCAGCCAAATCTTCAATCAAGTCAGCTAAGTCGGCAGGGCGCAGTTGAGAAAGCGCGGTCTTTGAACCTGAGGTCTTAACAACACCCGAAGTATCGGCAAGGGATGCAACCGTTGCCCAATCCAAAACATGTTGCGGCGTTGCACGGCGGCCAAGGGCGCCAGGAAAGATTCGGCGTAGGAAAGTTACGAAAGAAATATCCACTCCCACTACACGGATCTCTTTATCTAAAGGTGCTAAATACAGATCAGATGAGCGCACAACCCGCAGTCCGTTCACATCGACAATCTGGTGATCAAGAACATCGGCATCTAGTAATGATTCATCACTGCGGCGCTTATAGTCAGTTAAGTTAATAGTTGTGGAAGAGAGCTGGATTTGATGGCGCTCTAGCTTTGCAATTCGGGCTCCATCGATGAAAGAACGACGCAAACCTACTTTTACGATTAATCCTGATACTGGGGGATAAGCATCTTGTCCGTGCTTAACAACGACATCGACTAAGCGACCAATCTCACGGCCCTCTTCATTGGTAACTGGGCAACCCAGTAATCCTGCAAGTGAAACGACAGAATCTCGAACACCTTTTCGTGCCAACACCAAATCACGCCGCCCCACGGCGCGCTCAACGGTATTAACCACTCGGGCTATCGGCTTTTTTGTTGGGGCTTTCATGAGAGAAATTGTATCGGCTGATATTGCACGCATTCCGATAGTTTTCTCTGAGCCTGGATGAACTTACTGAAGTGGACCGTACTGGGATCGAACCAGTGACCCCCACAATGTCAATGTGGTGCTCTACCGCTGAGCCAACGATCCTTGCTTGAGTGAGAAATCATACCTCACGGGAATATGTAGTGATTAGCGGTTGTAGTCATCCTCAATGCGCTCAATATCATCTTCACCAAAGTATGAGCCGCTCTGAACTTCTATGAAAACAACTGACTCACTGCCGATGCTTGCTAAACGATGAAGGTCACCTTGGGCGATGTCTATTGAGTCGCCAGCTCCCATAGTGAATTCAACTCCATTATGAGTGATTTTTGCCTGCCCGCTGATGATGAACCAATGCTCGGATCGGTGTTGATGACGTTGATAGGAAAAGCGAGCGCCGGCATTAACAATGATTCGCTTTACTTTGTGATCTGAACTTTCTGACAAGACTTCATAGCGACCCCACGGTCTGACCTCATCGCCCATGAACTCTTCCCTTTACTCGTTCTACTAATGGAGGTCGGAACGGGATTTGAACCCGTGTAGAGGGATTTGCAGTCCCTTGCCTCGCCTCTCGGCCATCCGACCAAAAACTATCGCCGTTCATTTTCTACGTGAACGGCGATAAGTTTTGAGAGCGGACGACCGGGTTCGAACCGGCGACCTGAACCTTGGCAAGGTTCCGCGCTACCAACTGCGCTACGTCCGCGAGGTGGTCAAATCTATCGTAGGTGAGGCCATAGCGCCAAAGTGGGAATGCAATGACTACCGTTACCTTGTGACTTCATCGCAGAATGCGCCTATTTTTTGGATGAATGGGCGGTTGGCAACTGGCCTTTCTCGGACTTCTACTGATCCTGCATGTTTAGAAGATGGGGGATTTTGGGCCGTCTCAACAACATTTGAAGGGGATTTTCGCGCAGCTAAATTTGATCACGTTATAGAAGCACCGTTTCCACAAACACCGTGGGAGAAAATAAGTGGAAGTTGGTCAAGTAGTTTTAATGAAAGCCAATACATCGCATATGTGAAGAAAGTTCAAGAGCACATAGTTCAGGGCTGGGTGTATCAAGTGAATGCATGCAGAGAAATCTCTATTGATGTTGAGGTTGAAAATCTTCGTGGACTATTTTCTCTCATTCTTGAAAAAAATCCAGCACCGTGGGCTTGTTACTTGCAAGCACCAGGAATCGATATTGCTTCAGCATCACCTGAGCTCTTCCTTAAGCGAGAGGGCAAGCGCATTCGCACATCACCCATCAAGGGCACAGCACCTTCTGGCACAGTTGATTTTGGTGTGAAAGATAAGGCTGAGAACGTCATGATTGTTGATCTTATGCGAAATGATTTAGGACAGATTTGCAAGAGCGGAAGCGTCACAGTCCCGCGCTTGTTATCAACTGAAGTTCATCCAGGTTTAGTGCATTTAGTCTCTGATATTGAAGGCGAATTAAAAGATGGCACAACGTGGTCTCAGATTTTCAAACTTCTGAGTCCGCCAGGTTCCATTAGCGGTGCTCCTAAATCATCTGCCGTATCTGTCATAAAAGAGAATGAGGGCAAGCGCGGGCCTTATTGCGGCGCATTGGGCTGGGTGCAGGGTGATCAGTGTGAACTCTCGGTTGCCATTCGAATCTTTTATAAAGATGACAAACTGCGCTTTGGCACAGGTGCTGGAATTACGTGGGCCAGTGTGGCAAGTGATGAGTGGGAAGAAACGCAACTTAAAGCCAGACGTTTAGTCTCTCTTGCTGGTGGTGTTCTATGAAAGTGATCTATAACGGTGAAATACAAGCGATTGATGATGTGCCAGCAAGTAGTTCTGGGTGGCTAGAAGGTGAAGGCATCTTTGAAACGATTAAGAGCGTTGGGAACAAGCCATTCTCTTTATCTCGGCATATTGCACGTGCACAGAGCAGCGCAATAGCTCTTGGGATTTCCATCCCTAACTCTGAAGAGATTTCACAAGGCGTATCTGATTTGTTTGCCGTAGTTCCACAAGGCTTAGGAATGCTGCGGATCTCATTTGATAATCAAGGTAACTGGTTGGCCGTGCATTTGCCTTATACGGAACAAACAGGTGGGTGTGATGTGCGAACACATCCGCATCCAGTTACTGGTGATGTTCATAAGAGATTTCCATATACCAATCGTCTAGAGATTCTTGAGCAAGCCCGCCTTGCTGGTTTTGATGATGCGATCGTTGTCAATACCAAAGGAAATATCTGTGAGGGTTCAGTTACAAATCTAATTGCCCACATTGATAGTCGATGGGTAACACCGCCAACTACTGAAGTTCTCTTGCCTGGAGTCATTCGCCAGATGCTGATTGAAAATGAGCTTGTTGCCATTGAGAGCATCCCAGCAGATCGGATTTCAGAAATCACTTCAGCCTTTTTTATTAGTAGTTTGCGTTTATCTCACGCTATTTCATCGATTGATTCAAGGCCTTTGCATCTTTCACGCGCCTTCGGTGAAGAAATCCACGTGTTGGCTCATAAGTATTCGGTAGGCTAGCCACATGATTCAGGTAAGCGTTGATGGTGCTGCGCGCTCCATAGAGGCAGATCAACGCCCCACCCATCTTTTTGCAGATAATAAGGATATTGTCGTTTGCCGTATTAACGGCGTGCTTAAAGATTTATGGACAGACCTGCAAGAAGGCGATGTCGTTGAATCTATCTTAATCAACTCACCTGATGGTCTCTTTGTTCTTCGTCACTCAACTGCCCACGTCATGGCACAGGCTGTGCAAGAAGTATTTGCTGACACAAAGCTGGGTATTGGTCCACCGATTAAAGATGGCTTCTACTATGACTTCGATCCTAAGACGCCTTTTAATCCAGATGATTTAACCAAGATAGAAAGCGTCATGCGAAAGATTGTTAAAGATGGTCAGCGCTTTCGCCGTCGCGTAGTTACTGAAAAAGATGCGTTGGCTGAACTTTCACATGAGCCATATAAATGTGAATTGATTGGCATTAAAGGACCAGCTGGAGAAGAAGCCAGTGTGGAAGTTGGGGGAGCAGAGCTGACCATTTATGACAATTTAGGTAGAGATGGAAATCCAGTGTGGTCAGATTTATGTAGGGGACCGCATCTACCTTCTACGAAACACATCCCTGCATTTAAATTAATGCGAAGTGCAGCTGCTTACTGGCGAGGATCTGAAAAGAATCCCATGCTCCAGCGCATCTACGGCACAGCATGGCCATCACAAGATGAACTCAATGCGCACTTAGAACTTCTAGTTGAGGCAGAAAAGCGCGATCACCGTCGCCTTGGAACAGAGTTAGATCTCTTTTCATTTCCCGAAGAGATTGGCTCAGGACTTGCTGTCTTTCATCCCAAAGGCGGAATCATCCGCCGTGCTATGGAGGATTACTCACGCAAGCGCCATGAAGAAGAAGATTATGAGTTTGTCTATTCACCACATTTAACTAAGGCAGCCTTGTTTGAAAAATCTGGCCACTTGGATTGGTACTCCGAGGGAATGTATCCACCGATGATCATGGATGAAGAGCTGCATGCCGATGGAACAATTAAAAAACCTGGCCAGCAGTACTACATGAAGCCAATGAACTGCCCGTTCCACAACCTTATTTTCCGAGCGCGTCAGCGTTCATACCGCGAGCTTCCACTTCGACTCTTTGAATTCGGAACTGTGTACCGCTATGAAAAATCTGGTGTTCTCCATGGCATCACTCGTGCTCGTGGCTTCACCCAAGATGATGCGCATATCTATTGCACAAAAGAGCAGATGGCAGATGAGTTAGATTCACTATTGACTTTCGTACTTAACCTATTGCGTGACTACGGCCTTAATGATTTCTATTTGGAGCTATCAACTAAGAATCCAGAAAAGTTTGTAGGAGAAGATTCAGATTGGCAAGAGGCAACCGAGACATTGCGCAAAGCCGCAGTAGCACAGAACTTAGAACTTGTTTTAGATGAAGGTGGCGCAGCCTTCTATGGACCAAAGATCTCTGTTCAAGCAAAAGATGCCATCGGTCGCACGTGGCAGATGTCAACGATTCAAGTTGATTTCCAACTGCCACAACGTTTTGAACTTGAATACTCAGCAGCTGATGGTTCACGCCAGCGCCCTGTAATGATTCACCGCGCTCTCTTTGGTTCTATAGAAAGATTCTTCGGTGTTCTGACTGAGCATTACTCAGGTGCGTTCCCTCCATGGCTTGCACCAGTCCAAGCAGTGGGAATTCCAGTTGCTGAAGCTTTTGCTGATTACTTAGCTGATGTGATTGCGCAGATGAAGAAAGCTGGCATTCGCGCAGAGCTAGATGCCTCTGATGATCGCATGCAGAAGAAGGTTCGTAACGCTCAGTTGCAAAAGGTGCCATTTATGGTTATTGCCGGTGAGGAAGATATGGCTGCAGGTGCTGTTTCTTTCCGCTATCGCAATGGCGAACAGAAAAATGGAATTCCAATTAAGGATGCGATTACCGAGATTCAAAAAGTAGTAGCAGAGCGCACGCAGGTTTAATGATGGATATCGATGGTGCAGGAATGCCTGATGGTTGGCAACGTCTATGGGCGCCTCATCGACTTGAGTATTTACGGGGTGAAAACCGCCCATTAGTTGGCAATGAAGTTGAGTGCCCCTTCTGCCGCATTCCCACATTAAGTGATGAAGAGGGATTAGTTGTTCACAGAGGTGTCAGTGCTTTTGTTGTGATGAATTTATATCCATACAACCCAGGGCATTTGTTGGTTTGTGCGTATAGGCATGTAGCTGATTTAACTGATTTAAGTGATGACGAGCGCAATGAGATCTCTTCATTGAGTGCTCACGCGATGAAAACTATTCGTAAGGTTTCATCCCCAGCAGGGTTTAACTTAGGTATGAATCAAGGCGCAATCTCTGGGGCAGGAGTTGCAGAACATATTCATCAGCATATTGTGCCGCGTTGGAGTGGGGATGCTAACTTCATGCCGATAATCGGTAAAACTAAAGTGCTACCGCAACTACTTCATCTGACGCGCGAAGAGATAGCTGCTGCTTGGTAGCACTAAGTAAGTTCAGATAGATATCTTTTTATAACATCTAGTCCGATACCTTTATTGATCACTAAAGGTATAGCTGGGAAGAGAACCCCAGCAGCAAATGCACCTTCACCCATGGAAGTTACGAGTTCTAAATATTCATCGCGAAACTCTTGGACCAAAGTTTCATGTTCTGGCTCGCATGGATTGTGAGTGGGGGGAGTAGTTGAATAGTCAGTGACAATCATGTCAGAGAGTGAAATAAGGGCTCTGGGTGAACCATCCTCATCGTGGAGAACTAAGTAGGGCGTTGCAACTTGATCAAAAACTCTTGTGGCCAACATGACTGCATCATCGAAATCTGAACTATTTCCATCTAGCTCGGTAACAACAATCATGCGTGGTGTTAGAAACTCATCAAATGATTGCCACTGATTAATGGTTTCTTGATCGATTCCCGTATTTGGATTAATAACAAAGAGTGCGCAGGTAATGTCTCCGTGCGCTTCTGTGCCAAGTGTGGCGCCTAGGGCTTTGGCTACTTGATCTGGCTGGGCTGAAGGGTGGCCAAAGGCGCAGAGATTGAGAGGCGATGTGGGATTCTGCACTGGGTCAGCCTACGATGTGCAGTGATGCTAAGTCGCACTTTAAAACCAGCGGTTACGAGATTAATAACACCCGTGGCCTCATTTGCGCTGCGCATTGGAATTACTCCTAATGCTGTTACATGGGTGGGGGCGGTGGGAGTCGTAGCTTCAGCGCTCTATTTCTATCCGCGTGGTGATTTCTTCATCGGAACTGCAGTGATTTTCATATTTGCCCTCAGCGATCTCTTTGATGGCACCATGGCGCGCATCTCAAAAGCAGGAGCGAGTAGGTGGGGAAGTTTCCTAGATTCCACAATTGATCGCGTAACTGATTCAGCGATTTTATTGGGTGTGAGCATTTACTTGATTAACAAGCAAGACTCACTGAGTTACGTTGTCATTGCTACTTTGGTGACAGGAATGCTTGTCCCATATATCCGTGCTAAAGCTGAGAGTTTTTCAATCACTTGTTCAGGTGGCATCGCAGAGCGCACTGAGCGTTTGATAATGGCGATGTCTGCTATTGCACTCGATGGTCTTGGGGTTCCCTACGTTTTGGCCGGTGGAATGTGGTTACTAGCCGCACTGGGAGTAGTAACAGTAATTCAACGCATGGTGATCGTTCGTAGGGCAATTCGTTTATGATGCAAAACATCACAGCGTTAGGTTATTTTGCTGCCTGGCGCATTCTAAGATGGTTGCCAGAAGGATTTGTATATTCAAACGCTGACAGAATCGCAGACTATATGGTTGGCAAAAATGGAAAATTTACCATTCGATTCCGCTCGAATTTGCAGCGCACACAGCCAAATATAACCCCTCTTGATTTAGATTTACTTGTTTACAAAGCCACGCGTTCAGCATTTCGGTATTGGTGTGACACCTTTAGATTTCCTGATTGGTCTAAGGAGCGAATACTGAGCACGGTCACTGTCAATGATGAAAGAATCTTGATGGACGCAGTTGCTGCTGGCAATGGGGCAATTGTTACCTTGCCACACTGCGGTAATTACGACCATGCAGCTGCATATTTCTGTGCTCGCGGAGCAAAGATTGTTACCGTCGCAGAACATCTAAAGCCAGAGAAGCTCTTTAAGAAGTTCATGCTATACCGCGCTGAATTTGGCATGGAGGCCCTACCTTTAGATGCCCGAGTTCTTCCTACTCTGATGCAGCGCCTAAGAAGTGGATGCGTCATTGCCCTTGCTGCCGATCGCGATCTCTCTCAATCTGGAATTGATGTGACTTTCTTTGGGGGACCAGCCAGAATGCCGGCAGGCCCAGCCTTGCTTGCAATACGCACAGGTGCACCGCTTATAAGTGCTTACGTTTCCTATACCCAAAGCGGTATTCATATCGATTTCACACGTATCGATCTTCCAACAGAGGGAAGTGAAAGTGAGCGAGTAGTTGCGTTGGTCCAAAAATGCGCTGATTTGTTTGCCGAAGGAATTGCCCAATACCCACAGGATTGGCACATGATGCAACGTATTTGGACTGATGGCGATTTCAAGGATCGCAACTAATGCTAACGACTAAGCTGCGAATTGGAATTGTGTGTCCGTATGGTTGGGATACACCGGGCGGGGTGCAAAACCATGTCCGCGATTTAGCGGAGTTTCTTATTGCCTCTGGTCACTCTGTCTCTGTTTTAGCACCGGCGATAGATGAGACGAAACTGCCAGACTATGTTGTCAGTGCTGGTAAACCGATCTCTATTCCTTATAACGGGGCAGTTGCCCGTGTGCTCTTTGGTCCAATCGCTTATGCCAGAGTGCGTCAATGGATTGGTTCTGGAAACTTTGATTTGCTCCACTTGCATGAGCCTGCAATTCCATCGATTTCACTTCTAGCCTGCTGGGCAGCTGAAGGTCCGATGGTTGGAACATTCCATGCAGCAGCAAAGCGTCAGAAAGTTATTTTTGCTATCGGTCCTATTTTGGAACCTGCAATCGAGAAACTATCTGCTCGTATTGCAGTATCGGAAGCTGCGCGCCTGACTCTTACAGATCACCTTGAAACCGATGCGATAGTTGTTCCTAATGGAATTTATGCCAAGCGATATTCAGATGGAACGGCGCAAGGCAAGTGGTCTGGAAATACCATCGGTTTTATTGGGCGATTTGAAGAACCACGTAAGGGTCTGCAAGTTCTAGTAGATGCCTTGCCTATCATTGCGCGCTTTGCTCCTGATGTGAAAGTTTTTGTTGCAGGACCAGGAGATCCTAAAGATTTTGAGAAAGAGATTGATCCACAGCTACGTGATCGCTTTGAATTCCTTGGCAAAATCTCTGAGCAAGAAAAAGCTGATTTCATGTCTTCGGTTTCTATCTATGTAGCACCAAATACTGGAGGTGAGTCATTTGGAATTATTCTGGCTGAAGCTCTCGCTGGTGGTGCCTGCGTAGTGGCAAGTGATATTCCAGCTTTTGATTCTCTTTTGGGCGGCGGGGAATATGGAGCCCTCTTTGAATCTGAAAACTCTACCGATTTAGCTAAGGTAATCATCGATCTCTTGCGCGATGAAGAAAAGCGAAAAGAGTTAGCGATTACTGGTAAGAAACGGGCGCAGGTCTTTGATTGGGAAGTTGTCGCTCAGCAGATCTTTTCTATTTATGAAATGGCTATCGTTGGCAGCAAGGGTGTGACGTTGGGGTCTGATCAGCATTCTTGGAATCGATTCTTATCTCGTGATCAGGAAAAGGGATGAAAACCTCGTTGTTCCTTGGCTTTCTGCTTCTACTGGGAATTTGGTACTTAACATTCTCGGCCACACGTCTAGACCGTCTGCATCATAGAGTCGAAACGAGTTGGGCTAACTTGGATGCGTTGTTGCAAAAAAGAGCTGCGATTGCACTTGAGATTGCCCATAGTGATTTAGCTGATCCAGCTTCCTCAATGCTTCTCACAGCTGCTGCATATCAAGCCCGTGATGCTGATATCAAAAACCGTTCAATGGCAGAGAGTGGTTTATCAGGAGCTTTAGGTCTACTCATGTCCGATGGATCGGCACACGCCACAGTCTCCGAGCAAGCTTTATTGCAAGAGCTCTCAGCCTTAACAGCAAAAATACGAGTTGCCATTTCTATTCATACGGATGCCGTTTCATCGACGGTAATGGTGCGCCGTAAGTTTGTTGTGAGAACTTTTAGATTGGCGGGTACTGCGCCTTCCCCTGTTACATATGAGTTCGAATCTGATGTTTTATAGACGCGCCGTTCTGGTACTTGCTTTAGTCTTTCTACTCTCAGGCTGTTCTACTATTTCAGATTTGTTGCCAAAATCTTCCGAGCGCAATGTTCTTAGTGGTCGAGAAGGAAGCAATGGCCCTGTCCTTGCTGTGAAGATTGATGATACAAACGCTGCGCATCCACAAATTGGTTTAGAAGAGGCAGATGTTGTTTATATTGAACAAGTAGAAGGTGGCCTCACGCGACTTGCTGCGATCTTTTCATCCGTAATCCCCGAGCGTGTAGGTCCGATTCGAAGCGCTCGTATCTCTGATATCGAAATCTTGGCGCAATATGGCCGTGTGGCATTTGCTTATAGCGGTGCACAGAAAAAACTATTGCCAGTTATCGATGCAGCTAATCTACAAAATCTAGGAGCACAGGCACAGCCTCCATCTATCTACACCAGCGATCCCAATCGCAGCGCACCTGTTGCAATGGTGCTCCGAGCCGATCTATTAATGGCCAAGGTGATTGAGAAGAACTACCAAATCACTACTGCCAACAATGTTGGGTGGAGCTTTGGTGATGCACCGCAAGGCGGCAAACCAACGCAGTCAGTTATCATGCATTGGCCAGCAGCTAGATACAGCGCTGCTTGGTCAGAGTCGCAATCTCGTTGGTTACTCTCACATAACTTAGAGAGTGATGTGGCAGAGTCAGGAGTAGTTCTGGGACCAACAACTTTGGTGATTCAAATGGTTTCTATAATAGATTCTGAGTACCGGGACAAAATTGGGGGAGTAACTCCGTTTTCGCAAACCGTTGGCAATGGCCGTGGCTTCATTTTGCGGGACGGTAAAACATTTAACGCGCTTTGGAGTAGAGCATCTGAAGGCGTTGGCACTACATGGACATCGAGTGATGGCAAGGAAATAAAGTTTGCCCCTGGTCAGATATGGGTAGCCCTGACCGATAGGGAGCCTGATTTCACCTATTTAACTCCGAGCGCGAACTCCACAAAGACAAAGTAGGATGTTGCCCTACACAAACGAAGGTGAGTAACGAGTAAATGTCAGAAGTAAAAGGCACAGGGCGAGTAAAGCGCGGTATGGCAGAGATGCTCAAAGGCGGCGTCATCATGGACGTCGTTAACGCTGAGCAAGCAAAGATTGCCGAAGATGCTGGCGCAGTTGCTGTTATGGCGCTAGAGCGCGTACCTGCAGATATCCGTGCACAAGGCGGAGTAGCTCGTATGTCTGATCCTGACATGATTGAAAAGATTCAAGCCTCAGTCTCAATTCCTGTTATGGCCAAAGCTCGTATCGGGCACTTCGTTGAAGCTCAAGTTTTGCAATCTCTGGGCGTGGATTACATCGATGAATCAGAAGTATTGACTCCTGCAGATTATGAAAACCACATTGATAAGTGGGACTTCACAATACCTTTCGTGTGTGGTGCTACAAATCTTGGTGAGGCACTTCGCCGAATTAATGAAGGCGCAGCAATGATTCGCTCTAAGGGTGAAGCTGGCACAGGCGATGTTTCAAATGCTATGCAACATATGCGCAAAATCGGTGGCGAAATTCGTCGCCTGTCATCAATGCGCGAAGATGAACTCTATGTTGCAGCTAAAGAACTACAAGCTCCTTATGAATTAGTTAAAGAAGTAGCACAAAGTGGCAAGCTCCCAGTAGTTCTCTTTACTGCCGGCGGAATCGCAACTCCAGCAGATGCCGCACTCATGATGGCCATGGGCGCAGATGGTGTCTTTATTGGTTCTGGCATTTTCAAATCTGGAAACCCAGCACAGCGCGCAGCAGCATGCGTGAAGGCAACGACGTTTTGGCAGGATGCAAAAGTTGTTGCTGATGCATCTCGTGGTTTGGGTGAGGCGATGGTAGGTATTAACGTCGCAGATCTTCCAGCTCCACACCGTCTTGCCGATCGCGGCTGGTAGTTCACTTCGCTCATGAAGGTCGGAGTTCTCTCACTCCAGGGTGATGTGCGCGAGCATGTGAGTGCTTTGATTGCTTGCGGCATTGATCCCATTGAAGTGCGTCGTGCATCTGAGTTAGCAGAAGTAGATGCCCTTGTTCTACCTGGGGGAGAATCAACAACCATTGCTCAACTCTCTGAGATTTTTGAGATCTATGAACCCATTAAGCAACGCATTGCCGCAGGTATGCCGGTCTATGGTTCCTGTGCAGGAATGATTTTGTTGGCCGACACAATCCTGGATGCAAAACAAGGACAGAAAACCTTTGGTGGATTGGATATCACTGTGCGCAGAAATGCTTTTGGTCGCCAAGTCGATTCATTTGAAAAAGATATTTCTTTTGATGATGGATCAGCAGATTTGATAAGGGCCGTCTTTATCCGTGCACCGTGGGTAGAAATGGTCGGGGCTGGCGTTACGGTTTTAGCAACTGTGGATTCACACCCTGTGGCCGTTCGCTCTGCAACCCTTCTTGCCACATCTTTTCATCCAGAGCTCACAGCAGATCATCGAATTCACCGCTATTTTATTGAGGAAGTGGCAAAGCCTGCATTAGAGAAGGTAAAGTAAGTTTCATAATCAGCGTTAATGAGATTGAAGGTGGAAGCCATGTCCGGCCATTCCAAATGGGCGACGACCAAGCATAAGAAGGCGATTATTGATAGTCGCCGTGCAAAGGTTTTTGCAAAGCAGATTCGCGCAATTGAAGTAGCAGCACGCAATGGTGGTGCTGACATGGAAGGCAATCCCACTTTATTTGATGCTGTAACAAAGGCTAAGAAATCTTCTATGCCGGCAGATAATATTGATCGCGCAATCAAGCGCGGTGCTGGTTTAGAGGCTGGTGCTAAAGACTGGATCACAATTATGTATGAAGGCTATGGCCCCAACGGTGTGGCAATCATGATTGAATGTTTATCCGATAACCGCAATCGTTCAGCCTCTGAAATCAAAGTTGCGGTAACACGCAACGGAGGTTCCATGGCAGATCTTGGCTCTGTTTCCTACCTTTTCAATCGCAAGGGCGTCATCATCGCTAATAAAGTTGACGGCTTAACTGAAGACCGAGTTCTTGAGGCAGTTCTAGATGCCGGGGCCGAAGAAGTAAATGATTTAGGTGAGTCGTTTGAAGTTGTTTGTGAGCCAGTTGATTTAGTGCAAGTGCGAACCGCGCTGCAAAACGCTGGAATTGACTATGAATCAGCGGATTCATCCTTTCTGCCTTCTATGTCGATACCGCTAGATGCCGATGGGGCCAAGAAGGTATTTGAACTAATTGATGCGATTGAAGAGCTCGATGATGTGCAAAACGTATATAGCAATTTTGATGTTTCAGATGAGGTTATGGCGAGCCTGGAATAAGTTCGTCATAGGTAAGGCCTAGGCTAGAAACCTTGCAATGAACCTAAGGAAATGGTGGCCGTAATGCGCGTACTAGGGATTGATCCTGGTCTAACGCGCTGCGGTATCGGAATCGTTGAAGGTAGCCCTGGATTAGCCTTAAAGATGGTGGGTGTTGGGGTAATTATGACCCCGTCAGACATGGCCCTTGAAAATCGCTTACTTGAAATCGATAAAGGTTTAAATGAATGGATTGCACTATGGAATCCAGATGTGATTGCAGTGGAGCGAGTCTTTGCTCAACACAATGTGCGCACAGTGATGGGTACCGGACAAGCTGCAGGTATTGCATTACTTATTGCCGCTAAAGCTGGAATACCAGTCATGATGCACACACCCAGTGAAGTTAAAGCTGCAGTCTCAGGATCAGGTCGTGCCAATAAAGCACAGGTAGCCCAGATGGTGCAAAAGATTCTCAATCTTGATTCAATTCCAAAGCCTGTGGATGCAACTGATGCACTTGCCCTTGCAATTTGCAATATTTGGCGGGGCGGAGCAACGGCTCGAATTAATCAAGCAGTGGAAGTTGAAAAGTCACGCCTAAGAAAACTTCGTGGGTAAATGATTTCAACTCTTAGCGGAACAATTCGCTCACTCTCACAAGACAAACTTGTCATTGAAGTAGGGGGAGTGGGCTTGAGTGTTTTGATCAATCCACCAACAAGTCTGGGATTGACTCTAGGCGCGCAAACCACTTTATACACATCCCTGGTTGTTCGCGAAGACTCACTTTCTCTTTTTGGTTTCTTATCAGAGGAAGTACGCAACCTATTTGAATTAGTGCAAACAGTCTCTGGCGTTGGTCCAAAAGTCGCGCTCTCAATTATGGGCGCACTCACCCCAGAGGATTTAGCACGTGCTATTTCACAGGAGGACACTTCGGCTTTTGAGCGTGTTCCTGGAATTGGTAAAAAGGGTGCACAGCGCATGATTTTAGAGTTAAAGGGCAAGCTCAGCGATCTTTCATTGGCTGCAACATATAAAGGTCATCAACCACCATGGCGTGAACAATTACTCAGTGCCTTGGTTTCACTAGGCTTTTCACCTAAAGAATCAGATTCTGCAATTAGTGATGTTGTTAATGATTTGCAGGGCAATGATCAAGACCCTGCAACTATGGCGTTAAGTGAGCTGCTCAAACTAGCTCTGGCCAGTGGAAAGAGTGCACGTGGCTGATAATCAAGAGCGTTTAGTGGGCTCACATATTAAGGGCGAAGAATCCGCGCTAGAACAAGCGCTGCGCCCCAAGACGCTTAAGGATTTCATTGGTCAGCATCGCGTGCGCGAACAGATAGATGTTTTACTTACTGCTGCCCGCCATAGAAATAGCCCAGCTGATCACATCCTGCTTTCAGGTCCACCAGGATTAGGGAAAACCACGTTGGCGCTGATTTTGGCAAGTGAGATGCAGGCACCTATACGTATTACAAGTGGACCAGCTATTACGCATGCGGGAGATTTAGCTGCAATTCTCTCCTCCCTTGTGGAAGGTGAAATTCTTTTCCTAGATGAGATTCACCGCCTGCCTCGTCCAGCAGAAGAGCTTCTCTATTTAGCGATGGAGGATTTTCGGGTAGATGTTGTTGTGGGTAAGGGCCCAGGGGCAACTGCGATTCCACTGCAACTGCCACATTTCACATTAGTGGGTGCAACAACTCGAGCAGGTTTGTTGCCAGGACCATTGCGCGATCGCTTTGGTTTCACTGCCCATCTTGATTTCTATGAGGATTCAGAGTTAGCCCAAGTTATTTCAAGAAGCGCACAGCTACTCGACATTGATATTCACGCCGATGCAATCACAGAAATATCAGGCAGATCGCGTGGGACACCACGTATTGCCAATCGATTACTTCGCCGCGTGCGCGATTACGCACAGGTCAATGCCAGCACATCCATCTCACTCACAGATGCACGAGCAGCGCTAGAAATGTATGAAGTAGATGAGATCGGATTGGACCGTCTCGATCGCGGCGTATTAGTGGCATTAGTTGAGCGCTTTAATGGAGGACCTGTAGGCCTTTCCACATTAGCAATTGCGGTGGGTGAAGAGGTAGAAACCGTTGAAGCAGTTGCTGAGCCTTTCCTAGTTCGAAACGGCCTCATGGCTAGAACTGCGCGTGGAAGAGTTGCAACTGCTGCTGGTTTTGCTCATATAGGACGCACACCACCTGCTGCCATCGCCTCGCTTTTCGACACACCAGCACCTGACGCCTAGACTCTGCACCTATGTCTACAACTACTAAACCAGTAAAGACGACTGCCCGCCCGGCGCGCTCATTGGCAATCTTGTCCCTCGTGCTCATCGCACTGACCGGACTTGTTTTTGTGCAAAGCGCTACAGCAGTACGTCTAGGTCTTGATCTTCGAGGCGGAACTTCAGTCACTCTTCAACCGCGTATCGCACCGGGAGAGAATGGAAAAGTCACCAACGAAGCAATCGACCAAGCAGTCTCCATCATCCGCCAGCGCGTTAACTCACTCGGTGTTGCCGAATCTGAAGTAGCTGCGCAGGGAAGTGGAACTAATCGCCAGATTGTTATCTCTGTTCCTGGAGATACTGGTCGTCGTGTAGTTGAACTCGTAGGACAAACTGCAGAACTTCGTTTCCGCCAAGTGTTGGCAACTGCCACATCAACTGGTGCAGCCGATCCTGCTGCAACTCCAGCTACTGGAGTAAGTCCAGAAGCAAATGCAAAGTTTGTAGCACTTGATTGTACAAAGGCTGAAAACCTTCAAGGTTCAGGTGCTGATGCACCAGAAGACACAATCGTTAGTTGCGATCGTGCGGGATCAACTAAATATATTTTGGCGCCAGCAGAAGTACTCGGTCGTCAGATTTCAAAGGCATCTGCAGGACTTGATGCTCAAAGCGGTAGTGCTTGGTATGTAAGCCTTACTTTTAATGGTGAAGGCACATCAGCATTCGGTGCAATCACTTCACGTGTGACATCTCTGGCACCGCCACTTAACCAGGTGGCAATTGTGCTTGATGGTTTAGTTGTTTCAGCCCCGAGAATTAATGAAGCTATTCCATCTGGAAGTGCACAAATCACGGGAAGCTTCACACAACTTGAAGCCCAAGATTTAGCCAACGTTCTTAAATACGGTGCGCTGCCACTTGCCTTTGATCGCGGTGAAGTACAGCAAGTATCACCGACTTTGGGTGCTGATCAACTCAACGCTGGCCTATTAGCAGGAGGACTTGGTCTAGGCCTTGTTCTTCTCTATTCACTCCTCTATTACCGAGGTTTGGGTCTAGTAACTGTTGGTTCACTCGCCGTTGCTGGATCTCTTGTTTATCTACTCTTCTTGCTCCTTGGTAAGTGGATCGGATTCACATTAACCCTTGCAGGTATTGCAGGAGCGATTGTGGCTATTGGTGTTACTGCCGACTCATTTATTATCTACTTCGAGCGTATTCGAGATGAAATTCGAGAAGGTCGTTCTTTGCGAACTGCGGTTGAGACAGGCTGGAGCCGAGCACGCAGAACTATTCTGGTTGCTGACTTCGTTTCCATAATCGCTGCAGTCTTGCTGTATTTCTTTGCAGTAGGTGGCGTTCGAGGTTTCGCATTTACTCTAGGTTTAACAACACTTGTTGACTTAATTGTTGTCTTTGTTTTCACAAAGCCACTTGTGACGATCCTTTCAAAGGTTAATTTCTTTGCATCAGGTCATCCTTTATCAGGACTATCAGCCAAGAGCACTGGAACACTGCCAGTAGCAGGGGAGG
>Ga0194050_1000059_pt1 | contig 31814 bp, 27 predicted proteins | sample SepL2310m_MetaG_FD_148657 | JGI IMG/M metagenome (GOLD analysis project Ga0194050, IMG submission 148657) | Anoxic zone freshwater microbial communities from boreal shield lake in IISD Experimental Lakes Area, Ontario, Canada - Sep2016-L239-10m | ecosystem: Environmental > Aquatic > Freshwater >...
CCTTCGATGAGATCTTGCTTCCCCTCGATAAGATGCGATTCAACCATAATCCCTATGATCCTGCGATCTCCCTTGGCAATTTGGGCGCCAACATCGCCCGCAACTTCAATCTGCTTTTTGTACTGTTTCGAACTATTGGAGTGGGATAAATCGATCATCAGCCTTTCCATAAGGCCTGCAGCTTTCAGCGAAGAGCAAGCAGCGTTCACGCTTTCAGCATCATAATTAGGCACTTTCCCGCCCCTAAGAATCACATGACAATCTTCATTGCCCCCGGTTTCAACAATTGCGACCTGACCATTTTTATGAACGGAAAGAAAGTAATGAGGCTGGGCGGAAGCCATCAACGCATCGATTGCTATTTTCAAATTCCCATCTGTTCCATTTTTAAAACCAATGGGCGCAGATAACCCAGAGGCCAGCTCGCGGTGAACCTGCGATTCAGTAGTGCGTGCACCAATGGCACCCCAAGTTATTAGATCACCTATGTACTGCGGAGAAATCGTATCGAGAAATTCTGAACCCGCAGGCACCCCTGCGTTATAGATTCGAAGGAGGAGGTCGCGAGCCATCCTTAAACCTTCGTTGATGCGGAAGGTTCCATCTAAATAAGGATCGTTTATCAAACCCTTCCAACCCACCGTGGTGCGGGGCTTTTCAAAATAGACCCGCATGACAATTTCAAGATCGTTGGCGTGCTTTTTTCGAGCAAGTGCCAATTTGGAAGCGTACTCAGTCGCAGCATTTGGATCATGGATTGAACAAGGCCCTATCACCACTAAAAGTTTATCTGATTTTCTTCTGAGGATTTCCTTCACTGCTTTACGAGTCTCCGCTATCAATTTTTCAACAGGCGTTCCTTGTACAGGAAAAAACCGGATCAAATTCTCGGGCGAAGGCAACGGAATTACATTACGAATGCGCTCATCATCCGTTTGGGAAGTTTTGTCGTTGGGAATACTTGCGAAAATGTTTTCTTGTGTCATGGCATACTCGAGTATCAAAATATCCCATTAGTTTAGCATTTATCTGCCAGACAAAAAGGGGCATCTTTGTCAGATTTCATTCGCAGGTTCTTTAATAGTTACGATTATTCGGCTTGATAAAGCGCCAAAAGATTACCTTTTGCTTAAATCAGCCTCTTTTTACAGTTAAACAACGACTTCTTTGATTCAGATCATAAACAATTGATTGCTCTCTCAATCGCGGTTATAGTGCATTTCTTCCAAAAACTTCAGGAGGTTTCACCATGATTAATAGACGAACCTTTGGCAAAATTGCATTTGCCTCTACTTCTACAGCCCTTATTGCCAACAATTCTTCCTTTGCCATTGAACCAGTCAAACGAACTGGAAAATCACTGATCAAGCTAAGCCTAGCGGCCTATAGCTTCAGAAAATACCTTGAGTTTAAGGGCACGAACAAGCCCACCATGACCTTGGATCAATTTGCAGAGTACGCATCGGAACAAGGATTAGGCGCAATTGAACCCACCTCCTACTATTTCCCCGATACCTCCAAAGAATTTTTCCCCAAATACAAAGCTTTTTGTACGAAGCTTGGGCTTGATATCAGTGGTAGCGCTGTAGGCAATAATTTCTGCATTCCAGATGCTGCCAAGTTAAAAGAGCAGATGACTTCGGTCAACGAATGGGTTGAGCGATGCAGCATTTTAGGTTGCAAAACTATCCGGATTTTCGCAGGCACCATCGCCAAGGGCGATACCGAAGAGAAAGCAAAAGAGCGTTGCATCAATGCCATCGGGCAGGCTTGTGATTATGCAGCCAAGTTTGGCGTTATTCTAGCGCTTGAAAATCATGGCGGCATCACTGCAAGCGTCGAACAAATTCTTTCGATTGTGAAATCCATCAATCATCCTTACTTCGGAGTCAATTTAGATACGGGAAATTTCCACACTGCAGATCCATATGGCGACTTGGCCAAGCTTGCTCCTTATGCAGTAACGGTTCAGGTTAAAACGGAAATACAAAAAGCGGGCCAGAAGAAAGAAGATGCAGATCTCAAGAAACTTGTGGAGATTCTTAAAGGCGTGAATTACAGAGGTTACATGGCTTTGGAATATGAAGCAAATGAAGAACCCAAAACAGGCGTCCCCAAAGCTCTCGAAGAATTAAAAAAATTGGTCAGCTAGCAATTCCTATCGGATGAAATGAAAAAAGAGAGGTGCATGCAATTAGCACACACCTCTCTTCTTTTATTTATATCGTTCTCGAATTAACCAATCACCCAATGATGATCGCAACCCTGATACGAAATTAATTCATCAGCCTTAAACCACAACGCAAGTTCTTGGTTGGCATTGTCGACACTGTCGCTGCCATGAACCAAGTTGTTTTGCACGCTGATGGAATAATCGCCACGAATGGTTCCAGGAGGTGATTTCGCCCCATCGGTAAGGCCCATTAAGTTACGAACTACAGCAACTGCATTGGGCCCTTGAAGAGCCAAGGCAACGGTAGGGCCACCGGTAAGGAATTGAATCAAGGATGGGAAGAAAGGCCTTGCACGATGTGCATCGTAATGTTTTTCAGCAAGATCTTTGCTTGCATGAACAAGTTTCATTCCAACGATTTGCAAACCTTTGAGTTCGAATCGTGCGACTAATGATCCGATGAGCCTGCGTTGAACAGCATCGGGTTTTAAAAGTACAAGCGTGCGTTCCATGGAGATAAACCTTTACTTAAGAGAAAATATTTCTGTACATCTAATCTTTTTTTATGAATTAAACTGAATAGGGCGAGAAATTGTAACTTGTTTCCCCAAATTTAGTCTGGTTCATTTGGATTCCCATCAGCTCGGGCTGCTAGTTTTTGCAAAGCTAACATTGAAATATTCTCTCTCAGCGCTCTTACTGCCCCATCGCCCATGGCGACATTACAAACTCCAGTGTGGAAAGAATACAATTCACCCTGATTCCAAGCATTAATGGTAATAGCACCGGTTAATTGCGCTGCAGTAGTAACTTTTGCTAAGGCTGTTGTGGTGCCAGAAAAAGTTATTGGCCCAACAGTTCCTGCGCAAACAATATTATTTGATTCTGAAGACCAAGCACCACGAGTACCCCATGTTGGAGTGGTTCCTAAATCATTATATTTTTTACCAATAGCCCACCCTTCTTGTCGGGCACCTGATTCACCCAGCATAATTGTATTACTTAAACCATCGGTTATTTCTAAAAGTTTGGTTTTAGCATTTGTAGTAAGCACTGAATTAATAGCAGGAGTATTCGGATAAGGTAAACCTAAACCAGTCCAAACTGCAGCATTATTATTGCTACGGGTTATAGGCCAATAATCAGAAGTCATCGGGGGTTTTGTCCAACCTGCAGGAATTGGTGTTATTTCATGGGGACTTGGAACAGAAGGGCACTCAAAGGTTTGAACTCGAGAACTGCTTGCAACTTGATTTGCCGCGGCAGACCAGTCCACTTTAAAATTATAGCCTCCGTTAATCGTCAATAAATTGCCTTGTTCAATGTAAGGAAGAATAATGGTAAAAAGGCCCTGTTTTGAATAGGTGTAAGGCACAGCGGTTTGGGAAGTAAATTCAAGAAGATCAAGATTTAATGCAGTAGAAGTGGTATTAACTGATCCGGGAGGGAGGCCCCCAAAAGTCCCTTCAAAATTATGGCAAGCCAGGCCGAGATTCTTTAAATTATTAGCGCATTTCATCCGTGCAGCGGCTTCTCTCACCTTCTGCACCGCAGGCAAAAGCAGACCTATAAGAATTGCAATAATGGCAATCACCACCAACAACTCAATCAAGGTAAAACCTTTACGGATTGTCTTGAACATGTTTGGTTCCCTACAAAAGATAAAAGTAAGAATAAAATTAGCGAATAATATTATTGTTAGACTTACACAGCTAAATCAACAAACAAATTGTGAAAGTATAGTTAAGATTATAGATTAGAGAATTAGAGCTTTTTTAAAGCATGGAGTCGAGAAATGCTTGATTGCCCGTCATTTTTGATAACTTCTTGATGAGTATATCCATCGCTTCTACAGGGCCCATGGTTACCAACATTCGTCGAAGCACATGCACCTTTTTAAGAACTTCGGGCGACAACAGCTTTTCTTCTTTTCGCGTACCTGACTGGCAAATATCCATTGCGGGAAAAATTCGCCTGTCTGCAAGCTTACGATCCAGCACCAATTCCATGTTCCCGGTGCCTTTGAATTCTTGAAAAATTACTTCATCCATACGGCTTCCCGTATCAATCAAGGCGGTTCCCATTACAGTAAGGCTGCCACCCTCTTCAAAAGCTCGTGCTGTTCCAAAAAGCCTTTTAGGAACTTCCAAAGCCTTGGAATCAACACCACCACTCATAATTCTGCCGCTATTAGCAGTGTTTTTATTGTACGCACGGGCAAGCCTCGTAAGGCTATCTAGCAAGATGAATACCTGCTTACCCTGCTCTACCAACCTACGGCCTCGCTCAACCACAAGTTCAGCTGTACGAACATGGCTTGCACTATCACGATCGGAGCTGCTGGCAATTACTTCGCCTTTGATAGTTCTTCGCATTTCCGTAACTTCTTCGGGTCGTTCATCAACCAAAAGAACAACAAGGTGCATTTCAGGATGATTGATGGAAACAGCTTGGGCTATATGCTGCAGAAGAATCGTTTTACCTGTTCTAGGAGGTGCAACAATAAGGCCTCTTTGGCCCTTACCAATGGGGGTAAGCAAATCCATAACCCTAGTGGTGAGAGGTTCATTACCGGTTTCTAATTTAATCCATTCATGGGGATCGATAGCGGTAAGATCATCAAAATTACGCTGGGTAAAGCTATCGGGATTTTTGCCTTCGATTGTTTCCAATTTAAGAAGTCGAGGAGGTTGCGAGCCACGAAAAGCTTCACACATACCACCCAACAAAAGGCCTTCACGAAGTTTCAGCCTTTGGATAAGGCCGGAAGAAACAACGGGGTCAGAGGCTTGTGGAACATAATCTTTGGCAGGGTTACGAAGAAAGCCATAACCTCGGGGGTGAATCTCGAGAACACCTTGAAGGCTGACAGCATCTTCGGGAAGGGGAAGATCCATTGCGGGTTCAACAGGGGGCCTGAAGCCATCACCTTGAAAGCCTTGTGAGCTTTGGTGGGGTCTATTTTGCCGCTGAGAATTTTGCGGTCTGCCATCACGATAATTAGGTTTGCGGGAGGGGCCTTTGTTGCCTCTACCGCGTCCGGGTCCGGGGGAATGAGAGTTCATACTTTCCGATACTGCGTTACCGCTTCAAAAGTACCATCGGGAAGGGGCACAAGTTGGTAGTCACCAAACAAATTAGGTGCTTCAACTTGCAGAATTTTGAGGACTGCAATTGCAAGCTTGCGAATTTCATCTTCAGCATGCCTACTACCGCGCATTTCGATGAAATGCCTGAGTGAACGGGCATTTGCTGTAACAAAAATCTTGGTTTCGGTGGCATTGGGGAGAACGCTTCTTGCAGCCTGCCTTGCAAGCTTACGCCTTAATGTACGATCAGGCTCATCCTTGAACTTCTCTGCCAAAATCTCGACCAGCTTGATATAACCCTTGTGCGCGGCTTCGACCGTTTCAAGCCAAATTTTATGAGCCTCGGGGTCGGCTGCTATGCAATCAGGTTCAACATATTCTGCTACTGATTCATCAACATATCGCTGGCTTAACTGGGAATACCCCATGCCTGCCCGATGCCTTACAAGTTCATGCGTTAACGATCGGCTAACCCCTGTAAATACAAAACTCCAAACCGCATGCTCTAATACCGAGCCATGCCCCACTTCAAGAATATGCTCGATATATGCATGATTCCCGCCTGGTCTGGGCTTGGCAAAACTCATGTAGCAAACCCGCCCGGCCACTTCGGTCAGGTATTCCCCTGCAACTTCGGTATCCGAATGCCAAGAAACACCATGATCCTCAAGGAACTGGTTAAGGGTGCCATCATTGATCATTTGCTTACCCATGAGGTAAACTTTAGGATCAGAAATAACTTTCATCGACGCCTGATTTTGCTGAGTAACTGCCATGAATCCTTGCTCTTGGGCACCTTGCCTGATTAAAATCAGGTTAGGCAATACCGATGTGGGAATGTATTCTAGCCTTGTATTCTAGTCTCTATCCGAGACTAGCCAATTGAGATAAGAGACATCATACTCTTTAAAATTAAGATGTCAACGAAATGAATGCCCTTAAATATTCATTTTTAGATTTTGGGTTTGTTCTAGGTCTTTTGCCCAGAGACGCTAACATAGTAATAGTGCCAATAAATCATTAAATTATGAGGCAAAGCGTGGCTAAAATGACCAAGCAAATTACCCAAGCCGATGTTAAACCTATTACCGTACCTGATTTTCTTATTGCAAAATCTCAAGGTAGAAAATTAACCGTAGCAACTGCCTACGATTTTCCTACTGCAAAAATCATGGATGAAGCAGGCATCGACTGCATTCTTGTGGGCGACTCCCTAGGCATGGTGATCCAAGGGAAACCCGATCCGCTTTCGGTCACCTTAAAACAAATGATCTATCATGCAGAAATGGTGGCCCGCGCAACCTCCCATAGTTTGGTTGTTGTTGATCTGCCCTTCATGACTTATCAGGAATCTGCACAACAAGCCCTGAAGAACTCAGGGAAAGTTCTTAAAAAAACGGGTGCTCATGCGGTAAAGCTCGAAGGTGGAAGGCGCGTTGCCGAAACCATCAGAGCGATCACCAACGCAGATATTCCGGTGATGGGGCATGTGGGGCTGACGCCACAATCTGTACGCAGAATTGGTGGCTTTAAAATGCAACGCAACGAAAACGAAATTCTCCAAGATGCCCTTGCAGTCGAAGAAGCCGGGGCGTTTGCAATTGTTCTGGAATGCATTCCACCCGACATCGCACAAAAAATCAGCAGCGCCTTAAAAATACCAACCATAGGGATTGGTGCTGGCCCGCATTGCGATGGGCAAGTGCTTGTCGGCCATGATTTATTGGGCCTCACCACGGGCTTTCACCCGCGCTTCAGTAAAAAATATGCCGATATCGCAGATATTATTAAGGCTGCAATTACTTCCTATTGCAACGAGGTTCGCACAGGAAAGTTCCCCGGGCCAGAGCACACCTTCAAATGAAACCATCTCGCACTGCTTATTCTTACATGCCTTCCAAAACCATTTCTCCCAAGGTGTTTCTGGGAGTTTTGCTAGTATCTTTTCTCATGCAAATAAATGAAGGCATTTGCTTTGCTAAAGACTTGGTTCAGGCCAGAAAACTTCTTCTCACAGGTAAACTAGAGGAAGCAAAAGATGAATATCAGGAACTCCTCAAAGATCCAAAATCTGCCCACGCTGCTACCATCGGACTTAGCAAAATAAGTGAAGCACAAGGCGACCTTAACGCCTCCCTGAAAATTATCTCAGACCTCAAAAACCCCTCTGCCGATGTTCTTGGCCGTAAGGCGGAAATACAATTCCTAATGGGCCTATGGAACGATGCAGAAGCTTCCGCTGCAAACGCTTTGTTGCAAAGCCCAGATCACCTGCAAGCACGATGGGTAAAAGCCCAGATACTCTGGGCGGGTGGCGATATCCCCAAAGCGCTCTCGGAGTTTCAGTGGTTTGTAAAATCGTACTCCGATAAGCTTGAAACGCCCAATGCCTATAAGAAGCCTGAAGACTTATTGATTATCGCCCAGGCAAGCTTGGAAAACGCCCGCTGGTACGCTCTAGGCGATGAACTCGAAACCATCCTAAATGACTTACTGAAAGACACTCTTAAAATTGATCCGGATTTCTGGCCTGCAGAAGCCCTAGCAGGAAAAATCCTGCTCGAAAAGCACAACCGACCCGAAGCCCTCGCTGCCTTTTCCAAAGTCCTTGCCATCAATCCTGAAGCCCCGGAAGCTTTAGTAGGTAAAGGCGAAGCTGCAATTCAAAAAATGGAATACCAAGAGGCGGAATCCTTCGCACAACGAGCCTTGAAATCTCATCCCAATAACCCGGATGCTTTGATTCTTCTATCCGAAATAAGCTTGGCGGAAAGTAACTCTACCAAGGCTCGAGAACAACTTGCATTGGCGAGAAAAGCCAGGCCACGAGATGAAAAAATTCTAGGCAGGCTAGCCGCTCTTGCCTGGCTGGATGGAAAAACTGCTGAACTGCAAAACCTAGAAAAAGAAGCTCTTTCGTTTGATAAAAAGCCCGCTCTTTTCTACCTCGAAATGGGCGAACTTCTTTCCTCACGCAGGCGATTCCCCGAAGCTGAACTCCGCTTGAAACAAGCCATTGAACTACGGCCCAACCTCCCAGAGCCTTTGATTTCCCTTGCCATGCTTTCTCTGCAAATGGGCAGGGAAGCAGAGGCCCGCACTCTTCTAGAAAAAGGGTTAAAAGCGGATCCGTTCCATGTTCAAACTGCAAACTCCCTCAAAGTTTTAAGGCATCTGGATAAATATGAAACCCTGAAAACCGAACACTTCATCTTTAAATTTGATGCCTTGCAAGATAAAGCCCTTGTCACTTACATGTCCTTCTTTATGGAAGAAATCTTCGCACAACTTAATGCCAGATTTCGTTTCTCTCCCAAAGAACCCATCCTTGTTGAAGTCTTTTCCAATCACGAAATGTTTAGTGGCAGAACAGTTGGCGTGCCCGATCTTCATACCATAGGCGCTTGCACAGGCAAAGTTATCACCATGGTTTCTCCCCAAAGTAAAACCATGAACAAGCCTTTCAACTGGGCACGAGTCATGCGCCATGAACTGACCCATATCTTCAACCTTGAACAATCCCAATTCATGGTGCCCCACTGGTTAACCGAAGGGCTTGCTGTATCACTCGAAGGATATCCCCGATCCGACTCCTGGAACAAAGAATTGAAACAACGCATTCAATCCAACAACCTTTACAACTTAAGCAATATCAACCTCGGATTTCAACGACCCAGATCGCCCATCGATTGGCAGATGGCTTACTGCCAAAGTTTACTTTATGTCGAATACCTGCAGAAAACCCATGGAGATGAGGCATCACGAAATATGCTCGAATCTTTTGCAAAGGGAAATGGCACCGACTTGGCGCTTGAACAAGTGACCAAATCAAACACCGCAAACTTTGAAAAAGGGTATCTCGCTTACATCAAGGAAATTACCGCAAAGACACTGATCAGCGACAAACCGAAACTGCGAAGTGTTGAAGAGTTGCGTAAAGCTATCGAAGCGGATGCAACCGATGCAGAGGCACAAGGCGAGTTGGCTCTTTTGCTGATAAACCGGGACCGGGCAGAGTCTAGAAAACTTGCGGAGGCAGCACTTTCGAACAAGCCAGGCCAACCCCGCGCATCCCTAGTTTTAGCCAAGCTTGCAAAGTTGGCGGGCGATACAAAAAAAGAGCAAACCCTTCTTGAAGATTCTGCGAAGATTAACCCCGATCCAGACATTCTTTTTCTGCTGGGTAGAATCTTTTATGATGCAGGAGAATTTCCAAAGGCGACCGAAACTTTGCAATCGGGCATGGCTTTAGATCCCGATAATCCCCGCTGGCTTGAACAACTCGCCCGTGTTTTCGCCCAAACCGATAACAAACCCATGCAAATCGAAGTCTTGCAAAAACTTTCCCGGCTCGACCCAGACGATCTCGAAAAACGCAAACGACTCCTCAAGCTTTTGTTGCAAAACAACCAAAAAACCGAAGCTCTCATCGCTGCAAAGGAAGTATTGGAAATTGATGTGTCCTTTAAAGAGGCGCAGGATTTACTCCTCGAACATCTGCAAGCATTAGGCAAAAATGATGAACTTCTAAAACTCAAACAAGCTTTTAATCCTTCAAGGTAACTCATGCCCCAAAACCTCAAACAATTACAATCCTTGATCAAAGATTTGTATGGTAAAAAAGATGCATCAAGAGGCATTGAAGGCACTTTCATGTGGTTTATGGAAGAGGTAGGCGAGCTTTCTGCTGCCCTTAGGGAAAAAAATCATCAAGCACTTGTACTAGAATTCGCAGATGTGCTTGCATGGCTCGCAACCCTTGCTAATATTGCAGGGGTCGATCTGGAAGATGCAATTAAATTAAAGTATGGCACCGGTTGCCCAGGATGTGCAAAAGCACCCTGCGTTTGCAACCCTAACAATAAACCATAAGAAAGGCTTCATGTCACGATTTCTGACCATCTGCTGCCTCTTCTTTTTCCTTACACAACCAGCTTTGGCGCAACCATCTTTAACCCAGGTTCGCTTTGGTTTCCCTTCCGAAGCGGGGGCCTTGATTCGTAACGGAACTTGGATTCCGGTTGACATTGAACTTGATGCAAAAGGTTCTGAAATCGAACCTGATAAATTCATCATTGAGATGGAGTCCACCGATGGCGAGGGGGCAAGCTATCTTATAAAAATTCCTGTTATTCCTAAGCAAACCCGAATGATGGGTTACCTTCGCCCTGGTTCTGCCACCAGCCCTCTTATCGTCAAGCTTAAAGATACCAATGGCACGACAATTCAAGTATGGCCAACCCCCGCCCGATCTTCTGCAACCATGATAGGTGCCAGAGATTTTTTAATCGCAACTGCAGGATTTCCCCCAGAGGCACTGCACCTTGCATCAGCAAATCAAAGCAAGCTGGATTCAATTAAACAAGTTTCTGCTGAAAGGCTGCCTCGCAAATTTTCCGTATTGAACACTATTCATGATCTTCCAAATCAAGCCCTTGGATACTCCTCCTTGGATACGCTGATTATTTCCACTTCATCCACACTTTCGAGCGATTTGATTAAAGAAGCAAACTCAGAAAAGCGCTCTGCTCTTTCAGCATGGCTTCTTTCAGGTGGCACTCTTTTAGTGGATTCTGGAGCGCATTATGAAAGCACTAAAAGTTTGCTCGCTGCACTAGGCGTTACAGGCTGCAACATCGAAGGGTTGGATTCAAACCCTAAAGGTTTGCGCACACTCAACGGATTGAATCGCTGGGTTACTCCGTTGGTTAGCCAGTTGTTGCCCATGAGGATAAACGAGATTGCAAAGTTAACGCCATCGCCATCCGCACAAACCATTATTCGGGAATCGTCAGAGCCCTCAGATCCGGCGGTGCGACCCATTTTGGTACAGATACCTTTTGGCAGAGGAAGAGTTTTTCTGTTGGCCTTGGGAATGGAAGGGCCACCTTTTATAAATTGGGATGGTCAGCAATCTTTCTGGGATAAGTTTTTAGTTGAGATCTCGCCAAGGAACCCGGGCTTTGCCCAGGGAAAGTTTCCCCCCGATACCACATCGATCAGGCCAGAACTCGCATCTGAAATCCAACGGGCATTGGAAACTTTTGCAGAAGTTCCTACTTTCCCATTTGGTTGGGTAGCTCTTCTCATGCTTGCTTACCTGTTCATCATCGGGCCAATCGATTATTTTGTCACCCATTACTGGTTAAAAAAGCCCGAGCTGACATGGTTCACTTTTTTAATCGCAGTGGTGGTTGCAACCTGGGGTGCGTGGGCGGGCGCCAACGCTCTTAAAGGTGATGATTCGCGCCTCAACAAACTGGATATCATGGATGTGGATATTTCTTCTGGATGTGTGCAGGGTACTTCCTGGATGTCTTTTTTCAGCCCCACACCCGGGAATTACTCCTTTACTTTCCGAGCCAACCCCGCTTGGAGTTCGGGTGAATCTTTAACCCTGCCCGACCTCGGAATTCTGGAAACACCCGATCGCACTTTCAGGGGAGCTTCTCAATCTCTCTTCCGAAAGCCTTACGAATACAACTCTTTCCCTTCCTCTCTTGATCAAGTTGGAATCCCTGCGTGGGCTTGTGCAACGCTTGAAGGCAGTTGGCAGAAAAAATCAAATCCTGCAAGTGCCCCCTTTAGCGCAGACCTTTCCCATTCCAGGGTTGAAACAGTTCTTATAACAGGCACTATCTCCAACAATCTTTCCTTCGACCTTAATGAATGCAATCTTTTTTACCAGGAATCTTGGTACAACCTGGGCAGGTTTCTTGCAGGCGAAAAAAGGCGCATCGACATGCTCCAACTAGGAGGCAAAGGGCAATCCATCCAGCAATGGAACGACTTGAAAATCCTCGCACCCAGCAATTGGAACAATCAAAAATCCAACTCTTCCTCAGACAATATCTTCCCCATTCATAGACTCGTCAAAGCTCTTGTTTTTCATGACCATCCCGAAGCAGGCGATCTTCTCTACAATAGCTCCCTCCGAAAACTCGACACCAGTTGGCGCTTGAAACAAGTCGCAGAAACATTCCTTTCCGAAAGTGCAAGGCTCAGGCACCCGGAAGAAATCATCCTCGTTGGCAGAGTTGATTCTAAAAATACTTCAGCCGCCCCAACGACTCTTTCTCTTTCCAAAAAAGCAAATGGCAACCCAATACCCATAATTCCCAGCATCAATCAAGATACTTTTGTAAGGGTGGTTATTCCCATCCAACCCCTTAAACCCTGAGTTCGCTCTTTTTTAAATATGGAAGTGCTTTATGATTGAAACCCGCGACTTGACCAAAATGTATGGCGAACTCTACGCTTTAAACCGACTAAACCTCAAGCTTGATCAAGGGGATGTCTATGGCTTTATCGGGCCCAACGGTGCAGGTAAAACCACCACCATGCGCATCCTCGCAACCCTCTTAAACCCTAGCTGGGGCGAAGCCACGGTTTGTGGTTATTCCATCTACAACAGTTCCAGGGATATCCGCAAATTGATAGGCTACATGCCCGACTTCTTTGGCGTTTACGATGATATGAAAGTAAGCGAATACCTTGAATTCTTTGCTGCTGCTTATCGTATTCAGGGCCTCGATCGCAAAAAGAAATGCGATGAAGTTCTCGAGCTTGTCGACCTTGGCTACAAACGCGATGCGCTCGTTACCAGCCTTTCTAGAGGCATGACCCAACGCCTTGGGCTGGCTCGGGTTTTGCTGCATGATCCCATGGTTTTACTGCTTGATGAACCCGCCAGCGGCTTAGATCCCAGAGCCAGAATTGATATGCGAGCCTTGCTAAAACGACTCCGATCCATGGGTAAAACTATTCTAGTTTCCAGCCATATCCTTCCTGAACTTGCTGATATCTGCAATAAAATAGGCATTATTGAACGAGGCCAGCTTCTCTTTGATGGCGATGTCGAAACTGCGATCAAGCAAGTGCGCCAAAATACCGTCATCCATGTGGGGGTTGAAATCAACAGGCTCAAGGAAGCTGCAGGGTTCCTTAAGCCGATGGACGGCATTTTTTCCATCGAAGAACGAGATAATACAGATTATCTCCGGGTAACTCTGGCACACGATTTTAAAGATGGTAGTTTTATTGCTGAAGCCTTGGTGCGTGCTGGGTACAAACTTAAAACTCTGCATGAAGAAGAGGTTAATTTGGAAGATGTCTTTATGGGCATTACCAAAGGGATCACCAACTGATCTACAACCCCGAAAGGGTCAAGACATGCGAATATTGGTTACTGGGGGAGCAGGCTACATCGGTTCGCATACAGTTCGACATCTACAAGAACATGGGCATTCCGTTTCCGTCTACGATAACCTTTCCCGCGGACACGCTGCTTCTATTCCTGCCGAAATTTTTACCCAGGGCGACCTCCACGATTTTAGCAAGCTTGATCATGTCATGGTTTCAAATCAGATCGAAGCGGTTATTCACTTCGCTGCTTTTGCACAAGTGGGCGAATCCACCAAAAACCCCGAACTCTACTACCGTAATAATGTTGCAGGCACCATCTCCCTTATCGATGCAATGAAACGATGCAACATTACCAAGCTGGTTTTTTCGAGCACTTGCGCAACCTATGGCAACCCAACCGTAGTGCCCATTGTTGAAGAAACGCCTCAAAAACCCATCAATCCCTACGGAAAAACCAAGTTGATGGTTGAGTGGATGCTGAAAGATCTTTGCACCTCTCACAAATGGTCTTGCGCTTCTTTACGCTACTTTAACGCTGCGGGTGCTAGCCCTAAGGGAGACATTGGCGAAGATCATAACCCTGAAACCCACCTCATTCCTCTCGCACTTAATGCTGCGGTAGGGCGTTCCAAAGCGCTCGAAATTTTTGGTAATGATTACCCTACACCCGATGGAACCTGCATCAGGGATTACATTCATGTTGATGATCTTGCAAGTGCACATCGATTGGCTCTTGAAAAAACATTACCTGGTGAACACCTTTGCTTAAATCTAGGTACAGCCAAAGGCAACAGCGTTCACGAAATCCTCAATGCGGTCAAAGATATCACCGGGAAACCAGTGCCTTTTACCATCGGTGCACGCAGAGAAGGCGACCCGCCCGCCTTGGTTGCCAGTTGTAAAAAAGCAAATCTCAGGCTTGGATGGGAAGCGAGCTATAAGGATATTCGGGATATCATTGCAACCGCATGGCGCTGGCATGAATCGCACCCGGATGGCTACAAAACCAGGTGATTTGTGCTTGAATTAAACTCTTCTAATCTTGCTGAATATCTTTTTTCCAATCATAGAATCTCAGTACCCAACCCAACCATCGAACCCTTGAGCGGAGGCGTTTCCGCACTTGTTTTTAAAATCACCACACAAGATCAATGTTTTGTACTTAAACAAGCCTGCAAACAATTGCGGGTCAAAGAGGTTTGGCTAAGCGATCCCGCAAGAATCGAACAAGAATTCCTTTTCCTTCGCGCCTTCCATTCCCTCGCACCTCGCGGATACCTCGCCGAGCCTCTCTGGCATGATAATAAAAACCATGTTATTGCTATGACGCTTGCCCCTGCACCAGCAACACCTTGGAAAACTGAACTATTAAACTTGATTGCTGACCGGGTTCGTGCAGAGCAGGCAGCAACCATACTCGCAGCTATTCATAATAAGGGCCCTAGTTTGAAAAAGGACTTCCCCGAACTTTTAGACAAAACGATTTTTCAACAATTAAGAATTGAACCTTTTTATGAACGACTAGCCCAGAAATACCCTGAGTATTCAACCAGAATCAATGCTCTGCGCAAATCACTTTTGGAAGAAAGCCCAACACTCTGCCATGGCGACTTCAGCCCCAAAAATCTTTTGCTTCACCCAAACGGTATGACCTTGGTAGACCATGAAACAGCGCATTTTGGTGATTACACGATGGATCTTGGATTGTTTCTTGCACATTTGGTTTTGAAGTGTCTTTATGCAAAATCAAACCGATCTTTATATGCAGAATTGATTCGATCTTTTTTAAAAGCATACCAAAGCAATTCAGGAATATGCGATTTGAATGCACAGGAATCAGTGTTGGGGCATCTAGGAGTGGTGCTGTTGACCAGAGTATCAGGTACAAGCCCGGTTGATTATTTGGATGAAGCACAAAAGCAAGAAGCAAGGATGCTTGCGCAAACCTTGCTTAAAGGAGACATCAAGAATTGGGAAAGTTTCGCGCCTTATTCCTGGTAACTATTTCTTTTCTTCTATCACGGTTAGTTGGGCAGAACCATCAACTACAATCTGAGGCTTATCGTTGTAGGTGGAAACCTTACCCTTTACTTGAATTGTTTTGTCTTTGAAGAACTTCGGGGCATCTTTGAATTTCAGCTTCTCCTTAAGCTTTTCGTTGGCCCCTGCCCTCACCACAACCGTGAAATTATCTGCATCCTTGAAACTAGCTTTTGAATTCAAGAACATATTACTTTTGTTCTTATCCATCGAGGAGGATTCAACTTTCATTTCGAGCAGAACATCCTTGTCGATCATCTTTGCAGCTTCAGAGGCGGTGATAGCTTTTTCCTGGGCATAAGCAATTGCAGTAAAAGTAAATGCAAGAGCCAACACTAAAATTGTTTTTTTCATGGAACCATCTCCTCAATAACAGTGCCTAACTATTTAAAACCTTCCCTAAGCTTAGATCAAAGCAAGATCACGGGCAAAAGATTTATATCCATTTGATGAATTTAAAGAAACGATAAGAACCAAAACTGGTCAAAAACATTAGAAACAGAGCCAACGGGTACCCATATTGCCAGTGCACTTCAGGTTGATGCTCAAAGTTCATGCCATAAATTCCTGAAATCACCGTCATGGGCAGAATCAAAATTGAGATGATGGTAAGAACTTTCATGACCTCGTTTAGTTTGTTTGATGAGGAGGACAAATGCGCTTGAAGTAAATCTGAAACCATATCACGATTATTTTCAATTGCTTCAATAAACCTTGCAGCATGATCATAAACATCACGATAATAGATGGTGCGGGTTTCGCCAATGACTTGAAACTCTCCACGACCCAGCCTGAATAAAATCTCTTTTTCATGCACAAGCGTTTTTCTTAAAACATTGATCACACGCTTGAGCCCAATAAGATCCTGCAGCTTGGATTTTTCAGGTGCAACAAACACAACCTCTTCAAGTTGATTAAAATGTTCTTCAAGAGAATCAAGCAAAGGCCGGTATCGATCGATGATGCCATCCATGATCAAATGCAAGACAAAATCAGAGCCATGATGTGGTTTTAAGGCGTGTCTTTCAAGATAAGTCATCACTTCACGAACACCAACAAGCGAACCAAGATGATGAGTGATCAACAACTTTGGGCTGATGAAAACGCTAAGCTGGGTGGTGGCATGATCAAGATCAAGAACCTGTGTGGCATGTTGAAAATCATCGCAAAGAGGGTTTAAAATCAGGAAGAGATAAGTGGGGTATTCTTCGACCTTTGGGAGGTGCGGTTTTTTGTTAACATCACGCAAATAAGAAATATCTTCGAGGGTGAGCTTATGTACGGGAAAGACCTTTTTAAAAATGATCTCGTCTTCTTGAATGGTTGATTTTTCCAGATCGATCCAGATAAGGCCCGCACCAGAATTACCTTCGTTATTTAATTGAAGATCATGGATGGAATCAGAAGGTAACGGAGACAACTCCCCTTGTTCATTGAATTTGTGAATCGTGATCATGCTTTTATACCTGATAAAATAGTTACCTAGTTAATCATCAGATATAAGGAAATATAGGTCAAGAAAGGAACTGCAAAATCAGGCATCGATCTGCGATTTGAACGCCAGATCGTTGATCAGGCATGGGTGCTTGTATTGCTCAAGTGTGCCACCTGTTTTTTTCAATCGTTCACGATCCCATTTTTGCCAGGTGCCTGGTTTGATTATCATAGATTTAATGGGCCCAAGCCTGAGACTTTCTCTCTTGCTATCGTATTCGATGTTGATTGCACGAAGTTTTTCTTCCATGCGATTGGCAAGAAGAACTGCAACATCAGGGCTTGGAATATCACTGGATTCGATGAATAACCCGTAATAAGGTTGATCATCATTCCATATGGGTGCAATGCTGTAAGTGTTAAGGGCAAGATCAAGCTCTTTAAGGATTTCCGCCATCGATCCCGTGATCTGATATTCAGAAATTTTTTCGCCAGTAAGATTCGAAAAGTAGGAACCCTTATTAAGGAACTGCAGCAGTGGGGTTTTGTTATAAAACCCGGTACAACGAACCACATCGTGAATATCGTAGCGATAAAGCCCATAGGAAGTAGTGAAAAGGATGAAGTAATTCCTACCTTCGATAAGTTCATGGGGAAGTAACACAGTGGGATTGGCCGACCCTTTTTCTTCTTCAGGAATGAATTCAAAAAAATGGGTTGTGATATCAAGAACACCCGAAGGGGTGTTATCTTCCAAAGGTATGGTCATACGGCCTTCGCTTGCGATAAGGCCTACATCGCGCACGGGCATTGCGCCATAAAACTTCGGATAGTGCCTGAGATAGGAAGCCATGCTGCCCCCTGTCCAATTTCCGAGCAAACAATGTTCAGGCCAGTAGTCCTTGGGAAAAAGCGAACCTGTTTTATTGATGATAGCTTCAAGCTCAAGCGCTTTTTCGGGTCGTTTTTTTATTCGTGATGCAAGAACTTTACGGACATCCTCGGGAATATCCATCCGCGTGCTCAGCGTGCCATCTCTTAAATCTCTGATCAAAGATTCTTTTTCAAGATCCCCCGCCTTGGCAAGGTTGATAAGAGTACTGGGATTGGCGGCCAATATCATTCCCAAAGGCTTGTCGATGGAAAGCCTCATCACGGTATAATACTTCGAAGCTGAATCTTTAATCCTACTAACTTCGGGCGGAACGCAGTAAAGCCAGCGGATAACTTTTCTCTGCATTCTTGCGGTAAGGCCTGTAACACTGCCACAGGGAACACCCGATTCACTCCGGTACTCATCCCAATCGCCACTCATTTGCAGGATGGGTTTAAACTTGGCTTTATCATGTTTCATGAAAGCGTTAAGGCCCCAGATATTCCAACCCCTGCGATAATCATCGAGATAAGAATCGGTTACGGGAATATATTTCCGAGTATTGGTGGTGCCACTAGTCAAGGCAAACATGTGAATTCTGCGGTCAGCAAGCAATGCAGAATTTTCGCCCTTAAGCACTCTATTCATGTAGGGTTCAATAGTTTCGTAGCCCGCAACTCCGATATTATTGCGGAACTCCCCGATGGATTGAATGGAAGAGAAGTGGTGATCTTTTGCAAAGGAAGTGTTTTGATGTTTGCGAAGAATGGAAAGCAGCAGCTTTTGTTGCACTTCTTGTGGTTGTTTGGTAGCGTTTTCAAACTGCCTGATTTTCCGGTTGATGGATAAACTGAGCAAGGGTGAAACGATGCGCTGAAAAAAGAAATGATTCAAAGCGTTGCCAGCGAGTTCTCGTAATCCAGGCATGAAAAACTCCTGAATTTACTTAGAACTACTAACGACGGCTTCCAACTGTTTCGCTGATGATTCTACGGTGGAAACACTGGCAAGGTAAGAATCAAAGAAGTTTAGTACCCTGTTCTTATATTCATCCGGGGCTACTTGCATTGCCATGTTATGACGGGCACCCGGAACCACCCAAAGCTTCTTGGGGCTATTACACATTTTAAAAAGAGTGCGGGCCATTTCTGGTTTAATGTAGGTATCAAGCACGCCATGAATCATGAACCATGGGCTGGTCATTTTTCTGATCTTAGATTCAAGATGAACAAATTTAGCATTACCAGCGCGTTCTCTTTCGGCAATTTTAATGGCATCAAGTGCCAGCTTTCCAAAGAACCAATAGGGTAAAATCGTATGAATTGCAGCGCGTTTGCTATAAATGCAAATCCATTGCCTCATAAAGGGAACCATGGTGGTGTAGGTACCAAAAACGCCATCCGAGACCGAACATACAATGTACGGATCGTCAGCGCCCACATACAAACCAGAGGCAGCGCCTTTGCTGATGCCAAAAAATCCGATGCCATTGGGATCTGCATCAGGTCTGGTCTTCAAGTAAGCGATTGCAGATTTCGTATCATCCACTTCGTATTGGGTAATCCAATGCAAGGGTTCGTAATCTGGTTGTTTGTCGCTATCGCCCTGATTACGGGGTTCATAAATAAAAACATCGTACCCAGCGGTAACCAACCATTCACAATAAGGGATGCTGCTAAAGCGATTCGAGCTAAACTCAAGGCCAAAAAGAATGACACCTTTTCTAGGGAAAGCTGTTTTGAAATAGCACCCCTGAAGCATTAGCCCACCTGAAGTGGGGAAACGAATCGATTCGCAAGCAGCGGTAACATCGCCTTTAGGAATGATAAAGAGGGGCTTTTCCTGAAAAATGCGAGCTACAAAATGAATGTAGTTTCTGGTGATAACAATATAAACAAGAATGAGCCCAAGCACACATAAGATGGGGCTAACTAATAGATACAGCAAACCAAACTGAATCATTTCCAAAGTTATCAACTCCATCAAACTAGTTGTTAAATGCACTCACCACTAGAGAAGTATTTTGTCCGCCAAAACCAAAACTATTACTCAAACAATTCTTGGTCTTATGCTCCCGTGCCTTGTTTGGAATGTAATCCAAATCGCATTCAGGGTCTGGAGTTTCATAATTCGTCGTGGGTGGAAGTATTCCTGTTCTCATCGCTTCAATGCAGGTGATCAATTCCACCGCCCCTGCTGCTGCTATCAAATGACCCATCATACTTTTAATACTGCTCACCGGAGTCTTATACGCCCTATCCCCAAACACCTTTTTTATCCCCAGCGTTTCTACACGATCATTTACCTGCGTACTTGTTCCGTGTGCATTAATATAACCTATTTCTTCTATCGCAACACCACTATCCTTGATCGCACCTGCAATGCATGCAATCGCACCGCGACCTTCAGGATGGCTATCGGTTACCCTGAAAGCATCTGCAGTGGAACAATATCCTGTAAGCTCTGCATGAATCGTTGCGCCCCGCTTTTTCGCATGCTCAAGTTCTTCAATCACCAGCATCCCAGAGCCTTCACCAAGAACAAAACCATCCCGATTTAAATCAAAAGGCTTGCTCGATTTCGTAGGATCACCCTTGAATGTCGAAAGAGCGGTAAGAAGGTTGAATCCCGTAACACCAAACGGATGGATCATGCTGTGCGATCCGCCTGTTAGCATGATATCTGCATCGCCATGCCTGATGATTTCCAATGCTTCCCCAATAGCTTGGCTGCTCGCAGCGCAAGCGGTAAGGCAATTGAAGTTGGGTCCTTCGAGGCAGAAATACTGTGCGAGGTGCGCAGGGGTGGTATGTAATTCCTGTTCAGCTTCGTGTCCGCCATGAAAATGCTTTAAACCCTCACCAGCAAACTTAACACAATCGAGGCTGCGAGTTTCAGAATTATAGGCACGGGCAATCATCGAAATCATATTGTTAAAATCTTGAATACCCTCGCCCGAACCCAGGTAAACACCAAAGCGGGCACGATCAATCTTTGTATTGTCGAGCAAGCCGGAATTTTCGAGCGCTTGTTGTGCAGCAGCAGCTGCAAAACGGCTATTCACGCCACAATTTTTCCAGGGAGATGCATCTTTAACATGTTTTGCGAGATCGAAGTTCTTTATTTCAGCAGCAAAGGTGGTGGGAAAGTTTTTGGCATTAAATCGAGTAATCGCACCGATGCCACTTTTTCCTGCGATCAGGTTTTGAAACATCTCTGAAATGGTAGATCCAAGCGGAGTTACCACACCCATTCCAGTTATCACAATTCTTCTTCTCATTGATAAATCTCGATCCATTTTCGGTCTGTATCAAAAAACAACAGCCAAGAGAACAAGTCAGGGCTTAAATCCAACGGCGAATAACCACCGCACCACATTGCCCTGTTTGGCACATGCTAACCTTCAAGACGCAATTTTTTTTAAGTTCACGAGGTGCCCTAAGTACATTCACCGGGCAATCGGGATCAGCATTTTCATAGTTCAATGTGCCAGGCACAACGCCTGTTTGAAATGCCTCTAAGCTTGCGACTAACTCGACCAAGCCACCCGCTGCGCCCAGATTTCCGATTGCAGATTTCACCGCAATCACCTCGGGAGTTTTGGGTAATGCAGAGCGAATTCCCTGCGCTTCAATCCTATCTGATATTTTACAACCCAAACCATGTGCATTCACATGATCAATATCGGAGACATCAATACCAGATTCGTTCATCGCTGCTTGAATAGCCCTAGCAACGCCAGACCCATCTTTCTTTTGATCAAAAGCTGCGCCAAACCCGAGGATTTCAGCATAAATCTTTGCTCCCCGACTCTTGGCATGCTCCAACTCTTCCACTGCAAAAACACCGGTGCCTTCGCCGATCACCATGCCATCGCGATTTTTATCAAAGGGCCTGCAGGCCTTTTCAGGGTGTTCATTATTAGAAGAAAGTTCTTCAAACAACGAATGCCTGGTCATGCTGAGAATATTGATTCTGCTTTCTGCGCCACCACTCAGGAAAAAGTCGCCTCGATCCCTGCAAAGAAGTCTGTAGGTTTCGCCGAGTGCCAAAATGCTTGCAACATCGCTTTGCGTAATGGAATTATTGGGCCCTTGTGCATCATGAAGAATGGAAACCTGGCAGGCAAGCATGTTGGGAAGATACTTCAACATCCAGAGGGGCTGGATGACTTCAAGGCCTTTATGGCCCCAGACATCGAGATCCACTTTAATGGGATCACCCGAACTGGAAACAACAGCAGCATCTGCAAGTTCATTTAATTCGCTAGCGATAAGGCCCGCCCCAAAGATCACACCAAAGCGGGTACGATCGAGTTTTTCTTTATCAACTTTGGAATCGTTAATTGCGCATTGAGCACCGGAAACCGCAAGCTGGATGGTTTTTGCCATCACTCGCAGGGCTTTACGATCTTTCTTATCGACATAATTTTTGGCATCAAAATCAGGGATGCAACCGCCAAAGCGGATGGGTAAACCAGAGGCATCGAACGAGGTAATTCCCCGGACACCACTTTTACCCTCAATCAAAGCTTGATGAAAGGACGGGCCATTAATTCCTAATGGAGTAAGAGCCCCAATACCGGTGATAACCGCTCTGCGCAAAGAAACAACCATGGCACCCCACCAATCTTGGGTAATAAATCACCCAAGGAAAAACAAACACCGAGGGCCTGTACCCTCAATTTAGCCAGGGCTATCCTTGCCAGTCTGAGAAGCAACTTTTGCCAACCCCAGAAGATACTTAAGCTCTCCTGAGAAAACAAAATTATGATCACCAAACATCTGTTTGGAGCGAGCCTGATCGAGGTGGGCAAAGAAAATTTCTGCCTCGGCAGTCTGTACTCCATCCACGAAGACCTTACCCAAAACGGAAGCGGCTTCCGGCCTCATCATCAGAATCTCGACTTGGTAAATGAGCTGCTCACCAGCAAACATTTCCCGTTCGAAGCGAGTTTTAGCAATTTTAGCCAAAACCACTTTCTCGCGAAATTGATTGGCTTCACCCACCAAGATTCCACCTGTTTGCGCCAACCCCTCAATAATAAGGGCGGCAGGCATCACAGGGTAACCCGGGAAGTGATCCCGAAAGTGATCTTCCGCGGTGCTGAGATTCTTCACAGCCTTGGCGGATTTCCCACTTTCAAATTCCAAAAACCTGTCAATCCAGATCCATCTCATAGATCAACTAACCTTGCCATGCAGTCAGGCCAAAATCAAAGCAGATAAATCGGATTTAACCGAAATAAGTGCCCTCTTGACCAGACTTATTGTCAAATTTAATTCTTGCCTGCGGCCAATTTGCCTTCGATATAACGGGCAATAAGGGCAACGGTGAAAAGGTCACTAAAGTTGTTCACTTCAGGATTTTTTGCAAATTCAGTCAGATCTGCAAAAGGCATCTTTTCCTTAAGTTCTTCGATACCCTTGGGGGTAACTTTGCCATTTTGCACGATATCGGGATCGCCTTGCAAAACTGCTTCTGGGAAAAGTTCGTTGCGGGGAATCTTAATTCCAAATTCCCTCTCCAATCGGAAAACTATATCCAAATAGTCAATCGATTCTGCTCCCAAGTCTCCTTGAAGAGTCGAAGTGGGTTTCACTTCATCTTCTTCAACATTCAATGCCTCGATAAGCGTTGCGGAAACCTTCGAATAAATCTCTTCTTTAGTAGCCATACCTTTAAATCTCCAAAAAACTCGAAGAAACATAACGCAAACTGATATTTCTCTTGATCAAATAACCTCAACTTAAAATTTAAGCGAGCCTACTTCTCAGAAAATAACACCTTGCCCATTTCATCATCCATGTAACACAATACCATCCTTGGCATATCCATTCCTCAATTATACTAAAAATCAACCTTGAACCCCGAAATAAACATCAACCAGATGCCGCTCCTAGGCTCAATCCACCATCAACAGTGATCACTTGTCCAGTTATATAGCTGGCATCCGGGCTAGCCAAGAACAGCACAACTTTTGCAATATCTTCGGGCTGGCCATATCTCTTCATGGGAATAAATTTCTTGATCATATCCCCAGCTTTATTTCGTACTGCTGCGCTCATATCCGTTTCTATAAACCCCGGTGCAACCGCATTTACGGTAACCCCTCTTGATGCAAGCTCCACCGCAAGTGATTTGGTGAAGGAATTTACCGCACCTTTACTGGAAGCATAATTTGTCTGCCCAGGGTTCACATAATCTGCTGCAACACTCGATATATTGATGATTCTGCCCGATCGCTTACGCATCATGGAGAAAGCTATTGCATGGCAGAAGTTAAAAGTTCCACCTAAATTCGTCTGAATCACTTTGCTCCACTGCTCAGGCTCCAGCCTAACAAACAAATCATCATGAATCATGCCTGCGTTGTTCACCAGAATATCTACGCCACCCAAAGTTTTCTCGACTTCTTCTACCACTTCTTTGGTGCGGGCATATTCCGCCACATCAGCTTGAATCGCAATTGCGGTGCCGCCTTTAGAAACAATTTCTGTAACTAAGCCATCCGCTGCTTCCTTACTACCCTTGTAGATGATCGCAACCTTGGCGCCTTGAAGGGCTAAACCCGTGGCAATAGCTTTTCCAATGCCCCTGCTTCCGCCCGTAACGATGGCAACTTTGTCTTTAAAAATCATCCTGGCGTTCCTAATCTTAAGTTAGAGTCTAATCATTCCTATAACTATCGACATATCATCAAGCTTTCATGCTTAGATAGCGATGTAATTCTTTATAATGGGCAATCATCTTTTCATCAGTATCTTTGAAGCTATTATCTTTATCACGCAGGTTATAACGGGCTAGAGTAATCCGAGCGGATACCGTGGATTGCCCTTCCATCTCGCCTTTACCTTTAAATACTGCCAAGTCTGCAGTTTTTTCAACTAGCTCCACGGTAATCAGCATCTGTTTGCCGGGCTCCATGAAATTACCATACTTAATATTCTTGGCTTCCCTTAGGACGATTACACTATGGGCGTAATCTTCACTAATACGAAGCAACCAAGCCCCAGCTTCGACCAAAGTTTGTAGCATCAACACCCCAGGCATTACCGGGAATGTCGGGAAATGATCCGCCAAGTATTCTTCCCCAAGCGTTAGGTTCTTTAATGCCTTAAGGCTAACCCCAGCTTGAACTTCGACAATTTTGTCAATCAGGTTAAAACGCATCCTGTTTCCGATCCTGAGCAATAAAAATTTTTAATCAACACCTTAAACCCGAGTGTCATGATACCCTACTTCAACTCTGCTGACTATAGTTGGGGGCATTCTCTCAGGCAAACTTAAAAAAATCCCACCCCGCCTAGTATTTCCAATCTTATTTCAACCGTGCATCTCTTCAAACGGAAATCTTCAGAGCAAAGATTAACTTCACTTTTGTCTATTGTCATAAATCTAAGAATATTTATCAAACCGAAAAGGTTTCTTAAAATGAACAATATGAACAAACAGGGAGCTTTGTAACAAACATCACTGTTGCAACGATTTTATCAATTAAGTTCTTGCTATTACTCAGTTTAAACATACCGGGTAAAACGATTTATCATTTTAAATGCTGTGGTTCTAAAATCTCTTTGAAAAACTTTTTTATTTTTGGCCTGTTTCACTTAATTCATACGCTTATAGAAAATATTGCACTTTATAGCATTCATACTACTTGCAATTCTTTTTATTTCGTCTTAAATTAAATCTGTTCCGCTGCATTGTTTATTCGGCAACTGGGCGATGTCGGATTTACATACAGCGGAACATCTTCAAAACTCATAAAAATTTCTTAATCTATTTCAGCACTTATTCTTCCACGAAGATATCCACTATCGGCTTTCGCTGTGTATGCAAATTCCAGTTGTTTAGTTGTCAGCATTTTTCCTTTTTGAAAATTACTATTCATTGCAGCTTCTAATACACCAGAAGTAAGCAATGTCCGCTTGATCGGAATGGGAGATTCTTTTTTAGTAAACAACTTTTCGAGGTTATGAACTTGCGCGTCAAAAAACTTGGCTCCAGGCGGCATTGGCAATCGAAACAAACACGATGCAGGCTTCTCCTGGCCCTTGATTTTCCCTGCAAAACAGAAGTCTTGTATATGGCCGTTCAACAATAGCACCGTGCCTTTGGTTCCATCCAAATACTCAATCAAAAAGGCAATCGGCTCAACCCGCGGTATGGTTAACGAAGCCACCGTGGAAGTGTTGGTGCGGATATCTCCCGGGTTTAAAGTTTCACTTCGCGAAAGCGCTGCATCCAAAAGTTTCCAACTCCATCTTCCCTCATCGCCTGCTTTCCAGACCTCATCTCCCCGAATGCACTGCACCGATTTCACACCCGTCTCACCCCCTTTTCTTCGCTCCATCATGATTTGCAAAGCTTCTAAAGAATGCAGACCATAAATTTCAATTCTGCCATAAGCTGCCAGCAATCCCTCTTCAATTGGGGCTTCAAGAGGCAACTCCAGCTGAGGCGTGCGCCATACAAAGGGCAAACTTGACCCCGCCATGAACGGAAATTTTAACTCTTCCGACCATCCGACCATTTTTTTCGCTTTTTCAAACTCAATCGAAAGGTGCTTATCGTTAAAAACTGGAACCGACTTCCCTACCTCTTTAAAAACCTTGACTACCTGCTCCATCATTTCATAGCGGGGGTATAAAACCTGACCCTTTTCATTTTCAGGGTATTTTCCATGCTCGATGATGATCATCACACCATCGACCGCTAGTTCGCCCTTGCTATCAAGCAGGGCCTCGCGCACATTAGCCGCCAATTTAAACCCAAACTCCTTAGACAAAGGCACAGAAACATCGTTTTCAGGTTTTTGATCCGTAAAAACAGAATGAATGTAATGCTCGGGCACATGAAATCCGCCATCAAGGTAATAACCATGCAGGAATCTGCCTGCAATATGATACGAATGCGAGAGCGGGTAATAAGTAGAACCAATCACCGCTAGGGGTTTGCGCCCTTTAATACTTGGTAAAACCGGCTTGGTTCGGGGAGAAGAATACGGAGTTTGGCCCATGGCCCAAGCGGGAATCAAGGCACCCGCAGTTCCTAGAAACAGCCTTCTACTTATATGCTTCCGATTTTCCATTTCCAGCCTCTTTCCTTAGTTTTCATGTATGCATTCCTCTTTTAATCCGATAAAATACCTTATACCAAGTATTTGATATCTTCCTACCTGTGATTAATTGATTTGATTTGAAACAGGCTCGCCAGGAATTTTAAGGACTAAGACCCAATGCCCGAGAAAAGTTTTTCCAAACAAAAGCTCGATCTCCTTTGCAGACGAAGTTTTTTAGGATCATCCGGCCTCGGAATCTTAGGCCTCTCCTTTCCCCAATGCTTATCTGCTGCTGCAACCGCAGGCAAAAATGTCAAAGCTAAAAATGTTCTTGTGATTTACGAGCAAGGTGGCCTTTCTCATATGGATACTTGGGATCCAAAACCCGAAGCCATTAGCGAATACCGCAGCCCCTTTAAACCCATCAGCACCAATGTACCCGGTATGCAGTTCACCGAACTACTCTCTAAGACTGCAAAAATTGCCAACAAACTTACCGTCGTTCGCTCCATGCATCACACCCGTGGTGGCGCAGATGCCCACCCCAACGGCACCCAATATGCACTTTCAGGATCTCATCCTGCAAACGCTGCGATATCCATGCCCGATATAGGTTCAATCGTTTCACACCTTTTAGGTAGCGGTTGCAAATACCTGCCTCCCTATATCATGGTGCCAGGCAACCACGAACAAGCTGCAGAAACTCGAGTAGGGTTTTTACCCGCTTCCACCAAAGTCTTTAAAACCGGCGGCAAAGATCTTTCCGATCCAAGCTGGAAAATCGATTCCCTCCTGCCACGCATCGAAAATCAGGGCGAGAGGCTTTCTTCCAGATTGCAACTCAAAGACCGTATCGAAAAATCACCCGCATCTTCCGATGCCCCCGCAATGGATCGATTCTTCACCCAAGCTTTCGATATGATTTCAAGCCCAAAAGTTTCTCAGGCCTTCAATGTTCAGAACGAACCCGAAAAAGTTCGCGAGGCATATGGCAAAGGCCATCGTGGTGCTTGCTACCTCGTAGGTAGAAAACTTATTGAAGCTGGTGTTCGCTTTGTTACCGTCGATACCCGCTGGCCACTCACCAAAGAAACACCCCGTGGTGGTAACCTGAACTGGGATCATCACGATCATATCTACACCAACGAAACCTGCGAACTACCGGGCGCTACCGGGGCAGGCGCGGGGCGATATGGTATTGGCCATTGGGTGATGATGGGTAGTACCGATCAAGCTTTTTCTGCGCTCATCACCGATCTGGATGAACGCGGTTTACTTCAAGAAACTCTGGTTTGCTTTGTCAGTGAATTTGGCAGAACGCCTAAAATCAACAAGGCCAAAGGCCGCGACCATTGGACCCACGCCTACTCTATCGCTTTCGCAGGTGCGGGCGTTCCAGGCGGGCAAATCATCGGGAAGTCTGATCGCGAAGGTGGCTATGTAGTCGAATCAGGCTACACTCCCGAAGATTACGCTGCTACCATTTACGAAAAACTCGGCCTCGATCGCAATAAACCCTTATACACCTCTGGTAACCGCCCCATCTTTTATGGCCATGCTGGCGAACCCATCAAAGGTGTCTTTTAACTTTAATTAATACGACTTCGCAAACACCACCCTCTGCTTCGAGGGATTGCCCGTCACCATGCACTTGCCCTCTTCCTTACCAAGGTTAAAGGGTATGCACCTAATCGTGGCTTTGGTTTCTTCTGCAATCTTATCTTCCGTTTCCTTGGTGCCATCCCAATGCGCTAAGAAGAAACCACCGGGCGCTTCAATCTTCTTTTTAAAGTCGTCATACGAATCAATTTGATGCATGTTGGCATCGCGAAACGCCTTCGCCTTCTCGAATAACTTATTCTGAATTTCGCGCAGCAAAGCATCAATCCTGGTAGCTGCTTCAGCAAGGGGCACGCCCATCAGTTTGCCCTCTTTGCCCGGTTGATCCCGTCTGGCAAGTACGCAAGCATTCGAGGCAAGATCCTTGGGCCCGATTTCAACCCTCACAGGAACGCCCTTTAATTCCCACTCATTGAATCTAAAACCAGGGGACTTTTCAAAATCTCGATCCACCTTTACCGTCATTGTGTCGTACCCATAGAAAGCATCCCGAGGCAAAGCCACCAAATCTGCTGCAAGTTTATCTGCTACCTCTAAAGTAGCTTTTTGCTCTTCAGGATTTTTCCCAATCGGGCAGATCACCACATGAATGGGCGCCAACCTTGGGGGCACAACCAATCCCTGATCATCGCTATGGGTCATGATGAGCCCGCCAATTAGGCGAGTAGAAACGCCCCAACTCGTGGCCCACGCATATTCAAGCTTGCCTTCCTTGCTCTGGAATTGCACATTGAATGCCTTGGCAAAGTTCTGCCCCAGAAAATGGCTCGTCCCCGCTTGCAATGCTTTTCTATCCTGCATCATGGCTTCGATGCATAGCGTATAAACTGCGCCAGGAAACTTCTGCCCTTCGCTTTTTACCCCTGTTAAAACGGGCATTGCCATCCATTCTTCTGCAAACTCACGATAAACCTCAAGCATCTTGTGGGTTTCTTCCTCGGCTTCTGCTTCGGTTGCATGGGCGGTATGCCCTTCCTGCCAAAGGAATTCTGCAGTTCGTAAAAACAACCTTGTGCGCATTTCCCAACGCACCACATTCGCCCACTGATTAATCAGCAAAGGCAAATCACGATAACTCTGAATCCAATTCTTGTAAGTGTGCCAAATAATGGTTTCAGAAGTGGGCCTTACAATTAACTCTTCATCCAATTTTGCATCGGGATCAACTTCCACACCTTTTCCCGGAATCGCCTTTAATCGATAATGCGTGATGACTGCGCATTCCTTGGCAAAGCCCGCCGCCATCTGTTCTTCCTTGGCGAGGAATGATTTGGGGATGAATAAGGGGAAGTAGGCGTTCACATGGCCTGTATCTTTGAACATTTTATCGAGTGCGCGTTGGATTCGTTCCCAGATGGCGTAGCCATGTGGCTTGATAACCATGCAGCCACGAACATCGGAATTTTCTGCAAGCCCTGCTCTGTTGACGATATCGAGGTACCACTGTGAATAATCCTGAGCACGCGAGCTAATTTTCTCTCCAGCCATGTCAATCCCCTACAGATGTAATTGCCAATAATGAACTTCGGGGCATTATACGCATTTGCAAGGAAGTTGAAATCGAATCCTTTTGTTTGCGCTAAATTCATGCACCTTCATCGGGATTGAGAAAGCTAATTCGATTACTCTTTCACCTTCTCCAGAATGCTTTTGATGGTGTTTTCCACCTCCGCAACTGTGCCAAAGGGCACTAGCATCCGAAAAGAATAATCCCCCGCCTGCAACCCATCCTTATCCTGCATCCGATAGACACAATTCCACTTCACCACTTTATCATTGGGGAAATAAAATCTGCCATACCCAGGGCCAGCCATACCCTTCCTCTTCTCCAAGGAAACTACACCCATCGCATGCTTGCCATCTTCGGTTGCAAGCACCACAGCAAAAGGTTGTTCCCCCAACTGTTTATCCAGTGGTACTAATTTTTTTTGTTCAGGGTTCCACCTTAAGAATTGCTGAAACTCCCAAGGCATATAGCCCGTTAAAGTTTCAAACTGCGCATAGGTATGCCCTTCTTTTTCAGGCACGCTAAAAGTCACCCGGTAATCCAACACTTGCTCCAGGCCCATGAAACCAAACCGAACCTGCTTCTGCAAAAGATGATTGGAAAGCTCTGTGGTGTTGTAAGCCAGATTACCCTGCGACTTCATCCCAGGCCTGATCCAGAACGCCATCTGATTTTTAGTTACAAGCTCTTCGTTTTTCACCTCCAGAAACAACAGCTTGCTAGAAGACTTGGGCCCTTTACCATCAAATTCAGAGCCCGCTTCCGTAGGGTTGAACACTTCCGGGATAAACTTTTTCCCCATGTTAAAATTCGAAGCGGATTGCAACTGCCTTCCATGATCAAAACTATCGATGTATTCTTGCCCCCGAAATTTGAAAGAGTGAATCGCCCCCGCAACTCTGGAAGTAGTGGTAATGCTGGCTTCATCTTTGCCAATCTGCTTTTTTAAAACCGCATCGCCTGAAATATCTGCAACAGCAAAAGTTATAGTGCCAATAAAAATCACCAGTAAAACGGCTTTCATGTTCATCCCCAAAAAAGTTGCTGGTAATACTATAGGCGCAAGGTTATCTTACATAATCAGAAGATATTTAGTTGAACCTATATACAAAGGAAACACCGATGAAGTTTATACGCTTTGCACTAGCACTATTGCCTTTATTCGCACTCACATTTTCCACCCAAGCGTTTGAAGATGAAAAAGGTTGGGTCTCCCTTTTTGATGGCAAAACCCTCAAAGGCTGGGAAGCTAACGAAAAACCCGAATGCTTCCAAGTCAAGGAAGGGAATCTTTTCCTTCAAGGCGGCATGGCCCACCTATTCTACATTGGCGAAGTGGAAAAACACGACTTCAAGAACTTCGAGTTCAAAGCAGAAGTTAAAACCGCCCCCAGTGCCAACTCTGGTATTTTCTTCCACACCGAAAATCGTGGCAAAGGTGGCGTCAAAAAAGGTTACGAAGCACAGATCAACAATACTTTTGTCAAAGACTTACGCAAAACTGCAAGTCTAGTAGATGTCGAAGACCGGCTCGAATCCCCCGTCAAGGATGATGAATGGTACCAATACTACATCATGGTTAAGGGAAAACAGATCGTGATTAAGATCAATGGCAAAACCATTGTTGACTACACCGAAGTTGAAAAACCCGTTAGGAAAAAAGGGCGTGAAGAACGCGTGCTAACCCATGGCACCTTCGCACTTCAAGCCCACGATGCAGAAAGCAAAACCTGGTTCCGCAACATCATGGTAAAGCCCCTGCCCTAAGAATTATTATATTGCGATTGGCAAGCTTCCAGATGGGAAGAAAAGTGTACGAGCTAAAAACTAGAATCATCAAGGCTTTGAAATAAGATTGGGCCGGGGAG
>Ga0194050_1000062_pt1 | contig 31704 bp, 29 predicted proteins | sample SepL2310m_MetaG_FD_148657 | JGI IMG/M metagenome (GOLD analysis project Ga0194050, IMG submission 148657) | Anoxic zone freshwater microbial communities from boreal shield lake in IISD Experimental Lakes Area, Ontario, Canada - Sep2016-L239-10m | ecosystem: Environmental > Aquatic > Freshwater >...
CTGGGTCTTGGGGCTGGAGCCGTCTGCTGAAGGGATCTCGGGGGCCATGGGGTTACTCCTGTAGGTCGGGGGTGGGGAACTATTTGGTGAGAGGTACGACTGCGGGGCTGCGGTGTGGTTCCGCTACCCCAGGCGCTAGGAGGTGGCGACAGTCACCGACACCATGCGGTGCTCGGTAGTCGGGGTTCCCTGGCCGTTGGAGGCTGGTGCACCGGCGGCGTTGATCTTGTCGACCACCGACTGCCCGGCGGTAACCGCGCCGAAGAGCGTGTAACTGGGCGGCAGCGACTCGCCGGACGGACCGGCCACGAAGAAGAACTGGCTGCCGTTGGTGTTGGCACCGGAGTTGGCCATGGCCAGCGACCCGAGCGGGTACTGGGGGGTGGCCTTGGCTGGTGGCTCGTCGGCGAACGAGTAGCCAGGACCGCCGGTACCGGTGCCGGTCGGATCTCCGGTCTGGTCGACGAAGCCCTGCACTACGCGGTGGAACACGATGCAGTCGAAGAAGTGTTGCTTGGCCAGGAAGACGAACGAGTTGACCGCCTTGGGGGCCGTCTTGGCATCGAGCGACACCGTGATGGGCCCGATGTCGGTCGTCACCGTCGCCGTGTAGGTCTTCGTGCCGTCGATGGTCATCGGCGGGTACGACGGGTAGGACGGCTTGTTCAAGGTGGCGTTGAAGTCCGATGGGCAGTCGGCCGACGTGGTGATGGCCGAGGGCGACTTGTTGCCCGATCCACCGGTGGACGTCGGTTTGGTCGTCGTCGACGAGCTCGTCGTCGGTTTGGTCGTCGTCGTCGTCGTCGACGACGACGTACTCGACTTGCTTCCAGGCTTAAAGATGAGGAGCGACAGCCCCACCAAAATCAGCACGGCGATACCGATGGTTACGAACCGGCGGATGCTTTGCTTGCGCTTTGCAGCCTTCTGCTCGGACTCGAGACGAGCCTGTCGACCGGCCTTTTGACGTTCACGCTTCTCTGTTCCCACGGTCCTGCAGGGTAGTCGCATTCATCGGTGGGTTCGAAGCGGTCCATCGAATGCAGCCCGGACGGGTCCCGAACGCTCTCATCAGCTGTGCGCCGAGGAGTACCGGCGCCGGGTTGTAGCCTTGCCCACCATGTCGCTCGTGGTCCAGAAGTTCGGTGGGACGTCGGTGGGTGATGCCGACAGGATCCGCGCCGTGGCCGACCATGTAGCGCGCACGCGGCGGGCCGGTACCGACGTGGTGGTCGTGGTCAGCGCCATGGGCAAGACGACCGACCAGCTGGTGCGGTTGGCCGCCGACGTCAGCTCGGTGCAGCCCGATCGGGAGATCGACATGCTGCTGAGCTCGGGGGAGCGGATCACCATGGCCCTGCTGTGTATGGCCTTGGCCGAGCTCGGGGTCGAGGCCATGTCGTTCACCGGTAGCCAGGCCGGCATGATCACCGACACCGTGCATACTCGGGCCAAGATCCTGGAGGTCAAGGCGGACCGGTTGCGGGCTGCCCTCGATGCAGGGGCCGTTCCGGTGGTCGCTGGGTTCCAAGGAGTGTCGACCGACCGCGAGGTGACCACGCTGGGCCGGGGCGGATCGGACACCACTGCTGTGGCCCTGGCCGCCGCCCTGGGCGCCGATGCCTGTGAGATCTACACCGATGTCTCCGGCGTCTTCACCACCGACCCTCGCATCGTGCCCGGAGCTCGCAAGTTGGCCCGGGTCAGCTACGAGGAGATGCAGGAGATGGCCGCCACCGGAGGCCGAGTACTAGCCCTGCGATCAGTCGAGTTCGCCCGCAACCACAACGTTCCGCTCCACGTCCGCTCGAGCTTCACCTGGGAGCCCGGTACGTGGGTCGACAAGGAGGATCCAACCATGGAGCAGGCAGTCGTCACCGCGGTGACCCACGATCTGTCCGAGGCCAAGGTCACCGTCACCGGTGTTCCTGACCGACCGGGCCTGGCCGCCAAGCTGTTCCGCGGTCTGGCTGACCGCAATGTCAACGTGGACATGATCGTCCAGAACGTGTCGATCCACGGGATCACCGACATCTCGTTCACCATTCCCGAGGCGGACCTGGCTGTGAGCACGGAGGTGTGCCAAGGGCTCCTACCCCTCCTGGAGGCGACCGGAGTCATCAGCGACGACGATGTGGCTCGGGTGTCGTTGATCGGAGTAGGCATGAAGACCCATCCCGGGGTGACGGCCCTGACCTTCGAGACGCTGGCCGACGCCGGCATCAACATTGAGATGATCTCGACCTCGTCGATTCGCATCTCATGCCTGATCCGGGCTGGGCAGGCCGAAGATGCCGTGCGCGCCCTGCACGCTGCCTTCGAGTTGGCCTGACCAACATGTACGCCGGGCGCCACTTCGCGCACCCGTAGACTGCCCGCCATGCGCATCGGAGTAGTCGGAGCAACCGGACAGGTCGGGGCCGTCATGCGGTCGATCCTCGCCGAGCGGGCCTTCCCGCTCGATGAGCTGCGCTTCTTCGCCTCGGCCCGCTCGGCCGGGCGGTCGATCCCTTACGAGGGCAAGGAGATCGTGGTCGAGGATGCCTCGACGGTGGACGTCTCTGGCCTGGACATCGCGCTGTTCTCCAGCGGGGCGACCGCATCGCGGGCGCTGGCTCCCCGGTTCGCTTCAGCTGGCGCCATCGTGGTCGACAACTCGTCGGCTTGGCGGATGGACCCTGACGTGCCGCTGGTGGTCCCTGAGGTCAACGAGTCGGCGCTGGCATCCATCCCCAAGGGGATCGTGGCCAACCCGAACTGCACGACCATGGTGGCCATGCCGGTACTCAAGCCGCTCCACGATGCGGCTGGCCTCACCCGCCTCGTCGTCTCCACCTATCAAGCGGTGTCCGGGGCCGGGCTGGCCGGTGTGGCCGAGCTCGAGTCCCAACTCAAAGCCACCGTGGAAGGGGCCTCGGCGCTGACCTTCGACGGCTCGGCGGTGACCGGGCCCCCGGCGTCCAGCTTTCCCGACGCCATCGCCCACAACGTGCTCTCCATCGCCGGGTCGCTAGTGGAAGACGGCTCTGGGGAGAGCAACGAGGAGCAGAAGTTCCGGGACGAGAGCCGTAAGATCCTTGGCCTGCCTGAACTGGCTGTGACCTGCACGTGTGTCCGGGTCCCGGTGTTCACCGGCCACTCGCTGGCCGTGGTGGCCGAGTTCGCTCGTACGCTTACCCCCCACCAGGCGACAGCGCTACTCGACGGCGCACCTGGCGTGCAGTTGGTGGACCTTCCCACTCCGCTCCAGGCCGCCGGTATCGATCCGTCACTGGTAGGACGAATCCGAGCCGGTGAGGGCGGGACCAACAGCCTGGCCCTGTTCATCAGCGGCGACAACCTGCGCAAGGGCGCCGCCCTCAATGCGGTGCAGATCGCGGAGTCGCTGATGCGCCTCGGCATCGTTACCTGAGCCATGGCCGGGCCTACTCCGTCAGATCCCTCGGGTGACCGCTCGTCTACTGAGGGATCAGGCCGGTGATGCGTCGGGGGGCACGACGTTGGTACGCGACAAAATGGCGACCCGCTTGGCCAGGTTGACCGCATGGTCACCGAACCGCTCGTAGAAGCGGGCCAGCAGCGCCAGTTCGACCGCTACCGGAAGCGGCATGGTGCCCGCCACCACCTCGACAGTCAGGCTGACGTGCAGATCGTCCATCTCGTCGTCGAGGTCGTCGACCAACGCCCACCCGGTGGACTGGCGCTCGGCATAAGCATCGGTAGTGGCGCGCCACATGTGGACCGCTACCTCGCCCATCCGCTCGATCAGCCCCCGGCTACGAGCGGACAACTCAGCACCTAGGCCGCGGGCCGCTCGCCGCGCCACATGCTCGGCCAGGTCGCCGTTGCGCTCCAGGTCAGGCAGCATCCGGATCACCGTCACCAGGTAGCGCAGCTGGTTCGGCGAGGTGATCCCAGCCACCGTGAGCTGCTGCAGGGTCAACTCTTCGATGTCATGGCACAGCAAGTCGATGACCTCGTCGCGGTCAGCCAGGATCTTGGCCGCCTCGCGGTCACCGGACAGCAGCGCATGCGTGGCCCCGGACACCGAGTCACCCACGAGGGCGAAGAGCTGTAGCACCTTGCGGTCGATCTGTTCGAGAGGAGATTCCACCTCCCCAATCTATCCCCGTTGGGGCTAGACACCGCTGTGCTCTACTCCGCTCCGCTCTGGGGCCAGCCATCAGCCCGGTGGTGCCGCCGCCTGGTCGTCAGGCTGGTCGTCAGGCTGGTCGTCAGGCTGGTCGTCAGGCGCAGCTTCGAGTCCTGGAGCCGTCTCTTCGCTGACGATGATCCGAGGACCCGATCCCCACGACAGGTAGCGCCACGACCAGTTGATGAAGACCACGATCTTGTTCCGGAAGCCGATCAGGTAGACGAGGTGTAGCGCCAACCAGGCCAACCAGCCCAGAGTCCCGCGCACCACCCGCCCGCTCCGGAACTGAGTGATGGCCGCCCGGCGGCCGATGGTGGCCATGATCCCCTTGTCCTTGTAGCGGAAGGGGCGGGTGTCCTTGCCATCGAGGCGAGCCAGGATCTGGCGCGCCGCGTGGGTTCCTGACTGGATCGCCACCTGGGCAACCTGGGGGCAGACCCGGTCGTCGTCGGGGCCCCACAGCACGGCGGCGGCATCCCCCACGGCGTAGACACCTTCATGCCCTTCGACGGTCAGGTCGGGGCGCACGACGACACGGCCGTTCACTCCGGTGGCCACGTCGATCGCCCCGGCGACGGTGTGCTCGGCCGTTACCCCGCCGGCCCAGACCACGGTGCGGGTGGCGATGCTAGTCCCGTCGTCGAGCACCACGGCATCGGCCGTGACTGACTTGACCAGGTGTCCGAGCCGCAACTCGACCCCCCGGCTGGTCAGAGTCCGGGCCGCGTAGTCAGCTGCCGACTCGCGGAACGGGGTGAGCAGTCGGTCGAGGGCGTCCACCAAGACGATCCGGCCGACTCCGCGGTCGAATCGGAATCCGTCGTGCTTCACGGCCACGTCGAGCAGCTCGGCCAGTGCGCCTGCCACCTCGACCCCGGTCGGGCCGCCGCCGACCACGACGAAGGTGAGCCCGCCTCGTGCCTCGGCACCTTCGGGGTGGGCGTCGACATCTTCGAGGCGTCGCAAGATGTGATCGCGCAGCCGCCGGGCATCGGTGAGCGTGTAGAGCGGAAAGCTGTGGTCGGACGCCCCGGGAATCCCGAAGAACTTGGCCGTGGCCCCGCTGGCCATGATGATCGAGTCGAAGGGGAGTGGGTGGGTGCCGGCCAAGGCGACCTCTCGGTGCTCCCAATCGATCCCGGTGACGGTGGCCATGCGGAAGGCCACGTTGTCGGCCTTACCGAAGATCACCCGGATCGGATAGGCCACATCGCCCGATTCGAGGCCGGCCGTGGCCACCTCGTACAGCAGAGGCTGGAAGGTATGGAAGTTGCGCTGGTCGACGACGGTGACCTCGACCTGCTCGCCGATGAGGGCCCGGGCGGCCGACAGCCCGGCAAAGCCGGCCCCGACGACGACGACCCGGTGCATGTGCCCATGGTGTCACAGTGCCGCCGGGCAGGGTAACCGAGCGGCTTAGGCGCTGCACCCCTCAGTCGAGTTGGGTCCCCCGTTCGCGTCACACCACATCGTTACGCTGCGTGACGAACGCCAAACTCGAGGCTGGTCAGCAGCACGCAGCAGCACGCAGCAGCCCGCAGCATCAAGAGAGGAACCCTCATGCACTCGGGACTCATCGTCGGACTGCTCGCCGGCATCGCCCTCGGGCTAGTGGTGGGCCTGCTGGCCCGGTCCAGCCAGGTGACGGATGCCCGGACCGCCTGGGCCAGGCTGGATGCTGAACTGACGGCCACCCGGCGGGCGTCCGAGGAGCGGATCGCCACGACCGAGGAGCTCCGTCGCCAGATGGCCGGGGAGTTCGCTCAGCTGTCGAGCCAGGCGCTCCGACAGAATGCCGATCAGTTCCTGCAGCTGGCCGACACGAAGATGGGGGAGTCCCGCCAGGCTGCCGACGTCGATCTGGCCCGGCGCCAGGAGGCGATCGAGCAGCTGCTCCAACCCATCGCCGAGCAGCTCGGGAAGTACGACGAAGGGATGCAGAAGCTCGAGAACGAGCGGGTGCGCTCGTACACGGCGCTTACCGAGCAGATGAAATACCTATCGACCTCTCACGATCAACTGCAGAAGGAGACCCGCAGCCTGGTGACGGCGCTGCGCAGCCCACAGACCCGGGGTCGGTGGGGTGAGCTGCAGCTGCGTCGGGTGGTCGAGATGGCGGGCATGCTGGAGCGCTGCGACTTTTCCGAACAGGTGAGCTCGGACGGCGACACCGGTCGGATGCGTCCGGACATGGTGGTGCACCTTCCGGGTGGCAAGAACGTCGCCGTGGACGCGAAAGTCCCCATGCAGGCGTTCTTGGACGCCAACGAAGCTGACGATGAAGCCACTCGGCGACTGCATCTGGCCAGCCATGGCCGTCAGATGAAAGCCCACGTAGATGCGCTGGCCAAGAAGGAGTACTGGAAGCGGGTCGACCCCTCACCTGAGTTCGTAGTGGCCTTCATCCCCGGTGATCCACTGCTGACCGCCGCCCTCGAGCACGAGCCCGGACTGATGGAGTACGCCGTGGCCAACCACGTGCTGTTGGCCACCCCGACCTCGCTGATCGCCCTGCTCCGGGCAGTGGCCTACGGCTGGCAACAAGAGGCCCTCACCGAGAATGCCCGCCAGGTCCAGGTGCTGGGCGCGCAGCTGTACGAGCGGATCTCTGTGCTCGGGGACCACATGGCCGGCGTTGGACGGAGCCTGACCGGTGCGGTGGCCGCCTACAACAAGGCCGTCGGATCCCTCGAGGGACGGGTCTTGGTGACGGCTCGCCGCTTCGTCGAAATGGGTGTGGTCGGGGTGGGCGAACGCGAGCTCCCCCAGCCGCTCCCGGTCGACGTCGCTGCCCGCCCGCTGCAGGCCACAGAGCTGGTGTCGGCGCACACCGGCGAACACGATGTCGACCTATCGCCAGCCTTGCTCGACCTGTCGACGGGGGACGGCATCAGCGCCTGACGGGGCCGGACCTCGGGGTCCGCACTATCGTCCCCTGGATGACGAGAGCCAGCCGCCGACGTCGCCGCCAGCCCGGGCGGGGCCTCGGGCCCTGGGTACTGGCCGCCATGGCCGCCACCGTCACCATCGTGCTGGTGTCCGGGTCGATCGTCGCCATCCACAGCCAGTCGAAGGACTACCGCAATGCCACGACCATCGGATACGCCGGCCTGGCTGACCACCTCGGCTCGGCTTCGACTCAGACTGGGGCCCAACTGGCCGCTTTGCTGGCCAAGGCACCTGACCTGACCAATCAGAAGTTCCCAGAAGTCGCTCGCGGCGCTATCCAGCAGGGCCTGGATGCGGCCGTGGCTGCATCTGGCGATCAAGCGGCCCAAGCGACAAACATCGACTCACCGCCGCCCGTAGGCGACATGGGCAGCCGCTTCGCTCAGGTGATGAACGAGCGGGCATCAGCCACCAAGCAGATACGGTCCACCATCGACCGGCTGCTGGGCATGCAGCCGCTGCCGATTGCCGGCGCACCGTCCACCGGTGGGCTGCCAGCGGAGGCCACGCTGATCTCGGCGGAACAGGCCTCGAGGGAACTATCCGGCGCCGGCCGCCGCCTTGAGGCAGCCGACGCCATGTTCCGGTCACTGCGGGCCTCGGCCGCCGGCCTGCATCTGCGCCTGCGCCTCCACTCCTCGGTATGGGTGCCACGCCCGGTGGCCTCGGCACCGCTCGGTCCCCTGGCTCTACGGTCCCTTCCCGCCGCCCTGGTCTCCTCTGCGGCCTTGGTCCCTTTCCATCAACTGGTGGTGACCGCCGTCGGGCTGCGCCCGGCTGCCGTGCCTGTGGGCGGGGTCGGCTCCGCTTCGACCTCGTGCACCGACCCGCGGTCCGTGGCGCCCGACTCTTCGGCCACCGTGGTCCCCCCGACCAGCACACTGGGGGTGTTGGTGTCGGTCAGCAACTGCGGCAACATCCCGGAGTCGGGCGTGATCGTTCGCTTGACAGTCCGTCCATCCGACCCTGTGGGCACCGCTCCGGCCCCCGCTGGCAAGCAGGGCGGACAGGTCCGCGCCGTGGTCTCTATCGCCCCGGGCTGGTCGTCCGCCCCGTCGCTGCGCACCGTGCCGGTGGCCTCCGGCCACCGCTACACGCTCACGGTGTCGGTATCGCTTCCGCTCGGCCAGGCCAACGGCAGCGGCTCCAGTCAGTCCTTCCTGGTCCAGGTGGCCCGTTGACCGATGCCGCCACTTCAGGTCGGGTTGGTCACGACGTGCGAAGGACGATCTAAGGTTGGGGGTAAGCATGAGCATCCTGACAGAGCGAAGGGTTTGAGCCGAGTGGCCGAGAGCATCACGATCACCGACAACCGAACGGGCCAGTCCCGGGAGATCCCTCTGGAGAACGGGGGAGTGTCGGCCGCCGAGTTTTCGAAGCTCATGCCCGGCGTGTGGTTCTACGACCCGGGGCTAACCGCCACTGCGGCCTGTGAGAGCGCCATCACCTACCTCGACGGCGAGGCCGGCATCCTGCGCTATCGCGGCTACCCGATCGAGCAACTGGCCGAGGACTCGACCTTCCTCGAGGTGGCCTACCTTTTGTTGAACGGGGAGCTCCCGACCACCACCGAGTACGAGGTGTGGGAGCGCGAGATCACTCTGCACACCTTCATCCATGAGAACGTGCGCAAGCGGTTCCTCGAGGGCTTTCACTACGACGCCCATCCCATGGGGATGCTGGTATCTGCGGTAGCGGCCCTGTCGACCTTCTACCTCGACGCCAAGGACATCTTCGACCCGGGCTCCCGCGATAAGCAGATCATCCGCCTGATCGCCAAGATGCCCACCTTGGCCGCCGCCGCCCATCGGTTCAGTGTGGGCATGCCCTTTGTGTACCCGGATAACTCGCTCCCGTTCACCTCGAACTTCCTGTCGATGATGTGGAAGATCGCTGAGCCCCGCTTCGAAGTAGACCCCGTCCTTGCCCGCGCCCTCGACGTGCTGTTCATCCTCCACGCCGACCACGAGCAGAACTGCTCGACCACCGCCATGCGGGTAGTGGGCTCATCCCATGCCGATCCGTACTCGGCCACGGCTGCCGCCGCCGCTGCCCTGTACGGTCCCCGCCACGGTGGTGCCAACGAGGCCGTTATCCGGATGCTGACCGATATCGGCCACATCGACAACGTCGAGCCGTTTATCGCCTCGGTCAAGTCCGGTGAAGGTGGCCGGCTCCAAGGCTTCGGCCACCGGGTCTACAAGAGCTACGACCCCCGGGCCACGATCATCAAGAAGACGGCTGACCAGGTCTTCGCCGTGACCGGAAAGAACCCGCTCCTCGACATCGCCCTCAAACTCGAGGAGATCGCGCTGTCCGACGAGTACTTCACCTCTCGCCAGCTCTACCCGAACGTCGACTTCTACTCGGGACTGATCTATCAGGCGATGGGGTTCCCCCTCGAAATGTTCCCCGTACTGTTCGCCATCCCCCGCACGGCTGGCTGGCTGGCCCACTGGCAGGAGATGCTCAACCAGGACTCCAAGATCGCCCGGCCCCGCCAGCTCTACATCGGTGCTGAGGAGCGCAACTATCGCCCCATGGGTGAACGGTAGGGGCCAACATCCGGGCTTGCGCTCGGACTGTCTCCAGCGAGGACCGGGGTAGGCCTTCGGTCAGGTCCGATGGGTGTCGGACACCTGGCGCATCAGGCCCTCTTGGACCATCGACACCACCAGCTCACCGTCGCGGGCGAACATGAAGCCCCGGGCGAGCCCGCGGGCTCCTGAGCTGGTCGGGCTCTCCATGTCGTAGAGGAGCCAGTCGTCGGCCCGCAGCGGCCGGTGGAACCACATGCAGTGATCCAGGCTGGCCCCCATGAAGTTGGGGTCGTCCCACCCCACGGCGTGGGGGGCGAGCATGGTGTCGAACAGGTACATGTCCGACGCGTAGGTGGCGATACAGGTATGGAGCAGGGGGTCATCGGGCAGCACGCCGTCGGCCCGCAGCCATAGCCGCTGGACTGGGTCCTGGCTGGATCGCTGCATCCACGGTAGGCCGCCGATGTGGCGCTGATCGATGGGGTGGGGCCGCTTGAACCAGTCGCCGATCTTGTCCTTGTAGGGCTCGAGCCGCTCCTGCAACGTCGGGAGGGACTCGGGGTCGGGCACGTCAGGCATGGAGATCTGATGGGCGAGCCCCGGCTCGTCGACGTGGAACGAGGCCGACATGTGGAAGATGGCCTGGCCGTGCTGGATGGCCACCACCCGGCGGGTGACGAACGACCGTCCGTCACGGATTCGGTCGACCTCGTAGAGGACCGGAATGTTCGGGTCGCCCGGCCGCAGAAAGTAGGCGTGCAGCGAGTGCGGTCGTCCGACGTCCACGGTGCGGCCAGCAGCCATGAGGGACTGCGCCGCCACCTGGCCACCGAAGATCCGCTGGCGCTCCTCGTTGGGGTTGGCCCCCCGGAAGATGTTGACTTCGATGGGCTCGAGATCGAGCAGTTCGACCAGGGAATCGAGGGCTTCACTCACGGCGTCCATCCTGCCAGGTCTGCCGTCACCCCCGGCCCGAACCGCCTGTTCAGTTCGGCTACCCCAGTCTTGTACGTGACGGCCGCCGACCGCGCCGCTACGGTAGCGCCGTGCCCGAGATCACCTTTCCTGAACCGTTCCTGTGGGGGACGGCCACTGCCGCCCACCAGATCGAGGGCGGCAACGTCAACAACGACTGGTGGGCCATGGAGCACGACCCGTCGTCGGGGTGTAGGGACGTCAGCGGCGATGCCTGCGACTCCTTTAACCGCTACGAGGAGGACATCGCCCTGATCGCCGATCTGGGCCTCGGGGCCTATCGGTTTTCGCTCGAGTGGAGCCGGATCGAGCCCGAGGAGGGAGAGTTCTCGACGGTCGCCCTCGACCACTACCGGCGGATGGCGGCCACGTGCCACGAGTACGGGATCCAGCCGGTGGTCACTTATCACCACTTCACGCACCCCCGGTGGCTGGCCGCAGCCGGTACTTGGGAGGCGCCCCATGCCCCGGACCGATTCGCCCGGTACTGCGAACGGGTGACGGCGCACATGGGCGATCTCATCTCGATGGCGTGCACCATCAACGAGCCCAATGTGGTGGCCACCATGGGGTGGCGCCACGGACTGTTTCCGCCACGCGTGCGCGACCGGGCTCGCCGGGAGACGGTGAACGCGGCCATGGTGTCGGCGCATCGCTTGGCCGTGGACGCCATCCGGTCGGGACCGGGCGACTTCCCGGTCGGCCTCACCGTGTCGATGACTGACTTCCAACTCGAGCCCGGTGGCGAGGCGTGGATCGAGCGACTGCGAGTGCCGAACGAAGACGTCTTCCTCGAGGCCACGGGCGGCGACGACTTCATCGGCGTGCAGACCTATACCCGGATGCGGGTCGGACCCGAAGGTGAGGTTCCCGCCGATGCCGGGGCTCGGATCACCCAGATGGGGTATGAAGTCTGGCCCGAGGCACTCGAGGCCACCATCCGGCGGGCCACCGAGGTCACCGGTGGGCTGCCGGTCTACGTCACCGAAAACGGGATCGGCACCGACGACGACGCGCTGCGGATCGAGTTCGTGACCCGGGCCCTGGCCGGGGTGCGAGCCTGTCTCGACGACGGCATCGACGTCCGTGGGTACTTCTACTGGAGTTTGCTCGACAACTTCGAGTGGGTGCTCGGGTATGGGCCCACCTTCGGCCTGGTGGAGGTCGACCGGGACACATTTGTGCGCTCGCCCAAACCCAGTGCAGCCTGGTTCGGTGCCGTGGCCACCGCCAACGGGCTTGACGTCTGAGTCCTGTCGGCCTCCTGGCCCCGCCATGGGGCGCTGGAATGTTACGAATACATGACGAGTAGGGTGACGCCGATGCCTGAGCCGAAAGAACGCACCAGCCTCGCCCAGCGGGTGGTGCACCTGTGGGAGAAGCGGGATACCCCTGAGGCGAAGCACCTGTTCAAGTACTCGATGGTCTCGGTCATCGCTACGATCATTTCTTTCGGTGTGCTGTTCCTGGTGTTCGGCGTGCTGAAACTGTGGGGCCCGATTGTCAGCACCGTGTTCGCCAACCTGTCGGCCACGATCCCCTCGTACTATCTGAACCGCAAGTGGGTGTGGGGCAAAGGGGGCCGTTCTCATCTCGTGAAAGAGATCATCCCCTTCTGGTCGCTGGCCGCCATAGGGATCGTGGTCTCCATGGGCGGCGCCACCTTGGCTCGCCACATCAGTAAGGTCCACCATCTCAGCCACGTCGAACAGACTGTCCTGGTCCTGGTGGCCAATTTGGTCTCCTTCGGCGTCTTCTGGGTGCTGAAGTTCGTGATCTTCAACCGGATGTTCCACGTGCACACCCTCGAGGAGCTCGACGACCTCGTCGAGGCCGTCTGATCAGGACCGAGAGCCGGTGCTGATCGCTTCGTCCGCGCAGAGCGGTGCCCTGGTGTTGGTGGCCGCGGTGTTCTTGGCCAGTGCCGTGGAGATGGTGGAGGCGCTGACCATCGTCTTGGCCGTGGGCGTCACACGCGGCTGGCGCTCGGCGTTCGAAGGTGTGGCCGTGGCGTTGGCGGCGCTGACTGCCCTAGTGGTGCTGTTCGGTCCGGCTCTTGTGCACTACGTCCCGCTCTCGGTCCTCCGACTCGTGGTGGGGGGTCTACTGCTGGTGTTCGGTCTGCAGTGGCTGCGCAAGGCGATCCTGCGGGCATCGGGACTCAAGGCCAAGCACGATGAGGATGCCATCTACGCCGAGCAGGTCGCCGCGCTACAACGTGGAAGCGGAGGAACGGGTGGCTCCGGTCGAGACACCACCGCCTTCGCCGTCGCCTTCAAAGGCGTCTTTCTCGAGGGCTTGGAGGTGGTGGTGATCGTCATCACCCTGGGGACCACCTCGCACCGGCTGGGACTGGCTGCGGTGGCCGCGGGTGCTGCGGTGGTGGTGGTGTGCCTCGTTGGGCTCATCGTCCACCGCCAACTGTCGGGAGTCCCCGAAAATGCCATGAAGATGGGGGTGGGCCTGATGTTGGTCAGCTTTGGCACGTTCTGGGCGGGGGAGGGCGTGCACGTCACGTGGCCCGGTTCAGAGCTGGCCATCCCGGTGCTGATCGCCTGCTACGGCTTGGTGGCGTGGCTGACGGTGGCCGTGCTTCGGCGGACCGCCGAGGGCCCTAGCGCCGGACTGGCCCCCACCGAGGAGGCGGCCCATGGCTGAGGAGCCGCTGGATTCGATTGACTCGGGACGGCCGACGGTGATCCGCTGGATCGTGGCCTTCGGCCGGTTCTGGTGGGACTTCCTGATCGGCGATACCCCGGAGCTGTTCGTGGGCACGGTGGCTGTCATCGTGGCGGTGGCCGTGGTCTGCCTGCAGCCTGGGCTCCGGACGGCCGCGGCCTTCGTGATGCCCGTGCTGGTAGCCGCCGTGTTGGTGGCCTCGGTCGGTCGGGCCGCACGTCGCGCTCGTCGCAACCAATCGCAGTAGCCCACCTACCTACCTACCTACCTACCTACCTACCTACCTACCTACCTACCGGAGCGGCGGCGCGGCGGAACGGCGGAACGGCCGAGCGGTCAGCCTGGAGCGCTCTCGAGCTGCTCAGTCGCGAAAGTTGTTGAACTGCAGCGGAATGCCGAAGTCTTCGCCCTTGAGGGCAGCGATGACGGCCTGGAGATCGTCACGCTTCTTGCCGGTGATCCGCAGCTGCTCACCTTGGGTCTGCGAGGAGACACCCTTGAGATTGAGCTCCTTGACGAAACGGTTGATCTTCTTGGCGTGGTCCGAGGAGATGCCGGCCTGGATCCCGAGGCGCTGGCGCGCCGTACCTTTGGAGGCCTCCTCGATCTTGCCCACGTCGAACGACTTGAGGGACACCTCGCGCTTGACCATCTTCTCTTGGAGCACCTGATACAAGGCACGCAGGCGGTCGTCGGTGGACGAGGCCAGGATCAGCTCTTTATCGTTCACCTCGATGGTGGAATCGGTCCCTTTGAAGTCGAACCGGGTGGTTGCTTCGCGATTGGCCTGGTCGACTGCATTGCGGACTTCCTGCATGTCAACTTCGGAGACGACGTCGAAGGTAGGCATAGCGAAACAGTAGCCCCGCGCGAAGCGGTAACCTTGCGGCCCTGCGGGTCGGTGCCCGAGCGGCCAAAGGGAGCAGACTGTAAATCTGCCGGTTCTGCCTACGAAGGTTCGAATCCTTCTCGGCCCACGCAGAGTTCGTCCCGGCCAGAGTGTGCGTGCACGCTTTGGCCGGGACGTTCCCAATTGCAGGCCAGGTCCGGCCAGCACACCAACGGGCCGTGCTGGTTCGTAGAGATGGGTCGGCCCGGGTGCAGACGCGACAGTGTGCCGGCCCAGGGGGCCGGCACACTGTGTCCAACGTAACGCTGGCCTAGCTGAGGGAGAAGGCGTCGACCACTGGGTCGCCCACCGAGGTCTGCTGTGCCGACTTCTCCACCTGGACCCGGACCAGGCCCATGTCGACGTTCACCGGTACCAGGACTCGGTAGGTCTTCCAGCCCATGATCGCTGGGTTGCCGGTCGAAACCGAGGGCAAGGATGCACTAGCGACCTGGACACAGGCCAGGCCGGCGGAAGTGCAGGTTGTCACGGTCAACTTGATTGTGCTGGCTGCCCCAACGAAGGGCATGGTGGCGTACTTGACGATCAGGGTCGGTGTGGTGTTCGGCGTTGCTTTGACGGTCTGGACCACACCACCGGCGACATGGATGGATCCTCCCGTGGCCGAACTAGTGGTGTCCCCGGCCAGTTCGAGGAACTGGGCACCCGCGGCCGGCTTCACCTTGACGCCGTTGATGGCGTAGTCATTGTGGATCAGGGTCACCATGCCGCGGACACTCCAGCAGTTGAAGTCAGGGCCGAGGTATGGAGCACCGTTGGCGCAGGTTCCGACCGCAGATCCCGTGGAGAAGGCGACGGCACCCGAGACGATCGGGGCCTCGAAGCCACCGTTGCTCAGCAGTGGGACACCGGCGAATGCCGGTATGGCGGAGGCGGTCAGCAGGCCGGCGGTGGCGGCTGCTGCGGTCAGTGTCTTGCGGATGAGGTTGGTGTGCTTCATGGCAGGAACTCCTTGGTTCGATGGTGTCCGATCTGGACTGTTTCCATCGTGAAGGAGAAGTCCCCCGTTGTCTGTCGCGCAGCCGACGCTGGCTGTGTCAACCAGCCGACATCCGGTTTGCCTAGTTCAGCGGGCGAGCCGAGCCAGGGCCTCGGCCCCGATCACGGTGATGCGCCCTCGGGTCAACACCACGACGCTGGCGTCTTCGGCGCTCCGCAGCACCTTGTTGACCGTTTGGCGTGTGGTGCCAGCCATCGATGCCAGGTCATCCTGGGTGAGCGGAATAGTGGCGTCGCCACCGGTGCCGTAGATAGTGGTCAGCCGTTGCAGCTGGCGAAGCACCCGCTTGTCGGCTCCGAGGTACAGCGCGTCCATGAGCGCCAACGACGTGGCCCGAAGTCGAGCCTCGAGTAGCACAGTCAGCGCCCGGTGGGCCAGAGGGTGGGTCCGGCACAGCGCTTCGAAGTCCGTGCCGGCAAGCCGCAGGGTCTCGACCTTCTCCACCGCGACAATGGTGGCCGAACGCCGAGACGAGGGGTCGACGAGGGCCTGCTCCCCGAAGGACTGACCCGGAGCCAGCACATCGAGTGTGGCCACTTCGCCCAGGGGATTGGTGACGCGCACGGCCACCGTGCCCGAGGCGATCAAATGGAGGCTGTCTCCGGGGTCTCCCTCATGGAAGATGAAACCCTTCCGGGGGAAGCGCTGGCGCCGACAGGATGCGAGGAGCGCCCGACGGTCTTCATCGCCCAGTGATGCCAGTAGGTCCCACTCCACGTCCGACCACCTCCACTTCGAAATCGCCTGCGCATCCTGCCTATGTTCGCTCCCGGTTCTACACGATCTGCCCACCCCCTTGTTTCTGCCCACCCCCTTGTTTCTGCTCCAGCCGGGTGCGGACGCGCCGAAGCGGCGTCCCCCTGGCGGGCAGTGGGGGAACGCCGCATGGCGCGATCTGGGTGGTCGGTGACCGAAATGGACTGTTCCCATCGTGAAGGAGAAGTCCCCCCGTGTCTGTCGTGCAGCTGACGCTGACCGTGTCAATCAGCCGACACGGCTGCGGATGACCGCCATCGAAGGGCACGAGAGGATGCTCTTGTGGATCGGCGTTACTCGAGTCCCAGGGGTCCGCCCCTGGGACTCGCAGGTGGGGACCGCAGGTAATGCCGCGGCCAGCCTACGATCAGGCGAGGAAGACCGATGGTGGGAAGAGTTGGCCAACGTGGCGAAGTGAGGGTGTTGTGCAGGACGACAATCTGGCCGCGATAGCCGCTACCAACGATGCACAGGGCAGCAAGTACCTCGGCGGTCAGATGGACATGGTCCGCACGCCCCAAGCGGACCAGATCGAAGGGCAGTTGGCCATCAGGCTGGATCAGGCTGAATCAGGTCTGCTGTGATCGATCCCGACCGTGAGATCACCTTCGCCAGCGCCGGGGTCACCATCCACGCCAGCCTCCGGGCACCCGCACCCGCAGCCGAATCGCCACCTGAGTCTGGAGTTGCAGGCGTGCCCGGAGCGATCATCGTCCCCGGGAGCGGCCCCACCGACCGTAACGGCAACTCGGCCGTGCCTGGCTACGAGGGTGTCCCGCTCGATGCCTACCGGTGGATCGCCGACCAGTTGGCGGCCCACGGCGTGGCGTCATTGCGTTACGACAAGCTGACCTCGGGGGCCACCGGCCTTGGCCCCTACGCCGATGATCCAGCTTCGCTGACGGGGTGCTCGTTCGACGAGATATTCGTCCAGCCGGTGCGCGACGGACTCGGCTTCTTGGCCGCACAGCCGGGCATCGACGCCGAGCGACTCCTGCTGGTCGGCCATAGCGAGGGTGGCCTCATTTCGCTCGTCGTCGCCAGCGATCCGGGGTCGGCCCCCGCTCCAGCCGGGCTGATGCTGCTCGAGCCACAGTACGGACGCATCCTGGACATCGTGGCCCGCCAGCTGGACGACCAACTGGCCCTCGCGGGCATCGAGCCAGCCGAAATCGCCGCCCTCGGTAGATGGATCGCCGCTGGTGTCGATCGGATCAGAAATTCTGGCCCACCGTTCGGCCCACCTGGACCTAGCCCGCTTCCGGCCGCCTCCGGTGTGACCGCCCAGTGGCAGGCGGCCATCGCTTCGGTGCTCTATGGGCGGATGTGGAATCGGCTGGCCCAGAGCGAAGACGCGTTGGACCCAGTGGCGCTGGCTGGCTCGGTGCGGGTTCCGACCCTGGTGACCGCCGGCACCAAGGACTTCAACACCCCGCTGGTCCCCGGAGGACCGCCGGGGTCGGGGGTGGCTGCACTGGCGGGAGCATTCCCGGGCGATACGGCCAACCTGGTGGTCCTGGCGGATACCCACCATGAGCTCCGGGATATCGGCGATACCGACCCGATGACGCTGACGAACCCCGCCGACCTGCTGAAGTTCCCCTATTCGCCAACGCTTGCCATCGCCATCGACGAATTCCTGGCATCCTGGCTTGCGGATCCGTCTGGGTCCTGATCGCTGCAGTAGGCAACCACGACCGAAGCGCACAGATGAGGTGGACGGATGGCGATAGTGACGATCAATGGGAGCACGCTTACGGTCAACGTAGAAGGACTGGACAAGCTGTGGTCCTTCAAGAGCCGGTTCGACATCCCGTTGGTGGACGTCGAGGGTGCGACGGCAGGGGTAAGCCCGGCGATCTGGGAAGGGTGGCGGTCTCCAGGGGTGCACATCCCCGGCGTCCTGGCCGCCGGCACCTTCCACAAGGACGGTGAGCGGATCTTCTGGGATGTGCACGATCCCGCCCACGCGGTCGTAATCGAGCTCGACCACGAGCACTACAAGCGGCTGATCGTCGAAGTGGAAGATCCTGAGGCCACGGTGGCCCTGATCCAAGGCGCTATCTCCCCCAGGTAGCGCGGATCCGGTTCGCTGGTCCGGTGCACGGATCCGGTTCGCTGGTCCGGTGCACGGGTCCCAGCACCGGTTGAGCGGCTCGCCCAACCCTCTATGCGCTCATTGGTTACACTTCGGGCACGGAGATATTGCCCTCGGCGTCGCCCCCGACCGGGAGAACCGTCGAGGCGCACAGGGATCCGTAGTTGACGGCTCGCTACATTCGGTCCAGACCTCAAACAGTGCAACCAGGAGAACCTCACCCAATGGCATCGGAACGCACAGCGGCGGCAGTGCCCGAAGAGAGTTCCGTCATCGACGGGCGCTCATCGGTTGCTGTAGCGACCCGTTCGGCAGTTCGTTCCGCCGTGTCAGCCGTCGAATCCCTGCGTGACCGACTGTTGCATGCCACCGATCCGGCCCTGGACCCAGCCACTGACCCAGAACTACCGGACGAACTAGGTCTCGATGGGACCAACAGCAATACCCGCGGCCTGGTCTTGCGGCCAGCGCTCCTGGGGTTCGTCGCTATTGTGGCTGTCGCCAGCGGCGCCTCGCTCCCCGGCTCGCCGTTCAAACTCGATATGCCCGGGGTGTGGTTCTTCGGTGAGCCCAGTACGTCCACCACCAGCCGTTGGGGTGTCTACCTCTCGCTGGCCGCGGTCTACGGCGGGCTCCTCCTGTTCATGCGGGTGTGGTGGGGGATGCTCCGGCTCTACCGCAGCCATCACGGCATCCCCGTCAAGACGATGATGGGTGTCTTTGGGCTGTGGTCTCTCCCGGTCCTGGTCATCGCCCCTATCTTCAGCCGCGACGCCTATTCCTATGCCGCCCAGGGCGAGATGGTCAGCCATCACATGAACCCGTACCTATATGGGCCGTTCGAACTCGGCAACAACGCCTACACCGCACCGGTCGACCCGCTGTGGGGCAACTCGCCCGCTCCCTACGGCCCGATGTTCCTCCAGATCGACGGGTTCATTACCCGCATCACGTTCCACAACGAGCTGGCCACCATCGTCCTACTCCGGCTGCTGGCCGTCATCGGCGTGCTCCTGATTGCGGCATGCGTGCCCCGACTGGCGCGCCTCTACAACCGAGACGGAGCCGAACTCTTCACGCTGATGGTCCTCAACCCGGTGACGATCTTCCATCTGATCGGCGGCGCTCACAACGATGCACTCATGCTGGGGCTCCTCCTGGCCGGCCTCACCATGGCCAAGGACAAGCATCCTGTCGTCGGGATCGTGCTGTGCGGCCTAGCCACAGCGGTCAAAGCACCAGCGGCCCTCGGCATCCTCTACATCGGCTGGAGTTGGCTGGGCACAGGGGTCCCAATCAAGGACAGGATCCGGCCTGTCGTGACCGCCGGGTTGATCGGTGCCGGAATACTCGCCGTCTTCTCTTTCGTCAGTGGTCTCGGCTGGGGATGGGTCTCAATCCTCAGCACGCCAGGTGTGGTCCGATCCTGGGCGTCGCCCACTACCGCCGTGGCTTTCATGATCACCGGAGTCGCTCACGTCGCCCATCTGGGAGTCGGAGTGGGTGGTGTGCTTTCGGTCTGCCGCTTCCTCGGCATGGTGGTGGCCGCAGGATCGGGTATCTGGCTGCTGCTCAACAGTGACCGGATCGGAACTCTCAAGGCACTGGGCATCACCCTCCTACTCTTTGTGCTCCTCGGGCCGGTCGTCCAGCCCTGGTACTTGTCGTGGGGGCTCATCCTCCTCGCACCGGTGGCCCTCGGTCAGCTGCGCTCGGTGGTCATCGGGCTATCTATGGTGACGGCCTTCATCGAACTGCCCGGTAGCACGCAGATCGTGAGCACCCTCTTCCACGGTGATCCGTTGCTCATCGTCCTGACCGTCCTAGGGCTACTGGCCGTCGTGACCGTGCCCCTTGCTTCACTAGAACGGCGCACCCCCCCCGGTGCAGGCCGGACCCGGAACGCCACGGCCCCAGATAGGACCACGACCACAGCCACTGCCTGATCAGGCGTGATCGGTGCCGATCCCAGCCCCGCCCAGCATCCGCTGGAGCACAGCCACATCGAGCCACCGGTTGAACTTGCGGCCGATCTCTCGCTCGACGCCCACCTCGACGAATCCGCAGGCCTCGTGGAGGGCGATAGATACCGCGTTGTCGCCCCCCACCCGAGCGATCATCGAGTGGAAACCGTGCAGGGTGCCGAGTCGGACCAGTTCGTTGAGCAAGGCCCGGCCCACACCCTCCCCTCGGTGCTCCTGGTCGACGTAGACGGAGTTCTCTACGGTGGTGGCGTACGACGGTCGATCCCGGTAGGTGGACAGTGACCCGAAGCCGAGCACGGTGCCTCCGTCGTCGGTGGCCACCACCACCGGGTAGGTCCCCTGATGCTCGGCCAGCCAGGCCGCCTGCTCCACCTCAGTACGCGGGCGCAGGTCGAAGGTGGCCGTGGAGCCTACGACCTCGGCGTTGTAGATCCGAAGAATGGGCTCGGCATCCGATGACTCGGCCAGACGTAGGTGCATCTGACGATGGTAGACGGGGACCCCATTGTTCATAGCCTCGAGATGTGGCTATGCTCTCCTTTCTTGCTGCTCAATCGAGCCGCACTGCCCCTGTAGCTCAGTGGTAGAGCACCGCCATGGTAAGGCGGGGGTCGTGGGTTCAATCCCCACCGGGGGCTCGCCCGTGGCGGCGTAGCTCAGTTGGTTAGAGCACACGGCTCATAATCGTGGGGTCGCCGGTTCGAGTCCGGCCGCCGCTACCAGTTCACCGGATCCAGCTCCATCGGATCCAGGGCAGTCAGTTCCAATGCAGCACAACAATCGGACCCACAGCCGTCGGCTGGGGGCACAAGGGAGTCACCGTGGCACGAAACGACAAGCGCATCCAGGTCACGTTGGCCTGCGAGGCGTGCAAACGGCGGAACTACATCACCACCAAGAACAAGATGAACGATCGCGAGCGGATCGAGATGAAGAAGTTTTGCTCGTGGGACCGTCGCCACACCCTCCACAAGGAGACCCGCTAGGAGCATCCAGCCTGCGTCCTCGACCTTGCCATACGGGGTGGAGGGTTCGTCTGGGACGCCACCCTTCCCTGGTGGTAGCCTAAAGAGCCGCCAGTGCATTCGGAAGGTCGAACGCGTCAAGGTGGTCGACAGAGGGCAGTAGCTCAACTGGTAGAGCGCCGGTCTCCAAAACCGAAGGTTGGGGGTTCAAGTCCCTCCTGCCCTGCTCTGCGCCCGTAACAGTGGTCGTTAGGAAAGCAGCACGTGAACCGAGAACAGAAGCGAATGATGCAGCGTCAGGGCCAGGACCCCGAAGGGGAAACCGCGCCTGCACGTACCGCTGCCCCTGCTCGCAAGCCGGCCAAGCGTGCGCCTTTCCGGATCGGCCAGTTCCTCCGCGAGGTGCGCTCTGAGCTCCGCCAGGTTGCCTGGCCCAACAAAGCGGAAGTCATCAACTACACCACGGTGACCCTGGTCACCCTGCTCTCTCTCATGGCCTTCATCTTCATCCTCAACCTCGCCTTCGCCAAAGGCGTCCTCTGGTTGTTCGAGCCCTGATCGGTATGACTGTGACCCAAGACGGAACCACTGAGCCCCTGGGCGACGACCCGAACCTCGACGCTGTCGAGGGGTCTGTCGCGACCGATATCGAGCCTGAAGGCACCGGAGCGGACGACGTCCCGGTTGCCGAGGCAACCGACGTCGGGGAGGAAGCCACCGCTAACCCGGTCGATGCCGATGCCTCTGGCGACAACGAAGTCGATGCCGATGGCGACGAGTACGAAGACGAAGATGATGAGCCGTTCGTCATCAGTCCCTACGACCAGCCCGGTCGTTGGTTCGTCGTGCACACGTATGCCGGGTACGAGAACAAGGTGAAGTCGAACCTGCACAGCCGCACGGTCTCCATGAGCATGGAGGATCGCATCTACGAGGTTGTCATCCCCATGGAGGACGTCACCGAGTTCAAGAATGGCAAGAAGGTCGTCGTCCAGAAGAAAGTCTTCCCTGGATACCTCCTGTGCCGGTTCGAACTCGACGACGACAGCTGGGCGGTCATCCGGAACACCCCCGGCGTCACTGGGTTCGTGGGACCGGGAACCAAGCCCACACCGCTTTCCCGTCGCGAGGTCGAAGGCATTCTCCACGTCAAGGTCGAAGGTGGCGAGTCCCCGGCCAAGCGCAGTCGTCCCCGTCTCGAGCATGAGGTGGGCGAGACCGTCCGGGTCAAGGAAGGTCCGTTTGCGGACTTCTCCGGCCAGGTCGCCGAGATCAACGAAGACCAACTCAAGCTCAAGGTTCTGGTCAACATCTTCGGCCGGGAGACCCCGGTCGAACTCGAATTCAGCCAGGTCGCCAAGCTGTAGATCGGCTGTATCAGCTAGCAGGTAATACCTCAGGTAAGAGGAGAACGGACACACCATGGCCCCCAAGAAGAAGATCCTCGCGATCGTCAAGATCCAGTTGCCGGCAGGTGGCGCGACACCCGCGCCACCAGTGGGTACGGCCCTCGGGCCACACGGCGTCCAGACAATGGACTTCGTCAAGCAGTACAACGCGGCCACCGAGAAGCAGGCCGGCTCCATCGTGCCGGTCGAGATCTCGATCTACGAGGACCGGACCTTCTCGTTCGTCCTCAAGACCCCGCCCGCCGCAGCCTTGCTGCGCCAGGCTGCAGGTCTGGAGAAGGGCGCCGCCACTGCTGGCCGTGAACGGGTGGGTACGGTTACCGACGCCCAGATCACCGAGATCGCCACCATCAAGCTGCCAGACCTGAACACGTCCGACATCGAGTCGGCCAAGAAGCAGGTCGCCGGCACCGCACGTTCCATGGGAATCGCCGTCGCCGGCTGAGCCGACCGACCGCACACGATCGCAAGCACGAAAGAGACATACATGTCCAGGGGAAAGAAGTACAAGGCAAGCATCGCCGGTATTGACCGTCAGCACCTCTACTCGGTCACCGAGGCGGTCGACCTGGTCAAGGCCACGGCCAAGGCCTCGTTCGACGAGACCATCGAACTGGCCGTGCGGCTCGGGGTAGACCCCCGCAAGGCGGACCAGATCGTCCGGGGCACGCTTTCGCTGCCCGCAGGCACTGGCCGGACCGCTCGCGTGGCCGTCTTCGCTGCCGGCGAGAAGGCGGCCGAGGCTCGCGCTGCCGGGGCCGACGTCGTCGGTGCCGACGACCTGGTCGCCCGAGTGGCCAACGAAGGCTTCCTCGATTTCGACATCGCCATCGCCACCCCAGACCTCATGGGTCAGGTCGGCACCCTGGGCCGTGTCCTCGGTCCGCGAGGCCTCATGCCCAACCCCAAGACCGGAACGGTCACCGACGATGTCGAGCGCGCTGTCATCGAGTTCAAGGGCGGACGGGTGGAGTACCGGACCGACAAGGTCGGCAACATCCACATCCGGGTGGGCAAGGCCTCGTTCGAGCGGGCGCAGCTCCTCGCCAACGTGCACGCCGTCATGGACGAGATCCACCGGGTAAAGCCGGCCTCGGCCAAGGGCAAGTACGTGCGTGCGGTGACGCTGGCATCGACGATGGGCCCTGGTGTCCACATCGATCCCCTCCTGGCTCGCAAGGCCGACGAGGAACTGGCCGCCGCTTCTGCCTGACCGACTCACCGCCTGAATCCGCCTGCACTGGCTCGCGCTGGTGCAGGTGCGCTACAGTTCTCCTTTTCCAGATCTACAGAACTGCCGTAGACCTCCGGTGTACCGGTCACCCGGTATCGAAGGGACCCTCATGGGTCCGCCTGATGAGGCGTTCCGCATCGAGCATCTGCTGCTCGAGCGTGGCCACTCGATGGTGTCTGCGGCCTGAACCAGAGCGAATCGCTCGGTGGAGGCACGATGGATAATCCGAGGGCAGAAAAGGTCGCCGTCGTTGACGAGGTACGGGAACGGATGGGGGCCGCCGACGGCGCCCTGCTGACCGAGTACCGAGGACTGAGTGTCGCCGAGTTGGCTCAACTCCGACTCGAGTTGGTCGCTGCAGGTGGCGACTACAAGGTCTACAAGAACACCCTGGTCCGTCTGGCCGTTGCTGGTACCCCCGGCGAGGGCCTGAACGAGATGCTCACTGGGCCCACGGCCATAGCGTTCGTCCAGGGTGACGTGAGCGCAGTGGCCAAGGCGCTTCGTGACTTCGCTCGAGCCAACCCGAATCTGGTGGTCAAGGGCGGTCTCGTCGGCTCCGCGGTGATGTCGGCCGCCGACGTCAATGTGCTGGCCGAGCTCCCATCGCGTGACACGCTGCTGGCCCAGTTCGCCGGCGCCCTGTCTGCCCCGCTCCAGCAGCTGGCCGGACTGGTCCAGGCGCTGCCCCGCAACCTGGCCTACGGCATCTCCGCCCTTCTCGACCAGCGCCGGGCCGAGTCGCCTGCTGAGGCTCCTGCTGCTGAGGCTCCTGCTGCTGACGCCCCGGCCGACGAGGCTCCTGCTGCTGACGCCCCGGCCGACGAGGCTCCTGCTGAGGCTCCTGTCGAAGCATCGGCTGAGGTGGCACCATCCGAGACGGCAGAGGCAACACCCGAGGCGGAGGATGCACCCGCTGACGAGGCACCCGCCGCCCCGGACGCCGACGAGGCACCGGCCGGCGAGTAGCCGGCTCCACCGATCACCGCATCACCGCATCACCGATCACCGCAGTACCGACCAATCAACGAAACACACAGGAACAAGGAGTAACGACGATGGCAGGAACCCTGACCAAGGACCAGATTCTGGACGGCATTGCTGAGCTGTCCGTACTGGAGCTCAGCGAGCTCCTCAAGGAGTTCGAAGAGCGCTTCGGCGTTACCGCGGCCGCTCCCGTAGCCGTAGCCGCAGCCGCTCCCGCCGGTGGCGGCGGCGATGCCGCAGCCGAAGAAGAGAAGAGCGAGTTCGACGTCATCCTCACCGGTGCCGGCGACAAGAAGATCCAGGTCATCAAGGAAGTCCGTGCCTTGACCAGCCTCGGCCTCAAGGAGGCCAAGGACCTCGTGGACGGTGCTCCCCAGCCCGTCCTCGAGAAGGTCAAGAAGGAGGACGCCGAGAAGGCCAAGGCGCAACTCGAGGCTGCAGGCGCCACCGTAGAACTGAAGTAGCACTGCCTGGGTCCTGGCTACCGGTTCACCGGCGGCCAGGACCGGGTTGCAGGTTGTCGACGCGGGGGGATCGGGCTTGCCCGGACCCACCGTTCGGCGGTCGGAATCCTTGACTGCACCCCCTGGTTCTCGTACCTTGTGGGGGCTGGCTCCGGGGTTCCCCCCGTCTGGGTTGTGATTTTGTGCGCTTCCGGTTATGATCGTTGGTTGCCGTGCCTGCCCTCGTCGCCTTCCTCAGCCGCTTCACTGAGTGAGCCGCGCCCGGATGCCCGTTTCCACCGCCACAGCGGTGGTCGGCGACTCATTAGACGTACTGCATCAACTGTCACCTCATCGCACCATCCCGCACTTGCCCCATTCGCCTTGCAACTGGGAGGAGTAGGCCGTTGCCTACACGGTCCAACAGCCCGGAACGTTTTTCGTTTGCCAACATCGATGAGGCGCTTCCGCTGCCTGACCTCGTCGCCATTCAGAGGGACTCCTTCAAGTGGTTCCTCGACCGTGGCTTGGCCGAGACGTTCAACGACATCAGTCCCATCGAGGACTTCACGGGAACGCTGAGCCTCGAGCTCGAGTTCGACCCGACCGACCCGGACCTGCGCCCACCGCCGAAGTTCTCGGTGGAGGAGTGCAAGGAGAAGGACATGACCTACGCCGCGCCGGTCTTCGTGCGCGCCCGGTTCATGAACGCCGGCACTGGTGAGATCAAGGAGCAGACGGTCTTCATGGGGGACTTCCCCGTCATGACCGACAAGGGCACCTTCATCGTCAACGGCACCGAGCGGGTCGTCGTCAGCCAGCTGGTCCGCTCCCCGGGGGTCATCTTTCAGCCCGGTCGCGATGCCAAGACAGTCTTCACCGGCACCATCCATCCCTACCGTGGCGAGTGGATTGAGTTCGACGTCGAGGCCAAGCCCGGTAAGGACGTCACCGCCGGCTGCCGCGTGGCCCGCAAGCGCCGCCTGTCGCTGTTCGTGCTCCTGCGCGCCCTCGGCTACGAGGACCAGGCCTTCTTGGAGCGATTCGTCCGCCACTTCGACTTCCTCGAGGGCCAGTGGGAGAAGGAGCAGAATCTTGCTCCCACCCGCGAAGAGGCTCTGCTCGAGATCTACAAGCGCGCCCGTCCCGGCGAGCCCCTGTCGGTGGAGGCTGCTCGCCAGTACTTCGAGAATGCCTTCTTCAACCCGAAGCGCTACGACCTGACTCGAGTCGGACGGTACAAGCTGAACCGGAAGCTCGGGCCGGAGATCGAGCGCATCTCTGACATTTTGAGCATCGACCTCGAGCGGCCTTCGCCCACCCAGGGTGTACTCAGCCCGGCCGAAATTCTTGCTTCGTCGACCTACATGCTCCACCTGGCCAAGCACATGGCCGACGGTGAGTCGACGTACCGCATCGACGACCAGGACCACTTCGCCAACCGCCGGATCCGCTCCGTCGGCGAGCTCATCCAAAACCAGGTCCGCGTCGGCCTGTCCAGGATGGAGCGGGTCGTGCGCGAGCGCATGACTACCCAGGACGTCGAGGCCATTACGCCTCAGACCCTGATCAACATCCGGCCAGTCGTCGCCTCCGTCAAAGAGTTCTTCGGTACCAGCCAGCTCAGCCAGTTCATGGACCAGAACAACCCCCTGTCGGGTCTGGCCCATAAGCGTCGTCTGTCGGCCCTCGGCCCGGGCGGCCTTTCACGTGAGCGTGCCGGCTTCGAAGTCCGTGACGTCCATACCTCTCACTACGGCCGTATGTGTCCCATCGAGACCCCCGAAGGCCCGAACATCGGCCTGATCGGCTCGCTGGCCACCTACGCCCGGGTGAACGAGTACGGATTCATCGAAACCCCCTACCGCAAGGTCGTCAAGGGCCAGGTCACCTCCGAAATCATGTACCTCGCCGCCGACGAGGAGGAAGAGCACGTCATCGCTCAGGCCTCCGCTCTCCTCGACGACAAGGGACGGTTCACCGAGGAGAAGGTGCTCGTTCGCCGTGGCCCCCAAGGCACCGGCGTGCGTGTGGGTGCAGCCACCACGACGTACGGGACCACCTCCGAAATCGACTTCGTGCCCCCGGCAGAGGTCGACCTCATGGATGTTTCGCCGAAGCAGATCGTGTCGGTCTCGACCGCACTGATCCCCTTCGTCGAGCACGACGATGCCAACCGGGCCCTCATGGGTGCCAACATGCAGAAGCAGGCGGTGCCGCTCGTGGTGCCAGAGGCTCCCTACATCGGCACCGGTGTTGAAGCACGCGCCGCTCGCGACGCGGGTGACGTGGTCATGGCCGAGGGCGACGGCACCGTCGTCGATGTCTCCGGCGACGAGATCGTCGTCGAGTACAAGGCCGGCACCAAGGACCGCAACGGACACGCGCTGGGCAAGAAGGTCTACCGCCTGGCCAAGTTCCGTCGCTCCAATCAGAACACGGCCATCAACCAGAAGGTCATCGTCGAAGAGGGCCAGAAGGTCTCGGCCGGCGATGTCCTGGCCGATGGTCCGGCCACCCACAACGGCGAACTGGCCCTGGGCAAGAACCTGCTCGTGGCCTTCATGCCTTGGGAGGGCTACAACTACGAGGACGCCATCATCTTGTCCGAGCGCCTGGTGAAGGACGACGTACTCACGTCGATCCACATCGAGGAGCACGAGGTCGACGCCCGCGATACCAAGCTGGGCGCCGAGGAGATCACCCGGGACATCCCGAACCTCTCCGAGGAGATCCTCGCGGACCTGGACGAGCGCGGCATCATCCGCGTCGGCGCCGAAGTCGGACCAGGCGACGTCCTGGTCGGCAAGGTCACCCCCAAGGGAGAGACCGAGCAGACCCCCGAAGAGCGTCTGCTTCGTGCCATCTTCGGTGAGAAAGCCCGTGAGGTCCGCGACACATCGCTCAAGGTCCCCCACGGCGAGCAGGGCACGGTCATCGATGTCCGCGTCTTCTCCCGCGAGGATGCCCACGAGCTTCCACCCGGTGTCGAGCAGCTGGTCCGTGTCTACGTGGCCCAGAAGCGCAAGATCTCCGAGGGCGACAAGCTGGCCGGACGTCACGGCAACAAGGGAGTCATCTCCAAGATCCTGCCCATCGAGGACATGCCGTACCAGGCAGACGGCACTCCGGTCGACATCGTGCTCAACCCTCTGGGTGTGCCGAGCCGGATGAACGTCGGCCAGGTGCTCGAGTCCAGCCTGGGCTATGCCGCCCGCTGGGGTTGGGAAGGTGCTGGCGAGTTCGGCTCCGTTCCGCTCCGTGGCACCGAGACCAAGACCCGGCCCCGGACCGAGCCCGCCGTGTGGGTATCGACTCCCGTGTTCGACGGCGCTCACTGGGACGAAGAGGATCAGGCTGGTCGTCACCCGACCATCCAGCAGATCTTCCGCAAGCTCAACCCCGACGGCGAGGACGGCTCGATCCAGGTCAACGACCAGGGCAAGTGCACGCTCTACAACGGCCGCACCGGCGATCCGTACGACAGCCCGATCTCGGTCGGCTACGTCTACATCTTGAAGCTCCACCACCTTGTGGACGACAAGATCCACGCCCGGTCCACCGGCCCGTACTCGATGATCACCCAGCAGCCTCTCGGTGGCAAGGCCCAGTTCGGTGGCCAGCGCTTCGGAGAGATGGAGGTGTGGGCGCTCGAGGCCTTCGGTGCCGCCTATGCACTCCAAGAGCTCTTGACCATCAAGTCGGACGACGTGCTCGGCCGAGTAAAGGTCTACGAGGCCATCGTCAAGGGGGAGAACATCCCCGAGCCCGGTATCCCCGAGAGCTTCAAGGTGCTCATCAAGGAGATGCAGTCGCTCTGTCTGGACGTCGAAGTCCTGGCCCCAGGGGGCGAGGAGATCGAGATGCGCGAGTTGGACGAGGACGTGTTCCGGACCGCCGAAGAACTAGGTATCGACATCAGCCGGCCCGAACGTGGGTCAGACGAAGAAGATGCACGCCGCGCCGCCGAAAGGGGATTCTGATGTTGGATGTCAATGAGTTCGACCAGCTGAGGATCGGACTGGCTACGGCCGACTCGATCCGTGGATGGTCTAACGGCGAAGTCAAGAAGCCGGAGACCATCAACTACCGCACCCTCCGTCCCGAAAAGGACGGCCTCTTCTGCGAGAAGATCTTCGGCCCGACCAAGGACTGGGAGTGCTACTGCGGCAAGTACAAGCGGGTGCGGTTCCGGGGCATCATCTGCGAGCGCTGCGGCGTCGAGGTCACTCGCTCCAAGGTCCGGCGCGAGCGCATGGGCCACATCGAGCTGGCTGCCCCCGTGGTCCACATCTGGTACCTGCGCGGTACCCGTAGCTGGCTGGCCTACCTGCTCATGGGCACGGAGGCTCGCGAAGAGTTGAAGGCCAAGCAGCTCGAGAAGGTCATCTACTTTGCCGCCAACCTGGTCACCTGGGTCGACGAGGCCAAGCGCCACGAGGACCTGCCCGAACTCGAGGCAGAGCTCCGTGCGGAAACAGCCAACATCGAGAAGGCACGCGACCTCGATCTCGACCGCCGCTTCAAGGCGCTCGAGAGCGAGTTGGCCGATCTGGAGAAGGCCGGCGCCAAGGACTCCGAGGTCAAGGCCCGCCAGAAGCTGGTGGACAAAGAGATCGCGGCTGCACGTGAGCGGTTCCAGGGGGAGATCGAGTTGGCCCAGCGGGCCTTCGACGAGTTCAAGAGCCTCCACTCCCGCAAGATCCTCGAAGACGAGATGCTCTGGCGCGAGATGCGCATCCGCTACGAGGACTACTTCGAGGGCGGCATGGGTGCCGAAACCATCACTCGTCTCATCGACCGGATCGACCTCGACGCCGAGGAGATCAAGCTCCGTGAGATGATCGACGCCGCCGATGGGCGCAAGCCCCTGTCGGCCCAGCGCCGCCAGAAGGTCATCAAGCGTCTGAAGATCGTCACGGCCTTCAACCGTCGTGACGAGCGCGGTGGCCGGATCAACGACCCCCGGGCCATGATCCTCGACTCGGTACCGGTCATCCCGCCCGACCTGCGCCCCATGGTGCAGCTCGACGGTGGCCGCTTCGCCACCTCTGACCTCAACGACCTGTACCGCCGGGTGATTAACCGGAACAACCGCCTGAAGCGGCTGCTCGACCTCGGTGCCCCCGAGATCATCATCAACAACGAGAAGCGGATGCTGCAGGAGGCCGTCGACGCACTGTTCGACAACGGCCGCCGTGGCCGCCCGGTCACCGGGCCGGGTAACCGCCCGCTCAAGAGCCTGTCGGACATGTTGAAGGGCAAGCAGGGCCGGTTCCGTCAGAACCTGCTCGGCAAGCGCGTCGACTACTCCGGCCGTTCGGTCATCGTGATCGGCCCGAACCTCATGCTCCACCAGTGCGGCCTGCCCAAGCTGATGGCGCTCGAGTTGTTCAAGCCCTTCGTCATGAAGCGGCTGGTCGATGCCGAGTACGCCCAGAACATCAAGTCGGCCAAGCGCATGGTCGAAAGGCGTCGCCCCCAGGTGTGGGACGTGCTGGAAGGGGTCATCAAGGAGCATCCGGTTCTGCTGAACCGTGCACCTACCCTCCACCGCTTGGGTATCCAGGCCTTCGAGCCCGTCCTGGTCGAGGGCAAGGCCATCCAGGTCCACCCGCTGGTCTGCACCGCCTTCAATGCCGACTTCGACGGTGACCAGATGGCTGTCCACCTTCCCCTGTCCGCCGAAGCGCAGGCCGAGGCCCGGGTGTTGATGCTGTCGTCGAACAACATCCTCTCCCCGGCTACTGGACGCCCGATCACCGTGCCCACCCAGGACATGGTCTTCGGCATCTACTACCTGACGCTGGTGGAGGAAGGACTCAAGGGCGAGGGACGGGTCTTCCGTCACGCCTACGAGGTCGAGACTGCGTTCGACCGCGGAGACATCGAGCTCCACGCCAAGATCATGCTGCGTCCCGTGGCCGGTTCGGCCATGGCCCATTCGGTCGCCCTCACCAACGGAGCCGAGGTGGATGCCGATGGCAACCTCACCGGCCTCGCCGAGGACGAGACGATCCAGATCGAGACGACGGCCGGCCGCCTGTTCTTCAACACGGCTCTGCCCGACACGTACCGGTACATCAACGACGTGGTGGGCAAGCGCAACACGGCCATCGGACTCATCGTCGAAGAGGTGGCGTCTGGCTTCCCGAAGCGCGAAGTCGCCGCATCCCTCGACCGGATCAAGTCGCTCGGGTTCCGCTACGGCGCCCAGTCCGGCTTGACCATCGCCATCTCGGACGTCGTCACCCCGAAGAACAAGGCCGAGATCCTCGACCGCTACGAAAAAGAAGCGGACAAGGCCGAGCAGCAGTTCAAGCGGGGCATCATCACCGACGACGAGCGTCGCCAGAAGGAGATCGAGATCTGGACCTCGGCCAACTCCGAGGTCGGTAAGGCCATGGAGAAGACCATGTCCGAGATCAAGTTCAACCCCATCGACATGATGGTCGACTCCGGTGCCCGAGGGAACAGCCAGCAGATCCGCCAGATCGCCGGCATGAAGGGCCTGGTCTCGAACCCCCGTGGTGAGATGATCCCCCGGCCCATCAAGTCCTCGTTCCGTGAGGGCCTGTCCGTGCTCGAGTACTTCATCTCGACCCACGGTGCCCGCAA
>Ga0194050_1000068_pt1 | contig 30038 bp, 21 predicted proteins | sample SepL2310m_MetaG_FD_148657 | JGI IMG/M metagenome (GOLD analysis project Ga0194050, IMG submission 148657) | Anoxic zone freshwater microbial communities from boreal shield lake in IISD Experimental Lakes Area, Ontario, Canada - Sep2016-L239-10m | ecosystem: Environmental > Aquatic > Freshwater >...
GCACTTCAAGTTTATGGTGGATTTCGAATGTACTCTTTGCGATTAGGAACATTCCGCCCGCAATGAGGATGAGGTCTTTCCAAGAAATCTCTCTGGCTTCTTCTGTTTTTGCGACCCATTCTGGAAGGGTGAAAACAATTTGATGCAGGCTTAAAATCCAAGATATGCTGAATAGCAGTAGCAGGCGGGTTCCCAATGCTAGAATAAGACCTATTTGCCTGGCGTAGCCCCGTTGTTCCTTGGGAAGCCTACCTGCAAGAATTGCAAGAAAGATTATATTGTCGATGCCTAAGACAATTTCCATGCCGGTCAATGTGACCAGGGGGACAATCCATTCCATTGCTTCCTGCCTTGATTAAATAACTTCCTAGGATACAAACGACCCAACAGGCATTATCATAACAAAAATAGTTTTAATGCCAGCCCTAAGTTACAAAATAAGTTTCTTTACTGGCAATTGGAAGAAGAGAGTGGTTATGGATTATTATGATTTCATTGTGAATGTTTATTCTGCGCTGGGCCTTGGGTTGCTAATCGGGCTTGAAAGGGAATTCAGGCAACATCCTGCGGGCCTTCGGACAAATGCTTTGGTTTGTGTTGGTTCTGCGTTATTTATGTCGCTTACTTTTTTGCTTCACGATGTTGGCAGCCCCACCAGGATTGCTTCTTACATTATCAGTGGGATTGGGTTTCTTGGCGGTGGAGTAATTATTAAGCAAGGGGTTAATATTCGCGGGATGAATACTGCAGCAACGCTTTGGTGCAGTGCAGCCGTTGGTGCTTTGTGTGGGGCAGGGCACTGGGGATTTGCAATGAGCGGTGCTTTTACAATCTTGCTGGTGCATTTAATTTTTCGACCGGTTTCAAACTGGGTTTTGCATCTTGATAGATTTTCTGAAGAAGAGTTGAATTTTAAAATCAATGTGGTGATAACCTTTGGAAAAGACACAGCTATCAGAGATATGTTTGTAAAGTTTATGGAATCGAATCCTGCGCTTTTGTTGAAGTCTCTTACAACTGCCAAGCAAGAGGCATTAAAAGAAACTGAAATCACGGCCCAGATGGTATCTCCTGTGAATCAGCAGAAAGCCATTCTTAATCTGATTAATATTCTAAATGAAGAACCCGGAGTCCGGGTGGTGAGTTGGGATAAAGAACCAAGAATCAATGACTAATAAAGGATTGTGCAAATGAGTCTTGAAAATAATGGTGGTGCCAACGGTGTGGCTTGGAATCTTACGGATTTGTATGCCAGCATTATCGATCCGAAATTGGACCGGGATATTGCAGAAGCCCAGAGGCTGGCGCAGGAATTTGAAACGCAGTATCGAGGGAAGATCAGCACGCTGAAACTTACGGATGCTGCCTTTCTTTTGCATGCCATCCAGCAGGTTGAATCCTTGTATGAGATCATGGATCGCCCGGCGATTTATGCTTCTTTAGTGCATGCTGCTAAAACAGATGATGCAACGCATGGGGCATTGGTTGCGAAGACTCGTGAGACCCGGACTAAAATCAACCAGCACCTTCTCTTCTTTGATCTCGAACTGATTCAAATTCCTGATGATGTTGCAACGGGGCTCGCAAAAACTCCGCAACTTTTGAAGTATGCACACTTCCTAGAGCAAAAGCGTGCCTGGAAACCCCACTACCTTTCTGAACCTGAAGAAAAAGTTGTGGATGTTAAAACCCTCACGGGCAGATCTGCATTTGTTAGGCTCTTTGATGAAACCGTTGCCTCGATGACTTATCCCTTCACCCAAGATGGTGTGGAACAAAAACTTTCGTTCCAACAAATCAATGCCAAGCTTTACGATGCAGACCGCAGCATTCGAAAAGCAGGTGCAGAAGGGATTACCAAGGGTTTGAAAGAGCAAAACAAATTGCTTTCATATCTCTTTAACACCTTAGTGCTCGATCATCAAAATGATTGTGAAGTTAGGAAGTTTTCCACCCCTATGACCTCTAGGCATCTTGCAAACGAAACTTCTGCTGAAATGGTTCAGGCCCTTATGGATTCGGTTGAAAAGCATGGGGCAACGGTGCATCGCTATTACAAATTGAAAAAGCGGTTGCTTGGCTTAACTTCGCTTGAGGATTATGACCGCTACGCTCCGATACAAGGTGATATGCCTTTGGTTTCGTGGCAGGATGCTTCGAAACTAGTGCGTGAGAGTTATCATGCACTTTCGCCTGAGGCGGGCAAGATTATTGACCAATTTTTTGATGCGAGCTGGATCGATGCGGAATTAAGGCCGGGCAAGCGGGGCGGGGCTTTTTCTTCCAGTGCAATACCTTCTGTGCATCCGTATATTCTCATGAGTTATACGGGGAAAATGCGCGATGTTTCCACACTTGCCCATGAACTGGGCCATGGGTTGCATCAATATCTTTCCCGAAAAAATGGCTATCTCCAGTGTGATACACCTCTCACCACTGCTGAGACTGCAAGTGTCTTTGGCGAAATGCTTGTCTTTAAAAAACTTCTCGAAAAGTATCAAGAACCCAAAGTCAGGTTGGCTCTACTGTGTGGCAAACTTGAAGATAGTTTCGCTACGGTTTTCAGGCAGGTTGTTCTCACCCGGTTCGAACAGAAAATGCATAAGGCACGAAAAGAAGAAGGCGAACTTTCTTCGGAAAGATTCAACACGCTATGGGCCGAAGCCAATCAGCCTATGTTTGGCGACTCGGTTAATCTTTCGGAAAACTATGGCTATTGGTGGTCCTACATTGGTCATTTTATTCATGTGCCTTTTTATTGTTATGCTTATTCTTTTGGTGAGTTGTTGGTTTTCGCCTTGGTGCAAAAGTACGAGCAGGAAAAAGAATCGTTTGTGCCGAAGTACATGGATTTGTTGTCGCGTGGCGGTTCCGAATCTCCTGTAGATTTGCTTGCCAGGATGAACATCGATTTGAACGACCCAGGTTTCTGGGAATTGGGATTGAAGTTGTTGGATAGCATGGTGACCGAAGTTGAAGAGTTGGCAACCCAATTGGGAAAGTAGGGCTATGAAGCAAGAGATGGTAAATGTGCTGAACCTTGAAGGTGAAGTGGTGGGGATTGCGACCAGGCAGGAGATGCGCAGGGGTCGGCTGCCTCATCGCTGTGTTTACATTCTCGTGTTCAATAAAAGTGGGGAAATTTTTATTCATTTAAGAACTGCGACCAAAGATGTTTTTCCCTCCTATTGGGATGTTTGTGCGGGCGGGGTGGTTGCTGCGGGAGAGGATTTTGAAACAGGGGCCAAGAGGGAGGGGTTTGAAGAATTAGGCATCTTGACACAGCCACATTTCTTGTTCCCTTTTCGCTATGAAGATGATCAAACCACGGTTTTTGCAAGGGTTTATCGCTGCATTGATGATGGCCCTTTTGTTTTGCAGAAAGAAGAAGTGGTGCGGGGTGAATTCGTAAGTTTGGCGGAGTTGGGGAAACGAATAGCCATTGAAAAGTTTTGCCCTGATGGCTTGAAGGTGTTGCAAGAAGCGAAAAACTTTGGGCTAATCTGACTTGATTTACCTTGGAGCTTAATAAATTGTATTGAATGCCCTTGCTAGATTCCGTTACTTTTAGATAATTACTTATGTCAAGAAATTTTGTTTATCGCTCTGACAGGAAGTTGCAAAACATGGCATCTGATAGAACCGACCTTTCCAACAAAGATTTTTCGATGCAAGATCTTTCCAACACTAGTCTTGTTGGGGCGTTGTTGGTCAATACTAATTTTCAGCAATCGATTTTGTTTGAGACTAATTTTTCCAAAGCCGATTTGACGGGAAGCAATTTTATTGATGCCAACCTTTTTGGTTCCAAAATGATTCAGACGATCTTGGTTAACTCCAAAATGAAAGGTGCTACCTTAGTGGGTGCCAACTTTTCCAATGCCAATATGAGTGGTGCTGATCTTTCGAACGCGGATCTTACCCGTGCGAATTTTTATAAAGCCAATCTTTCTGGCGCCAATCTTTCTGGTGTTAAACTAGGTCAGGCAGACTTCTCTGAATGCAACTTGACTGGTGCGATTCTACCGCCTAATTTTAAGTCTTGAGCTTGTTCGTTCTCTTAAGATTGAATGGGCTTATCGGAATTCCCATAGGTGTATATATCCCGCCATGTCTGCTACTGCTATGCGGGTTCCATCCGGTGAAAACGACAAGGCATGAAACCAGTCTTTAAATTGTCCGCCTCTTGGTTTGCCTAATTCTTTAACCATCTTACCATCTTCAATATTCCAAATGCGCACAACCGTATCTCTGCCTGTGGATGCGAGGTGCTTTCCATCTGGATGAAAGCACAGATCAGTTACACCATACTGGTGTATGGGAGATAATTCGCGGATTTTTTTGCCTGTCGATGGGTCTATTAAGAATATCTTGCCCTCACCTTCGCCCCCTCTTCCCAGTGCCAATATTTTGCCATCTCTTGAGTAGGCAGCAGATGCGATTTGCATGTCTTTGAATTCTTTGCTTAAGTCATGTTGAACCGTTGAGGTTGCAACATCCCAGAGTTTTACTGCGGTGTGCCGGCCTGAATCAAACACCAGAGGGTACCGTTCAGATACCAAAGACTGTTTTAAATCCGGGGAGATCGCAACAGCGAAAGCCCAGTCTTTCACCTGCCAGCGCTTTTTTTCAGCCCCCGTTTTTCGATCATACATCACCACTTGCCCCGCATCATCTCCAGTTATCAGCGTGGTTTCATCTTGGCTTAAGGATGCGCCGATTATCCATTCTCTGCCTTGGATTGTTTTCGTTGCTGCCTGAGTTTGAACTTCTGCTTCTAATGGCGTTGGGGGTTTTCTACCAGAATTCTTGTTGCGATTTATATCTTCAATGGTGCGAGCGTTTAATACATGCTTGGCCATGCCCGATGGTTTTGCTTCGATATCCCAATACTTTACCGTGTGATCATTACTTGCGCTAATCAGCCAGCGGTTCTCTGCGCATAACAAGCGATTGATGATGTTGGAATGCCCAATCATTTGCCTGACTGGTTTGGGTGAGAGATAAAGAGGCCGTTCTGATTTATCAGCGGGTTTACTTTTTTCGGAAAGGGGTTCACCTATAGTCTCGGGCTTTTCGGGAAGCTCCCAGACTAGGATTTCGCCAAGGTTGTTGCCTGCAGCGAAATGTTTGTCGCCTATAAAACTTACTGCGGAAACCCAATCTGCATCCCAAGTGAAAGACCAAAGCAGCGTAGCTTTCTCGAAGTTCACGCTTTTACTTGCTGCAGTGTTTTTCATAGCAGAAGGTCCTTAATAGGTTTGGATCCTTCGGGCGTGGCCCAAATCGGTCTAGTCCCCACAAAATGTTTTGTGCGTGGGTTAACTCCCAGTGCGGTATATATAGTTGCGAATAAATCGCCTTCGCTTACCGGGTTTGTTGCAACATCACGGCCATCGGCATCGGTTGATCCGTAGACAACTCCACCTTTGATTCCCCCTCCTGCAAGTACGATGGTCCAGCCTCGGATGAAATGGTCGCGACCTGCGCGGTTGTTGATTTGTGGCGTGCGACCTACTTCGCCCATCCATACGACCAATGTGTTTTGCAATTGTCCTGTGCGTTCCAAATCGATCAGCAACCCCGACCATGCGGGATCGAGTATTTGCATGTTGGCCTTATGGCAGACAAAATTGTCAGCATGGCTATCATAGTTTTCTTGGCCGATTTCGACAAAGGGTACTCCGGCCTCGGTTAATTTGCGAGCGAGAAAGCAGCCCCTGCCAAAATCACTCGCGCCATATAATTCCTGATGCTTTGGCCATTCCTTCGTGGTATCAAACAACGATTTTGCTTTTAGCAATCGCCAGGCCCTTTCTTTGGCAACACGATGGCTTTCGTAGGCATCAGCGGGATTCTCTTTTTTATGTTCGGCTTCCATGAAGCGGAGTAAATCATTGCGTCTGGATTCGTTGGCAGCGGGTAGATACGGGCTGGTGAAGTATGGCATGTTGCCATTGCGTTCGATTCCGAAGGGTTCGTAACGGGGCCCTAGGTAGCCTGAACCAGCGTTCCCTGTAGGCCCCATGCGCACGAAGCTAGGAAGGTCTGCATCAGTTTGGCCAAGGTATTTTGCGATCATCGCTCCCAGCTCTGGATGCGGCATGCGTTCGGATTGTTTGTAACAGGTGTGCATGTGGTAGATGCCATCGGGGTGATCTGGGGAAGTGGTGCGCATGCTTCGTATGATGCCTAATTTTTCTACTTGTTGAGCAATCTTGGGAAGGTATTCGCAAACTTTGTAGCCAGGAAGCTTGGTTTGGATTTCACGGAAAGGGCCAGCAGTGGCTTTGCCCGGCTTCATATCAAAAGTATCAATCTGGCTGGCCCCGCCATTCATCCAAAGAAGGATACAGCGTTTGCCAAGTTTTTGAGCCATCGAGGCAATGCTTTGGGAATGGAAAAGCCCACCCCAGTTAGGGATAGCGGTGCCTGCACCTGTTGCAAGAGAACCTTTGAGCAAGGCTCTGCGCGAGAAATGCTCGCTCTTTTTGCATACACCTGATATCGATGGATTGTTCATTGTTATCGCCAGTCATCAATTGGTTAATGGTTGAAACGAAACTCACTCATGTTCATAAGTACCCAGATTGCTTCTTCCACAAGGTTTTCTGATTTTGGTTCGCTTTGTAAATAGGATGCAAACTTTGCTCTTTCGGAATCCTTGGGCAACCGGGTCAGAACAGAGAGAAACATTTGATCAATGCGTTGTTCCCAAGGTTCCTTGGAAAGATTGATGGTGTCTGCGAGGTTGCCTTTTTTACGGCTGATGAAGGCACGAACATTGCTGCTGTTGTTAAGGAAGAGATGCTCGCTTAGGCTGCCTTGGAAATCGCCCAAGCCATTGGTGGGCTCACCGAAGTACCTGCGGAAATACTCTCCAGTTGAGCCTTCGCTTTTCTGTTCTGGGTCGCCTCCCGCTACTTTCATGACTGTTAGAATTTCTTCAGCAGAAAGCGGTCTGATGCGTGCTCGCTCAAAATGTTTGGGAAGAGACTCTTTGTTCTCGCCCTTGCTTCCGAGTTGATAAGTCTCACTACTAACTATTTCCCGTATCAGCCATTTCGTGTCGAATTGATGAGCGATGAATTGTTCGGTAAGATTATCTAAAAGATCAGGAAGAGTGGGCTTGTTGTCGGTTCCGAAATTGTCGATGGGGTGAACAATGCCCCTGCCCATGAATTGACTCCATATCCGATTGACTGCGGCCTTTGCGAAGAAAGGGTTTGACGGTGCAGTTGCCCATTGTGCCAGTTTTTCTTTACGGGAAAATTGAGGCTTGGGCATGGATTTCGTACCGCTCTTGAATTCTGGTTCTTTATAGTTCGCTGGTAAGGTTGGTTCTTCGAGCGGTGCGCCTGAAAGGAATTTTGGTTTTATTGGCTCACCTTTTTTGCCCGGTTTTAACTCTTTTTGATTCCCGGAAAATAACACTTCTCCGCTATTCTTCTCGCCTATCTTGAACTTCTTCAATTGCTTTTCGCCACTCCCTGATGTTCCTTGATCCATCACTACCAGCCTGACAAAGAATCCCGTCATGCCATAGAAATCTTTTTGTAATAACTCGGTGAAAGGGTGATCATGGCATCGGGCGCATTGGATTTGAGTGCCTAGGAAAATGCGGCTAAACGATTCGGTAAGGTCTTCGGGTTTGTTAGTGAATTGTGCGTAGTAGAGTTCAGAACCTTCTTGCTCTGCAAGGATTAAATCACGGACCCAAAGATCAAAGGGTTCGTTCTTTGTGAATTTTTCACCGAGCCATTGTTTGAACAGTGTGCGGTTTCGCGTGGCATCTTGATTCGGAGGGTTGCGCCCGAATAAGGTTAAATCCCACAGCGTTGTTTGATGTGTCGAAAATTGGCCATCGTTTAGCAAACGCTCGATCAACTTATCGCGTTTCTTTTCATCCTGATCAGCGAGAAATTTCTTGGCTACATCGTAACTGGGGATGGTTCCTAAAAGATCGAGATAGACCCTTCGCAAAAAGGTGGAGTCATCGCACTTCCCCTCCGCCTTGATTTTTTCCTTCTTCCAGGATTCTTGTACCGCTTTATCGATCGTTTGCCTGAGTGGCGTTGATTCTGGTTTGTTTTGCTTGATTGCAACTTGGGCTAGGCTCAAAGTTCCACAGGCAAGCACTAATAGGCAGGAGAGTTTGATTCTAAGAAAGTTTAAATTCGGCATCATGGTGAGCCTGAATCATGGGTAAGGGGGTATCTAGCTGGGAACTTCATAGGCAGGTGCTATAACAATTTAAGAAGTTTAACTGGAATTATAGGTAAAGTCAAATGTTTAAGCGTTGTTGAAGCTCATCATTTGTTAATCTTTCGAAGAAGGATTACACCTTGTGCTTTTATTCTCCGATTAATTTAACTAGAATAAATAGTGTACCTACCAACTGGTTTTGAAGCGAACTTTTGAATATGAAACCTTCACTCTTCCATCTTCTCTTGCTTGGATTAAAGTCAAATGCACTTTTATTGCTGTTGATTGCATTCGAATCTGGCATGGCACTCGGGGCCCCTGAGGGCAAGAAAATATACGAGGCCAAATGTGTTTCCTGTCATGGGCAAAATGGTGCGGGTATCAAAGGTAAATATAACAAACCTCTTTCTGGAGATCTTACTCCCAATCAATTAGCGAAAGTTATTGAAGAGACGATGCCCAAGGAAGATCCGGGCAGCTTATCCGCGGCAGATGCTTTTGCAGTGAGTTCTTATATTCATGAATTATTTTATTCCTCGATCGCAAGAGAAAGAAATCGCCCAGCAAGAATTGAATTGAGCAGGTTGACAGTCAAACAATATCGCAACAGCATGATGGATTTGGTTGGAAGTTTTCGACCTACTGCAATTTCTTCAGAAAAAACCAAAGGCATTCGCGGTGAGTACTTTAAAACTAGAAACTTCAATAAGGCAGACTTAGCTGAATCGCGCATCGATGCCGAGGTTGATTTTGATTTTAAAGAGGAAAGCCCCATTTCAGGAAAGATGGAGCCCGGTGAATTCACGCTGCGCTGGACAGGTGCAATTCACGCACCAGAGACGGGCTATTATGAATTTGTTATTCATGCAAGCCATGCCGTTCGGTTATGGGTTAACGATAACAACACACCACTTATTGATGCATGGGTTAAATCTGGAAAAGACACAGAATACAAAGGAAGCATCTATCTGGTTTCGGGTCGGTCTTACTCTTTAAGATTGGAGTTCACCAAAGCGAAGCAAGGGGTTAACGATAATAAAAAGCCCAAGGTTGTACAGCCAGCGTTTGTCAAATTGCTATGGAAGAAGCCTGGTGGGCCAGTTGAAATTTGCCCGGGAGAATATCTATCTTCCACCACACTTCCTGAAATGTTTGTTTCGAGCACTCCTTTTCCGCCAGATGATGGCAGCCTAGGTTGGGAAAGGGGAGTCACGGTTTCCAAAGAATGGGATCAAGCGACTACCGAGGGCGCATTGGAGGCTGCGAAATATATCGCGATAAAGTTGCCAGAATTCGCCAAGACTAAAGATGGGGATGCTCAACGCATTGAGAAGACAGAAGAGTTTTTGAAAAAGTTTGCGACCAGGGCTTTTCGGAGAAACCTTCAAACCTCTGAGAACGAGATCATCAAGAAAGTATTAAAAGAATTTAAAGACCCTCAGGATGGTGCATTGAGAGTTCTTGTATGGGTGTTGAAATCACCCAACTTTTTATACCGCAACGAAGGGCAGGGCGATTCGGTTGCAAGCCAGCTTTCCTACACCCTTTGGGATTCCATTCCTGATCAGCAATTGCTTGAAGCAGAGGCTTCGGGGAAGCTAAAGAACTCTGAAGGTTTGAACCGGGAAATAGATCGGATGCTTTTAGATGCGCGTGCTCATGAAAAAATACGGGGATTCTTTCACGACATTCTCCTACTCAATCAATCCCACGAACTGAACAAGGATGCATCGCGCTTTCCGGGCTTCGATCCAAAGCTTGAATCCGATCTTCGAATATCACTCGATAAAACAATCGACCAGATATTCTGGGAAAAAGAAAGTAATTATCAGCGCCTGTTTTTGGAACAAGACTTGTTTATGAATGAACGGATCGCCAAGTTCTATCAACAGAAGCCCGCATCCAAAAATGGTTTTGAAAAAGTAAGCTTCGATGCTGGGCAACGAGCGGGAATTGTCACCCACCCTTATATGTTGAGCATGCTTTCCTACAGTGCGGAATCTTCGCCAATTCATCGTGGGGTTTTTCTGGCCCGTAGCCTCTTAGGGGTTACCTTAAAGCCACCGCCCGAAGCTGCGGCGCCCTTGGCTGCTAGTTTGCACCCCTCGCTAAATACTCGCGAAAGGGTTGCCCTGCAAACAAAGGGCGGCGCCTGCATGACTTGTCATGGAACTATTAATTCCCTGGGTTTTACCTTGGAGCGGTTTGATGCTGTAGGCAGGTTGCGTGAAAAAGATAATGCTAAATCGATTGATAGTAATGGGTGGTATGTAGCAAGGGATGGGAAAAAAGTAACTTTTGAAAATGCGCAAAGTTTGGGACGCTATCTTGCTAATAGTCCGGATGCTCACAGGGCCTTTACCGAACAAATGTTTCATCACCTGCTGAAGCAACCCACCCGGGCCTATGGCGCAGAAACGCTGGAACAACTGACTCTGTACTTTGAGAAAAATTCGTTGAACATGCGCCAGCTTGCTGCAGAAATGGCACGCATGGCTTGTAGTGCCAACGCAAAGATAAAACCTCGTGAAGTTAGCAAACAACCTTAGCAAATTCAATTATATCATGCTAAGATTACGATGAACCAAGGAGCTTTAGATGAATACTAAATCATTCGATAGGCGTAGTTTTATTAAAAATGCTGGTATTAGTGCAGCGGCGTTCCCTTTTTTGGGCAACCTTGATGCCCTTGCCATTCCTGGAAAGGGCGCACCAAAGCAGCGCATGGTGATTTTCTTCTCGCCTAATGGGGTGGTTCCCGAGTCTTTCTGGCCCAACGAAGATGGTGAGAACTTCCTCCTTAAAGAAATACTTTCGCCTCTCGAGCCCTTCAAAAAGCAAACCATTGTTATGAATGGTGTATGTGACAAAGTTCGCGGTGATGGTGATAATCACATGCGAGGCATTGGTTGCTTATTAACCGGGATTGAGTTATTGCCTGGTAATGTTCAGGGCGGTTCGCATACTCCCGCTGGCTGGGCCAATGGATTATCCATTGATCAGGAAATTAAGAAGCATCTGCAAAAGACGGAGGCTACCCGTACTCGATTTGGATCGCTTGAACTCGGGGTATTGGTTCCCGATCGTGCTGATACCTGGACTCGCATGTCTTATGGCAGTGCCAACAAGCCAATCACCCCGATTGATGATCCTTACCAGTTGTTTTCGAAGCTTTACGGGCAGGCGAAAGATAAAGAGATTCTGGGAAGTGTGCTTGATCCAGTGATTGCTGATTTGAAGAAAATCTCGGCATTGGTTGGTAAGGAAGACCGCAAAATACTTGAAGAACATACTGGGTTTGTTCGAGAGATGGAGAAAGAACTTCGTGGTTTGAAAGTTTCGCAAACTCATGCGATGCCCAAGCTTGATCCCGGTATTCGGGAAGAAAACGATAACCTTCCTAAGATCAGCAGGATGCAGCTCGACCTTTTGCATAACAGCCTTGTTGCAGATTTCAACCGTATTGCAACCTTTCAATTCACTAACTCCGTGGGTGGGGCGCGGATGAAATGGCTGGGTATCGATGAAGGGCATCACCAGTTATCGCATGAACCCGATACCAATAAAGCTGCGGTTGAGAAGTTGGTTAAGATTAATAAATGGTTCTGTGAAGAAATTGCGTACTTTGCCAAAAAGCTTAAAGATACTCCAGAGTCCAATGGCCAAGGCTCGATGTTGGATAACACCCTCCTTGTTTGGACTAATGAGCTTGGGAAAGGCAATTCGCATACGCTGGATAATATTCCCTTTGTGATGGTGGGTGGTAATCTTGGTTGGAAAGCGGGCCGGTCGTTAAAGTTTCCCCGCATTGCCCATAATCGCCTACTGATGGCAATGGCTCATGGGTTTGGTCACACGATTCCGTCCTTTGGAAACCCTGAATATTGCAAAGATGGGCCCTTGGTTCTTTCTTAAGAGGCGAACATAGTTAGTTTGGGAAGCCCCTCCTGATAATAAGTTTGGAGGGTTTTCTTTTTGTAGTTAGAAGTGATAACCGGGTAAAATCGTCTGTACGATGTCAACTCCTTGGTTTAAAATAATACCAAGGGATAAGAATTTCTATTAGTAATCAAGGTGCAATATGAAAAAGGTATTTAGTTTAAGTTTTGCATTGAGCTTTGTGATTGCTTTATCTGCTTTTGCACAACCGCCAGGTGTTAATAAGGCAGCGGTCGAAGCCTTTAACAAAGGTGTTTCAGAAGCTAACAAGTTGAATTTTCCTGAAGCGATTGCCCAATACTCAAAAGCCATCATGGCTGATCCAAAGTATGTGCATGCATTGCATAATCGAGGCATTATCTTTTTGAACCTTCGCAAACAGTCTGAAGCTGTTGCGGATTTTACTGCCTTGATTGGTATTAATCCAAAAGATCATGATGCTTATAATGAACGAGGCCTTGCTTATGCAGACCAGAAAAAATTCGCAGAGGCGATTGCTGATTACACCAAAGCCATTGAATTGAATCCTTCCTACACCGCTGCCTACAACCATCGTGGTAACTCCGCCTTTGCCATGAAAAAATACACCGATGCCATTATTGATTACACCAAGGCCATCGAACTTGATCCCGCTGATGCCAATCTGTTTAACAACCGGGCCAACACTTTTAAAGCCATGGGTAAAGATAAAGAAGCAGAAGACGATCTTGCGAAGGGCAAACGGTTAGCCAAGTAATCTTTTATCTGAAAAAATTTAAGATGTAGTTAATTTCGATTGGTGCGATTTATAAAGAAAGGCATTAGCGATAAAGTTCGCTGATGCCTTTCTTTAATTCAAATAATTGTTTTACCTCTATCACATCCAAGGCACGGTTGAATACGCCCAGATCATCCATGTGCCCAACATATGCCGCACCCAATACCAGTAATACTTGAGCCGGATCCCAACCAAAGGTGAGATCCCAATTTTCGATGCTGCCTTGTAGTTTTCCATTGATGAATAGTTGCCCCTTGGGTTTCTTTGATTTGTCGTTGATGTTTTCGAGTGTGAAAACTACATGGGTCCACTCGGTCCTGAAGAAAGGGGCTTTTTCAACCTGAACCATCGGCCTTTTGTTAAAGGGAATATCTGCCCATTGAACATTGGTGGGGTTCCAAATGTTGAAGAGTGGGCGGATGGCATAGCGGAAATAACGGGGCGATTCATCCTTGGACCATTCCAGAAAAATGAACCCTTTCTTTGTATCGTTACCCACGATTTGAACAGGGTCGCAATACCCAGGTTCCAAATCCTTGTTCGGATCTAACTTAAGCCAGACTGATACCGTGCTGCTCCAATTCTTTTCATTGTAATTCAGAACCTTGGCATTGTTGTACTGTGGCCTGAAGTTTCCTTTTTTTGGAAACCAAAGAGCACCCCCAAACTTACCCGCACCTTGTGCTATTTTTACTTCTTCATTTGCTTCCGCTTTTACATTCTCTTTGCCTTTGCGGATATATCCAAATCGATCCCCTTTGGAAAAGTCTGCGTGAATGTCGTTGTCGAATGAAGCGTGCATGGTAAGTGCTGTGCTTAGTGGTTGTAATGTTTTTGGTTCTGCTGCGGTTGTTATTAATGACGCAGAAGCTAAGATTACAAAACTTAATATGCGCATGATGGCCACTCCTTTATTATTGCTTTAAGAATTAGTAACAATTTTATCATTGAGAGTGATCTGTTCTATTTTTTTTCAGGCTTGAATGATTCAAAAACATCTGCGAGAACCTTGTCTGCCAAGTGACCTAACTCTGCAAGTATCAATGGTTCGGCTTCTGGAAGCAAGGGCGACATGCTGGGTTCGTAACCACCGTACTTGTGCGATTCTGCGGTGCAAATATATCCTAGATTCCCGTTGGCATAACCTATTACGATGGGGATTGCCCGGTCTGCTATGGCTTTTTCAATCTTAAAACCATATTCAACCATCGGTTCTCCGGGAATGGTTAGCAGCAAAAAGTCGCCAACTCTTATCGCTTGCATTTCGCAGTTTAATTTTTCTTTCTTGCCCGGTAGTTCAATAATGCTTGTTGCGCATTTTAATGGGTAAATGTTTTTTCGTTTTGCAAGTTCTTCTCGCACCACGCTTTTGTCAGCAGCACGAACCACTGCGCAACCCAAACTGCGGCCCGTCCACTTGATATCTGCCTCATCACCACACCGGTAAGGAATACCTGGCAGATTAGGACGTATATCACCCGCGCAACCTTGCAAGAACATCGCCTGAGTTTTTGTACCATATACTTTCTCAACAAAACTCTGAGCTTCTCCGGGGAAATCTGCACTGATCTTTGGAAACCCCTTGGGATAAGGTGGGGTCAGTTTGTCGCCCCAAGTGAAAACGCAAGGATGGCAAACCGCATGCATGAGAATGCCCATGGGTTCTAGTGACTTTCCATCATCAAACCTTAAAACTTTTACCCGATGATCACACGGGCCAGTTGGATCGAGCCTCACCAATGCCCTGCCTTCAATTACTTTTCGTCGATTGATATTAAAGTCGATGCGGTCTTCTCCATAACCGATGGTTACAGGCCTCATCGACTTTGCAGCCTCTTCTGATGCAGCAGCTATTTTTGTTACTACAGTTCGACTCCATGCCACTTCAGTGCTCCAGCCCGGACCAGAGTGGTTGTGAGAGGTTGCAATCATGATGTTTTTTTCAGGCGTTTTTGTCTTACTTCCAATCGCCTCTTTTAATTGCGTCACCATTTCTCTTGAAGCACTAATTAAATCCAAGGTCACAATTGCTACCTGTGTTTCACCATTGTTTAATAGCAAAACTCCTGCACAAATAGGGTCGCGTATTCCGTTGGTTGGCCTTACATGCCCAACCACGGGAGTATCTGCAGCGGGAGTGATATCAACCTTGGCTATCCCCGCTCGCAAATTCGATTCAACAGGAAAACGAAAGTCTTCTGCAAGTGCCAGAGCCACCCCCAGGAATAGGGAAAGCATCAAAGGCAGTGCTAAAACGCTGGGTGATGTTTTCATGACCTTCCTTTTTGAATTGAGAACTAAATTGCAGGTTGGAGTTTTGTACGCATAATATCAATTGCTATAAAACTAACTTCTTTCAATCAAACTATCACTTTAGCTTGTTTATGTAAAAAACATTACATCGATGATTGTTAATTTGATGAACCAACTTTACTCTTTTAAGAACAAGCTGCATTACCGTTTGGAAGGAGTGGGGCTACCTGGATTCGAACCAGGAACCAAGGAATTATGAGTTCCCTGCTCTGCCGTTGAGCTATAGCCCCGTTAAAATGCCATTGTATTGCTTCTTTGGATTGATGTCTTGTGTTGTTGATTAGACAATTATTGGATTAAGCGGCTCGCATGCTTACCTTTGGGATTTCAAAAGCAAAGTGTGTTTGTGTGTTTTCAGCGTAAGTTGTTTTAATGTAATGTGTTATGTTTTTCAATGTTGGGTTTTGCAGTGGCTTAGGAAGTGATTAATAGTTTTGATTTAACTGAAACAGCGCTAGGTTTAATATCTTATTATCATGCATGAATATTGGAATTGATTTCACTTTAAGGGTTTCATTCGCAATGGTTCTTTGCAAAAGGCGGATCTGATGGAAGTATGGCATTTGTTTGTAGCTGCATCACTGGTTGGATTTTTTAATGGAATCAGCCCTACAGGAATTACCTTGCTGGTATTGAGTCTTAAAAATCAAAAAAACATTGTCTCAGCGTTGGGGGTATCAGCATCATTTTTCATAGTATTTGTGGTGCTAGGCAGTTTGGTTTACTTCGGGCTAGCAACATGGGTGCAAAATATTCTGCCAAAAGATTCGACTGTTGATCATATTTTAGAACTGATACTTGCAGTTATCCTTTTTTACTTCGGTATAAAACTCACGCTGAAAAAAAATGAGCACAAAGAAATGACGGAAGTAACATTTGCAGGAGTTTTTATCGCATCATCCACCGTTGCAATTTTAGAATTCCCCCTTTCTTTGCCTTACTTTGCGATGCTGCAGCAAATTCACCAAGCTCGTGTGAGTTTGGGAAATGAATTAATAGCCCTTGCAATTTTTAATGTATTTCATGTGGTACCTTTGCTTTTTCTTACTTTTGTTTCGATTTTTATACCTGATTCTTATCGCTGGATTTTTGATTGGCTAAGAGTGAAAATTATGGTTTTCGGTATCTATCTGGTGAAGGTTTTCCTTATCACAGTTAGTTTGATAGGTTTGATCGATGGGATTGGCCACTTGGTAGGCCATCCAGTTTTACCTTTTTAATATTATTATTTGGGGTCTGAATTTTGCAACCAATCGTCGGCTTTGGGGAAATACTCTGGGATATGCTGCCTTTGGGTAAGCAGGCGGGAGGCGCCCCGTTTAATTTTACTTTTCATTCATATCAGTTGGGATGGCCCGCAGTTATGGTCAGCAGGGTGGGAAAAGATGAATTGGGCCAAGATCTAGTTGAAAAATGCAAAGAATTGGGTTTGAATCCCGAGTTTCTGCAGGAAGATTTAATTCATCCAACCGGTACGGTTGAAGTGGAGTTAGATTCGCAAGGACAGGCAGAATATGAAATCAAGGAGGATGTTGCCTGGGATCATCTTGAGTGGAATGATGGGCTTAAAAATCTAGCGGGAAATTGTGCTGCTGTTTGTTTTGGATCCCTGTGCCAGCGTCATAGTGTGACCCGAAATACACTAAAAAATTTCTTGGAACGCTGCCCCAAAAAAACCATCAAGGTCTTTGATATCAACCTTAGGCAAAACTTTTATAACCGTGAAATCCTTGAAGAATCACTCTATAAAGCTACTTGGGCCAAGGTCAATGAACAAGAATTAGAAACCTTGACGGATCTTCTAGGATTGAAAGGCGATGACTTGAAAGAGTCGCTCGAAATATTGCGCAGACGGTATAATTTAGAGTTGGCTGCGTTAACCCTAGGCGAAAATGGCTGCCTGGTTAATACCAAAAACGAGCGGATTTATCTGCAAGGCCATAAAATCGAAGTAGCGGATACCATAGGTGCGGGGGATTCCTTTACCGCGGGATTGCTGGTTGGGCTTTTAAAGAAAAAACCTTTGCGACGAGCAATTACCATTGCGAATGATTTGGCAGCCCAAGTCGCCTCAAAGCCTGGCGGAACACCTTTGATTGAGTTCAATCAAAACCATTTTAGTTCGTAACTTAAAGTCTAGATAGAACTTAAAGCAAGCAAGTGTCACATCCCAAAGTTCGCAATCATCCCATTGCATGATATTTAACATCAAGTTGAATATCATACAATCGTTAAATAAGACCTACTATCCCCAAGCTTTTTATATTTTTTTAATTTAATTTCTTGCCTAGAGGTAAAATCTTCTCTAACTTATGTGAACTGGTTGTTTGTCATCCCCTGTTTGTTTCTATGGAGATTTTTAGATGAAGAAGTTTTTGTTGTCTGTTGCTTTTGTAGCAATCGCAGGGTTGGCAATGCTGCCAGCCGATGCCAAGGCCTTTGGTGGTCGTAAGTCTTGTAAAGATTCTTGTGCTCAACCATGCGAAATGACATGGGAAGATCGCAAGGTAACTTGCTATAAGACCGTTACCAAGGAAAAAGAAATCGAAGTCACTGTCTGCAAGCCAGAATATCGTGACGAAGTTCGCAAGTACACCACCACCGTATGTGTACCAGTTTGGACCGAACAAAAGAAAACCTGCACCACTTACAAGCGAGTTGCCAAGGAAGTTGAACGAGAAGTAACCAAGTGCGTTCGCGTACCAGTTACCACTTGTGATCCTTGCACAGGCCGTACCCGTACTTGCTGCCAAAGGCAGATGGTTACCGAAAAGGTAAAGTGCACCGTATACGAATGCGTTCCTGAAACTAAAGAAGTAACCGTAAAGGTTTGCTCTTACAAGAAGGAAGAAAAGACCACCGAATGCAAAGTTCGCGTTTGCGAAATGAAGCAAGTCAAAGAAATGCGCAAAGTTCAGTATTGCGAAAGAGTTGCTTACGAAACCACCATCAAGGTTTGCGTTGCTAAGCCAGTTGAAGCCAAGAAGGTTGAAGCTGCAAAGCCTGCAGAATGCAAACCAGCTTGCGCAAAGACTGCTTGCTGCGAAAAGAAGTGCGGCCGAGGTCTTAATCTTGGCAGTCGTCTTTCCAGCCGTAAGGCTTGCAGCTAGTCCAATACGATTTTAAGTTAATCTAAGAAACAGGAGGGTATTCATTTACCCTCCTGTTTTTTTGTATAATAAGCTGCAAGTTAAGGTTCTTCTTTATAATGATTTCTTTGATGGTAATATTCGTTTTTTTGAACTAAACTTATAATAAGTAATATAGCAGTGTAAATTAGATCAATTGAATCAAGTTTATGAATCCTCAAGACCCCGATAAAAAAAAGTCTGATTTATTGGAAACCAATTATTTGGAAGCCAGTAAGTCCGAGGATATACTTACAACAAGATTTATCGAAAATATCACTAAGGTCGATGTTCCCGAGGGTGCCTCTAAACCAGCCAACGATAAGCTTTTGTTGAATCGGTTTTCGGTAATCAAAGTCTTGGGGGAAGGTACCTTTGGGAAAGTTTATCTCGCCCGCGATGAACAGCTTTGCAGGGATGTTGCAGTCAAAGTTTTTAAGCAACCCTCGAAGGATAAAAAACAATTTGAAGTAGTCCTAGGCGAAGCAAGGATGCTAGCAAAATTGGATCACCCAAATATTGTTCCAATTTATGATGTTTTCAATTCGGAGTCCGAAGGTTTATTCATCATTTCCAAGTATTTGGATGGTGGCAGCTTATCGGAGTTAATCTCCAAAGGCCCGCATTCTTATCCAAAAATTTCGAAATGGATTGCAACAATTGCCGAGGCTTTGCATCATGCCCATCTGCGAGGTATTGTGCATCGAGATATCAAGCCGGATAACATCCTTTTTGATTCCAAGGGGAATCTTTACATAGTAGATTTCGGGCTAGCACTAAGTGAGGAATTATTTGGCAAAGTAACAGGGTTACTGGGATCGCCCGCGTACATGAGTCCGGAGCAGGCAAGAGGTGAAGCGCATTTAGTGGATGGTCGTACAGATATTTTCAGCTTGGGCGTGATTTTTTACGAAATGCTTGTGGGCCGTAGGCCTTTCGAAGCCAAGACCGTCACGCTTATCTTGCACCAAATCATTCGGGTTGAAGCCAAACCACCTAGGCAAATCAACGATACGAGCCCAAAAGAGTTGGAAAAGATATGCTTAAAAGCATTGAGTAAAAATATTAATGAACGATACACCACGAGCCATGATTTCGCACAAGACATTCATGATTATTTGAAGCAATCCGATGTTGATTTAACCTCTAAAAGTGCCGCTGATTCCATCACGAATCTTTATGCGCAACAATCCAAAGGCTCTTTATCTGGCAGCGCATTGAGTCGATCAAAGATTTCCGATAAGCCCGGGATGGATAGCGTAAGCAAAGTTTTAGAGTCTGGAGCAGCAATCTTGCAATCAGCATTGGTGAACTCCGATAAGGAGTTTTCGCTGACCAGACCCTTGTTGGAGCAGCAATTAAGCGAAATCAAAGAAAACGGGCCTGCGAAAACTAGAGTGCTACTTGCGCTCTTGCCCGCAAATCCATCTTATGCTTTAGAGTTGGTCGAGCCCATGCTGGCCGCAAATCCGCAAGATTTCTTGGTAATTCGCCAGCGCCTTGCACCTTACTCTGATATCGTGATCCCGATTTTGGTGCAGAAATCAACTCTCCTCCCAGATTCCGATAATGCCACGAGTTTGCGAATAGCGGGGGCTCTAGCAATGTGGAGGCCCTCCTCGCCCTTGCTGGATAAAATGATGTTTAAGCTGGTCGAGAAGCTTGTAGCGCAGGATTTGATTTATCTTCAAGAGTGGGCGGAAATATTCAAACCCTTGCAGAAGCTCCTAATTCATGGATTGGTTTCCTTCGGGCAGGACTCTTCAAAATCTTCCTCAAGTCGCAGTTACGCCAATGCCATCGCCCTTGAGTATGCAACTGATAACGAAAGAGTGTTGTTTCATTTGTTTGTTAGTGCTGATAAAAGCAATGCAAAAACAATCCTGCAAAAGATTGTGCCGCTAAAAGAAAAAATGACTCCCTACTTGAAAAGAGTCAGAGCCGCTGTCGTTCCCTCAAATAACTCGCAAGAAAGATTGAACTCTGAAATACGCAAGGGGATGGCTGCCTCGTTGCAGTTGGCCCTGGAAGACCCTGAAGGTTTCAGCATTTTTACCAATACAGTTGATGCGACTTCAAGCACGCTGGCACAAAGTTTCGTTGGCGAACTTGGTGTAAGCCCCCATATGCTTTTTGAAAAAATCCAGAAAGAAACAGATCCAGGCACCCGTGCAGCATTGGTTCTTGCCTTGGGAGACCTAAGCCTTGAAGATGTTTCTGAAACTCCAAAAAAACAATGGATGGATTATTTTCTCGAGTTATATCAAAACCAGTCCGACTCTGGCCTGCATAGTGCATTGGATTGGATTTTAAGGCAAAAATTGGGGCAGAGCGTTGCTTGTGATAAAAGTTTGCAAGTTAGAGTTCAAGGTTCCGAAGCGGTGAAAAATTGGAGCGTGAACCTTCTAGGGCAATGTTTCATTAATATAAAGGGCCCAGTTAAATTCTTCATGGGATCGCCCACCGATGAACCTGACCGGGTAGAAAATGAAAAGCTGCATGAATCTTTAATTCCAAGATCGTTTGCCCTTTCTCAAAAACTTGTCACTGTTGAACAATATTTGAAATTTAATCCGAGTTTTCCTGCAACAAGATCGCATACTAAAGTTGCAGATAAACCCGTTGCTGGAATCTCGTGGTACCAGGCTGCAAAATATTGCAACTGGCTTAGTGAACAAGAAAAAATCCCACAATCTCATTGGTGCTACCTACCCAATCAAAATGGCCAATATGCAGCCGGAATGCGCATAGCCAATGATTTTCTCAATAAAAAGGGTTACCGCCTCCCCACCGAAGCCGAGTGGGAATACTGCGCCCGGGCAGGCACGAAAACCGCTTGGTACTTTGGCGATGATGGCTCACAAATTGATCACTTTGCCTATTATCAGTTAAATTCAAACAATCAAATATGGCCTGTCGGTCAGTTGAAGCCCAACGCTCTGGGGTTCTTTGATATCTCGGGAAATCTCTACCAATGGACGCAGGATATTTTGCAACCCTATGGTGATAGCCCCGTTGTTGAAGATTCAAAAGTTGATCTTCGGGTTGTGGATGACATGTCTAACAGGGTTTTAAGGGGTGGCGCATTCTATTACCCCAAAGATATTTTGCGCTCTGCTCATCGAGGCGGTTTAAAACCTGATCAATCAAGCGATGGTAGTGGTTTCAGAATCGCCAAAACATTGTCTTAGTGTTACTTGATTTGCTGAAACAAACATTAGGCTGCAACTTTGGTTGTTAGGTTTGCAGTTACAAACTTTGAAATCTGATCAAGCATCCCTTGCTCAAAGTTTTTCTGATTGAAGGTTAGTGCGAATCTGCGTGCAGCGTGACTACTGTAGAAATTCTTTTCTTTATCAAACTCCTCGATGGCATTGGTCATGCATTCAACGGAAGCTTCTGCAAAGAATACTCCGGTCGCTTCTTTGCCTGATTCTGGCCCAATGATTGTTTCTGTAGCGCCGCCTTTTCCCAAAGCTATCACGGGCGCTCCGCATGCCTGCGCTTCCACCGGAACAATTCCAAAATCTTCGAAACCAGGAAAGAGCAGCGCCTTGCATCGTTGCATATGATCGCGGATAGATTCATCCGTTTGCCAACCAAGAAAATGAGTTTGGGGGCCCGCCAATGAGCGAAGCCTTTTCTCATCTTGCCCTGTGCCAATGATCACCAGCTTTTTTCCAAGCGCTTTGCACGCTTCAATCGCAAGGTCTATCCGCTTATATGGAGCGAAAGCAGAAACGACAAGATAAAAGTCTTCTCGTTGTACATCTGCAGGCACATAAAAATCAGTGTCAACAGGAGGGTATACCACCGAACTATCTCGTGAATAACAATCACTAATCCTTGTTTGTATTGTGTTGCTGATCGCAACAAAATGGCTCACTCTTTCAGATGATTTTTTGTCCCATTCCCGAATATGGTTTAACACCGGCGCAGCCAACCTCTTTTTGATGCTTAACTTTTCTCCTGCTTCAAAGTAATCATCCCGCATGTGCCATGCATATCTTACAGGCGTAAAACAATAACACAAATGTGGCACCCCCTTGGGTGGGATGACTCCCTTTGCAACACAATGACTCAGGCTGACAACAAGATCACATTCTGGAATTTTAATTGATTCAATTGCGCTGGGCATGAAGGGAAGTAGGTACCGATAATAATGATGAACACCCGGCAGTTTTCCGAGCCACGATGTTTGAGGTTTTAAGTTTTCGATCGTGGGACTGAGGGCACCTTTTTTGTGAAGCAGTGTGTACAATTTGGCATCGGGAAATAGTTTGCACAACGATTCGAGGCATTTCTCGCCACCTCGCATTCCCGTCAGCCAATCATGAACAAAAACAATTCGTGGTTTCAACATTGCACCTATTCGCCCAACATAATTAAAAGATTGAGCAAGTGTACTTGGGGGGTGTTTTTTAAGCTAGACGAAGATCTTTTACAGTGGGAAGGAGGTAGCGAATCTTGCCTAAACTTCCAACTATGGGCTGAAAAAGTGTGAAATTTGTATGCCTAGCAATCCTTTATTTGCCTGTTTTACCAAGGCTTTTCATGTAAGCGAAAAGATCAGCGATCTCTTCGTCTTTCGCTTCATCCAACAAACCAGCAGGCATGATTGATCGTTGAGTTTGTTGCCTAAGAGATATCTCGTCCCCAGATAATCGCTGAGGTTCGCCTGTGGATGTTTGCAAAAGCACTCCATCAGCAGACTCGTAAACCACTAGGCCTAAAATTATTTTTCCTTTGATTGTGGTGTAGGCAACAGCGCGATATCGATTAGGTACATCCTTGTCCGGATGGATGATCGCATTTAAAAGATCAAACCGGGAAAATCGTTGCGTAACTCCTTCGAGTGCGGGCCCAAGCGCTTGTGATCCAGAATGGCATGAAGCACACTTAAGCTGGGTAAATGTTTTCTTTCCTTTTGAAATATCACCTTCATCCCATATTATTTTCTCGAATCGAGTTTTCCATTGATCTAAGCTAATTCCCCCCGACATGGTCAAGGATGCCAAAAGCTTCACATCATTCGCTTTGGCCCAGATAATCCAATCTTGTATTTGGTTAGTGGCAGGTGCAGTGGTCCATTTCTTGCGTAATAGAGAAAACACTTGTTCTTGAAGTACTTTGTATTTTGGTTCACTGGGAAGGTTTGGGAGTTTTTGTGCCAAGAGTAAATATTCTTTATCACCCAAGGGCGCAAGCTTTTCTAATGCGTAAAGAATGTCCGGTAAATCATCATTGGAGATCTGACGCAGGATGGTGGCAAATTTTTGCAGATCCTCTCTCATAGGATTTTTTGCAAGAATCTTGATTAGAATTTCATCCAACCCATGTTCGCCCCAAAGTACCCTTATTGCTGGAAACGATTCTTGCGGAGGTAATAATTCCAACACTCGCACCGATTGTGCATTCCAAGCGAGATCTGGTTTTCCCAGCATCTTCAGTGCGAATTTTTTGGCAGCATTCTTTTTCTCTTCTTTCATATCACGCAGATAAATCGCATGATCAGGCATCCCAAATGTGTCCGCATTCGCAGTCAGAGTACTGAAATTATTATTGTTTTTGCAGAGATCTGCAAAGATTTCCTGCATTCTCAAAGGCCAGTTCCGATCCCGTTTCATGCCCTTTAGATCAAGCTCTGTCCCAAGGTTTAACATCGTATTAATTACCTTGGTTTTTTGTGCATCTGAAAAAGGTGAACCAGTCTGCGCAAGGGATGCCAAGAGGTGGATTTTTCTTAGAGGATCATGCGAAAGAGTTAATTGATCAAGGAGCAAGCTTGAGTTTTTTTTGTCATTAAATTTCATCAGGCCAAAGGTGCGTTCCAATTCAAAATCGAGATCTGAATCTCCCGAGGGATAAGAAAGTGCAAGTAACTTCATTTGTTCCAAGGTTGGAATCCACGACTCTTTAAATGGTTTTATCGAATACCCTTCGCGGTAATTGCCACGCTGCGAAATATTGGGAAGCTCACCCAGTGCCATCTGAATGATGCGAATTGAATCAAGCCGTGCTGCAAAAGGAACTTTTGTGTTGGTTGCATTCTCAAGCGCAATTATCCCTGTATTTGAAGGCTGCACTTTTACCTGCGCCAATCCCAAGGTGTTGGCTGCAATTACATTGGTTGGCTTAATGTTCAACCCTTCGTGGGATTCAATTAATTTCGTGGTTGCATATCTGATGAATCGATCTGGATGATCAGCGTTTGCTAAAAAGATCTTGCTGATAGCATCTGGGGTTAGGGCAGTATCGAAGCGGAGAAACTCAATCGCTTTTCTTCGTTGCAAAAGATCTGACGAAGATGTTGCTGTAATTAAAGCTTTGTCCGTGGTTATGATTTTAAGTTTGTAGGGCAGGGCGCTTGCAGAAATGGGATTAGTCTGGTGCCTGATACGAAAAACAGAACCTTTAGTCCCCCGCCCCCCGATGCAAACAAAAAGCTCTCCGGTAAGGGAGTTCATATCCACTGCGGTGGGCGCAAACCCTGCGTTTCCTTTGGGCTCAAGAAAAACTTCCGCTTTGGTGCTGAAGGAAGAATCTTTGGGCTTAAGCTCACAAGTGAGAATTCTGCCGAAGGTCCAATCTAAAATGAATAGCGATCCCTGATACTTCGCGGGGAAATGCGTTCCCTTGTAGCAAAGCACGCCTGTAGGTGAGCCCCTGCCCGCAGTTGCGATAGGTGGAAGGATATCAGCATGCGATGGAGGCGAGCGCCAGGTTTCTGACTGTTGCGGATTCCACCAGCCATATCTTCCTCCTGAAACCAAGTGATAGATCCTAGTCGGTTCATACCAAGGGAGTGCGATGCAGCGTTCATTATCAGAATCAAAGGTGAAAAGTTCGCCATCCAGATTAAAATCAAAACAGTAGGGGTTGCGTAAACCATCAACAAAGACTTCTGTCTTTTTGTTTTCTGGATCGTATTTGATGACGGTGCCTGCGAGAGGTTTTTTTACAGGTGATGAATCCGTCATTGCAAATGAGGAATTAATACCCGTGATATTACCACACAGAATATAAATCAAACCATCCGGGCCCCTTTTGATAGCATGTGCCTCGTGCTCTCCGCCGGTTTTAAACGAAAGATGCTTTACTCCAGGCCCTGCAGCAGTTACGCCATCCTCCGCAATCGGAATAGACCATAAGCCTTGATTCCCTGTGTACCATAAAGATTTTTTTTCGAAGAGAAGTCCGGTTGCACCATCACTGGGCGCCTGCCCGAAATTCTTGAAAGTGTCTGCTTTACCATCGTTATCCGTATCTATAAGTATGCGAAAGTATCCCTTGCCCGACACACACACATCGCCTTTAGGGCTTATCGATAAGCAATAAATATCACTTGCCAATGAGTCGTCTGCGTAGGGAAGGATTTCGAAACCTGCAGGTAGCTTTACTTCGGGAACTTGATTGGTTATCTGCAATGATGTAAATAACACCAAAGCAAAATAGGCTAATAGGTTCATGGGTCAAGCACGCAGCGAAATCCCGTATGAGATAAACCCGTATCTTCCGCACCATGCATCCTTAAACCAACCCGGTATCGCACGCAGTAATTGGTGCTGCAAAGAAAAGAACCACCTCTTTGTACCCGCACCTTTGATTCATTACCATGAGGATCGATAGGCGATGCAGGGCCTTTGGGATTTAACAAAGGAATTTTTAATGCCTCTGAATCTAAGCCACGATACAAAAGCGAATAAGCATCTGGCCTATACCAATCAGAGCACCATTCCCAAACATTCCCACTCACATCATATAAACCATATCCGTTTGGCGCATAACTCTTGACTGGTGCGGTACCACTATATCCATCGGTTTTGTCGTCCCGGTTTGGGAATGGACCTTGCCAGATGTTGGCCCTGGGTTTTCCTTCAAAAGGTGATTCAGAACCCCAGGCATAAGGTTGGCGCTCTAATCCGCCCCGTGCTGCGTATTCCCACTCGGCTTCAGTAGGCAATCTTTTCCCCGCCCATTTGCAGTATGCAGTGGCATCTTCCCAAGCCACATAAACCACAGGGTGATTTTCTTTCCCTAAGTAGTTGCTATCTTTACCTTCCGGGTTTTTCCAGCAAACCCCTTCTTTGTATTTCCACCATTGGTTGCATTCAGAGCAATCCACAACTTCTTGCATGGGTGGAGAAAATACTCCCGCTCCGGGAACTAGTTTTTCTGGGGGCACATCAGGAAAATCTTTTGGGTCTAATGGCCTTTCAGCAACCGTCTTATATCCCGTTGCATCTACAAACTTCTGATACTGAGAGTTGGTAACTTCGGTTTTATCGATGTAAAACCCTTGAAGTCTGACTTTATGAACGGGCAAAGCATCGGCATATTTTTCGCGGTCGGAATCATCGCCCATGGAAAATTCCCCGGGAGGGATCCATGCCATTCCTTCGGGTACCTTAGGTGATAATAGGATCCAAAATAGGAAGCCAATTCCTACAACTCCCGAAACGATGCCGACCAATTTGAATCTTGGCTTGTCAAATAATCTGCTCTCTGTTGGTAATTTAATTTTATTCATGATATTTTCTTGTATATGTAGTTAAGTTGGTCATGAGATGACAACGCATTTTTATAAGTGTTTCTAGCCTCATAATTCTGATTATATCGCTTTTTGCAGTCTCTTGAATAACTTTTGCGCTCAAACTATAAATATAACAAGTAATTTTAGAAGCTTTTAAGTATAATTACGGATACAACCATACTTATTAAAGTATCCAATCGCCCTTGGGTGCTTTTTAAGTTTTCAATTTGCTCTTTAATGTCGGGGGCCAACTGGCTTTGAACTTGAATTGTGATCTTAATGAAAACCAAGATTCGATTGTCAACCGCAAAGTGCTTGTGGTTGATGATTCGCCTGTTGACCGTCATCTCGTTGGCGGGCTTCTGAATTCCCAGCCAGGTTGGCAGGTCTTTTTTGCTTCCAATGGGGCCGAAGCTCTTGAATTTCTTAAAAACTCCAACCCTGATGTTATCCTTACCGATCTTTTAATGCCAGATGTTGATGGCGTCGAGCTAGTCCTGAAAATTCGCAAGGAGTTTTCTAAAATCCCGATCATCCTCATGACAGCCCATGGCAACGAAGAACTTGCAGTCCGGGTTTTGCGCGCAGGCGCTGCCAGTTATGTCCCTAAAAAATTGCTCTCTGTTGAGCTTCACTCAACTTTAAACGAAGTGCTTTCTACCCTACGCAACGAAAAAAATATTCAAATTGTTCAGGATGCTCTTGTTTGTCATGAAGTTCATTTTGTATTGGATAATGATATCTCTAATGTTTCTCCGATGGTTAGCCATATCGAACATCTTGTTGGACAGTTTAATTTTTGCGAACCTAATTCCATGATGCTTATTGGTGTCGCCCTTCATGAAGCCCTTACTAATGCCATGCTGCATGGCAACCTGGAACTGGATTCCAAATTGCGAGACGATGATGAATCACAGTTTTATTCTTTAGCGGATGAGCGAAAAAAGAAGCACCCCTACGCAGGTCGTAAAGTCATGTTTGGGGCCAAGATTTCCAAAGAGGAGATTCGCTTTACCATTGCTGATGAAGGTCCGGGCTTTAATCCCACCGGCCTGCCCAACCCTTTTGAACCTGAAAATCTTGACAAGGTTACGGGTAGGGGAATGCTATTGATTCGAACTTTCATGGATCTTGTCGAGCATAATGAAAATGGTAACCAAATCACCATGGTTAAAAAACATAAAGCAAGTTAGCTCTTTGCTTTTGTCATGGGTTTGCTTGTGAAATAGGTCTCCCACTTCTTCATTGCCAACATGCGGTTTTCCATAGTCGTAAACCCCAACATGTAAGGGTTGAAGAAAAGTGCCTGATTATCGCGTGCAAAACTAAACCCATACTCCTTGTGCGATTGACTACTCATATGCACGAGCATTGCAAGCGCCACATCCCGAACCTGGGTGGTTCCCTTCTGCTGGTTGGGAAGTTGGAAGTTCCCTACTACTGTTTCGTCTCCTAAGAAATTCCGTAGCAATCCCGAATCTTCAGGTGTTCCCATTTTTCCGAGAAGGGTTAGTGCCACGGTCTTGGTATATACAGGCATCGTTTTTTCAGATGCAACCCTTCGTGCAAGTTGCAAGCCTTCAGTCATGTTCATGTTTTGTGAAAGGTGCAGATGTTGAGAAATAATGTTGGGGTCTGTTTGTTGTAGCATCCATGTTCCAAGTAGTTTCCGGAACGGCCCAGTGCCTTTTGATGCACTAATCGCATCTCTTGCTGAAGGCTGGTAGAGCAGGTTCGTAATATTGTTCACCACTTCCGAAGGTAATTCCATGTTGGGCGTTGTTGCAGCAAACAAAACTGCACCTATATCGCCTATTTCAAGATTGATGGTTTTGCCTGCTACAGGGCTGAAAATGCTGTTGTGTAGCCATTGTGCTTTTTCAGATACTATTGACTTACCTATGTTTTTGTCGTTTTGAACTTCATCCATCAAGCTGGGGTCAGCTTTATAAATCTGCCCATATAGGGCTCTTGATGAGGTGCTTTTTCCCACGAGCTTTTCAAATCGTTCCCAACCGGGCAGCACCGTGTTTTTGCTCCCATCCACATCTTCAAGAAATGCTTGTAACTTTGTCTTCTTATCCGACTCGCTTATCAATGAAATTAATATCCGTGACCTTCTCACCACTTCGTAATCTAAATGAGTCAACCCGTTTTCCAAGGCTGCCATCGATCGATTACCCTGCCTTAGTATTATTTCACTTGCTTGTTCCCGCGATACAAAAGAATCTGATCCAAGTTGCTTTACCAACTCCCGAATTTGAAGCTCGTTTAGCTCTAGCGGTTTGTCTGCGCCTATTGCCAATATGCTTGCAAATACAATTAAGCTGGCTAATTTAATTTTAGTTGAAATCATGGATCGTACCTGAATTAATCATGTGCATATTTCTTAGCTTTTAGATTAAACTAGCTTGACCCGCATCGCAACCTAAACCGGGTAAACTTTTACCTCCTTGCGTTAAACATTAACGGTTAAGCAGGCCATATCGACAAAAGTAGCCACTGTTACTATTCTAGAGTGGGTATTCGGCCCGATTTATTGAAAGGCTTATTCATGCTTGATAAAAATTTATGCCTCAAACGAAGGCAGGCTTTCCTCGCCTCGATGGATAATCTCAAAAACCCACTCGTCATTGCTGACCCTTCCCACCTCACTTGGCTTTCTGGCTTTTATGTCGACCCATTTAGTCTTGGCGCAGGCTTTGGGGCCCTTCTTGTTATTAATCCTGATGCTAGCTGCGTTGTTTTTTATGATACCCGACTGCCCGATTCTGTTAGCCATTGTGTTGCCGATGATATTGTTGCTGTCAATTGGTATGATGGTATCTCACACCCCAAAACCACTAGGGCGCTTGCCCTGCTTCCTGAAGTCGAAAAACGCTTTCCAGGCGCTTTTATTCATGATCGCATTGATACTACCCAGGGCGTTGAAATTCACAAAGCCATCAGTAAGCTTAGGCGTAAAAAATACCCAGATGAAATCTCTCTCATCAAACGATCAGCTCAAATCGCAGAAAAAGCTCACGCTTGGGTTCTTAATAATATCGCTCCCGGTATGACCGAACTTGATATCTATGCAGAGGTGCAAAAAATCTGCACTTCACATGGTGGCCAACCCCTCATAGTCTATGGCGACTTTGCTGTTTCCCCCGGCCCAGAGCGC
>Ga0194050_1000069_pt1 | contig 29813 bp, 25 predicted proteins | sample SepL2310m_MetaG_FD_148657 | JGI IMG/M metagenome (GOLD analysis project Ga0194050, IMG submission 148657) | Anoxic zone freshwater microbial communities from boreal shield lake in IISD Experimental Lakes Area, Ontario, Canada - Sep2016-L239-10m | ecosystem: Environmental > Aquatic > Freshwater >...
CGTTGATCAAATGTGAGATTGATATTTGCCAAAGGGTTTTGTGGTTCAGGTAGCGCCGCACTAGCCAAGGAAAACACCGAAATACCAAATAGCAGTCCAACTATAAAGTTTTTAGAACTCATAACTCCCCCCTTCTTATTGGTTAAGCCCCATTTTAATACCGACTAACGGAACCTCATTCGCCAAACCTTAAAAGAAAATAGCCCAACAAGTGGGCTATTGAGATTCTTGGTGGCCCGGGGCGAAATCGAACGACCGGAGATAAACGATTTCATATAATCTTATGCTTGAGCTAGTATAGTTATAAGGAATAACTTCAACTCATTCATATAGCTATTCACAATAATGGAGAAAATAGTGGCCACAAAATCTTTGGCATCAAAAATTGATATCGGAATTAATGAGAAAGATCGCAAAGCTATTGCCAAAGGCTTGTCTGAACTCTTAGCCGATAGTTATTCCCTCTATCTGATGACACATAATTTTCATTGGAACGTCACAGGGCCGATGTTTAATACGCTCCACAATATGTTTATGACTCAGTACACAGAACAATGGGCGGCCCTAGACTTGATAGCAGAAAGAATTCGGGCGCTCGGGGAGCCAGCACCCGCTACTTATAAGGAATTTTCAAAGCTGACTTCTATTGCAGAAGTCAGTGGGACTCCAAAAGCTCTCGAAATGGTTCGTTACCTCGTAAAGGCTCAAGAAGCTACAGCCAAAACTGCACGCAAACTTTTCTCCTTGGTGGATAAAGCAAATGATCAGCCCACTGCAGATCTCTTAACGCAACGCCTAGATATTCATGAGAAAACTGCCTGGATGCTTAGAAGTATTCTGGAAGATTAAGTCACGCCTGATTGAAAGAAAATGCCCCGCACGAAGCAGGGCATTATTTGAGTTTGGTGGCCCGGGGCGGAATCGAACCACCGACACAAGGATTTTCAGTCCTCTGCTCTACCGACTGAGCTACCAGGCCATTTAAGACAGTAGATTGTAGCGGAAGTGTTTTTAAGTGAATAAAACGTCTTTACTTTGGCTGTTTGCAAGGGCGCCATAAGCTAAGTTGTGATGTTTTCAAGCGGGCCGGGGAAATACTACCAACTGGGCTACCAAGGCAAGGCCAAGAAAGATAGATTAATTACCCTTATTTCTTGAGGTATCTATACCTAGGGCCTTGAGTTTGCGGTAAAGGTGGGTACGCTCAAGGCCAGTAAATTCAGAAATTTTGGTCATACTGCCGCCCATAATTTGCATTTGATTTTCAAAGTAGGCCTTTTCAAATAAGTCTCTAGCCTCGCGCAAGGGCAAATCAAAATAGCTTTTTGCAATGCCACTGATTAACTCAATCTCAGACTGCCCACCCTTGGAAATTGCTGTGGCCTCATGCGCCGCGCCTGTTTTGGGTTGGCCCGGTGAATATGCGCCATTTGCGGTAATGGCATCATCAGGATCAGGTACCTTCAGCGATTTTTCTAAAGCCTTATTTACCGTCTTCAGTAATTTTTGTAAAGCAATCGGCTTTTCTAAAAAATTCATTGCGCCAATGCGGGTTGCCTCAACGGCGGTATCGATTGTGGCATGGCCAGACATCATCACTACTGGCATTGTCAGCTGCCCGCTCTTCGACCACTCTTTAAGTAAAGTAATCCCATCGGTATCGGGCATCCAAATATCGAGCAAGACCAAGTCGGGGCGCATTTGCTCACGAATAGTTCGTGCTTGAATGGCGCTTTCTGCTGAATAAACAGTATGGCCTTCATCGCTCAAAATTTCATTAAGCAATTCACGGATTCCCATCTCATCATCAACAACTAAAATATTTGCCATCTTATGCGGGTTCTTTTGCAAGGTTCATAAATACAATCGCCACTTTAGCGCCAATCACCAGCTCGCCTTGTAAGCGATTTTGAATTTCAATTTTGGCGCCATGGTCATCAATGATTTTTTTTACTACTGCTAAGCCCAATCCGGTTCCCTTACTCTTGGTTGTAACGTAGGGCTCGAACGCCCTTGCCAATATCTTAGCTGGAAATCCACATCCTGAGTCACTTATTGTGAGTCGAACTGCATTCTGCAGCGGGCCAACCCCAGCACCGTATGGAACCATGCTAGTCTTTACTGTAACAAAAGCAGCCTGATCTTTACCTTCGAGGGTCGCATCTTGTGCATTCTGCAATAAATTATGTATTACTTGCCTTAGTTGTGTAGGGTCGCCAAGAATATCTGGACAATTTGGGTCTAGCTGAACCTCCATTGGACTACCTTCGTATAAGCCTAGAATTTCTTTAATCAGGGTATTCAGTGAAACCGGCCGTAGTTGTGGCAATGGGGTCTTTGCAAAATCGCGGAATTCGTTGACCATTTGCTTCATGGCTTGCACTTGACCGATAATCGTCGCAGTATTGCGGTTCATCATTTCTTCTAGTTCGGGCGTTACTGCACCCGTCAACTTCTGTTGCAAACGTTCAGCAGATAATTGAATTGGGGTTAGAGGATTTTTTATTTCGTGTGCCAGCCTACGCGCCACTTCTCCCCAAGCAATGGAGCGCTGTGCCGCGACAACGTCGGTAATGTCATCAAAAACAATCATGCGCAAATCATGACTTAACTCGGTGCCCCGCACAAAAAGCGTTATACCAACTTCATTTTCATATTCATTGATCGCGTGCAACTGAATTTGTTTCTGCCAAATAGAGGCGCTGTTTTTTTTGTGCTCAGCCTGGCTTGTTTCTCCAGAAATTGCCATATTCATCGTTGCAAAGCCTTCTCGAATGGCGGCTTCAAACTCTTCTAGCAAAGGAAGCGCGCTTAATTTTTGACCGCGCCTTTGCGCCAGGTCAGCGCCAAAAATGCGATCAGCCCCTGGATTACTTGAAACTAAATGGTATTGTCGATCAAAGATGCATACCCCGGCAGTGAGGCTGTCTAAAATTGACTGTAAAAATGATTTAGATTCCTCTTGCGCAGAACGGGCGTCGGCAATTTGCTTGGTCATCATATTAAATTGCCGCGTTAATATGCCCAGCTCGTCCCCAGTGTCCAGCTCCGGTTTCGGTGATAAATCGCCTTGGGCAACCGCCTCCGTGCCCCGTAAAAGCATCAACAAGGGCTTAGCCAACTCTCCGCCCAATAGGAGTGCCAGACTTACTGCCACAAAGAGGGCAAAGAATAGCGTTAAGGTTAAGGTGCCTATATACATTTTGCGTAAGCCGGTTCGCCCTAAGGCCTTTTCCTGATAATCGCTATATGCGGACTGAATTGCTAAGGTATTTTTAGTGATGCCAGGAGAAACTTGCTTTACTAATTGCAAGTACCAAACCTCTCGTGGTCGTTGTAGGCTAAGCCCAAACCCACCGCCTACTGAGACAGCGCGCTCCTGACTAATAGGCACCACTGCACGCAAAAAATAGCTTTGCGCACCATCTAATTCAATTCGCTCATCAATGGTGCCAGTGCCCTTTAATTTATTAGCTTGCGCCAATAAACTTTCTGAAGGAGGCGGTGTCGCCTGAATATTGCTACCAGAAACGGCTACTGCAATTAGCTGCTGCCGGGAATTAAAAATAGCCAATTCTTGGGTGTTTGTTTGGGCGCGGAGTCGAGACAATAAAAGCGTTAACTCTGCAGGGCTTGAATTATTTGGCATGCGCGCCAACTGTTCGGCAATATTACGGCCATCGTCTTGTAATTCTTGCAAGGAGGTATCTAAGCTAGTGCGGCCTAACTCAAGCGCGGCCCCAAGTGCCGCTTCAACCTTGACGTCGAACCAGGTTTCAATACTGCGCGAGACAAATTGCCAAGAAACGCCGTACAAAATTAAGCCCGGCACTACGCCAACTAAAGCAAAAATCATGGCTAATTTAGCAATTAACCGGGTACCAAAACGGCGTTCTTTCCAGCGTACCGCAATGACTACGCCCAGCACCAAAATGATTGTCAGCAAAGAAAGGCCAACAACAACATTGGCGGCATAGAGCCAAATAAAATTGTTATCGAAAAAAGCGGTATTGGATGAAGCAACCGAAAGCAAAATTAATAACACTAATGCCAAAAAGCCAGAGATGGCTGTGGCAATTCGCAGGGCGCGGCTTTTCCAGCCCTCCTTGGTCAACGCCACACTCCAACTAGCTGGAAGATGCGCGTTCATCATTGCGCTATGACGTTCTGAAAGCTGGGCGAGAATGGAAAACGCAACCAACCGCTAGAAACATTCCAGTCGCGGTTGTTTAAAGCGTTTACTTGAAATGGTTTGGGTAGCTTACTTAAATCTAATGTCATGCGTAAAGCGGCAATATAGGTTTTACCTAAGTCAATATTGGCCCGCTCAATAATGCGCCAACCGCCAATGGTGCCCGCTGCCTGCAATGCCTCGCGCATCGTTCCCACCGAGAAACTAAAGCCCTCCGTGGAGATGCGATATTGCTTGGTGAGGGGCTGATAAGAAACCCGGGTTTGTCGCATCACTTGCGAAGGTCTTTCATCAAACCAATACCAACGGCCGCGAGTTAATTCAAATTCAGTTTGAAAAGTTAACACCAGGCCTTTTTGTAAAGCATCCTCTAGCCCGGGTGTCAGCTCAATATTAAAAACGGCGTTTAATAACCAATCGGCATCAACCCGCTCAATTTCTGCGGCCTTGACTTTAATTCCTTCGGCATGAGCTATTGGGCTCATCACCAAGGCAAAAGCTATCCAGAAATACAGAATTAAATTGTTAAGTCGCCGAGTCATGAACCATTCTTTTTAAATAGAGCATAGTAAAAGCCATCGTGCGTTTGCGCCGGCAGAAGCTGGCCGACAGACTCTAATCGTAATGCATCGGCATAATTCGCCTCAAACCAGCTGGCTTGTCCCTCTCCCTCCGCCGGAAAAAGTGAGCAAGTTACATATAACATTAGGCCGCCTGGTTTGAGCACTTGCCACATTGTGCCAAGCAAGGCCCGCTGTTTAAGTTGTAGTTGCGCAATGTCGTTTTCGCGCCGTAGAAAGGGGATATCGGGATGGCGTCGCACAATTCCTGAAGCTGAACAGGGGGCGTCTAGTAAAACCTTATCAAATAATTGCCCATCCCACCAGTTGAGTAGAGCCGCATCAGCCTGTTTAATCAAATGGGATTTGGGTGCAAGTCCTAAACGGGCAATATTGCTAGCAATCTTGCCAATTCGTTGCGGGTCGATTTCTAGGCTGAGCAAATCAATCTCGGCAATTTCAAGCAAATGCGCTGTTTTCCCTCCGGGGGCTGCGCAAGCATCCAATACCCGATCACCCGGCTGAAGATTTAATAAGAGGGCCGCCAATTGCGCCCCGGCATCCTGAACAGAAACTAAGCCAGTAGTAAAGCCAGGAATTTCTGCTACGGGTCGCGGCACTTGTAAGCGCAGCGCCCCCTCTAAAATATGGCCGCTAATGGGGGGAATTACTTCGTAAGCCAGGCCAGCCTGCGCTAAAAGCGCAAGATAGGCTGAGCGGGAAATTTTGTTTAAGTTGATGCGCAAACTGAGTGGCGGGTGTTGTGCCTGATAAAAACATAATTGCTCCCATTGGCTTGGATAGCTGGCTTTTAATTGCGCTAACCACCATGGCGGCAAATAACCGCCACCATCATTGCTCGCCGTCGGGCCGGTAGGCTCATATCCGGATTGGCTCACCGTAGCGCTCACTTTTCGCAATACTGCATTTACTAGTCCCTTGGCATACTTGGTATTAACGGAGTTGCCACAAGCCTTAACGGCTTCATCGACCACAGTATGGGCAGGATACCCTCGCTTCATATTTGCTTGGCGTCCTATTAATAAGACAATGGCTATGCTCAAAAGATGATCTAACTCCTGAGTAGGTGCTTTGGGTACATATTCTTTAATGAATTGATGCGCCACCTGCCACTGGCGTAACGTTTCGAACGTGAGGCTCTGCACAATGGGGCGCTCTTGGGGGGGCAAGGCCTCAATAATTTGCGTTAACGATTTGCCCGCCATTACGCCATCTATTGCTGTAGCAGACAAGCTCATGGCTTTTGCTAGGCCGATACTTTGTTGGGCGGCTTTCCTCGGCTGCTCCATTACGAGGATTCGTTTTGAAACTGCTGCTGGGAATTTTGCGCCAAAGTCAAAAACCAGCTTCGTGCGCTGATTTTTTTTCTACCTGGCCTTTGTACTTCTAGCAACTCAATTACGCCATCTCCACACCGAACCAAAACTTCGCCATGGGCTCCACAAAAAATTGTGCCTGCTGTAAAAGCGGTATTGAGAGCGTCCATTTGCTCGACCTTATTACCGATTTGCGCGTGCCAGATTTTTACTGTCTCTCCATTTAATTTGGCGCTAACCCCAGGAAATGGGTTGAGTGCCCGAATTTGCCGATCAATTGCTGTGGCGCTAAGATGCCAATTAACTGCCGCTTCGCTTTTGAGAATTTTTTGGGCGTAGCTAACGCCTTCACTTGGCTGTGGAATACGCACCAGCGACTGCCCCATTTGCAAGGTTGCCAAGCATTGCGTTATTAATTGTGCGCCCATATTACCTAAGCGATCGGTCAAGCTGATACTGGTCTCATTGGCCGCGATGGGTGTCTTTAGCAGCGCGACTTGATCCCCAGTATCAAGCCCTGCATCCATGCGCATAATTGTTATGCCCGTGTCTATGTCCCCTGCCTGTATTGCCCGCTGAATTGGCGCAGCCCCACGCCAACGCGGCAAAAGTGAAGCGTGCACATTAAAGCAACCCCAGCGGCCATTGACTTCACTCAAATCCAAAATGGCCTGGGGAATTAGCATCCCATATGCCACGACCACCATCAGATCAAATTGAGCCTCTGCTATAGCATCGTATGCTGCTTGGGCCAAAGAATTATTCTCTAATTCACCTGGCTTTATTTTTAAACTGGGTGGTTGGAGTACGGGGATATGGTGTTCTATTGCAATCGCTTTTACAGGACTGACTTGCATTAACATGCCTCTACCCGCAGGCTTATCAGGCTGAGTAAGCACTAACACCACTTGATGGCCGGCAGCCAAAATAGCCTGCAAAGACTGTGCGGCAAATGCTGGTGTGCCAGCAAATATGACCTTCATAATTGACTCACTCGCTGGCGTAGGCCGATGCGCTTATGCACTAGCGCGTTAGTAAATCGATAGCGCGTTTTTTCATTTTCAAAGCAATTCGTGCACGCTTTAAAGGCGATAGGTACTCGACAAAAACCTTGCCCATTAAGTGGTCCATTTCGTGTTGTAGGCAGACCGCCAATAATCCTTCAGCCTCAAGCTCAAAGATATTCCCGCTCACATCCAAGGCCTTAACTTTGACGCTTTCTGCGCGCTCCACCTCATCAAAGTATTCAGGAACAGACAAGCAACCCTCGCGCCAGGATTTTTTTTCAGCGCTAGCCCAAACTAATTCAGGATTAATCAAAGCAATGAGTTGATTTTGCTCTTCAGTAACATCAATCACAATAATGCGTTCGTGAATATCGACCTGCGTTGCAGCTAGGCCAACGCCGGGTGCCGCATACATTGTTGCGGCCATGTCACGCACAATATTTTGAATACGCGTATCGACCTCCGTCACAGGCTTAGCAATTTTATGCAAGCGCTTATCGGGATATTGGAGAACTTCTAGTATCGACATGTAGGAATTATCCAACAGAGTAATAAAGCTGTCCTGATAGACAAAAATTTCCCCATACCGACAATCAATTGATGCAAACCCCAACGATATTGGCCCTAAGCCGTGACGCCCCTAATTACCCTCAACAGCTGCTCGATCTATACGACCCGCCGGCCAGAATTTATATCTCTGGTGACGCAGCCTTAATTAACCGTCAGCCTTTAGTGGCCATTGTGGGCGCCCGCGCCGCCTCTAGACAGGGGGTCTTAGATGCCACTTTTCTAGCCCAAGGCTTAGTGCAAAGGGGTTTTGGGGTAGTTTCTGGCCTAGCGCTAGGGGTAGATGGGGCAGCCCACCGTAGTGCCTTGGCAGCCAATGGTTTCACTTTGGCGGTTGGCGCAACCGGGTTAGATGTGGTTTACCCCCCACAACATGTTCAACTTGCGGAAGAAATTGCCCTAAAAGGTCTGCTTTTATCTGAATTTCCCCCAGGAACCGCCCCCAGGGCGTTTCATTTTCCACGTCGTAATCGCCTGATTGCCGCACTTTGCTTGGGGGTGGTGGTGGTTGAGGCCGCAGCAAAATCTGGATCCCTCATAACCGCTCATCTGGCAGCTGAATTGGGTCGCGAGGTCTTTGCGCTGCCAGGGTCAATCCATTCAACGCTGGCAAAGGGCTGCCACCGGCTCATTCAAGCGGGGGCTAAGCTAGTCACCTGTATTGACGATATTGTGAACGACTTACCCCATAACAGGCTACAAATACCCCGCGAAACCGAAATAGCGGCCGATTTATCGGCAAAATCAGCCATTTTTTCAGAATTCCCTCTGCTTCGGTGGGTTAATTATCACCCCAGCTCGATCGACGAAATCTGCCTTTTAAGCGGTATTTCTACCCAAGAAGCCCTGGTTCAAGCCTTATTACTAGAGGCTAAGGGGGTAATTGAACGACTTCCTGGCGAACGCCTCCGCTTGTTGCAAAAACAATGAATTTGGACTTTACTCAAAAGATCGGTTAATAATAAAAAAGGGGCGAATACACCGATGACTAACAAAATCGGGTTAAATTACCCTTCTTTTTAATAATTCTAATTTCCCTTCTAGTTCAAATTTAGGCTCCCGCGTGGCAAAAGCACCTACAAAATCTAAACCCGCCGCTTCAGTAGACGGTCAAACAAAAACCTTGATCATTGCTGAGAAGCCGTCGGTAGCTAACGATATTGCCAAGGCTTTGGGTGGCTTTCAAAAATACGATGATTATTTTGAAAACGCCGATTTTGTAATTTCTTCAGCGGTTGGGCATTTGCTGGAAATTGCCGCGCCAGAAGAATATGAAGTTAAACGGGGCAAATGGTCATTTGCTAATCTGCCCGTTATTCCGCCACACTTTGCCTTGCGGCCGATCGTTAAAACGGAGTCACGCCTCAAGGTATTACAAAAGCTGATTAAGCGCAAAGACATCACCGGCCTGATTAATGCCTGCGACGCGGGGCGTGAGGGCGAACTCATTTTTCGCCTAATTGCGCAACATGCTAAAGCCTCGCAATCGATTAAACGGCTCTGGCTGCAATCGATGACCCCCAATGCAATTCGCTCTGGGTTTGAAAATTTACGCGCCGACGTCGATATGCAACCCTTAGCTGATGCCGCACGTTGCCGCTCAGAGGCAGACTGGCTTGTCGGCATTAATGGTACGCGTGCCATGACCGCCTTTAATAGCAAAAGTGGTGGGTTTTTTCTGACTACGGTAGGTCGGGTGCAAACACCGACCCTCTCGGTAGTGGTTGAGCGAGAAGAACAAATACGGCAATTTATTTCTAAAGACTATTGGGAAGTTAAAGCTGAATTTATCGCTGCTGCTGGTATTTATGAAGGCCGCTGGTTTGATCCGAAATTTAAGAAGGATCCTGCCGAGACAGACCTGCGTGAAAATCGTCTGTGGAGCGAAGCTGCTGCCCAAAGTATTGTGGCTGCCTGTCGTGGTAAAAAAGGCGTGGTCAAAGAAGAGGCTAAACCGGCTACTCAGCTAGCCCCTCAGCTTTTTGATTTAACCAGCTTGCAACGTGAGGCCAATGCGCGTTTTGGTTTTTCGGCAAAAAATACCTTGGGCTTAGCTCAAGCGCTGTATGAACGTCATAAAGTATTAACTTATCCCCGTACTGACGCCAGAGCATTGCCCGAAGACTATCTCGATACGGTTAAACAAACTATCGAAAATTTGGCCGACCATTCTCAGGAATATAAGCCCTTTGCAAAACAAATCTTACATGGCGATCCAGCCGACCCCAAAGCTAAAACGGGCTATGGTTGGATTAAGCCCAACAAGCGTATTTTTGATAATTCAAAGATATCTGATCACTTTGCCATTATTCCCACGCTTGAGGCACCGAAAAATTTGAGCGAGCCTGAGTACAAGCTGTATGACTTAGTAGTGCGCCGCTTCCTGGCGGTATTTTTTCCTGCAGCTGAATATCGCGTTACCACGCGCATCACTGAATCATCTGGGCATCATTTTAAAACTGAGGGCCGGGTCTTAGTGAGTCCTGGCTGGCTTACTGTTTATGGCAAAACGATTCAAGCTGATGATGAGTTGGTGCCTGTTCAAGCAAATGAAACCGTACAAAATGAAGCGGTAGTAATAGTGCCACTTAAAACCAAACCACCTGCCCGCTATACCGAAGCTACTTTGCTCTCGGCCATGGAAAGTGCTGGCAAATGGGTTGATGACGATGATATGCGTGAAGCAATGGCCGAAAAGGGCTTAGGAACGCCAGCTACACGTGCGGCCATCATTGAAGGCTTACTGTTTGAAAAATACATGGTGCGCGAAGCCCGAGAATTAATTCCAACTGCCAAAGCCTTTCAGTTGATGACCTTGCTGCGGGGCCTTGATGTTGAGGAACTCACACGCCCCGACCTTACCGGCAACTGGGAAAATAAACTGGCTCTGATTGAACAGGGCAAAATGAAGCGCGAAACTTTCATGCAAGAAATTGCGCAGATGACGCAACGCATTGTGAAGCGCGCCAAAGAATATGACAGCGATACGATTCCGGGCGATTACGCCACACTCAAAACACCGTGTCCTCATTGCGGTAAAGCGGTTAAAGAAAACTATCGGCGTTTTGCCTGCGAACAGTGTGGTTTTACGATTAGCAAAACTCCAGGGGGACGCGCTTTCGAATATCCCGAAGTGGAAAGTCTATTGCAAGAAAAAACCATCGGACCATTACAGGGGTTTCGTAGCAAAATGGGCCGTCCTTTTGCAGCCATTATTAAATTAAGCGAAATTCCCGAGGATGACAAAGATTATCCGAACGCAGGCTATAAGCTGGAATTTGATTTTGGCAATAGCGCCGATGATGAAACTGAAGCAATTGATTTTACGGGGCGCGAAGCTTTGGGTGTTTGTCCAAAATGCTCGGGCGCTATTTATGAAGACGGCATGCGCTATATCTGCGAACACAATACTGGCCCGAATAAAACGTGTGACTTTAAAACTGGCAAGGTAGTGTTACAACAAGAAATTTCCACTGAGCAGTTGAAAAAATTATTAACGACGGGCAAAACTGACTTGCTCACCAGCTTCAAATCGAATCGCACGGGTCGCGGCTTTAAGGCTTATTTGGCGCTAGATCCGAGCGGAAAAATTGGGTTTGAATTTGAAGCCAAGGCTGCGGGCAAAGCACCCGCCAAAAAACGGGCGGGCGATACGGCCGCAAGTAAATCGGCCGATAAGCCTAAGCGGGCCAGTCGGGCTAAGGCTGCTGAAGGCGCTTGAATACTTTCATCGGCTACCGTTTGCTGTTCAGAGCGCGCCTGCACTTGTGCCGTAATAATGGCCGCCGCTAAAGCCGACCACAATACCCCGCGCGATCCCAGAGCAGTTGCAATGTAAAGGCCCGGCAAGGTGGGCACCTCACCAATAATCGGTAGACGATCATTAGCAGCGCAGCGCACGCCTACATAAGTACCAGCGAGATTGAGTTCAGTTAAATCACCTTCTGCGTAATGCAGTAGCGCTGCTGCTTGCTGCTTGTTGTGCATATCACTAGTGGACCAAGATGCAAGGCTGGTTTCATTTTCGTCATAACTAGAACCTACAACCAATATATAGGTCTTAGTAGTTGCATCGTAGCGGGCTGGTAAACAATAGCCCTCTCCCGAAATGGCCGCTGTTGGCAAATACTCCAGCCAAGAGCTGGTTGCTGAAATTTGAAATTGATTAAGCTGACCTCGTACCGGCTTTAAGGGCAGGGCAATTTGTAAGTCTGCTACTAAGGCTTTAGCACCATGCGCGCATGCGAGTACGATTGATTTTGCTTTAGCAAGTGAATGACCCTCTTGATCAAGTGCATGCCAATGTAAACCATCATATGAAAGACTTGCAACTAACGTATTGGGCTCATATGTCAGCTTTTCTTGTTTACTAAAAATGGTGGCACAGGTTTTTTCTAGATTAATGGTTGCCCCCTTGGGAAACCAGATACCATCTCGCGCTACTCCCGTTAATTGCCGCGCCTCACGGGCGCGCAGTGGTTGGGCCGAGGCTTGGTCAAAGCCAGCGGTTAGTAATTGTGCATTCAGCAGGTCTTCATCAAAGTCCGTGCCGAGCTTGAGCGCCTGAAAAATACCCTCTTCACGCCAAAAGGGTTGCCAGGTTTGTTGGGCCAATGCAAATGCAATATAGGTTAACCGTTGTAAAAGGGGGCGCGCACGAATCAAGCCGGGATGGGCCAAGGCGAATGCATGAGCGGATGTCCCAGTGGCGGGCTTTGGGCCCGCATCTAAGACCCGCACACGTTGACCCTGCTGTAAAAATGCTTGCGCAATAGCTGCGCCCGCAATGCCAGCCCCTACTAATAAAATATCGTCTTGTTGATGCGACACTTAACTGCTAAGGCGCGCTTCAATTTTGCTGCGCGTTTCCAATAGCTCTTTGGGTAAGCGCTCTTTTAATTGCTCGAACAGCTCCGTGTGTAGCAATAATTCAGCATTCCAAGCCGCTTTATCTACCGATATAACAGTGTGAAATTGCTCGTTTGAAAAATCAAGCCCCGCCCAATGTAAGTCGGCGTGCTCTGGACAAATACCAAAAACGGTTTCTTGGCCTTTCGCGGTACCTTCAATGCGCTCCAAAATCCAAGCAAGCACACGCATATTTTCACCAAAGCCGGGCCAAACGAATTTGCCTTGGGCATTTTTGCGAAACCAATTTACACAATAAATTTTTGGCAACACTGCGCCGTCGCTGCTTAATTTTTTGCCAACATTAAGCCAATGCTGAAAATAATCACTCATGTTGTAGCCGGCGAACGCAATCATTGCAAACGGGTCGCGGCGCACTACACCTACTTCGCCAGTAATTGCCGCTGTGGTTTCAGAGCCCATGGTCGCGGCCATATATACGCCCTCGACCCAATCGCGGGCTTCGCTGACTAATGGCACAGTGGTAGAGCGGCGCCCGCCAAATAAAAATGCATCAATCGGCACGCCTTCGGGATCATTCCAATTAGGGTCTACCGCCGGATTATTCGTAGCGGCCATCGTAAAGCGGGAATTGGGATGCGCTGCTTTGCGACCCGCCGCGCCATCTGCAGGAGTCCAGTCTTTGCCTTGCCAGTCAATTAAATGAGCGGGCGGCACCTCTGTCAGTCCTTCCCACCAAACATCGCCATCGTCGGTTAACGCTACGTTCGTAAATATCACATCGCGGTTTAAAGAATCGATGCAATTGGGATTGGTTATTCGGTTTGTGCCAGGGGCAACGCCGAAGTAGCCTGACTCTGGATTAATTGCATACAAACGTGTTTTACCAGTTAGCGGATCTTTTCGTGGCTTAATCCACGCAATATCATCGCCAATGGTGGTCACTTTCCAGCCCTCAAAACCTGCGGGTGGAATCATCATTGAAAAGTTAGTTTTGCCACAGGCCGATGGAAAAGCGGCGGCGATATGATATTTTTTGCCTGCAGGATTTGTTACTCCCAAGATCAACATGTGTTCCGCAAGCCAGCCTTGATCGCGACCCATAGTTGAGGCGATGCGCAACGCAAAACATTTTTTACCTAGCAAGGCATTGCCACCATATCCAGATCCATACGACCAAATCTCTCGGGTCTCGGGGTAATGCACAATATATTTAGTCGAATTATTGGGCCAAGCAACATCTTTTTCGCCCTTGGCTAGAGGCTTACCAACCGTATGAATGCAGGGTACAAAATGACCGGCTGCGCCCAACTGCTCTATCACAGCTTTTCCCATGCGCGTCATGATGCGCATATTAATTGCTACGTAAGGGCTGTCGGAAAGCTCAACCCCAATATGGGCAATCGGTGAGCCGATTGGGCCCATTGAAAAAGGCACTACATACATTGTTCTGCCGCGCATGCAGCCCGCAAATAACGGGGTTAAGGTGGCGCGCATTTCAGTGGGATTAACCCAATTATTCGTTGGCCCAGCATCAACCTTTTTTTCTGAGCATATAAAAGTACGATCTTCGACGCGTGCGACATCTTGTGGATCGGATAAAGCAAGGTAAGAATTTTGACGCTTTGCTTGATTAAGCCGCTTAAATGAGCCTGCTTGTACCAGCAGCTCACACAGCCGATCGTATTCTGTCTGGGAACCATCACACCAATGCACCTGGTCTGGCTGGGTAAGGGCAGCGAGCTCTGCAACCCATTGAATTAATTGTTGATTTTTTACATAAGCAGGGGTGTTTATATTCAACACGCCTTGGATTGCTGGTTGATTCATTGGAAACCCTCGCTGCATTTTTTATAAAGTAATCGATTTTAACATTTTCGGTCTATTTAAAACTCTTTTTCCCCTTGCCGAAATCAGCCTTGGGGCCCTACTTGCCAATACAAAATTGGCTAAATATTTTGCCCAATAAATCATCTGGGAGGGTTCTGCCGGAAATTGCTTCGAGCTGTTCTTGTGCAAGGCGCAATTCTTCGGCAAATAGTTCAAGGGTTTGGTTACCATTCGAGCCATGGCTCTTGGCATGTTCTAAATGACTTGCCGCGAGACGAATACAGTCTACGTGCCGTTGCCGCGCAATAAGTAATCCCTCATTGCTGCCAGACCAACCGACAGACTCTAGGATGCGCGTACTGAGGGCCTCAATACCGTAACCTGTTTTAGCAGAAATGCGCAAAGCGCCCGCCAAATTACTGGCTTGATTTTCTGCAGCTGGGCGCAGATCTGCTTTATTGATCACCACCAATATTGGACAGCCAGCGGGTGCGGCAGCAGCAATGCGTTTTTGCAACTCCGCATCGGCTTGCACTGCTGTACCACTTTGTTCGCTGCCATCGCGCACATAAAGAATTGCATCGGCTTGTTGAATTGCCTCCCATGTACGTTCAATACCGGCCTGCTCTACGATGTCTTGCGTAGCGCGTAAGCCAGCCGTATCAATTAAGTGCACCGGCAAGCCTGCCAAGTTAATTGATGCCTTAATGCGATCACGCGTTGTGCCAGCTACCGGCGTAACAATTGCTAGTTCATCACCCGCAAGCCGATTAAGTAAGGCACTTTTTCCAACATTGGGCGCACCCACCAAGACCAGCTGCATGCCATCCCGCAAGATGACGCCCTGCGCTGCTGCTTGCTGTAACTCTGCCAAGCGCAAACTAATACTTTGTAAGCGCTGATGTGCCTGTGCGCTTTCTAAAAAATCAATTTCTTCTTCTGGGAAGTCGAGGGTGGACTCGACCAAAATTCGTAAGGTCGTAATTTCCTCAACCAGGGCATTGATAGTTTGGGAAAAGGTACCCTGTAAAGAGCGGGTTGCGGCAAGGACGGCAGCCTCGCTTTGCGCGCCAATTAAATCAGCCACAGCCTCTGCTTGCGCCAAATCAATTTTGCCATTGAGGTAGGCGCGCTGCGTAAATTCACCCGGCTCAGCAATAGTTAAGCCGCAATTTTTCCCAAGCTCTAAACAGCGCTTGATTAGTAACTGCAGTAGTTGTGGGCCACCGTGACATTGCAACTCCAAAACATCCTCGCCGGTAAACGACGCTGGCGCCGGAAAGAACAGCGCTAAGGCTTGGTCTAAGGTTTGGCCAGTCGCATTTTTGATGTGGACTAAAGATGCTTGCCGCGCTGTCAGCGCTGTGCCCACAAGTGCATAGACAAGCTCCGGCGGAATTGGGGCGCCACTAATGCGCACAATACCAACCCCTGCGCCGCCAGTCGCCGTAGCAATCGCAATAATCGGGGTTTTTCTGGCGAGCATTAGATGCGGACCTAGGCCGCTAGTTTTTTTCCAAACATTTTATTAATTTGCCACTGTTGGGCAATTGATAACAGGTTATTGACTACCCAGTAAAGCACGAGCCCTGACGGGAAGAAAAAGAACATCACCGAAAAAATGAGCGGCATGTACAGCATTACTTTGGCCTGAATTGGATCTGGCGGCTTCGGGTTAAGTTTGGTTTGAACAAACATCGATATAGCCATAATGACCGGCAAAATGAAGTAAGGGTCGGGCATGGACAAATCGTGAATCCAACCGATCCATGGGGCATTGCGCATTTCAACCGATGACAGCAATACCCAATACAAAGCAATAAATACAGGGATTTGGACTACTACTGGTAAACAACCGCCAAGGGGATTTATTTTTTCCTTCTTGTACATTTCCATCATCGCGGCATTTAATTTTTGTGGGTCACCTTTATATTGTTCGCGCATGGTGGTTAAGCGTGGTTGTACTTCTTTCATTCTTGCCATCGACTTATAACTAGCCGCGGAGAGTGGAAAGAAAACAAGCTTAATTAATACCGTTAGTAAAACGATGGACCAACCCCAGTTGCTAACCACACCATGAATTTTTTCTAGAAGCCAAAAAATCGGCTTGGCTAAAATAGTGAGGTAACCGTAATCTTTTAAGAGCTCTAGCCCTGGTGCTATGCCCTCGAGCATGCTTTCTTCTTGCGGCCCCACAAATAAGCGAGTTTTTTCAGTAACTGTTGCACCAGCTGCAATTGTCCCTAGTGGTATTTGCATGCCAACCCTGAATAGATTCTTGTCTATTTTTCCGGCATAAATGTCGCGCACTGTTTTATCAGCGGGAATCCACGCGCTCGCAAAGTAGTGTTGCACCATGGCAACCCATGCTGGGGATGCGGCTGGAACATCTTTTGGTATTTCTTGTTTGCCTTTATCAATGTCGGCAAAGCTTAACTTTTGGAATTTATCTTTTTGGGTATAAACCGCTGGCCCCGTAAACGTACTATAGAACTGGCTCTCCTGTTTTTCACTGCCATCGCGTACTAATTCGGTATATAAAATAATGGGGCCCGCATTGGCATTCGATTGGGTCACGCTATGTCCAACCTCAACCACATAAGAGCCCGCGCTTAACAAAAACAGTTTCTCTAGCTTCACCCCGTTGCGTTCCGCACCCAGCACCAAAAAGGGTCTACCGGCGCCATCTTTGCCGGATGATTGCAGTTTAAATACTGAGTTGTGATTGGGTAGGTCGAGGTTGCCCTCGGCGATAAGTCCTGAGCGGGCAATATATTGATGGGTTGGGTTCAGTTGCAAAAGTTCTACCGGGGTATTGTCAACATTAAATTCCTGCAATAGTTTTGCATTCACTACGTTGGCACCACTAGCGCTAACCTCTAGACGCAAGACATCATTTTCAAGTACAAATTTTTCACCGTTCATTTGCTCCAGCACACTAAGGCCGGATGCGTTGGAGTCCTTTGCTGGAGTTACTGGCCCATTATTAGAGGGCGCTACAGCCGCGCCCACTTTTGGCGGTAAATCACTTTTGTTATTCGCGTCAATGGGTTTTGTCGTGGTACTACCGCCTACTGGTGTTGGCGCCCCAAGCAAGCTTGGTCGACCCTCATGCACCAACCAATTGTTGTAAAGCATCAACGCAGAAATTGCAAAAATGGCCCAAAGTATTGTTTTTTTAATATCCATAAAAAATAAATTGCCTAGGTATTGAGGGTTTGTTTTGGTTTCGTGGCTGGATCATAACCGCCCGATGTCCATGGGTTACAACGCAAAATTCGCCAACCACTCAGGCGCACGCCCGTAAAAAAATTGTGGTTGCGCAAGCACTCGCAGGCGTAATTGGAACAGCTGGGCTCAAACTTACATTGGCTCCCCACATAGGGTGCCAAAATAATTTGATAGCAGCGGATACACCAAATGCCAATGGAATTAAAAATACGCATTAAATGAGTTCCACCATTGTGTTGCGCAGAGTACAAAGCTCCGACTTGCGTAAGCGTCCGCGCGTCGTTTTCCCAACGGCATGACGCAGTTTAATTACCGCATCGCGTTGCAGGTTAGTTACTTGTGCGTTGCGCACGAGATTACGGATCATCCGCTTTAAAGCGTTACGATCAACTGCTCTTCTAACCAATTTTTTTGCGACCGCAATACCTAAATCGGGGTGTTTTGCGTTTTGTGGCTCGGCAAAATACGCGCCCCAGGATTTATTGCTTTTGGGGGGCGTTTTTAGAAGCTCTGCAATTCGGGCGCTTTTCAACGCAAACTTAAACAGCGAGGCGTTTACGACCCTTAGCGCGACGAGCATTTAGCACTAAGCGGCCACCGCGCGTTTTCATGCGAATGCGAAAGCCGTGCGTGCGCTTGCGGCGGGTTACTGATGGTTGGTAAGTTCTTTTCATGATCAATCCTGGGAAAGCCGACCATTTTCCTTGCTACGGCCCAAAAGGTCAACCATAGATTGAATTTCTTCGGCAAGTAATGCGGTATTTTGCTTTTCTTTATGGCGATTTTTGCGGCAGCAAGCTGATTTTATTATGCTTTTTTTACTTGTTAACAAGTTATCCACAGGTTTTCCACGCTTTTAGTGCTTGTGGATAACTTTCAGAGCTAGCTACAATCAATATCTCCAAATATGTCTAACCCCCAAATTCCACCCTCACTTCAAGCATCCAGCCCCATTATTTTTTGGGACGAAACCCTAAGCTTGCTGGCGCGCGAACTGTCGCCGCAGCAATTTAAAACCTGGATCCAGCCCTTAAAACTAGGCTCTTTTATAGAAAGTGAGCAATTACTTACTATTACAGCCCCAAATCGCTTTAAGCTCGATTGGATAAAGAAAACCTTTGCTGACCGTTTCCAGGCGCTGGCGGCGGCCTATTTTGCCACCCCCATCACCCTTAATTTTGTGCTTGAAATTGATCCTGACGCAATGGGTCGCAGCCTAAGCGCTGTTGATACCACGCCTGTTGCTGTGGGCGTTACGGCTAAGGATCGCGATCCTAGTGTTGGGCTTGATGATGAAGAGTTAGTTGGCTTTAGTGATGAGCAGGCATTTGATATTGAAGACCACTCAAAGCTTAATCCGGCATTAACTTTTGACACTTTTGTTACTGGAAAGGCCAATCAATTGGCCCGCGCCGCCTCCATCCAGGTGGCACACAACCCCGGAACCTCCTATAACCCAATGTTTTTGTATGGCGGGGTGGGGCTTGGTAAAACCCACCTTATTCATGCCATCGGCAATCATCTCTTAAAAGAGAAGCCAAATGCGCGAATTCGCTATATTCACGCCGAACAATATGTTTCTGATGTGGTGCGGGCTTACCAACAAAAAGCATTTGACCGATTTAAGCGTTACTACCACTCGCTCGACTTGTTGTTAATCGACGATATTCAATTTTTTAGTGGCAAATCGCGGACTCAGGAAGAATTTTTCTATGCCTTTGAGGCGCTATTAAGTAACCGCTCACAGGTCATTATTACCAGCGACACCTACCCAAAAGAGATGGCGGGCATTGATGAGCGCCTTATTTCACGCTTTGATTCCGGACTAACGGTAGCCATTGAGCCGCCCGAGCTAGAGATGCGCGTGGCTATTTTGATGAAAAAAGCAGCGCAAGAGGGCATTCCCATGTCGGAAGATGTGGCTTTTTTTGTTGCCAAACACCTGCGTTCTAACGTGCGCGAGCTTGAAGGGGCCTTAAGAAAGATTTTGGCTTTTGTGCGCTTTCATGGCCGCGATGTCACGATTGATGTGGCGCGCGCCGCCCTAAAAGATTTGTTATCGATCCAAAATCGCCAAATCTCAGTGGACAGCATTCAAAAGGCTGTTGCGGACTTCTATAATATGAAGGTCGCTGACATGTATTCAAAAAAGCGTCCCGCAAACATTGCCAGACCACGCCAAATTGCAATGTTTATGGCGAAAGAATTAACCCAAAAAAGTCTGCCAGAAATTGGTGATCTTTTTGGTGGTCGTGACCATACGACTGTTTTACATGCGGTTAGAAAAATTGCTGAGGAGCGCGCGCACGATAGTCATTTAAACCATGAAATCCATGTTATTGAACAAACCTTAAAGGGTTAATTTGCGTTTTTTGCTTGTGGATAAGTCTTTGGATAATGCGTGAATAAGTTGTGCAAAACTATTATTTATGATGAGGGCCGATTAGCAGCAACGAGTTATGCAGATTCTATCCAAGGGTTATACAGAGGTTACCCACAGGTTTTTTTCAAGGTAAATTGTTGTTTTAAAATACTTATTTGAGTTATCCCCCGTTTTAGCCGCCCTTACTACTACTACTATGAAGATATATACAAGGACTTAAAAGCAATGCAACTGGTTAATACATCTCGCGATAATTTATTAAAGCCTTTACAGGTCGTTAGTGGCATTGTTGAGAGACGCCACACATTGCCTATTTTGGCGAACTTATTATTTAAAAAATCCGGCGAACAAATCGCGTTCGTTTCAACGGATATCGAAATTCAAATTACCACCTCGGCAAATTTTGGTGTTGGTTCAGACGAGGTGATAACCACAGTCGCCGCAAGAAAGTTGTTGGATATTTTGCGATCATTGCCAGAGGGCCCGGTTACGCTTAGTCTAAAAGATGGCCGCATGGTAGTGCAAAGCGGCAGAAGTCGTTTTTCTTTACAAACGCTGTCGGCTTCTGAGTTTCCCGTAATGCAAGGCGTTGGCGAAATCACGGCTTCGTGGCAAATGCCCCAAAAAGATTTTCGCCAACTGATTAGTCAAGTGCATTTCGCCATGGCGCAGCAAGATATTCGTTATTACCTCAACGGAATGCTGTTAGTGGTTGAGGGCAAGCAAGTGATTGCAGTCGCAACTGACGGGCATCGGCTGGCCTTTAGTCAGATCGAGTTAGCGTCTGCGCCGAGTGGTAACGGCGAGCGGCAGGAAATTATTATTCCGCGAAAAACCATTCTTGAGTGTCAGCATTTGCTGGAGGAATCTGATACCCCCCTGCAAATCAGCCTTACCTCAAATCAAGTTAAATTTAATTTCGGGGATATTGAGTTAATTTCGAAATTGGTGGAAGGAAAGTTCCCCGACTTTCAGCGGGTTATTCCGAAGGGGCAAAAAAATACTTTGTCCATTAAGCGCGAAGAATTGCAGTCGGCCCTACAGCGCGCGGCAATTTTAACTACGGAAAAATTTAAAGGCGTGCGTTTTTCTTTGGGCGCCGATCGTATTACGATTCAGTCTACCAATGCCGAGCAAGAAGAGGCGCAGGAGGAGATCGAAACCCAATACAATGGAGATGCGGTTGAGATTGGTTTTAATGTTGGCTATTTGCTCGACGTATTGGCCAACCTAAAGCATGAAACATTACAAATAAGCCTTGGTGATGCCAATAGTAGCGCCGTCATAACCCTTCCAGGATCCGAGTCCTTTAAGTATGTTGTGATGCCAATGCGAATTTAACTTAGAAAAAAATGACTGAAGAAATTAAAGCGGTAGAGCAGTACGGCGCATCATCAATTCAAATTCTCGAAGGCCTCGATGCGGTGCGAAAACGCCCCGGCATGTATATTGGCGACACCTCTGACGGCACCGGACTTCATCATTTGGTATTCGAGGTGCTGGACAATTCCATTGATGAGGCATTAGCGGGGCACTGTACCGAGATTACCGTGGTTATTCAAACCGATAACTCATTATCCATTGTTGATAATGGGCGGGGCGTGCCCACCGGCATTAAATATGACGATAAAAACGATCCCAAGCGCAGCGCTGCGGAAATTGTCATGACCGAGTTACATGCCGGCGGAAAGTTTGATCAAAATAGTTATAAGGTTTCTGGCGGCTTACATGGCGTAGGGGTAAGTTGTGTTAACGCCCTTTCGAAATGGCTAAAACTCACGATCCGTCGCGACGGCAAGACGCACTATATGGAGTTTGCGCGGGGCGTTATTCAAAACCCAAACATCCAAATGGAAAATGGCGTCGCCATTTCACCGATTACCGTTACTGGCGAGACCGAAATGACGGGAACCGAGGTTCACTTTTTGGCTGACGAAACAATTTTTGGCAAAGTCGAATACCACTACGAAATTTTAGTAAAGCGCATTCGTGAACTTTCTTTTTTAAATAATGGGGTACATATTCGGCTGATAGATCAGCGCAGCGGCCAAGAAGAAGACTTTGCTTTTTCTGGTGGGGTTCGCGGGTTCGTTGAATACATTAATCAAACCAAAACAGTGCTACATCCAAATATTTTTTATGCCGAAGGAATGCGCCCTTCTGATCTTGGCGGACAAATTACTGCTGAAGTATCTATGCAGTGGAACGATAGCTTTAGTGAGCAGGTGCTTTGTTTTACTAATAATATTCCGCAACGCGACGGTGGCACCCATTTAACCGGCCTGCGCGCGGCAATGACGCGGGTTATTAATAAATATATTGATGAACACGAAATTGCCAAAAAAGCAAAGGTAGAAATTTCGGGCGACGATATGCGCGAGGGCCTGACATGTATTTTGTCAGTAAAGGTTCCCGAGCCAAAGTTTTCTAGTCAAACTAAAGATAAGCTGGTGTCAAGTGAGGTGCGCGGTCCCATCGAGGAAATTGTGGCCGAGGCCTTAAGCGCATATTTGCAAGAGCGCCCTCAGGACGCAAAAATTTTATGCGGAAAAATTGTCGATGCTGCCCGGGCTCGAGAAGCGGCTCGCAAAGCGCGCGATATGACGCGACGCAAGGGCGTACTTGATGGGCTAGGCCTGCCGGGAAAGCTAGCCGACTGCCAGGAAAAAGATCCGGAAAAATCAGAACTGTTTATTGTTGAGGGCGACTCGGCAGGCGGGTCGGCAAAGCAAGGGCGTGATCGCCGCTTTCAGGCCATCTTGCCACTCAAGGGGAAAATTCTTAATGTAGAAAAAGCCCGCTTTGACAAGATGTTAGCGAGCCAAGAGGTGGTTACTTTAATTACGGTGCTGGGTACCGGTATCGGCGCCGAAGAATATAAGGCTGACAAGCTACGCTACCACCGCATTATTATCATGACTGACGCAGACGTGGATGGTAGTCACATTCGCACTTTATTACTTACCTTTTTCTATCGGCAAATGCCTGAGCTAATTGAGCGAGGCCATATTTATATTGCGCAGCCCCCCTTATATAAAGTGAAGTTTGGCAAAAACGAGCAGTACATTAAAGATGATGTGGAATTAAACCAACTGCTATTAAAAATAGCGCTTGAGTCGGCTTCGATTGAAACCCCGGCTGGCGAAGTAATTGCTGGTGCTGACTTGGTTGAACTGGCAAAAAACTATCAAGTGATTCAGTCAGTGGTTGATAGGCTTTCGCGCACAATTGACGAAGACGCCTTGCGCGCGATTGCTGCAGGAGTTCCGCTGAATTTAGATACCGAGGCTGCGGCGAATGATTCCGCCAAGCGCCTACTAGCCGTTTTATCAGAGGGATTAAACCCCTTGGTTTTGCCGCCAGAAATTACAGTACAAAAGGAAGATCGCACGGAGCGATTTAGGCTGTTGTTGTCTAGGCGCATTCATGGCAACCTAAAATTGTCGGCCATTAATTCTGATTTTGTCCACGGCAACGACTATCAAAGCCTGACTAGCGCCGCACAGGCGCTTGCTGGTAAGGTATTGCCCGGTTCACGTGTACGCCGCGGCGACCCAGATAAAAATCAAAAAGAGCAAGTTGTACAAAACTTCCGTGCCGCTTTTGCCTGGTTGTTGGCCGAAGCAGAGCGCACCGTTAGTCGTCAGCGCTACAAGGGTTTGGGTGAAATGAATCCGCAGCAACTGTGGGAAACAACCATGGATACGGCAACTCGACGTCTTTTAAGGGTGCAAATTGAAGATGCCATTATGGCCGATCAAGTATTTACAACCCTGATGGGCGACGAGGTAGATCCACGCCGCGCGTTTATTGAAAAGAATGCGTTAATTGCTCGCAACCTTGACGTTTAGAACATGGCAAAGAAAAATCGTCAACTACCCAAGGTAGATCGCTCGCGCATTGTGGTTCGGTCATCAGATATTCATGGCAAGGGCGTTTTTGTTGCCAAGCCAATCAAAAAAGGGACCCCCATTATTGAGTACAGGGGGAAGCGCATCTCTTGGAAAGAGGCCGAGCGAATTCATCCCCATGACCCAAAACAACCCAATCACACGTTCTATTTTTCTTTGGATGATGGCCGGGTAATTGATGCCAATCAGGCCGGTAATGCAGCGCGTTGGATCAATCACTCCTGTAAACCCAACTGTGAAACTGAAGAAGAGTTCTATGGCGGCAAAGCGCGTGTATTTATTTTGGCAAAGCGCGATCTCAAGGTTGGACAAGAACTTTTTTATGACTACTCATTAGATGTAGAGGGGCGCATTACTAAGGCCATGAAGCGTGACTATGCGTGCCGCTGTGGGGCAAAAAAGTGCCGCGGCTCGATGCTTGCCGTCCAAACTAAATAAGGCTAGGCCTTATTCATGTTTGTCACAATTCAAGAATTAGAGTCAGCAATCAATTTTTGGCGTCAGAATGCCCCGCCGGCCGGTGATGAGCATGCTCTTTCTGCTGAGGTTAGCGCTCTAGCAAAACCATACGCGATCTTAATTATGCAGGGCGCACAGCGGATGCCGCTCGACCTAATGGGCCCTTTGGCGCAATTAGCTATTCAGCAGTATCAAACTGCAATTTCCCAGGTTGGCTCTTAGGCCGGCCCACGTCGGGGTTATCCCTATGCAATGGTGAGCGATCCTGGGTTATTCTCAAGAGCTTATCTGCGCAAGCAATTGAGGTTTTGTGGACCATAACGACATTATTTTAAAAACAGTAAATTTAGGTAAGGCCTTTAAGGGATTTGCGGCTGTTAGCGATGTTAATCTTCAGGTTGCGCGCGGCGGTATTCACGCCTTAATTGGCCCAAATGGTGCCGGCAAAACCACCTGTTTTAATTTATTAACGAAATTTTTAGAGCCTAGCGCAGGCCATATTTACTATAACGGCATCGACATCACCAAGGAGCGGCCAGCACAAATTGCCCGTCGCGGCGTCATTCGCTCATTTCAAATTTCGGCTGTATTCCCGCATTTAAGTGTTTTAGAAAACGTTCGCATAGCCTTACAGCGTAAGCTTGGTAGCGAGTTTCATTTTTGGAAATCGCCGCACTCATTAAATGTCTTGAATGCGCGGGCGATGGAGTTGTTGATTGAAGTGGGGCTTGCCGAAAATGCAGAAGAGCAAACGGTTAATTTGCCCTATGGCAGAAAGCGAGCGCTTGAAATTGCCACAACATTGGCAATGGAGCCAGAGCTGATGCTCTTAGATGAGCCTACTCAGGGGATGGGTCATGAGGATGTGGCTCGTGTTACTGAGTTGATCAAGCGGGTTGCAGCCGGGCGCACCGTGTTGATGGTTGAACATAATATGAAAGTCGTTTCTGCCATTGCTGACCAAATTACGGTGTTGCAACGGGGTTCGGTGCTGGCTGAAGGCCCCTATAGCGAGGTTTCTAAAAACCCCCTGGTGATTGAGGCATACACAGGCAGCGAGTCTGAGGCAGAGGCATGAGCACTTCTGCCCTAAACGTCAAAAATCTCGAGGCTTGGTATGGCGAATCACATATTTTGCATGGCATTGATTTTCAGGTTGCCAACGGCGAGGTGGTTACTTTGCTGGGTCGAAATGGTGCTGGCCGCTCAACTATCCTAAAGGCTATTTTGGGATTAACTGGTAAACGCACAGGCTCGATTGAAGTGAGCGGAAAACAAACCATTGGTATGCAAACCTATCAAGTTGCCCACCTTGGTATCGGGTACTGCCCTGAAGAGCGGGGTATTTTTACCAGCTTAACTGCCGAGGAAAACCTCCTCTTGCCCCCAGAGGTTGTGCGCGGTGGCATGGGATTAGATGCCATCTATGAGATGTTTCCAAATTTGTATGAACGCAGAGCAAGCCCGGGCGGCAGATTGTCGGGCGGCGAACAACAGATGCTGGCAATTGCCCGAATCTTGCGTACAGGCGCAAAATTACTGTTGCTAGATGAAATTACTGAGGGTTTGGCCCCAGTCATTGTGCAGAAGCTGGGCGAGGTAGTAACCAAGCTACGCAATAGTGGTTTTACGATTGTCTTGGTAGAGCAAAATTTTCGTTTTGCTGCGAAGTTGGCAGATCGACACTATGTTATTGAAAGCGGACATGTGGTCGAAGTGGTGCAACGTTCAGAATTGGCCGCTAAGGCAGAACTGTTGAATGGGTATTTAGGGGTTTGATCGGTAAATAAATGATTAAGGAAAAAAAATGAAACAGAAACTCATAGCAGCAACGGCAACTGCATTATTTATGGGGGCTTCCGGGATTGCCCTTGCGCAGACTCAACCACCAGTGAAGATTGGTTTTATTACCGACATGTCGGGGCTCTATGCCGACATTGATGGTGATGGTGGCTTAGAGGCGATCAAAATGGCGATTGAGGATTTTGGTGGCACTGTATTGGGCCGCAAGGTCGAAGTCATTTCTGCTGACCATCAAAACAAGGCCGATATTGCTGCATCAAAAGCCCGCGAATGGGTTGACCGCGACGGCGTAACTGTACTTTTTGGCGGCACGAATTCTGGTACCGCACTTGCTACCGCTAAGGTGGCCTTAGAGAAAAAGCGCATCTATATTAATAATGGCGCGGGCTCTTCAGCGCTTACTAACGAGCAGTGCAGCCCCTATACAGTGCACTACACTTATGACACCATTGCCATGGCCAATGGCACAGGCAAAGGTATGATTGGCAAGGGCGGCAAAACTTGGTTTTTCTTAACCGCAGACTATGCTTTTGGTTATGCGCTTGAAAAAGATGCGGCCGCAGTAGTTGTAGCGGATGGCGGTAAGGTGTTGGGTAATGTGCGGCACCCTTTGAATGCTAGCGACTTTTCTTCTTATCTGTTGCAAGCGCAAAACTCTAAAGCGCAAGTGCTAGGTTTAGCTAATGCTGGTGGGGATACCATCAATACAGTAAAAGCAGCCAATGAATTTGGTATTACCAAGACCATGAAGATTGCAGGTTTATTGGTATTTATCTCTGACGTTCATAGCATGGGCTTAAAAAGTGCGCAGGGGCTTTATGCAACCGAGGCCTGGTATTGGGATCAAAACGATGAAACGCGTAAGTTTGGTAAACGCTTCTTTGGCAAGATGAAGCGCATGCCCTCAATGGTGCAGGCAGGTAACTATTCTTCAACCATGACCTACCTTAATGCGGTTAAGGCAGCAGGAACCGACAATGCCGATAAAGTGATGGAGCAGTTGCGTAAGGTAAAAATCAATGACATGTTTACCAAGGGCGGCTATATCCGTAAAGACGGCACAATGGTACACACCATGTACTTGTTTGAAGTTAAAACACCAGCTGAATCAAAATCACCTTGGGATTATTACAAGTTGATTAGCACCATTCCTGGTGAGCAGGCATTTCCAATCGCCTCTTATTCACAGTGCACATTGAAGTAATCGTTGGAAATTTTTGGTCTTTCCACTTCGGCCCTGTTAAGCCAACTCCTTTTGGGGTTGGTTAACGGGAGCTTCTACGCCATATTAAGTTTAGGGCTGGCGGTCATATTTGGCCTATTAAATGTTATTAACTTTTCACACGGCGCGATGTTTATGCTGGGCGCCATCGTGACGTGGATGGGTGGTAAATACTTTGGGCTGAATTATTGGGTAATGTTGTTGTTGGCGCCGCTGGTTGTGGGCGCGATTGGTGTGGTAATTGAGCGGCTTTTATTGCGGCACCTGTATCAGTTGGATCATTTGTATGGGCTATTGTTGACCTTTGGCCTCACGCTTTTTATTGAAGGCGTCTTGCGCTCCATTTATGGCTCTTCGGGATTGCCCTTTTCGACCCCTGAGCTACTTACGGGGGCGACCGATTTAGGTTTTATGATGCTGCCCAATTACCGCGCATGGGTTGTATTTGCATCACTCTCAGTGTGCTTTGCCACTTGGTATGTGATTGAAAAAACCAAATTAGGCTCGTATTTACGTGCTGGTACCGAGAATCCAAAATTAGTTCAGGCGTTTGGAATTAATTTCCCACTAATGATGACCTTAACTTACGCCTTTGGGGTTGGCTTAGCTGCATTTTCGGGCGTGCTTGCCGCGCCCATTATTCAAATTTCCCCGTTGATGGGTTCGAATTTAATTATTGTTGTCTTTGCGGTAGTGGTTATTGGTGGCATGGGTTCGATTTTGGGTTCGATTTTGACTGGCCTGGGGCTCGGTTTAATCGAGGGGCTTACCAAGGTTTTTTATCCTGAAGCATCAAACACCGTGGTGTTTGCAATTATGGCGATTGTTTTGCTATTTAGACCTGCTGGTTTATTTGGGCGGGAAAAATAAAATGCCCACGATGAAATTATTTAGAACGATTTTTTATCTTGCCATTATTTTGCTTGGTGTACTTGCGCCGTGGTTTTTTTATCCGATTTTTTTAATGAAGATTTTATGTTTTGCTTTGTTTGCTGCAGCATTTAATTTGTTATTGGGATACACCGGTTTGCTCTCATTTGGTCACGCAGCTTTTTTTGGCGGCGGCGGTTATGCATTAGGATTTTTTATGCGTGATGCAGGACTTTCACCGGAGCTCGGAATTATTTTAGGAACTACGTTTGCAGTTTGTTTGGGTGCCGCAATGGGTGGTTTAGCAATTCGTCGGCAGGGAATTTATTTTTCGATGATTACTTTGGCCTTGGCGCAAATGTTTTATTTCATTTGTTTGCAAGCCCCCATTACCGGCGGCGAAGATGGCTTTCAGGGAATTCCAAGGGGGAGTTTGTTTGGCCTGATTGATTTAAGCGATGACCTTACTTTGTATTATTTTATTTTATGTATCGTAGTGTTTGGATTTTTATTAATTGCCCGCATTGTGGCATCGCCTTTCGGACAAGTACTCAAAGCAATAAAAGAAAATGAGCCGCGGGCTATTTCTTTGGGGTATGAAGTCAATCAATTCAAGTTTTTAGTGTTCGTTTTGTCTGCCGCCTTAGCAGGATTAGCGGGAAGTGCGCAGGCTTTGGTGCTGGGCTTTGAAACGCTTAGCGACGTACATTGGTCGATGTCGGGCTTGGTTATTTTAATGACCTTAGTGGGTGGTGTTGGTACTTTGATTGGCCCATTAGTAGGGTCGTTGGTCATTGTGGTGCTTGAACAGCGAGTAGGTGAGATCGGCAACTTTTTAGCAAAACTAACCAGCGTACAGTGGTTTAATTCGCTGGGCGAATCAGTCACGATTGTGACCGGACTAATTTTTATTTTGTGTGTAATGCTCTTTCGCAAAGGCTTGGTCGGGTATTTTATAAAACAAAAATAAACCCCATTATTTAAAGAGCGCATCATCGAATTTTCAATTTACTTATGGCCACTGTTATTGGCGCTCGCTTTTTTTGCGGGGCTCGTTGATGCAGTGGCTGGCGGCGGCGGCCTAATTCAGTTGCCAGCACTGTTTGCTACTTATCCCGAATTGCCACCGGCAGCGCTGATGTCAACCAATAAGGTTGCTGCAATTGGTGGCACGATAAATGCAGCGCGACGCTATTTGCGACATGTGGATTTGCCGTGGGCGCTTGTAGGCCCTGCCATTGTGTTTGGTTTTATAGGGGCCTTACTTGGCGCGCAAGCGGTTACGGTATTTCCTGCCGAGCCCCTGCGTAAAGCCTTACCTTTCTTGCTTTTATTTTTATTGTTTTATACCTGGTTTCAGCCCGCTTTAGGTGGCGCGCATCAACCAGTCGAAAGCGGCTTTCTAACGCAGCTTAAGGCGGCGTGCATGGGCTTAACGCTTGGCTTTTATGATGGATTTTTTGGGCCAGGCACCGGTAGCTTTTTATTATTTGGTTTTGTACGTTTTTTTAACTTTGATTTTTTGCATGCTTCAGCAGCAACTAAGTTAGTCAATGTGGCTACGAATTTAGC
>Ga0194050_1000070_pt1 | contig 29731 bp, 29 predicted proteins | sample SepL2310m_MetaG_FD_148657 | JGI IMG/M metagenome (GOLD analysis project Ga0194050, IMG submission 148657) | Anoxic zone freshwater microbial communities from boreal shield lake in IISD Experimental Lakes Area, Ontario, Canada - Sep2016-L239-10m | ecosystem: Environmental > Aquatic > Freshwater >...
GGGGCCTCAGTTGTTCACGTTGAGACCGATGACTCCGGTTTAGTACCACAGGGGCTGCGCGATGCGATTAAGAGCGTGCGTGCGGAAGGCCGCAAAATTAAATTCCTGTACATGATCCCTAACTATCAAAACCCATCGGGTGTCTTACTTCCAGCCGAGCGTCGCACTGAGATTTTAGCCATCTGCCGTGAGGCTGGAATCTTCGTCGTGGAAGATAACCCATACGGCCTACTTGGATTTGATAAACCTTCACCCAATGCCATGCGCGCTGAGGATTCAGAGAATGTTATTTATTTGGGAACTTTTTCTAAGACAATTGCACCAGGGCTTCGCGTGGGTTGGGCGCTTGTCCCCCCATCATTAAAAGAGAAAATGGTTATCGCTAGTGAATCCTCCATTTTGTGTCCTTCTAACTTTGCCCAACTAACTATTTCAAGTTATTTAGCCGATCAACCATGGCGCGACCAAATTGCCTCGTTCTGCGATTTATATAAGGTGCGCCGCGATGCGATGTTGGAATCTCTTGATGAGTTTTTCCCTGCAGTGGCGAAATGGACTAAGCCAGGGGGTGGGTTTTATGTGTGGGTTACTTTGCCACCCGAAGTCGATACAACTGCATTAATGCCTAAAGCGATTGTTGCCAAAGTAGCTTACGTACCGGGCACTGCTTTTTACGCCGATGGTTTCGGTTCATGGTCACTTCGTTTGTCCTACTGCTATCCAACTCCAGAGCGTATTCGTGAAGGTGTTAAAGCACTTGGTGGAGTAATTAAAACAGAGATGTCTCGTCGTGGTGGAAATCAGTTACATTAACTCTCTAGTTTGTGAGTCAAGCGTTTTAAATCTTCAACTCCCGCAAACTCAACAACAATAGCTCCTTTTTTAACGCTGCCTTGAATCGTTACTCGTGTATCAAGAGCATCTCCGATTCGTTCGGCGATTTCATTGAACTCCACAATGCTTGATGTAACAGTAGTAAGTTTCTTGGCTTTCTTTTTGGTTGGGTTTGCAGTGATTGCTTGTTCGGTAGCGCGCACACTTAAGCCTTCTTTTACGATTCTGAGTGCGAGAGCTTCAATTGCGTGTGAATCACTTAGCCCAAGAAGAGCGCGAGCGTGGCCTGCCGACAACACACCTGTTGCGAGTTTTTGTTGAACCGATAGCGGAAGATTCATTAAGCGAATCGTGTTTGATATCAAGGGTCGTGAGCGTCCAAGTTTTACCGCTAACTCTTCATGTGTGCAATTAAAGTCAGTTAGCAACTGAGAATAGGCTGCCGCTTCTTCTAATGCATTGAGTTGACTGCGGTGGATATTTTCAATAAGAGCTTCACGAAGCAGCTCATTATCTGCTGTTTGTCGAATAATTACCGGAATAGTTTTTAAACCTGCAGCCTTTGCAGCGCGAAAACGTCGTTCACCCATAATTAATTCATACTTGCTCGGTCCAACTTGACGCACAACCGGGGGTTGCAAAATTCCTATCTCTTTAATCGATGCAATTAATTCATTAAGGGCTTCTTGATCAAAGTATGTGCGCGGTTGGCGAGGGTTAGGAGAGATATCGCTGAGTGCAACTTCGTTTTGTGTTGCAACCTCTTCTCCACCAACGGTGAGTGATGTTGGAATCAATGCATCTAAGTGTGTACCTAAACCGCCACGACGTGCCATTATGCAATCTCGCCTTCACGTTTGTAATGTATCGAAACAACATTGGAATCAAATGGTTTTGCGCGCAGTGCAAGTTCGCGAGCTACAGACATATATGCAATTGCGCCGGGTGAAGATGCGTCATATGTCATTACAGTTTGATTAAATCCAGGAGCCTCTGACACACGAACTGCACGCGGAATTGGAATATCAATCAACTCATTGGGATAGTGTTTACGAATCTCATCTGCAACATCGTTGGCTAAACGAGTGCGTCCATCAAACATTGTTAATACGAATGTTGAGAGTTTTAGGTTCGCGTTCAAACGTTTCTTAACTACCTCAAAGGTTTTTAATAGTTGTGACAAACCTTCAAGTGCGTAATATTCACATTGGATTGGGATCAACATCTCTTTGGCAGCAGTAAGTGCGTTGATGGTTAATAATCCTAAACTTGGTGGACAGTCGATAAAGATGTAGTCCAGCGCATCTCCCCGTTTTTCACGATCGTTTACTAACTCTTCGATCGCCTCTTTAAGCCGCATTTCACGCGCAACCATTGGTACTAGTTCGATTTCTGCTTGAGCCAAAGACGTGTTGGAAGAGATGCACTCAAGAGAGGGAAAGCCCTTTACTTTCTGGGCACACGCCGACATCGTCGTATCGCCCATTAAAACTTCATAGATCCCTGGATTTTCTAGATGCTCTACGCCAAAGGCGGTTGAGGCATTTCCTTGAGGGTCCAGGTCGATGACCACAACATTCAAGCCTCCCATTGATAGGGCAGCTGCGAGATTGACCGTAGTAGTGGTTTTGCCGACCCCGCCCTTTTGATTGGCGACGGTAATGATTCGGATGGTGGCAGGTTTGGCCATCGCCTCTTTGAGGCGGCGAGTCCCGACTACCTTTTTTGTTTCACGTGAATCATTCACGGGGCTTAGTTAAGCACCTTTACGTATCTCTACAATGCGCCCGCGCTCAATCCCCTCTAAATCCACCTCGTGCAGTAGGGATTTTGGAAGGTTTTTCATCTCCTCCTCAGCTGATTTGCCCTTAATGGCCATGAGTGAGCCCCCTGTTTTGAGGAGGTGCCAGCTGATCTTCTTCAGTTTTTCCAGCGGGGCCACTGCCCGTGCCGTTACATAGTGCGCTGTTGCCCGAACATCTTGGGCTTGGCCACGAATAACCTCGATATCTAGCCCAACTACCGCCTCTTTGAGGAACTCCACTCGGCGCTCAAGTGGCTCAATAAGCGTTACCTGTAGATCTGGCCGTGATAGAGCGATAACTATTCCTGGCAGACCGGCTCCAGAGCCGACATCAAAGAGGATCGAGCCCTCTTTTAAGAGGGTGGTGACGGGTAGGCAGTTAAAGATGTGTCTATCCCAGATGCGTTCGGCCTCGCGTGGACCTATTAAACCGCGCTCAATTCCAGCGGTTTCAAGAAAATGAGCGTAGGCGTGAACCCGATCGATATCCGGAAAGTACCGTTCGATCAGAGTTTCACGTGAAACATCCACTTACGCTGGATAGATAACGACGAAGCGCTGTGGATCTTCTCCGTCAGATTCGCTGCTTAGGCCAAGCTCTTGAATGGTGTCGTGGATGATTTTGCGCTCGAAGGCGTTCATTGGGGCAAGTTTAATAGAGCTGCCTGTTGACTTTGCCTCTTCTGCCATCTCTCCAGCTAACTTCTTGAGCTCGGTGCGGCGGTTGGAGCGGAAGTTATCGATATCGAGCATTAAACGGGAGCGGTCGCCAGTGGCTGTTTGCACCGCTAAACGCGTTAGCTCCTGGATCGCATCAAGTACCTCGCCATCGCTGCCTACTAGGTGACGGAGCTTGCCACCTACGATAGCCAGTGAAGCGCGGTCATTTTCAACATCGATATCGATATCTCCATCTAAATCGGCGATATCTAATAGTGCTTCTAGGTAGTCGGCGGCGATATCGCCCTCTTCCTCTAGTTTTGCAACACCTTTGACCTGTTTTACCTCTATGGTCGCCTCTTCTACAACTTCTACACTCTCACTCTTTGTCTTTACCATATCTCGCTCTCCCTGTCGGGTTTGTAGTGAATTAATACCATTTGCCCTGTTTTGTACGTTAATTACTTCTTTTTCTTCTTCTTTTTTGGTTGGTTGCGTTGGCCTTTGAGATCTTCTGGGCTTTCAGCGCCTTCTGTTTCTGGGCTCTCTATAACGCCGCTCTTCTTCGCCTTTTTATGTTGGAGCTCTTCATAGGCGGGAGATCCCGGCGTTGGATTTCTTTTGATGACATAAAACTGTTGTCCCCATGTCCAAAGGTTTGTTGTCGACCAATAAATTAAAACACCGATTGGAAAGTTCACTCCTGAGATTGCAAAAATAACAGGGAATGCGTACAGCATGATTTTTTGCTGTTGCAACATCATATTGTTGCTCGAATCCATCTTGGGCATTCCCTTCAACATCAACTGACGTTGTGTGGTGAAGGTTGTTAATGACATAAATGCGATCAAAATAACCGTGACTACTTTTACGGTGGTTATATCGGTGCCGAGAAAGGTATCGGAGATTGGCGCGCCAAAGAATTTAGCGTTTGCTGCGCTCACCACGTCAGCTTGGGTGAGTACTCCGTGTTTAACTGGTGGATTTTTTCCAATGCCATTTAACACTGTAAATAGAGCAAAGAAGATTGGAGCTTGTGCCAAAATTGGAAAACATGATGCCAAAGGATTTGTTTTGTGCTCCTTGTAAAGCTTCATCATCTCTTCAGATTGTTTTTGTCGGTCATCCTTATACTTCTTTTGAATCTCCTTCATGTGTGGCTGAAGGGCGGTTAACGCACGCTGACTTTTAATTTGTTTCACAAAGAGTGGGATTAAAATAATTCGGATTAAAATAACAAGGCCCACGATTGCCAAAGACCACGAAACACCACTGTTAGTACCAAAGATTGGGGAAAGCCCGTCATGGATTGTTGTAATAACCCAAGAAACCGCTATATATAAGGGGTTTAGAATAGTATTCATAAATTACACTCCTACCTTTTCTTTAACCGCATAATCCACGCCCCCATGTGACCATGGGTTGCATCGCACTAAGCGCCAGGCGCTCATTGCTAATCCTTTAACTCCGTATGCTTCAATGGCGCTTACTGCATAGTTAGAACACGATGGGTAGTACTTGCATCGAGCTCCAAACATTGGAGAGATCCATTTTTGGTAAAATTTTATTGGCGCGGTGAAAAACTTTCTCATTTCTTTATCGCCCGTTCATTAGCTTTCTTAACCACATTCACTACAATATCTTTTATCTCACTGGCACAATCGGCACCAACTGCATTATTTAAACCGCGCACAACCAACAAACCACCGTTGGGAAGTTGTGTATAGCAATCACGCAAACAGTGGCGAATTTTTCGTGCTAAGCGATGACGCGCAACAGATCCGCCGACAGCTTTACTTATAATTAATCCCGCGCGGGCAGGTTGAGAAGTGTCGTTGGTGATATAGAGGTAGCCGACGAAGTTGGGTGATGTATATCGAATTCCACTCTTGGTTGCGCGGGCGAAATCGCCGCTCTCAGTAAGTCGTGCTGTTTTAGCAAGCACGGGAGTCTATGTATAAACCCTTATGCTGAAAGTCGGGCGCGACCTTTTGCGCGACGAGCGGCGAGAACTGCGCGGCCTGCGCGGGTTGCCATGCGTGCACGGAAGCCATGCTTTTTGGCGCGGCGTCGGACGTTGGGTTGAAAGGTGCGCTTTGTCATGTGAAACTCCTAAGATAAAAATTTTGGCGATCGGTCAGAAATACGGGGGAAGCGAGGGTGTAACGGTAGAGGTCTGGGGACAAGGCGGTCAAACTCAGTTTTCTGGCCGGGTTAGCCGTCTTATTCTGTGGATAACTAGTTGCTTTTTTCGGCTTTTCGTTCTACTTTTCACCTCTCTCCACAGGTTTATGACCTAGAGGGTGAGTCCAAGGCCTCAAGGTGAGGTTTAGACCACAGGCTGTGGATAACTTTGTGGATAACGGAAAGGCGCTTTATGGACGTAAAAGAGATCGAGCTCAGCGCCTTATGGGGTCGGGTTATAGATGAGGTTGCAGGCGATGCTCCTCAACACCGCGCATTTTTACAATTAAGCAAGCCATTAGGCCTCCTACACAATAGTGATCAAACAACTTTATTGATTGCTACTCCAAATCTTTTCGCTAAAGATGTATTGGAGAGTCGTTTGCGCACCGTGGTTAGCGATGTATTAACTCGAGAGCTCGGAGAGAAAACAAGTATCGCCGTTACGGTCGATGAAACTTTGGAATCTGCCGGAACACCTATCGCAGATATTGATATTGAGTTTGTTATTCCCAAAAGCGGCACTGGTCGTGATGATGATCTGGTAAAAAACATTACTGTTTCTGAGCTCTCACAATTAAACCCGCGCTATACATTTGAAAAATTTGTTGTTGGTTCGTCAAATCGTTTCGCACATGCCGCAGCGGTTGCAGTTGCGGAAGCACCAGCAAAGGCTTACAACCCGCTATTTATTTATGGTGAGTCGGGGTTAGGTAAAACCCACCTCCTGCACGCTATTGGCGCTTATGCTAAAGAGTTATACAGCCATGTGCGTGTGCGTTATATTTCATCTGAAGAGTTTACAAATGACTTTATTAACTCAATTCGTGATGATAAAGCGTCGGCTTTTCAGCGCCGTTATCGCGATTTAGATGTTTTAATCATTGATGATATCCAGTTCTTAGAAAATAAAGAACGAACTCAGGAAGAGTTCTTCCATACATTTAACACGTTGTATAACGCCAACAAACAGATAGTTATTTCTAGCGACAGGCCCCCAAAACAATTAACAACTTTGGAAGATCGTCTTCGTAGCCGCTTCGAATGGGGTTTAATTACCGACATTCAACCTCCAGAGTTAGAAACTCGTATCGCGATTCTGCGAAAAAAAGCTGCGCAAGATAAATTAAATGCACCTGATGATGTTTTGGAATATATCGCTAGTAAAATCTCTTCAAATATTCGCGAGCTTGAAGGCGCACTTATCCGTGTAACCGCCTTTGCATCTTTAAACCGTCAAAGTGTTGATTTATCGCTGGCTGAAATCGTTCTTAAGGATTTAATTCCAAACGAGGGAAACCCTGAAATAACCGGGGCTACGATCATGGCTCAAACAGCGGTCTACTTTTCATTGACCATCGATGATTTATGTGGGACCTCCCGATCTCGTGTGTTAGTAAACGCTCGCCAGATCGCGATGTACTTGTGCCGCGAGTTAACCGAACTCTCGCTTCCAAAAATCGGCCAAACATTCGGCGGGCGTGACCACACCACGGTTATGCACGCCGACCGAAAAATCCGTCAACTGATGGCTGAGCGCAGATCGATCTATAACCAGGTCACTGAGCTCACCAACAGAATTAAGCAACAGGCCCGATAAGCACCAAAAAGCTGAAATGTCCCTTTTGCCATTTTTTACCCCAGTTGGGGATAACGTGTGGATAACTGTGGAAATCTCAGGGTTTTTTGTGTATAACTAACGAGTGTGTTGGAGATAAAAGAGAGGGGGCTTGTGTGAAACGTTTAGACATCCACAGTTTTTCCCCTCTTATCCACACCTATTCAACGTTAACTATCGCCTCTGAACAGGGCTTTTCTTTCTTACCCACAGGAGTTGTCTCTGGTTACTACGACTACCTTTATATACATAGATCTAGATGTGAAACGAACCTTTCACTGAATTGGGGCACCGTATGAAGTTCACAGTTGAGCAATCTGTCTTAGCCGATAGTGTTAATTGGGTTTCACGAAGTCTTTCAACAAGGCCTATTAAAACCGAGCTTTTAGGAATTGTTATCGATGCGACAGGCGACCAGGTGTATTTGTCCGCCTCTGATTTAGAAACGGCTAGCAAAGCCCACTTCCACGCCGATATTAAAGAAGGTGGAAAGGTGTTAGTCCCCGGCCGGTTGTTGGCTGAGATCTCACGCTCACTTCCAAACAAACCTATTGTCTTTGCATTAGATGGAACACGAGTGTTAGTAACGAGCGGAAGTGCAAAGTTCACACTCCCAACACTTTCAGTTGACGAGTACCCAAACCTTCCCGAACTGCCAGATACAACAGGGGTTATTCCTAGCGATGTGTTCGCAACAGCAGTTGCGCAGGTTGCAATAGCGGCAGGGCGAGACGACTCACTACCCACCCTTACAGGCGTACATATCGAGATTAACGAAGAGACAATCACGCTAGCGGCGACCGATCGCTACAGATTAGCTGTACGAGAGATCCAATGGCAGCCATCAACACCTAATGTCGCAACATCGTCACTGTTGCGCGCACGCACAATCGCCGATGCGGCTAAATCCCTAACTGGAACAAAAAACGTGTCGCTGTCTTTTGCGCCCGCCACAAGCAATGATCGATTAGCAGGTTTTGCAAGCGACGGAAAGACAATGACGTCGCGGATGTTAGATGGAACGTTCCCCCCATACCGCCACCTACTACCACAAGATGTAACGACAACGGCGCTTATTGACGTAGCTACCCTTCTCGATTCTGTCCGACGTGTTGCACTTGTAACCGACAAAACCGTTCCACTTCGTTTGGATTTTAATAATAACTCCCTATCTCTTGAAGCCGGTGCTGGCGAAGAAGCCCAAGCAACCGAAGCTATTGAAATCCTTTTAACTGGCGAACCAATCTCCATCGCTTTCAACCCAGTCTTTTTAGCTGATGGTTTAACTGCGGTTGGAACCAAGTTTGTTCAAATATCCTTCACAGGAGCTAACAAACCAGCGATCCTTATGGGAAAGAGCGATAAAGATGGTGCTTTAATTGAAAACTACCGTTATTTATTAATGCCTATGCGTTACGCCTCGTAACAAAACGGATATTTGTGCGTATTAACAAGTTGGCTTTAACCAACTTCCGTTCTTATCCAACCCTAGATATCTCCTTTGAACCAGGTGTTGCAACCTTTATAGGAGATAACGGCTCGGGTAAAACAAATATCGCTGAGTCTTTAATCTATTTAGCCTTTCTGTCATCACACCGAGTTTCAAACAACACACCATTAATCTCACTAGATGCACAACAAGCGATTATCCGTGCAGAGATCGAACGCGATGACAGAGTATTAAACGTTGACTTAGAGATAAATATAAATAAAGCTAATCGCGCCAGGTTAAACGGTAATCCAACAAGGAGCCAACGAGAAATCCTTGGAGCCTGCCAAGTAGTCTATTTCTCCCCTGAAGATTTAGATTTAGTTCGTGGTGAGCCTGGAACACGCAGGGATTTTCTTGATCGTTTATTAATCACTAGAAGTCCCAGACTTGCCGGTGTAATTGCGGATTATGAGCGAACAGTCAAACAACGTAACGCTTTATTAAAAACCCGTTCATCACAGAGCGCTCTCGTTCCATGGAACGAGCAACTTGTTAATTTAGGAGCTCAACTAACCGCTGAACGTATAGCTTTAATTGAGACATTAAATCCGTGGGTAGAAAAGAATTACGCACATTTAAATGAGGTTAAACCTGCTTCCATCGCATATAAGTGCAGCACTGAAGGCGTCAGCGCACATGTTGAAGATAATATAACGGCACTCACAAAAAGATTAGAAGAGGTTGCTTATCAAGAAGTAGAGCGCGGTGTCTCTTTAATCGGCCCACACAGAGATGATTTACATTTACAATTAGGCGACTTTCCAGCAAAGGGTTATGCCAGCCACGGTGAATCATGGTCGATGGCGATTTCACTGCGAATCGGGTCGTTTAATCTATTAAAGAGTGAAGGCGCTGAACCAATTTTAATCCTAGATGATGTCTTTGCTGAACTAGACACCTCAAGGCGCTTGGCACTACTGTCAATTACTCATATCGCCGAACAAACAATAATTACAGCGGCAGTTGAAAGCGATTTACCAAAAGAGCTTCTAACGCAAAAGTTTTATGTAACACCCGGACTAGTTAAGAAAGGTAAGGGTTAATGGAAAAACGCGATTTAGCCCTAGATCTTTTTAAAAACTTTAAAACTTCGGTAACAAGAAAAATAAACAAACCGGCCCCCACACAAAGAAGTGGCCAACCAGGGGATCCAGAGTTAATCGGTGGCGTCTTAAGTAATTTTATCTCCGAGCGCGAATGGGATAGCGGTTTAGCCGACGGTAATTTATTTATAACCTGGGCCGAGATTGTCGGCGGTGATATCGCTGCGCATGCAACACCGGTGTCGATTGCGGATGGAACGCTCACAGTAAGAACATCCTCGAGTGCTTGGGCCACTCAACTCTCTTTTGTGGCCCATGACCTACTGGCAACCATTAACAAAAATCCGTCAGGGGCGACAATCTCAACAATTCTCTTTATTGGACCCCAAGCCCCCAGTTGGAAAAAAGGCATACGGAGTATTCGCAACGCTCGCGGCCCTCGAGACACCTACGGTTAAAGAATCCACTAGGAACCCTCACCAATGGGCTCTTCGTTCGGCTATACCCACACCCAAGGCTTTTCTTGGCTATGTATAGTTGCCATTTACCACTAGGATAAACGCTTACGGTGGGGAATATCCCTATATAGAGCCCTTAGAGGGCTTTTAAGCGTGTGAGGACTGGAGGAGCGCCATGGCCGAGAACTCATATAACGCCAGCGCCATTACCGTCCTTGAAGGCTTAGAGGCGGTTCGCAAACGTCCTGGAATGTATATCGGCTCAACCGGTGAACGAGGGCTGCACCACCTGGTCTACGAGGTGGTCGACAACTCAGTGGATGAGGCCTTAGCTGGCTACTGCACCGAGATCAATATTTCATTAATGGAAGATGGTGGAGTTGAAGTCATTGATAACGGGCGCGGAATTCCTGTCGATTTACACCCCGTTGAAAAAAAGCCAGCCTTAGAGGTTGTGTTAACTGTTTTACACGCAGGTGGAAAATTTGGCGACAGTGGTTATTCAGTATCCGGCGGATTACACGGCGTTGGAATCTCGGTTGTAAATGCACTGAGCACCGACTTGTCTGTCATTGTCCAACGCGATGGAAGTTTTTGGTATCAAGATTACAAACTCGGCGTGCCAACAGCGCCAGTTAAAAAAGGTGAGCCGTCAGAAAAGACTGGGACAACCGTTCGCTTCTGGCCATCGAAAGATATCTTTGAAACTACGGATTTTTCATTTGAGGTTCTATCAACTCGTTTTCGAGAAATGGCTTTTTTAAATAAAGGTTTAATTTTAACGCTTACCGATTTGCGTACAGGCCACGTAGATGAAAAAGGCGAACAGCTAACAGTTCGCTATCAATATCAAGGTGGAATCTCAGATTTTGTTCGCCACTTAAATTCAACACGGGGCGAAACACATAAATCTGTTATCTCGTTTGCGTCAGAAGATAAAAAGAACAAGATTGCACTAGAGGTTTCAATGCAATGGAATGCGGGTTTTAGTGAATCCGTGTATACATTCGCCAACACCATTCATACCCACGAGGGCGGTGCGCACGAAGAAGGTTTTCGTACAGCGTTAACCTCAGTGGTAAACAAGTTTGGTGAAGAACAAGGCTTCATTAGAAAGAAAGAGGATCGCTTAACTGGAGACGACGTACGAGAAGGCCTAACTGCGATTGTCTCTATCAAGTTAGTAGACCCGCAGTTTGAAGGACAAACAAAGACCAAACTGGGAAACACTATTGCCAAAACTTTTACCCAAAAAGTAGTCAATGAAGAGTTAACAACATGGTTTGAACGAAACCCAGCAGAGGGTAAAGATATTGTTAGAAAAAGTATTGATGCTGCCGCAGCGCGCGTGGCTGCGCGTAAAGCGCGAGATTTAAGCCGTAACCGCAAAGGTCTACTTGAAGGCCGTGGTATGCCCGGTAAGTTAGCCGACTGCCAATGGACCGATCCAGCTAAATGTGAGCTTTATATTGTTGAAGGAGACTCTGCAGGCGGGTCTACAAAAGGCGGTCGGGACTCACGAAATCAAGCGGTACTTCCAATCCGCGGAAAAATATTAAATGTCGAGAAAGCGCGTATCGATCGCGTACTACAAAACAATGAGGTTCAAGCGCTCATTACCGCCCTTGGCACGGGCGTGCACGACGACTTTGATATTGCAAAACTGCGCTACCACAAAATTATTTTGATGGCCGATGCCGATGTTGACGGACAACATATCCGAACACTTTTACTAACACTTCTCTTCCGTTTTATGCGCCCACTCATTGAAAACGGATTCGTGTATTTTGCTCAACCACCACTTTATAAACTGAAGTGGGGCGGCAAAGATCCAGTTGAGTATGCTTTTAGTGATCGCGAACGCGACGGCATGATTCAAATCGGCCTAGATAATGGCAAACGTTTACCAAAAGATGATGGAATCCAACGCTTCAAAGGTTTAGGTGAGATGCCGGCTAAAGAGTTATGGGATACAACCATGGATCCAGAGCACCGCGTACTAATACGAGTCACACTGGAAGATGCAGCAGCGGCCGATGATTTATTCTCAGTATTAATGGGAGAAGATGTTGAAAAGCGTCGCGCCTTTATTCAACGTAACGCTAAAGACGTTAGGTTCTTGGATATCTAATGGATGAATTAAACCCAAAGAATTTAGAGTCATTCGACAAGATTGAAACCGTTGACCTTCAAGTCGAGATGGCGCGTTCATATCTTGACTATGCGATGTCAGTAATCGTTGGTCGCGCTTTGCCAGATGTGCGCGATGGTCTAAAACCAGTTCACCGCCGTGTTCTGTACGCGATGTATGACGCTGGTTATAGGCCAGATAAGGGTTACTACAAATCATCTCGCATCGTTGGTGATGTTATGGGTAACTATCACCCACACGGAGACACGGCGATCTATGACTCAGTTGTGCGCCTTGCCCAACATTGGTCACTTAGGTATTTACTGATCGACGGAAACGGAAACTTTGGCTCTCCTGGCAACGATCCAGCGGCGGCTATGCGTTATACCGAAGCTCGTTTATCTCCATTAGCGATGGAGATGATGCGCGATATCGACGAAGATACCGTTGACTTTGTTCCCAACTATGACGGACGTTCACAAGAACCCACGGTTTTACCAAGTCGCTTCCCTAATTTACTTGTCAATGGCAGCGCTGGAATTGCCGTCGGCATGGCTACAAATATTCCCCCACACAACTTGCGCGAAATCGGCGACGCGGTTGTCTACACCCTAGAACACCCAGATTTAAAACAGGACGAGCTACTCAATGAACTTCTCAAGATTGTTAAAGGCCCAGATTTTCCAACCAAAGCTTTGATAGTTGGACGAGCTGGAATTGAAGATGCATACCGAACTGGCCGCGGATCCATCACAATGCGCGCAGTCGTACAAGTAGAAGAGATTAATAAGCGAACATGTTTAGTGGTCAGCGAACTTCCATATCAAGTGAACCCAGATAATTTGGCGTTGAAGATCGCTGAACTTGTCAAAGATGGAAAGATTAAAGGCATTGCAGATGTGCGCGATGAAGGTAACGAACGATTAGGGCAGCGGCTTGTTATTGTTTTGCAAAACAGTGCGATTCCTAAAGTAATTCTCAATAACCTTTATAAACACACACAACTGCAAGATACTTTTGGCGCAAATATGTTGGCCCTTGTAGATGGAGTTCCACGCACACTGCGTTTAGATGAGTTCATTCGTTACTACATTGAACATCAAGTGGAAGTTATTGTTCGACGCACCAAGTTCCGCTTGACTGAGAAAGAGCGTCGCGCACATATTTTGCAAGGGTATTTAAAAGCACTCGATGCTTTGGATGCAGTTATTGCTTTAATTCGCGCATCGACAACCCCGGAAGAGGCCCGCACTGGTTTGATGAAACTTTTGAGTGTGGATGAGATTCAGGCTAATGCAATTCTAGATATGCAGTTGCGACGTATTGCAGCGCTAGAGCGCCAAAAAATTAATGATGAATTCGACGCATTAATGGCCGACATTGTGCAATTAAACGCGATCCTTATAAGCCCAGAAAAGCAGCGAGATATAGTTAAAAGCGAACTTGTTGAATTAGTGACTAAATATGGCGATGAGCGTCGTACGCAGATTATTGCCAGCGAGGGAGATTTTAGCGCCGAGGATTTGATTCCGGATCAAGATGTTGTCGTAACTATTACGCGTGGAGGATATTCAAAACGCACAATGGCCGATCTCTATAGGTCACAACGTCGTGGCGGCCGGGGGGTAAAAGGCGCAGCGTTAAAAGAAGATGATGTGGTCGACCATTTCTTTGTCGCATCAACACACGACTGGTTACTTTTCTTCACAAACCAAGGACGCGTGTACCGCTCAAAAGTTCACGAGCTACCCGATGCTGGGCGCGATGCTCGCGGACAACATGTAGCAAACTTAATGGCATTTAAACCGGATGAGAAAATTGCAGAAGTCTTATCGTTGAAGGACTACACAATTACGCCGTTCTTAGTTCTTGCAACAAAAGGCGGGTTAGTTAAGAAGACTCCATTAACTGAATTTGATTCACCGCGCACAGGTGGGTTAATTGCGATCTCTTTAAAACCCAGTGACGAAGTTGTAAGTGCATCTCTTATAAATACAGAAGATGAACTTCTTCTCGTCTCATCAAAAGGTATGTCACTTCGATTTACAGCAGATGATGAGTCATTGCGTCCAATGGGTCGGTCAACAAGTGGTGTTATAGGAATGAAATTCCGTTCAGGAGATTCTTTGTTGACTATGGCGCGAATTGATACAGAGTTAGCGGCGAACTCTTTTGTGTTCACTGCAACCGATGGTGGTTTTGGTAAAAAGACACCAATTGATGAGTATCGATTGCAGGGCCGCGGAGGGATTGGAATCAAAGCGGCCAAGATTGATGAGAATTCGCGTGGGACCCTTGTTAGCGCCCTTGTGTTGCGCGACGAAGATGAAGTTTTGGCCATTACATCGGCTGGAACTGTTATGCGCACCCCAGCTGCCGAGGTTCGACAGACAGGTAGAGACTCTATGGGTGTTCGCCTAGTTAACCTCGATGAAGGTGTCACCTTGGTATCAGTGACTAAAAACAGCGAAGATGAGATTTCCCCGAAAAGTTAGTATGGTTCACACCTGCAGTTGTAGGGCACTGATTCCCATTTTGGGAGTTAGCGAAGTTCAAGGTAACCTTGCGCTTCTGCATTAAAGAGTGATCTTTTATGCGGGCCTATAGCTCAGCCTGGTTAGAGCGCTTCCCTGATAAGGAAGAGGTCGATGGTTCGAGTCCATCTAGGCCCACCCGTTCTAATACGGGGACCTAGCTCAATTGGTAGAGCACCGCCTTTGCAAGGCGGGGGTTAGGGGTTCGATTCCCCTGGTCTCCACATGACAAGTAGCGCAACCCTTCACACATCACTCGGTGACATTGTTATCGAACTTTTTCCTAACCACGCACCAAAAACAGTTGCTAACTTTGTTGAACTTGCAACAGGTGCTAAAGAGTGGACGAATCCAAGCACTGGCTCAACAACAAATGCCAATTTGTACGACGGAACAATCTTTCACCGCGTTATCGACGGGTTCATGATTCAAGGTGGAGATCCACTTGGTAAAGGAACCGGCGGACCCGGTTACCGCTTCGCAGATGAGTTTCACGGAGAGTTAGTCTTTGATCGTCCATATATTCTTGCGATGGCAAACTCTGGACCAGGAACAAATGGTTCACAATTTTTCATTACAACAGCGCCAACAACATGGTTAAATCGCAAGCATTCAATCTTTGGTGAAGTTAAGGATTCTGCAAGCCAGGCTGTAGTAGATGCTATTGGTAAAGCTAAGACTGGGGCGCAAGATAAACCAGCTACAGATATAACAATTAATAGCGTCACCATTGCTTAAGCGTTCAGCCACTTATACTTTAATCGCAGTCATCTGCGGTGCATATCTGCTGCAAATGATTGTTCCATCTATTCAGCAAGATCTTTATTTGCGCGAACTCCCATATTTACAATCAACAAACGAGTGGTATCGGCTGTTTACAGTAGCGCTAACACATGGCGGGCTAATGCATTTAGGTTTTAATATGTACGCGTTAATGGTTTTAGGTAATCCCCTAGAAGCCGCTTTTGGTAAAAATAAGTTTCTTACACTCTTTTTTGCATCTCTACTATGTGGTTCTTTGGCGTCGGCATACTTTGCTCAAATCCCGAGCGCCTCAGTCGGTGCATCAGGTGCGATCTTTGGATTATTCGGTGCGCTCGCAATTGTTGGAAAGCGAATCGGAACCGATACTCGATCTATCTATGTAATTATCGGAATTAACTTTGCAATTGGTTTTGCTTTAGGTGGCATCGATTGGCACGCCCACCTTGGGGGATTACTAGGGGGAGTTCTCGCCTCTCAAATCCTTCTACGTAAGAAGTAGAGAGTTATCCACAGCACTTACCCACAATGTGGAGAGAGTTACAGCCATGTAATTTAGAAGTGGCTATTAACGCCAGCGAGTGGCAAGGGTAAAGCCGACACCGATAAAACCAAAGCCAATAACCATATTCCAGGCGCCGATACCAGGGACGGGATATTTAGTTTGAGTGACGTAAAAAACCACGATCCAGAAAAGACCGATCAAGAAGCCAGCGACCATCGCCGGAGCCAGCCATTTAGGGCTCTCTAGCGGGGCGGCAGGCGTATGAACAACCACCTCAGCGTCATGGGAGTGCTTTTCAATAACTTTCTTGCGGAGCTTGGATTTAGGCATACGCGAAAGATACACCATGAGCAAGAATGCTCCTATGGCCACCGCAATCCTTGTCGTCGATAACTACGACTCTTTCGTCTTTAACTTGGTGCAGTACTTAGGGCAGCTAGGCGCCGAATGTACCGTGGTTAGAAATGATGCCGTGACCGCTGAAGAGGCTAGCAAGTACGACGGGGTATTGATTTCACCCGGACCGGGTATTCCAGAACGCGCTGGTGTGAGTATTGAGATGATCAAGTACTGCGCCGAGAAAAAGATTCCACTGTTTGGTGTTTGTCTTGGCCATCAAGCAATCGGTGTTGCATTTGGTGCAATCGTGTCACGCGCGCCAGAGTTGCTACACGGAAAGACTTCATTGGTGCATCACAAGGGTCAGGGCGTATTAGCAAAACTTCCATCCCCGTTTACCGCAACGCGTTATCACTCGTTGTGTGTCGAACCTGAAACTATCGGGAATGATTTAGAGATTACAGGTTCAACTGAATCAGGAATCATAATGTCAATGCGTCATAAAACTTTACCGATTGAAGGAGTGCAGTTTCACCCTGAATCTGTATTAACTGAACATGGCCATGTAATGTTAGCTAATTGGTTAGTTGAGTGCGGAGACCTTAATGCTCGGGAAAAAGCAGTTGGTTTATCTCCCGTCGTTGGCTCAAGAAATTAAGGCGCTTTATTAACTGTAATTGTTACTGATTTACCGATTGTTTGTGTTGTACCGGCATCGGGAGCTTGGCGAATTACAACACCAACAGGTTGATTAACATCGTAGGCTTCAATCTCTTTAACTAAGAAGCCGGCTTGGACAAGAATAGTTTTCGCTTGGATAGCATCAACACCAATTAATACAGGGACTTCAACTTCACCGCTCGCAATTTGCAAAACCACACCACTGCCAGCTGTAATGGTGGAACCTGGTTCGGGTGTCACGCGCAGGATTGTTCCCTGCGGTTGGTCAGATGAAACTGCCTCGGTCTGCGCAACTAAAAGCCCTACAGCCGATAAAGCTGTACGAGCGTCGATGAGAGACATTCCAATCAAATCTAAAGGAACTATCGCATCACCTGGCCCGTCAGAGAGAGTGAGCACAACCCCAGAACCTTTTTGCGCGCGGGTTGTAGCTAATGGAATCTGACTAGCAACACGGTCTTTTGGAATTCTTGCATCGTGTGCCCGTGTAAAAGTGACTACATAGTCAGACAATATAGCTTGCGCCTCGGTCTGGGTTAAACCAACAACATTTGGGATCTGCGGGAAGGAAGAGATGTTAGCCGATGGACGAGTAAGTAAAAGAGCTGCAGTAACGGCTCCAAGTGCGATTACGGTTGAAAGGGCAATAACAAGAATTTTATTTCGAGATATTTTCTTACGAACAACTTTGGTTGTTAATATCTGCCCAGTACCAATTTTAAACAAATCATCCAACATTAAACCAGCAGATTGGTAACGATCCTCAGCTTTTTTAGCGAGAGCGACATTTAAAATGACATCAATACCGGTAGGCAGATCTGGTTGGAGCAAACTTGGTGCGACTAGTTTGCCTGACACATGTTGGTAAGCGATTGAAACCGGAGTCTCTCCGGTGAAAGGCGGTTGCCCTGTAAGCACTTCATATAACAAGCAACCTGTGGAATAAATATCACTCCGAAAATCTGCAACCTCACCCAGGGCTTGTTCGGGAGATAAGTATTGTGCGGTTCCAACAATGTTCCATGTACTCGTAAGAGTTGCTCCTAGATCGGCAAGTGCGCGTGCGATTCCAAAATCCATCACCTTTACATCACCTTGATCGGTAATCATGACGTTTGCCGGCTTAATGTCGCGGTGAACAATCCCGCGCTCATGTGAATACTCAAGCGCAGCCAGTATTCCCTCTCCGATTTCAAGTGCGCGCTTTAATGGAACACGCTCACCTTTATGGATTAACTCCCTGAGTGTGTGGCCAGAAACTAGCTCCATCACAATGTAAGGAGCTGGCTCTTCACCCGAATCGTAAACAGCAACGATTCCAGGATGATTCAAACCAGCAGCAGCCAAAGCCTCTTTTCTAAAGCGCGAAACAAATGATGGATCGCGTGCCAAATCACTGCGCAAAATCTTTACTGCTACCTGGCGAGCCAAGCGAGTATCGTGTGCCGTATAGACGTCGGCCATGCCACCAGTGCCTATCATTTCGCCGAGTTTGTAGCGGCCACCAAGAAGTTTGTCGATCATTGCGCCGCCCCTAATAATTGGTTGGCAGAGACTTCTTTACGTGTCACATCTGCGATTAATACCGTTACATTATCTGGTGCGCCATTTATATATGTCGCATCAATAAGAGACTTGACGGCGGCGTCTTTGTCGCCGGTCTTAAGCAAGGCTTTAATTTCTTTTTCAGTTAAAATGCTCGATAAACCATCACTGCACAACATATATCTATCGCCTTCTTTGGCTTCGTAAACTTGCAAAATAGGATCAGTATTTCCATCACCCATAAGAGCTTGAGTAAGAACAGAACGTTGCGGGTGATTAAGTGCTTCAACCGAAGAGATCGAGCCTTGGTCAAGAAGTTCTTGAATCACAGTGTGATCGTTACTTAACTGTTCTAGAGTATTTGCGCGCAAGCGGTAGCAACGAGAATCTCCTACATGCAAAAGCGCGATAGTTTGCGCATTAATAAGTAGGGCGGTCAGCGTCGTTCCCATCCCCTTTAAATCGATAGCCTCTTTTACGTACTCACTAATATTTAAATCGATTGTGTGTAAAGAATGCAGCAAGAGATCCTCGATCGAATCAGAGTCAATAGTTGTATCCGTAAGTACGGGTGCTAAGGCATGCAATGTAGTAATTGCAATCTTTGAGGCAATTTCACCTGCAGCATGCCCACCCATGCCATCGGCGACGGCAATTAAACGCTCAGTTACTAACGCTGAATCTTCGTTGTCACTTCGAACCAAACCAAGGGCTGAGCGTGCGCTGGTATCAAAATTAAAGGCGCCCATAATGGATAAGCCTAACCCCTGTTAATCTTTAATCATGAAGATTTACGCCCATCGCGGGGCTTCCATCGATTTCCCAGAGATGACTATGCGCGCCTATAAAGGGGCGATAGATGTCGGAGCCGATGGCTTTGAATGTGACGTGCGGCTTACCAAAGATAACAAACTGCTCTTATGGCATGACGCCGACATGAAAAGAACCGCTGGGTATTCAGGTCGCATCGCCGAAATGAAATATTTAGAGATTAAAAGAGAGTACCCAGAGGCCATACTTCTAGACGATCTCCTTGAACTTGCACGAGAAAATAAGAAAGAGCTCGCGATAGAGACTAAACATCCAGTGCCAACAGGTAGTGCAGTTGAAAAGAAGGTTCTCGATTTAATTACGGAAGAAGAGCCTGGTGCGGATATTTATCTCATGTCATTTTCTTGGCTGGCAATTGAAAATATTCGGAAAATTAACCCTCAACAAAGAACTGTTGCCCTACTCGAAGATCGATTTAATGGGCCAATGCGCAGATTTACCTCAGCTACCTATTTGGGCCCAAGCGTGAAGTTGTTGAGATCAAAGCCGGAGTTGACCCATGAGCAGCGCAAACTCTTTGTGTGGACCGTTGATGACGCCGACGATATGCGTTTTTGTTCGGATAACGGTGTCGAAGTGCTCATTACAAATAATCCGTCATTTGCACGCAAGGTGCTCGGGTATCATTAGCAAGTGAGTACATATGCATATTTAGGCCCAAAGGGTACGTTCACCGAAGCGGCGCTCAAAAAGATCACTTCCTCTAATGATTCTTTGATTCCTTACGCCAACGTGACCGCCGCCCTGGATGCAGTGCGCGTTGGTAAAGCTCACTTTGCATTAGTACCAATTGAAAACTCAGTTGAAGGCGTTGTGGCTCGTACTCTCGATGAACTTGCGACAGGAACGCCGCTATCTATTGTTGGTGAAGTTACCTTGCCAGTCTCTTTTGCATTGATGGTAAAGAACGACAGTGTTGATATTCGTCGCATCGCTACACACCCACACGCCGAAGCTCAATGTCGTGCATATATTGCATTGAACTATCCAGATGCAGAGTTAATCTCTACCGCTTCTACGGCCGCTGCCGCAGAAGCGATTGGCCGTGGTGAGTTTGATGCTGCGATTGCAGCACCAGTTGCGGCTGCCCACTACGGGCTTCGTGTTATTGCCGACAACATTGGAGACATAGTTGGCGCAATCACTCGCTTTGTTTTAGTGTCAAAACCGGCGACACCACCAAAAGTGACTGGCTTTGATCGCACATCGTTAGCCGTCTTTATTGGAATCGATCATGCAGGGGCACTTCTAGATATTTTGACCGAGTTCGCAAAGCGCGACGTAAACCTAACTTTTATTCAAAGCCGTCCCACAGGTCTAGAGCTAGGGCATTACCATTTCATTATTGACGCAGAAGGCCATGTAAGCGATGCCCCTGTTAAGGAGACAATCGAAGCGTTACGTGCAATCTGTGAAGACATCCGTTTCTTAGGTTCATACCCCCGCGAAAAGGCTGCTAAATGATTGATGTTAAATTCTTACGCGAGAACCCAGATGTAGTTAGAGCATCCCAAAAAGGGCGAGGCGAAGATGTCACGATTGTTGATCGGGTTTTGGTTGCAGATGAAGCGCGACGAGCGGCATTAAACGAGTTTGAAAGTTTGCGGGCTGAACAAAACGCGCTATCAAAATTAGTAGGGGCGGCGAAAAGCGATGAAAAAAAAGCACTGCTTGAAAATGCTAAAAAACTGGCTAATGCCGTAAAAGAGGCCGATAACAAGCGTTCAGAGTTAGAAGAAGTGACAAAACAACTAGTAATGCAACTATCAAATATCTTAGATCCAGCTGCACCAATAGGCAAAGAAGAGGATTTTGTTGTTATCGAACACGTTGGGACTCCGCGCACTTTCAACTTTGAGGCAAAAGATCACGTCGAATTAGGAAAACTTCTTGGCGCGATTGACACAGAACGTGGAGCTAAGGTCGCTGGATCTCGTTCATATTACTTAACTGGATCTGGTGCGATGCTTGAGTTTGCTTTAGTTAACTACGCAATCGCATCGGCACTTAAAGCTGGTTTTACTCCAGTTATTCCACCGGTTTTAGTGAAACCTCCTGCCATGGAAGGCACGGGATTTCTAGGTCAAGCCGCAGAGAATGTTTATCATCTTGAAAAAGACGATGTGTATTTAGTTGGAACTAGTGAAGTTCCTTTGGCGGCCTATCACATGGATGAAGTTTTACCAGTAGAAAAACTTCCACTTCGCTATGCAGGCTATTCATCGTGCTTTCGTCGCGAAGCGGGCACTTACGGTAAAGACACTCGTGGAATCATCAGAGTTCATCAGTTCGACAAAGTGGAGATGTTTTCTTTCTGCCACCCTGATCAAGCTCAAGAAGAACACAAACGTTTACTCGCTTGGGAGAAAGACTTCCTTAACGCAATGGAGATCCCATATCGCGTTATCGATGTAGCTTCAGGGGATTTAGGCTCCAGCGCTAACCGCAAATTCGATATCGAGGCGTGGATACCTACACAGAACGCGTATAGAGAAGTAACCAGCACCTCTAACTGCACGGAGTTTCAAGCCCGCCGCTTAAATATTCGCTATAAAGATGGCGATGGTACTAAGTCAGTAGCGACATTAAATGGAACATTAGTCGCAATCCCACGCATGATTGTTGCAATATTAGAGAATCACCAAAATGCAGATGGAACGGTAAATATTCCCGCACCTCTGCAGCCTTTCTTAGGTATGAAACGATTTGAGTTGGTGTGAGTAAACGTCCTAAATTAATCGCAACAGATCTAGATGGCACAATCGTCTCTCATGAAGGTGTTATCTCACAGCGCACAATTGATGTATTCACACGGGCACGCGATCTAGGTGTTCATGTTTTCTTTGTCACCGGTCGCCCGCCACGTTGGATGGGTGAAATTCGCGAGGCCTTTGGATTTGGCGCAGCAATTTGTTGCAACGGGGCGATGTTGTATGACTTAATGAATGACGCAGTTCTTGAAGAGTGGATGATCCCAATTGATGAACAACTAGAAGTTGTTCGGCGTATGAGAATAGCAATGCCTGAGATGTCATTTGCGGTTGAGTCCAACAATCACTATCAACGAGAAATTGCCTATATCCCTAAATGGGATATAGGCATGGATAATATTGGGGTTGAAAAAATTGAAGAGGCTATGAAGCGTCCAGCTTTAAAGATATTAGGCAGATGTAGTAATCATGAATTTACCTCTGATGAAATGGTTGAGATCGCACATCGAGAACTGCATAATCTTGTAACTGTCACCCACTCAACCTCAAGAGATTCATTGATAGAAATTTCTGCACTGAATGTCTCAAAAGGAGCGTCACTTGAAATAATGGCACAGCGACTTGGATTAACAGCCGAGGATTGCGTTTCATTTGGCGATAACCCCAATGATTTCTCAATGCTTGAATGGACAGCACGCTCTTATGCAATGTCAGATGGTCACCCGGATGCACCTTTATTTGCTAAAGCGGTTGCAGAACCATGTGAAGCCGATGGTGTCGCAAAGATTATAGAAGAGCTCTTAGATCTTCCCGCTTAATACCTAGCCGATTTTTCGATAGCGCTTAATTCGGGTAACCTTTCCCACGGAGGGCTCGCATAGCGGCCGAGTGCACCGGTCTTGAAAACCGGCAAACGAAAGTTTCGTGGGTTCAAATCCCACGCCCTCCGCCATTTTTCTCAGATGTGTGTGGCTGAGTTCATAGTGCATAAGCGCCTATACGCCTAGCCACTTTTTCGTCTCCAGAGGAGACTTACCCCTAGTAATAAACAGGCTTACATCAGGGGAGTTGTACATGTCAGGTGTTTTTTCACCAACGCGCGCAAAAATCAAAGAACGTACGCTGCGCACCGATAAATGGTGGCTACAACCAGCAATCACGTTTGGCGTTCTCTTTTCCTTCGTTATTTATGCAACCTTTCGCGCATTTGAAAATAAATATTATTTTTCTGAGCCATTAATTTCCCCTTTCTATTCACCATGCCTTTCGACATCATGTGAACCAGGATCGGCACTTTCATTTTTCGGCCAGCCCTTTAACAACAAGTACTTTGGAATTGGAATCTCTCCAGCGCTATTCATTTTGATTTTTCCACTTGGTTTCCGTATGACTTGCTACTACTACCGTAAAGCGTATTACCGTGCATTTTGGTTATCACCACCTGCATGTGCAGTTGCCGAACCACACACTAAGTACACCGGCGAAACCCGCGCACCGCTTATTTTGCAAAATAGCCACCGCTGGTTTTTCTATGCTGGATTAATCTTCAATGTAATTTTAACGTGGGATGCAATTCTGGCATTTAGAAATCCTGATAAAGAGTGGGGACACATGAGCGTTGGGACACTCGTGTTCCTATTTTCAACAACGATGTTGTGGTTCTATTCCCTTTCTTGCCATACATGCCGGCACACACTTGGTGGGCGATTAAAGCATTTCTCAAAACACCCAGTGCGATATAAGGCCTGGACAATTGTCTCTGTGTTAAATCACAAACACCCAACTTTTGCATGGATCTCACTCTTCGGAGTTGCTGGTGCCGATATTTATGTCCGCGCGGTTGCATCAGGTGCAATCATTAACTTCTACTTCTTCTAAGGAAATCGATATGACACAGTTAGAGCGCCATTCATACGATGTACTTGTCATAGGTGCAGGCGGAGCTGGTTTGCGTGCAGCAGTTGAAGCTCGCGAGGCCGGACTTCGCGTTGCAATCATCTGCAAGTCGTTATTTGGTAAGGCCCACACTGTTATGGCCGAGGGCGGAGCCGCGGCTTCAATGGGTAACGTCAACGATAATGACAACTGGATGGTGCACTTTCGCGACACTATGCGCGGGGGCAAATTCCTCAACCATTTCCGCATGGCAGAGCTTCACGCCAAAGAAGCTCCAGATCGCATCTGGGAGCTTGAAGTATGGGGCGCACTTTTTGATCGCACTAAAGAGGGCAAGATTTCACAACGTAACTTTGGTGGACATGAGTATCCTCGTCTTGCACACGTTGGCGATCGCACAGGTCTGGAACTAATCCGCACAATGCAGCAGCGCATCGTGGCATTGCAACAACAAGATGGTCGCGATCATGGCGACATGGAAAGCCATATTAAAGTTTTTGCTGAATTAACTATTACGGATATCTTGAAAGAGAATGGAAAAGTTTCAGGTGCCTACGGTTATTGGCGTGAGACTGGCGCTGAAGTTTTATTTGAAGCACCTGCAGTAATTATTGCAACAGGTGGAGTCGGCAAAACATTTAAAATTACATCTAACTCATGGGAAGGCACGGGCGACGGTCACGCCCTTGCCCTTAAGTCCGGCGCAAACTTAGTTGACATGGAGTTCTTGCAGTTCCACCCAACAGGAATGGTATGGCCTCCATCAGTTCGTGGAATTTTAGTAACCGAATCTGTTCGCGGTGAAGGTGGAATTTTAACTAATGCCGCTGGTGAGCGCTTCATGTTTAAGTACATTCCAGATGTATTTAAGAAGATGTATGCAGATAATGAAGCCGAAGCCGATCGTTGGTACTTAGATCAAGACAATAATCGCCGCCCTCCAGAGTTATTGCCTCGCGATGAGGTTGCGCGCGCCATTAATACTGAAGTTAAAGCTGGACGAGGATCCGAACATGGTGGCGTTTTCTTGGATGTATCAAAGAGATTGCCGGCTGAAGTCATTAAAAAGCGGCTACCATCGATGTGGCATCAGTTTTATGAGCTTGCGGGTGTTGATATTACGAAAGAGCCGATGGAAGTTGGCCCCACATGCCACTACGTCATGGGCGGCGTTGAGGTAGAGCCCGATAACGCTGCAGCCGTTGGAGTTCCTGGTTTATTTGCCGCAGGCGAAGTTGCTGGTGGAATGCATGGATCCAATCGCTTAGGCGGAAACTCATTGACAGATCTTTTGGTATTTGGTCGACGCGCAGGTATGGGCGCAGCTGAATACTTAAAGCACAACGGTAATAACCCAGTAAGCGAAGCTGCTATCAAGGCAGCGGAGGCAAGGATTGCGGCACCATTTGATCGTGAAGGTGGAGAAAACTCTTACTCCTTGCACGCCGAACTACAAGAGATAACACATAACTTAGTAGGAATTATTCGGACAGAATCTGAATTAGAAGATGCGATTTCAAAGATTGCAGATATCAGAAAGCGCAGTGCAAATGTTGCCGTGAGCGGTGGACGTAAGTTCAACCCAGGTTTCCATTTAGCTTTTGACTTAGACAACATGTTGTTAGTTGCCGAGTCAACAGCTAAGTCTGCGTTGCTTCGTCAAGAGTCACGTGGTGGACACACTCGTGATGATTTCCCAGGCATGAACAACAAATGGCGCCAACTCAATCACATCTCATCTTTTGATGGCATACAAGTAAATGTTCGCGAACAAGCTCTACCAGTTTTACCTAAAGAACTCTTCGGCCTTTTTGATGTTCACGAATTAGAGAAATACATGACATCTGAGGAAATTGCGAAAGGCGGTTCCAACTAATGGCACGCAAACTAAATCTTCGTATTTGGCGGGGTGATGCAACCACTGGTGCACTGCAAGATGTGCAGGTAGATGTTAACGAGGGTGAAGTTGTTCTCGATGTAATTCACCGCGTGCAAGCTACTCAAATGGGCGACCTAGCTGTTCGCTGGAACTGTAAGGCCGGCAAGTGCGGTTCATGTTCAATGGAGATCAACGGAAAACCTCGTTTAGCATGCATGACTCAGGTTGCCTCATATGGTGAAGACGAAACAATCACCGTTACTCCGCTACGCGCATTTCCAGTAATAAAAGATCTGGTCACGGACGTATCGTTTAACTACAAGAAAGCTATGGAGATCCCAGCGTATTCACATCCGACAGATCTAGCCCCAGGTGATGCTCGCATGGAGCAGATAGATGTCGAGCGCAGCCAAGAGTTCCGCAAATGCATCGAGTGCTTCTTGTGCCAAGACACATGTCACGTCATTCGTGATCATGAAGAGAATAAGAAAACTTTTGCCGGTCCACGCTTCTTTATCCGTATCGCCGAACTAGATATGCACCCACTTGATACTCTGAAGAATCGCAAGCGGACCGCACAAGAAGAGCACGGATTGGGAATGTGCAACATTACCAAGTGCTGTACTGAGGTCTGCCCTGAGCACATCCGCATCACAGACAACGCCATTATTCCTATGAAGGAGCGCGTTGTAGATATTAAATACGATCCAGCGCGCTGGCTCGGCTCCAAAATTCGCAAGCGTGACGGTATCGTTTAATACATGAAACTACTTCTTCGTTGGGCAGCCCTAGCGATTTCGTTCTGGGTAGCAACGGCGTTGATTCCAGGAATTGATGTAAAAGGTGGCTTCACTACTTATTTATGGGTAGCTCTTCTCTTTGGTCTTCTCAATGCGACATTAGGCTCTTTACTCAAACTCCTCACCCTTCCAGCTGTAATAGTGACTCTTGGGTTATTCCTTGTAGTTGTAAATGCCGCGATTCTTATGCTCGTGGCCAGATGGAGTGACAAGTTAGATGTTAATAATTTCTGGTCGGCTATTTTTGCAGCCTTAGTAATAAGCGTAGTTACCCGTTTAGTAAGTGGAGTTACTAAGAAAGCTCTACCGCTCTGAAATCCTTAGTACTCGTTTCACTAGGTGGCATCTGTGGCTCACTAGTTCGCTACTGGCTGGGCTTAGAGATTGCCGATTCTCGAAACGCTATATTGGTAGCAAACTTAATCGGCGTAGCTTTAGCAACTTTTTTACTTGTTTTGATGGAGCGTCGTGGCACGATGAATATGCGCCACTTTCTACTTCCGGGCTTCTGCGCTGGTCTGACTACTTTTTCGGCCGTCGCCGGGTTAACGATTGTTCCTAGTGAAGGTGGACAGTTATTTCTCTTTCATAACGTGATGTTTTCTCTACTCATCATGATTGTAGTTTTACCAATCTCTAGAAAATTGATTCCGGCGCGGACATGAAGACTCTATTTGTTATTCTAGGCGCTGCTATTGGTGCACCATCCCGCTTTGCAATCGATCAATATATTCGTACATTTACAACCAAACCGTATGGAATTTTTCTAGTTAATATTCTTGGTTCTTTTGTTTTGGGTTTGAGTGTGAACACATCAAACAACATGCATGGGTTTTTTGTCGTCGGTTTTGCCGGAGCATTCACCACATGGTCAACATTTATGCTAGATTTCTTTCTAGCCTATGAACTAAAGAACTATAAAAGCGCGGCAATCAACCTCAGTGCTTCCCTTGGTTTTGGCTTACTTGCAGCGTGGGTCGGAATTACGTTAGCGAAGTGAAGCCATCCAGGCTTCGATTTCATCGGGGTGACGCGGGATATTTTCACTTAAGTTAATGCACCCTGTTTCAGTTACCAAGACATCATCTTCAATCCGGATACCAATTCCGCGATACTCAGGCGTAAATAGCTCATCATCCGGTTGAATATAAAGTCCTGGCTCAACAGTTAAAACCATTCCCGCCTCGAGTTTTGCTTCGGTGTACTGATCTTTACGAGCCTGGGCGCAGTCATGGACATCAAGGCCCAACATATGACTGACGCCATGCAAAGTCCAACGCTTATGTAAACCGACTTCCGGTCGCATTGATTCTTCAGCGCTAATTGTTAGAACACCCATGTCCACCAATCCTTGGGCTAAAACAGTGTGACAGGCCTTATTAATTTCAAGGAAATCCACACCGGCACGAATCGCGGCAAAGCCAGCTTTTTGCGCCTCGTAGACCAACATATACAGGGAGCGTTGAGCGGGGGTAAATTTTCCATTTACTGGAAAAGTTCGCGTGATATCAGCGGTATAAAAAGAATCTAGTTCAACGCCGGCATCAAGTAGCAGTAAATCACCATTCTTAACTGCGCCATCATTTCGGGTCCAGTGCAAAACACAGGCATGAGAACCGGCGGCAGAGATTGTGTCGTAACCAAGTTCATTACCTTCAATTCGTGCGCGGCCATAAAAAGCAGCTTCAACAACGCGTTCACCGCGTGGTGTTGCAAGCGCAGCGGGTAAGGATTTCATTGCATCATTGAATCCTCGATGTGTTACATCGACAGATTTTTGCAACTCAATGATTTCATGGTCATCTTTAATTAAGCGAGCTACAGAGGCAAAGTTAACTAATTCATCATCACGCTTTGATTTCTTAACGGACGCATCTACAAGTGCATCTTCGCCGCGCAATGCAACGGCAGGAGTTCCATCCTTAAGGAGTGCTTCTAAATCCTCTACTTTGCGCACTTCGATACCAAATCGTTGTGACGCCTCATCAGTTGTAAATCGACGACCTACCCACAGCTCACCGTATTTGCGATCGTTATAAAAAGCGCTGGTATCGCGGGTAGATCTAGGTTGGATGTACATGATTGAATCATGACCTTCACCATTTGGTTCCATAACTAAAACCGCATCGGATGTAACTTCTTCACCTTGAATACCTGTGTAATAAACAAAGGCGCTGTGAGGGCGAAAGCGATAATCGGTATCGTTGCTGCGAACTTTAGAGTTTCCACTTGGCAGAACAATTCGTAGACCTTGGAACTGCTGAGATAGTTTTTCTCGACGTGCAAAACAGTAAGGAATAACTGGGTCGTGGACAATTCCCTGTAACGGCGAGGGCGCCCAACCGGTTTTCATGAACTCTGCATAGAGCTCTGAAGGGGGAACGTCGTATACCCGACGGCTTTCGACCGGCTTATCAGTGGATTCCATGGCATGAGCGTACAAGTAGGGAGAATTGGTAGCCAACCCCGCACACGGTAAACTTCTGCCGTACTCGGAGACGTCGCATAGCCCGGTCGAGTGCGCCTCACTGCTAACGAGGTAAGGTTTAATCGCCTTCAGGAGTTCAAATCTCCTCGTCTCCGCCAGATCAATGATTGAGGAGATGGCGATGCCATTGTTCAAAGTTGCAATCATCGGTGCAGGACCAGCCGGTTACTTTGCGGCACAAGCTCTACACAATCAGCAAAACGACAATCGTACATTTGCAATCGACATGATTGAACGCCTTCCGACTCCATGGGGATTAGTAAGAAGCGGTGTTGCACCGGATCATCCAAAGATTAAAACCGTTTCTAAAGTATTTGAAAATATTGCAGCCGATCCAAACTTTAGACTTTTTGCCAACATTGAAATCGGCACCGAGATAACCGTTGCGCAACTTCAGGAAAAATACGATGCGGTAATTCTTGCCACGGGCTCTTCCCTTGGCAAGCAGTTAGGTATCCCTGGCGAAAACTTGCCAGGATCGATGTCGGCAGCTGATTTTGTACCTTGGTACAACGCACATCCAGACTTTGCCGACG
>Ga0194050_1000071_pt1 | contig 29692 bp, 24 predicted proteins | sample SepL2310m_MetaG_FD_148657 | JGI IMG/M metagenome (GOLD analysis project Ga0194050, IMG submission 148657) | Anoxic zone freshwater microbial communities from boreal shield lake in IISD Experimental Lakes Area, Ontario, Canada - Sep2016-L239-10m | ecosystem: Environmental > Aquatic > Freshwater >...
AATTGCATGATTATAAAAATAAAACTTAAGGCTGTTAACAATCCGATTATCACCCAAGTCAACCATTGCGCTGATGAAACAATTCCCGCGGGAAATATTTGAATCCCCAATCGGGTAAAAATATAGATTCCAAGTAGCGGGAAAGCCCCTGCTAACAACATGGCTATAGGTAGGTCTGTGTTTTGGTATGTTTTGTAAATTAAAGCCATTAAAGGAGAAGAAAAACCTAGCAGCAAAGCTGCTGCAAGAACACCGATGAGAGAAAAAACCTGCTTTGTTTTGGCACTTTTATTACTTTTGGGTTTTAACTGGACGAGATGTTCCATCCCCGCACGCTGGAATACAAGAATATTAAACGAATGATATGATAAGTAATCCATTCGCTGTTTTTCCGACCAATCTGGATGTGCTCTCTCAACTTGCTTTAATGCTATTTCGATTTCACCTTGATTTGCAAACGGTGTTAAATCAGATTTGTAACAATAGGTTAATACCCCTGCTAAAATCAAAAGACCAATAGTATTGATAACACCAAAAACAAACGCAGAGTTACTTTTGTTTTCTCCTCCCCAGTTTTGCAGCATGAAGTAGTATGTCAAAACACTAATTGCAAGAAAAATTAGAATGACCAACCCATCGAGTGCAAGGATTGTTCCAAATAATCCAAATTGTGAAATAAATAACAACGGGTAGAAATTAACTTGCTTGGGTACACCCAGCCATGCTGATAACAATGCAATAAAATAAATCAATGCGATTAAAATAAGGATCGCAAGATTAAATCCATCAAGACCAAGGTGAAAATTAATACCGAGTTTTGGTAACCACCTAACTTTGGTAATCCAGTCAAAACTTTTATGAACTTCGTAACCTGGAACTAAATCTACAATTTTTCCTCTTTCGAAAAGAGAGGTTTGCAACCTGGTGTTTTCATCGTCAAGTACACCTAACTGTTCAACCGTATCGTATTTAAATTGAACAGCCATTCCCAAGGTTATTCCAAGGGTTAAGGCCCCTCCTAATGCTGCAATCCATGGGGTAATTTGATTAAAACGATAAGAAAAACCTAGGCATATCAATGCAAAAAACAAAGGTGTTCCTAGCAGCACTAAAAACCAAGCTAAATCTAGTTCCTGCATATTGATACCTAATAGCTTAAGATTTATTAATCATGTAAAATATTTACCAATTGAATGGTAAACTACTATGACTTGGTTACCCTATAATGACACTTATGCGCAACCCCGTATTGCAGCAAAGCACCTAATTTACCAAACTGGATTGAAAGTATGTTTCAGCATAAAGTGATCGAAATATTCAATAAATCAAGCAAGAATCGAATTATTGATTATTTCTGGAAAAATAAAACACTTAATTCTTTCAGCATTTTAGGTGGTAATCCTAAAATTAATGTTTCAGAAGTTGAGGGGTATCGTACAGATTCACTTGCAGAATTAGAAGCATTGCTTTTTTTGGCGGATGAACCTTTATTAACAAAAAAAATAGCAACCGTTTTGGGTTGTAAAAGCAGCACCGAGGCCCGCAGGTTATTAAAAGAATTGCAAAAGAAATACAAAATAGAAAATAACAGTTTCCACATAGAGGAAGTTGCAGGCGGTTTTCAATTGCTTTCAAAAGCCGAATTTCACCCCTGGCTTGCCAGAGTTTATGCAAGAAATGTTGAAGTTCAGGTTAGCTCAGCAATGAAGGAAACCCTAGCAATTGCAGCCTACAGACAGCCAATTACCCGCGCAGATATAGAGCAAATTAGGGGAGTCAATTCCTCCGAAGTGATTAGGAGTCTGGTTGAAAAAAACTTGCTTCGTATTGTTGGGAGAGATGTCACTCTTGGAAGACCTGTATTATATGGCACAACGCGTAAATTTTTGCAAATTTATGGGTTAAAATCTCTTAAAGAGTTACCAAGAACAAGCGAATTCGGAACACCTGGGCCCATCGTTGACGAAGATTCTTCTTCTGTTGAACTATAAACATATCCCGTTATAAAAGATAACCCGTGTCAAAATCTAAAATCAAACAAATCCCTGAAGATTTCTCTGTTGAGGAACTTACAGAAACTGTCCCTTCAAACCATGGGGATTTTTCATTTTACTTGCTAAAGAAAAAAGGATCCACTACCCCTGATGCATTACTAAGAATTCAAAAAGCATGGAAACTTGATTCTAGGCACATGTCTTTTGGCGGGCTTAAAGATAAACATGCTTCCACGATCCAATTTTTTTCTATTAAAAATGGTCCTCAAAAAAATCTAGATCTTTCAGATATTGTTGTTAAGTACCTGGGTGCAATATCTTCTCCTTATGATGCAAGCCATTTGTCCGGTAATCGTTTTGGAATCATCATAAGAAATATAAATTCAGACCAAGCAAAAAAAACAGACAACATCGTGCAATCATTGCCAGGAAATGGGGTCCCTAATTACTTTGATGATCAACGATTCGGATCAATACCTTCTTTGAAAACAGAGTTTATTGCAAAAAAAATGGTTCTTGGAGATTTTGAACAGGCACTGAAAATTGCTTTAACTTCACCCTATACCCATGATAATAAAATGGCGAAAAAAGAAAAAGCAATCCTTATACAAAAATGGGGAGACTGGGTTGGCATAAAGAATTTACTTCCGCGTGGCCATTCCAGAACCTTAGTTGAATATCTTTCATTTAATCCACATGACTTTAAAGGTGCTGCTGAAAGGCTTAGGCCTGAGCTAGGTGGAATGTATGTTACTGCATATCAAAGCCATTTATGGAACAATATTCTAGCTGAGTGGATTAACTTAAATTTTATTGGGCAAGAGCTTTATTTAATTAAACTTAAACTCGGGTTTTACCCTGTTGTTCGATCGGCTTCTTTATCAAATATTAAAATAATGGAGGAAGCATTTATTCCACTTCCATCTTCTCGACTGAAAATGCAGGAAAACGACCCGTTTTTTAATATCATTAATGGGGTTATGAGTCGGGAAGGACTGACTCTTGATGAAATGAAAATATCAGGTTCTCGAAACCTATTTTTTTCTAAAGGTGAACGAAAAGCTTTTTACTTTCCTAAAAATATTGGCTATGAAGTCTTTGATGATCAGTTGAATCGAGGGAAAAAAGCTGTAAGGATCGGATTCGAATTGCCAAAAGGGGCTTACGCCACCTTGCTAATTAAATGTTTACAAACATTGTTTTGGAATAATTGAAAAATCGATTTATGATAAACTAATCATACTTTTTTTAATGCTGCTAATTATCAGATAGAAAGGTTTTATTAATGTTAATGCACAGACTCATTCACCCCGAGATTAATCGCGTTCTTGGCAGGGCAGGGCACCATGCTAAGATTTTAATTGCGGATGGTCATTATCCAGCGTCCACAACTTTAGGCCCCAATGCTGAACTTATTCATTTAAACTTTGCCCCTAATATGCTTACTTGTGCCCAAGTTCTTGAGGTTATTTTGTCTGCTGTTCCAATTGATGAAATAAATACCATGATGTATGAAACAACAGGCCCTTATGGGTTGCAGCAAGATCCAAAAGCTTGGAATGATTTTCGATCAATTATTAAAAATGCCGGATTAGATTTCGATCTTAAACCAATTCCTAAATGGGACTTTTACAAGGCTGTAATTACAAACGACCATATTCTTACGATTCAAACAGGCGATACTGAAAGATTTACAAATATGATTCTTTCAATTGGGGTTCGTATGGATGATCATCAAGGTTAAGCTGATTTTCGTAATTTTTTTGATGTTTATAAATATTCGTTGGAATCGTTGCATAATCTGACTAATAATTAAATAGTAATCATAATTGGTTCAAGGAGATTCTTATGTCAATTAAATGCAATATTAACAGAGTTCTTGATTCTGACTTTTTAGAAGGTTCTGAATTGGGTTCGGTAACCAAAACTGCTATTTCTCAGAAAAATGGAAATAACATGGACGGAAATACTGTTGATCTTGAATCTATTAAAACTGCTGTGAAAATGATTTTAAAAGCAATAGGCGAAAACCCCGATCGACCGGGTTTAATAGATACTCCTTCCCGTGTTGCAAGAATGTATGCTGAAATGTTCTCTGGTATTAATGGAGACCCTGGCAAGCACTTGCGCGTCACTTTCCCTGAAAATTACGATGAAATGGTGTTAGTTAAGGATATTCCTTTTACTAGCATGTGTGAACATCACTTACTTCCCTTCACCGGGGTTGCCCATATCGCATACATCCCTAATGGTAAGGTTGTTGGCCTTAGTAAACTAGCTCGTGTTGTTGAAGAAGTATCCAAAAGGCCGCAAGTTCAAGAAAGAATGAATCAAACCATAGCCGATTTAATGGATAATGAATTAAAATGTACAGGTGTTGCAGTCTTTCTTCAAGCAGAACATTCTTGTATGTGCATAAGGGGCGTAAAAAAACAGGGATGTACGACGATCACTAGTGTTTTGCGCGGGGTATTTAAAACTAATCTATCAACTAGAGCCGAAGTCCTTTCCCTGATCAACCAAAAATCTTCCTAGGTTCAGCATGATCATTAGAAAAGAATATAAGTTCTATGCTGCTCATCGAAATGAAGATTTGCACGACAAATGCAGGAATATCCATGGGCATCGTTATGGTATTATCTGTTTTTTTGAAGTTGTAAGAAATGGTTCTATTTCGACACTTTTTTCTGATTTTGATGAAAAAATAGAATCATACATCAAATCTAATTACGATCATGCGATGCTTATTAATATCAATGATCCCCTTTATCTGACTCTTTGTGATCACATGAAGCGCACGGGTGAAGATTTTCGCTTTAAAAAATTCAATGAGCCTACGAGTGTTGAAAATTTATCATGGCATCTTTTTAGTGAAATCACTGCCATGGGTTTTATTCTTGCCAAAATTGAAGTTAAAGAAACAGACTCTTCAGTATTTACATATTCAAAGCAAGATTGGTTAAAAGATAATCAAACATTTATAAAATAATTGTAATCCGGCGCAAAGCTTAGAGCATTTTACTGGAAGTAGTTTGATAATACTTTGTTTACTTATGCAATGATATCCTTGTGAACCGTGCCTTCGACATCTGTTAATCTGAAATCTCTTCCGGAGTAACGATAGGTCAATTTTTCGTGATTAATGCCCATCAAATGAAGCATGGTTGCATGTAAATCATGCACATGCATCTTTTTCTCTTCTGCTGCAAAACCAAATTCGTCGCTAGATCCATGCACATAGCCGCCTTTGACACCGCCGCCTGCAAGCCAAACTGTAAAACCGTGGTTGTTATGGTCTCTACCCTTAGAACCTTCAGAGGTTGGGGTACGGCCGAACTCGCCCCCCCATAATACTAAGGTTTCATCAAGCATTCCTTTTGCTTTAAGATCTTTTAACAACATTGCAATTGGTTGGTCTGTTTGTTGGGCAAGTTGGCGATGTTGTGCGATATCATCGTGATTATCCCAAGGTTGACCACCACCAGTGAATATTTGAACCACTCTTACGCCCCTTTCAACAAGTCTTCGTGCAGTAAGGCAAGCTTGAGCGAAAGGTGAATTGCCGTAACCCTCACGGATGTTTTTAGGTTCATGATTCAAGTCAAAAACTTCCTGTGCTTCAAATTGCATGCGGAAAGCCATTTCAAGAGATTGGATTCTAGTTTCGAGCTGGTTGTCTGCGCCCCCTCTTTTTTCAAGATGCAATTGGTTGATCTTCGAAAGGTAGTCCATCATTTCTCGTTGGGAGTTTTTCCCAAGGGATGGGTTAGACACATTCTGTATGATTTTTTTAGGATCCATGGTGGAGTTGTTTATATGTGTTCCCTGAAAAACGCCGGGAAGAAAACTACTGCTCCATAATTGTGGGCCGACTACAGGTTTTCCAGGGCACATTACTACAAAACCAGGTAGATTTTTATTTTCAGTTCCAAGCCCATATAAAAGCCATGAACCCATGCTTGGCCTGGTAGGTTGTGTTTCTCCGCTTGTCATCATCAATAAAGAAGGTTCGTGATTCGGGATGTTGGTGTGCATGGATCGAATAACGCAGATATCATCAATGCAACTTGCAATACCCGGAAATATTTCGCTAACTTCAACTCCGGATTTTCCGTGCTTATTAAATTTGAAAGGCGATTGCATTAACCCACCTGTTTTTCGCTCGGTAGATTTATTTGCTATATCTGGGCGCTGGCCATTGTATTTTATTAAAGAAGGTTTTGGGTCGAAAGTGTCAACTTGGGAAGGGCCACCATTCATGAAAAGGTGGATCAAATATTTTGCTTTCGGTTTAAAATGCGGTTCTTTGGGGTTTAAAGGGTTCGCATTAGCGGGAGCAGCGTTTAAAAAGCCTGAATCTGAAAGAAGGCTTGTAAGGCCAATCATACCTGTACCAGCGCCCAGATTTTGAACCATTTCTCTGCGTGATAATAAAGACATTGCTAAGTTCTTTCTTAAATTAATCGATGTACATGAATTCATTGCTTGCCAAAAGTGCCTGTGACAATCGTTCCCATCGGTCCATTTTGTTTAATGGTTTTTCGCCGCTTTCTTCATTTGCATGAAGAAAATACATTGCCAATTCTAATTCATTAGGCGAAGGCTGCCTCGAAAATAAAATTTTGTACGCAGCGTTAATGTTTTCTGATTCTGATTTAGAATAAGCTTGAATTCTTTTTGCTAGCAATTTGGATTGTTCAATAACAAAAGGACTGTTGATGATGAATAATTGTTGCTGTGGTACCGTAGTTTCAATTCGTCTTTCACTGGTGATATTTGGATCAGGGAAATCAAATATGCGCAAAAGTGAATTAAGTTCATGTCTGCTGATTTTTGCGTAAAGAGTTCTTCTTTTTGCGTTATCATCGTTAAGATTGAAGGTTGGTCCTCCAATAGTTTTATCTAGCGAACCAGCAACACTTAAGATGGAATCACGCCAGGCCTCGATATCTAACCTCTGCCTATTGAATTTCCATACATAGGTGTTTTCAGGATCAATGTTCATGTTATTCGCGATGTTTTTAGATGATTGTTTAAATGTATCAGAGCAAAGAATATATCTATGTAATGATTTTATCGACCATCCAGAGTTGATTAAATATTGTGAAAGATGATCTAGTAGTTCAGGGTTCGAAGGTGCGTCCCCTAGTTTTCCAAAATTGCTGGGTGTTCCCACGATTCCTTTGCCAAAATGCCATGCCCATATTCTGTTTGTTATTACCCTTGCAGTAAGCGGATTATCAGCCGTTGCGATGGCATCAGCAAGTTCAGTACGCCCACTTCCCTTTGTGAAATTTTTACGATTGTCCTCAGATAAGATTTTAAGAAAGCGCCTTGGCGCTAATTCCCCTTGCTTAGATGGGTTTCCTCGTATGTAAATTTTTAAATCTGTTGGAGTTGATTCTGCTATGGCATTTACAACAGGCAAGTTTTCGGGTGTTATTTTTTTTAACTCTCGGTTGTTGTCTTCAAGATTTTTTAATTCTTCTGCTTTTTCTTTGTTAAGTTCTTTTTTCCAAGAATCACCTAATGCCAATATCCCATCTGCTTCAAAAAAAGCAGCGTAAATTTCAGAGTTCTTGTTCGGTTTATCTTTGACGGCAGTTGTTTTTTCATTACGGATTATTTTTAAAAGTGATTCTTTAGCTTTCGTTGCAGCTATTTTCTTTTGTTCTTGCGTTGAGTTCTCTTTTATATCGTTCCAAGGGTCTGTGAAAAAGGAGAATTTCTTATTAGCTTTATTCTTCTCAATAAATTTTACCCATTTCTCAAGCATGATTTTTTCATTTGGGTAATCATTAAATGAGGTTTTGGGATTGGATTTTTTTTTGTCGATATACTGGTAACTTAACTCATAATATTTTTCAAATTCCAAGCAACGCTTTTCAACAAAAGGAAGTCTTTCGTTGTGAATGAAATAGTTTAATTTGTTTTCAGAGTCTGTTAATTTCTGCTTAGCTTTCTCATATGTTTTCAATTCTTCTAATGAGCATAATGGTGTGTTGTTTAATTTTGACGAATGAAATACTCCTGCTATTGAGTAATAATCTTGAGTTGGGATTGGGTCAAATTTGTGATCATGGCAACGAGCGCAACTTACAGTTAAGCCAAGAAAGCCCCTGGATAGCGTATCAATCCTATCGTCAAGTTCATCTGCAATTGCACGAGCTGCATCGGTGTTTTTGTAATATTGAGCGCCTAAACCAAAAAATCCCAATGCCGCAAGATTCTCTGTTCTTCCTGGCTCTGGAGTTAGGTCTGCAGAAATTTGGTATTTAACGAAATCCGTGAATGGCATATCAGTATCAAATGCCTTAATAACCCAATCTCTATATTTATAAGCATCACTATTCGGTTTTACTCCAAAGGTATGTGCTTGGTCTTCTGCATATCTCGCAACATCTAACCAGTGTCTTCCCCATTTTTCTGCATATGTCTTGGTTGAAAGGTATTTATCAACCAATTTAGAATAGGCCACATCGGAATGGTCTCGATTAAATTCTTCAACATCTTCAACAGAGGGTGGCAATCCTGTTAAGGTAAAACTTAGCCTTCGTATGAGTTCATTAGGTGTTGCTTGAATTGATTTTGATAAACCTTTTGCAACTAATTGGTTTGATATGAATGTATCAATTAAGCTACTGGTGTTTTTTGAGGTAATAGGTTTTGAATCTTTAATAGGTTTAAAAGCCCAAAAGTTTTTACTCTTATCCCAATCAATTGCTTCTGTAGTTATCTTCGATTTGTTTTCTCTTGGGTCTGCAGCGCCTTTTGCAATCCATTCTTTGATGTTATTTATTGCAGTTGGGCTAAGTTTTCCTTTGGGAGGCATTTTCAAATCGCCTTGATGTAATATAGCTTTCATTAAAAGGCTTTTATCTGGATTCCCAGGAGATATCGCAGGCCCGGTGTCCCCTCCTTTTAATAGCGCTGCTTTAGAATCAATTAACAAGCCTCCCCGTACTTTTTTTCCTTCTGCATGGCATTCGTAACAATGCTCAATCAGGATGGGCCTAATGTTTGACTCGAAGAAAGTGAAATCTTCTGCTTTTGCAAAATTTGATAATGCATGAAGGAGGAAATACGAAGCGAATATATAAAAAACAATTCTATTATTTAGCATAAATTAATCTTACATCATGGGTTGAGAATATTAGGCATGAGTAATTATTTTAGTTAAATTAACAGGTTTTTGCAAACCAATATTTTAGGTATAAGCCACATATCCCTCCAAGTTGTACTTTCTCTAAGGATTTTAGGCCAAATGCTTGATTATTTATCAGCGCAGTGGTTTACCGCTTATTGCCACGCCATTGGTGTCCAAAATTTGAAAGTGATGGATGCTAGCGTTTTTACTATTAGTGTAAGTCCACACTATTTTTTTATCTCTGTTCACTTCAATAAGTTTTGTTTCATTTGCTTTTGCATGATGGGATGTAATAACAGTATTCCCATTAGGAAGACGATGACCGCCACATGCATCATTAATTGGTTTTCCTGGTAAATCATCATTTGATAGAGACCAAACGGTCTGCCCCTTGGGATCAACTTCGATTACTAGATTTCCTAAAGTACAATTAATTAAAGTGTTTCCATCAGGAAGGCGGATTGCGGTGAATGGCCAATTAGGGGTTTTTACTTCCCAAACGACTTTACCATCTGGTGAATATTCGCGTACAACTTTGTCTAAGAGCTGCGGGATAAGATAATTGCCGTTGGGAAGTTTGCGAGCCATTCTTGTTTGTAAATGATGATCTTTTGTTTGAGCTTGAATAGGCATATCGACGATGATTTTTCCTTCTCGGGAAACCTCAATCAAACGTGGTTTTGGTCCAGCTTCTGTAAACATAATGTTTCCGTTATCTAAAGCCATAACAGTATTTACTTCTGATTGAGTACCTTTAAATTCAAAAACAGTTTTACCTTCCTTGGTGATTTCTAGAACAGCACCGCCTGGATATTCTTTTCCTTTTGAAACAGCAAGCAAAGCGTTTCCGTTAGGTAAAAGCCATCCGTCTCTGGAAGATTTAGGGATAACCCAAGATATTTTTCCATCCCCATCAACAACAAAAGTTTCTGCCCCAAAAACAATAAACGAATGTTTTAAATCCGCAGCGAAAGCGAAGTTAGAGGTGTTCAACAGTACTACGGTTAAGATAGGCACACAAAACAGGAGATTGATTTTTGAAATAACGCGATTCATTTTTAATCCTTATTTGGAGTTGGTAAAAATCCCATGATTGTTGACCATTTGATTCAAGTAATTAACGGGTAATAAAGTTTTAGAGTTAATCAACTTTCTATTACGAGCTAGTGCGAATTTTTAAGCAAAAAGACAATCCATTACTTTGCCACGATTGAGTTGTGAAGGCCGTTTCTGTCTATCGACAACTTCAGAATCTGGTTGAATTCCAAGAGCATTATAAACAGTGGCGCCGAGATCATCGGGAGTAAAAGGGACAGAAACTGGATAGGCACCAATTTTGTCTGATTTTCCTATTACATTCCCACCTTTAACTCCAGCACCAGCAAACAATGTGGTGTAACAGGCCGCCCAGTGGTCTCGGCCATTACCACTAATTTTTGGTGTTCTGCCAAATTCACCGGTAACAATTACCAGAGTTTCATCGAGGAGCCCAGTGGATTCTAAATCATCAAGCAAACAAGATACTCCCCGATCAAGAGGTGGCAAAAGCTCGTTTTTCAATCGGGTAAAATTGTTGCCATGTGTGTCCCAATTTTGAACCCGTCCCATATTTGCCTGAACCACTGGAACCCCAGCTTGGGATAACCTTCGTGCAAGAAGTAAAGATTGGCCAAAGGAGTGATTCCCATACCTGTTACGATTTGCTAAAGGTTCAAGATTTAAATCAAAAGCTTTGGCAATTTTGCCAGAAGCCAAAACTGAGAGTGCAAGTTCTTGTTGATGTGCCAGTCTTTTCGTTGAGGCAATAGATTCTAGATTCTTTTGTTGATCGTTTACTTGCTTTAATAGGAGATTTCGTTCATTAACCCTATCAATAGCAATTCCAGGGAATAGTGAAACATTGTCGACTTTAAAATCAGGTTTTGCAGGGTCTTGATTAATCTGCCATGGATCATGCCTTGGCCCAAGGAAGCCAGCATGTTGACCTGGCCAAGTTAAAGGCCCTTCCAAGAGAAAGGTAGGTAGATTTATACCGCTGGGAATACCATCAGATCGGGGCCTAAGGTAATCTAACGCAGAACTAAAAGAAGGCCAATCATCTCTGGAAGCAACTTTGTCAAAAAAACCGCCCGGTTGTTGATGCCCTGTTATGGTGTGATGGGTTGCTACTAAGTGGTTGTTTTCTTTGTGTGCCATACTTCGCACTAAAGCATATTTATTAGCACGCATAGCAAGCATGGGAAGATGTTCGGAAATCTGAACACCAGAAACATTTGTTGAAATAGGCTTAAATTCACCTCGGATTTCAACTGGCGCATCGGGCTTCATATCAAACATATCGATATGACTTGAGGCCCCGGTAAGGAAAACAAGAATTACCGACTTAGGTTTTTTAGTATTCAAGGAAGCAGTCAACCCAAGATTACCCATGCCTAAACCAAATAAACCTGAAAAGCCTACTTGAAGTAATTCTCTTCTAATTATGCCTGTAGAGTGCAAATGTTGCAGTTTTTGGTTATTCAAGGCGGGATCCCTTAACAAGGATTGAAAGTCAAGACCCTAGGATAAGCTTAAATCGGCATTTCTGGAAGACTTTTATTTGGAAATATGGGTAAGAATTCGGGTTGGGTTAAATAAGTGTCATTAAACAATGACTAATCATAGGTTTTGAGCCCAAATTGGTTTAATGCCTTAGTAACTATTTCGTTTCGTAATAAGCTAAGGAATGCAAGAATTTCGGTGCGTTTAAGCCTACTTTTAGGAATTACAAAGTCATAATGCTCTTCAGCAATAGGAATAAAACAAAGATCGGTGTTTTCAACTGCAGATTGTATTGCAATCCCCCAATCGGAACGCTTTTGGAGTATGGATGCTACTACTGCGGTATGGGATTTTACCTCTGCAAGATAACCACTGGGGCGTACATTTTTTAGTAAACGATCTATAAGAATTCTGGTTCCACTGCCTTTATTTCTATTTACCATCAAAAGATCTGATTGATGAGTAGCAATGTAAATTGCTTCGGCTAAATCTTTACCTGCGAATCTTTGATCATCAGGCCTAAATACAAAGCCTTGCAATCGCCCATAACCTTTAATTAATTCAATTTCATTATTAAGAAATGGCTGGTTGTAAGTGTTGGACTGTTCATCCAATAAATGAATACCTGCAATATCACACTCATTTCTTTTTACCGCCTCCAATCCTCCAGTACTGCCAACAGGGAGAAATTTAGCGGTAATCCCAATTTCCCTGAGTTTGCTTATTAAATAATCCAATCCAATGCAGTGACTTCCGATGATTACCAAATCTGCAGGTTCGATTTCTTTCCCAATCAGGTGAACATCAACAATTTCATCTGCTTCAAGATATTCGTTTTTTTTGGGTATTACGATAAACCCATCAGCTTTTGCAAAAGCAGTAACTGAACCCGACCCTTTTCCCATTGGATAAGCGTAGTATTGAGAATTAATAGTTTTTCCAGGTTCTCCATTAGTATTATTTTGAACTAATCCAACTAACAGAAATTCCGTTCTACCTCGCTCAGAATTCACCCTGAAGGGAAGAGTAGCTTTAATGGTTTTTTTGTTTCTGACTAATTTGCCAGCCATGCATTTTAATACAGGCGCTACGAATTCTTGAAAAGTAAATATTGCAGAAGTAGGGAATCCTGGGAGAACTACCACCGGAATTTTTCTTTCCTGATGATTGACAACAGCAAGACATAAAGGTTTACCAGGTTTTAGTGCGATGCCATGTGCTACAATTCCTGGTTTTCCTAGTTCAGCCACAACTTTATAGGAAAGATCACCACCGCCTTTTGATGTTCCTCCCGAAAGAAGAATCGCATCGTATTTTAGACAGGAATCCAGAGTGGTTTTTAAATTTTCCCAGTTATCTTTTATGATTCCCAAGCAGACAACTTCGCAACCCAGTTCTCTCACAGCATCAGCAAGTACGGTGCTGTTACTATCGTAAACACACCCAAGAGGCAAAAGCATGCCTGGCGCAATAATCTCATCCCCAGTCGAGAAAATCGCAACAATAGGCTTCCGAACAACAGAAACCATATTTATGCCGAGTGCTGCGAGAACCCCTGTTTCCCGGGAAGATAACACTTCTCCTTTTCGTAAAACGATTTCACCTTTGCTAATATCGGTTCCAGCAAAACTAATGTTAGCTCCGGGTGCAATAGCTCTGTTAATCAACAATCTTTCGTTTTTAAAATCAGTATGTTCAATCATGACAATTGCATCAGCACCTCTGGGCAACATGCCCCCGGTAGCAATTGGTAGAGCTAAATTAAATTCAATTACTGATTTTGGTTGAAACCCCGTAACGATGTTTTCATTCCCAACTTTTAATGATTTGATTGAATCTTCGGATGCGCCAAAAGTATCTTCAGCCTTCAGTGCAAAACCATCCACATTTGACCGATCAAAACCGGGTACATCAATTGGTGCGTAAACATCAACTGCTAGAACTCTGCCTAATACCTGATCCAGAGGAACGATTTCGCTATCAAGAGCGGACATATTTAATTCTGATTGGAATAATTTTTCCGCTAGATCGCGATCGATCACATTAAGAAACTGTTTTTGATTGATTGATTCGTTCATATTTTTAGTCATAAAGGTTGATTTTTACATTCTCTCCAGAAGGGTAACCTTCGCATTCACCCGGCACCATTAAAAAACCATCAGCAATCGTTGTGGTGCTCAGCATTGATGCCCCACTTATTGCCAGAGGTTCTGCAAATCCGTTATTGATTTTCACACGAACATAATCCATCCGTCCGACCATGGATGAAATTTTGGAAGCAAGCGGGAGAACTATTGATTTGTACGGTAATTCGCAATTAATGCCTGAGAATCTCCTAATTGCTCTGCTTGCAAAAAGGTCATAAGAACAAAGGCATGACACAGGGTTTCCTGGTATTAAAAACACATATTTGCCATTGATAATGCCCATGCCAGAAGGGCTAGCTGGCCTTAATGCCACACCATGAATTAAAATTTCGCCAAGTTCTTTTACAAGCGAAGGGGCGTGATCTTCCTGACCAACAGAACTACCCCCACTTACTAGGATAAAATCCGCATTTGATTTTGAAAGCGCGTCACTAATTAATTCTCGTCGGTCTTCCAGAAAAATAATGTTGGGATGAATTTGGATATCCCTGTAAACCAAAGCATCAAGCATTACAGAATTTGAATCAACAATTTGGTATCCTTTGGGCAAGGAACCTGGCTTTAGTAATTCATCTCCTGTAATAAAAATATCAACAATAGGTTTTTTAATAACAGAAATTGAAGGTGTTCCGATCGAAGATAAAATACCAATATCTTGAGGTCGGAGTTTTCTTCCTGCATTTAAAATTTCTTGACCAATCTTGACATCTTCCCCAATTCTGCCAACATTTTTTCCAGGGGGAATAGATTCAATAACTCTTAAAACTTTGTTTTCCTCTTGAGCTAATTCAACAGGAATAACAGAATCAGCACCTTCGGGCATAGGGGCGCCGGTCATTATCCGAACTGCAGTTTGAGTTGTAACGCAACCTTCAAAAGGTTTACCAGGTAATGATAAGCCAAGAACTTTAAAATCTAAGGGAGAATAAGGTGCAGCTCCAAATGTTTCTTCCCCACGAATAGCATAACCGTCCATTGCGGAACGATTAAAATTTGGAACTTTTACTGTAGATATAATTGATGACGCAAGAACTCTGCCTGCAGCTTTGTTTAAACAAACGACTTCAAAATTTTTTGATGCCGAAATCTCATCAATAATATTTAAAAAATCAACTACATCTTTTTTTTCTTTAAAGCCTTTCATGCGGATATCTGTGCTGTCTTTTTTATCTTTATCTTGCGGCATTAAATTAATCCTAAGTAGTAGTTTCATGCTTACTTTTAATATATTAAACGAGTTGGGTGTTTATTCGTAACAGGTCATTTAACAAGGGGTATATAATTGGGCGTTCTACAAAATAATTCAACAATCGAATCAAGAAGCCGTTTCAAATTTTTGACGGGTGCTAGAGGTCTAGATTATCCTTACAATCTTTTATTGCTTATATGTTTTGGGATAATTGCTGGCATATCTGTTTCCCATCTTAAGTTAGCAATAGGAATTCCAGGCCATGCAATTATAAAGGTAATGATACCAATGGCGCTAGGGTTATCATTAGCGCCTGCAAGGTCCGCAGGGGCTATTATGGGAATTTCTGGGTTGATCACTGCTTTTATTGGTCAAACACTTACCGAAGGCCCTGGTACTGGTACGGGAGCGTATACCAGCCTTGTATGTACAGGAGTTCTTATGGATTTAACCCTGTATTTTGCAAATACAGGGTGGAAATTATATACAGGGTTAATGGTATCAGGATTATTCGCAAACTTGATAGCGCTTTATGTGCGAAGCGGATTCAAATCGTTTTTGAAAATCAATATTTTTGATTTTAACACTTGGTTTCAAACTGCTGCTTTTACTTATCCAATCTGCGGTTTACTTGCAGGGCTACTTTGTGCATTTCTTGTGTTTAAATTAAAGAATCCTCCCAACAATAGTTAAGCAAACATCAAGAAAGTTTGCATACAGCGTTGGTAACAAAATCAAGCATTTTAATTGGACACTTTTCAGAAGATGAATTCTCAACTCCAGAAGCAACATCCACACCATAAGGTTTTGTGATGCTGATGGCATTTGTGAGATTCGCAGGAGTAAGCCCGCCAGCTAGAAACCAAGGGTGTTTAAATTTTAATTTCGATATCAATTCCCAAGGACCCGGAATACCAGTGCCACCAAACATTCCTTTAAGTTTTGTGTCTACTAAAATAGCAGAGGGGGGATTTTGGTGGTTTGAGATGGAATCAAGCTTGCTTTGAACAAGGTTTAAGCCCATTGATTCATCAATTGATAAAGTTGCAATCCAAGGTTTATCATTAAGGATATCTAATTCTGGAACAGTTCCGTGAAATTGAAAGTAATTAATCTGTGGAATGTTTTTAAGAACATCTTTGACGATAGTCGGATTAGCATTTGCAAAAACAGCAACCACTGAAACCATTGGAGGAATCGTTTTTGCTATTTCTAAAGCTGTAATTATTGAGATATATCTGATTGAATCTGGAAAGAAGTTAAGACCAACCGCATCGCACCCGGCATCTACAGCAGCCAAGGCATCTTTAACAGTTTTTAATCCGCAAATTTTAACCCGGACTCTTTTAATGATGTTAACCCTTGTTAGTCCAAGATTAAATATGGATAGTTAAGCAGCTTTTCTTCTGCTTTCTCCAATACCTGCTTCAAGGAACCAAGTTGGAGGAACAGGCCTGCGATTAAGTTCTTCAGCAAAATTCCAAAAGCAAACACATGGCTCGCCCGGTTTCCAAGAAAAGAAAGCTTTGCGATTATTAACCAGCGTGGGAAATCCTATCAGCCCTAGTTCAGGAACAAGCGGTTCTACGCCAATGTTTTTGATTTCAACAAGAGTGTTTTCAAGAGTCATCTCAGTGACAAAAAGTTCATCAGTTACTTCGTAATATTTTCTTCTTTCTTTCCAGTTCAATCTGTTTTTCTTCTTTTCGTAGAAGTTCTTTTCGGACCGCAAAAGCCTAACCCTTGAAGATACACCTTTTAAGTCTTCTGCGACTCTGCTTGCTAAAGGAAGCATGGATTCAGCAGTTTCTAAAGTCATAATGTCCATGAACATTTTCCTAAAGCTTGGAGGCCATAATAAATCCTATTCCTTCTGATTTATTCGGAATAACAAAGATTCGACCTAAACCTATTAAGGTAAATTAGTAACGAGATTAATTTAAATGATGGGAGTATTGAATACTGTTAACAATTATGACGGTTAATCATAATTGAAAACTGGGTAAAAAATGCAGGTTATGATGAAGAATCATCATTCCTTCCACTGAACAAAGCCCTCTAAGGCAAAGAATTCAGGAAGGCCTAGCTGATCAAATATCCTTGCAGTTCCAAGGTTTCGATCTTCTGCCCTCTGCCAGAATTCTCTGCGATCTGAATTTCCGGGAAACATGGCCCGATCTTTTTGGGATTGATGGCGAAAGATGGCCATTTTCTTTCTTTCAAGCTCTTCTGGGCCTAAGGGGACCACTCTTTCCAGATCTTGAGGTTCCCATTCTTCCCAAGCGCCACGGTAAAGCCAGATTTCAGAAGTATCACCTTTGGTTCTAGCTCGTCGAACTGCCTCAAAAATTGCTTCAGCACAAACTCTGTGGGTACCATGAGGATCGGAAAGTTCTCCTGCGACATAAATTTGAAAAGGATTGAGTTTTTTAATTAAATTTTGAATGTCATCAATATCTTCAGAGTGAATAGGGGCTTTTGCAATGGTGCCAGTGCGATAAAAGCGCAAATTCATGAATTCCAATTGTTCCGGGGGTATGCCGCAGGCAAGTGCGGCGGCCCTAGCTTCAGTTTCCCTAATAAGGGATTTGATTTTCAACAAATCGTCGGAGTCAGATTGCCCAGGAGATTTTTTGTCGAGGAAGGTTCTTACTCTTTCCTTTACTTGGTGAGTTTGTTTCTCATCTATTTTGAAAAGACTATTAAAAGCAGCAGCATAATCGGTAAAACGCCATGCATCGTGATCAAATACCGCAATGTTTCCGCTGGTCATGTAAGCAACAAAAACCTTGTGGCCCTGCTCAACCAGACGAATCAAGGTCCCACCCATGCTAATAACATCGTCATCTGGATGTGGGCTAAAAACTAGAATGTTTTTTTTCAGATTGCCGGCAGGTTCATTGCAAATGGTATCCATTAATTGCTTGAAAACTTTTAATCCAAGTACGCTAGCAGGGCCATGCTCTCTTAGCAGTTCATAAAGTTCATGCTCACGGAAATCATCATCGGAAAGCTTTAGCAAGCCTTTGCCTGTTTTTAGACTTAGTTCAATTACAGCTTTTCGAATTAAAGTATCATTCCAAGAAACAGGCCCAACGGCCCAAGGCCTATCGATCGCAGAAAGGCTTTTGGAAGCAGCTTGATCTAAAATATAAGTTGCGTCTTGATGTTCTTGAAGGAAACTTGCGGTTACATTTTCAGAAACAGGGCCTTCCAAAGCTTTTGCAACAATAGGTGCTTTATGTTCACCATAAGCCATCAGGATAACCTTGCGGGCATCCATGATCGTACCAATACCCATGGTAAGAGCTCTAAGCGGGACATTCTCTTCGCCAAAGAAAGCCTGCGCAGCATCACGGCGAGTAACAGCATCTAAAGTAGCAAGCCTAGTTCGACTATGCCTGGTGGATCCTGGTTCGTTAAAGCCCATGTGCCCGGTTCTACCAATACCAAGGAGTTGGAGGTCCAAGCCCCCGGCTTGTCGGATTTTTTTTTCGTAGTTGATGCAAAATTCTTCAATTTGATCAAAGGCGAGAGTGCCATCCGGAATATTGATTTGATTATCAGGGATGTTTACATGATCAAAAAAAGTTTCCCGCATCCATCTTCGATAACTTTGAGGATGAGTGGAATCCAGCGGGTAATATTCATCAAGATTGAATGTAATAACCTTGGAAAAATCGAGCCCTTCCATTTTGTGCATGCGAATAAGTTCGCGATACAAACCTACGGGGGTAGAACCTGTTGGTAGGCCTAAAACGGTAAATTTACCCTGAACTAGATTCTGTTTTATAATTTCTTCAATCTGAAGAGCAATGTGCCTTGCAGCTTGATTGCTATTTGAAAAAACAAGGGTTGGGACTTTGGTGCGCGGGATGTAGTGTGATGCCATAGTTTTTCCAGACATAACCAATTACATGGTGATTAATAATTCTTATCTATTTAACAGTAGTTTATCATATGATGCCATAGGTAAGACTTATAGAAATATCATCCTGTTTTTTGAGATAAGCATTTAAATTAATGTAAGGACCTAAGGCCATGTACATTTTTCTCAATGGCAAAAAGCAAAATGTTACAGATTTGGTCACGGTGGATGGATTATTGGCTCATTTGAAACTGGAAAGCCGGAAAGTTGCAGTCGAATTAAACAAAAAAGTAATTCCCCTCAAAGATCATGGCCATACATCAATTAATGAAGGTGATTATGTTGAAGTTGTGACCTTGGTAGGTGGAGGAAGTGGAGAAGGATTGAAGATGGATACCCCTTTAAAAATCGGTAAATTTGAGTTTAAAAGCAGGCTAATAACAGGCACCGGGAAATACTCGACTCTCGAGCAAATGAAATATTGCCTCGATTTAAGCGAGTGCGAGGCGACAACAGTTGCAGTCCGCAGGGAAAGGCTTGTTGATAAGCAAGGCAGAAGCATTCTGGATTTTCTTGATTTAAAAAAACTCGTAATTTTGCCTAATACTGCAGGGTGTTATTCCGCTGAAGATGCAGTGAGGCACGCTCGATTAGGCCGTGAATTGCTTAGAAATCTTGAAAATCCAGGTTCAGAATGGGTCAAATTAGAGTGCCTTGGCGATCCTAAAACTTTGCTGCCTGATCCTTTTGAAACCCTTAAGGCAACCGAAATACTCGTAAACGACGGTTTTCAAGTGCTTGTTTATACCAGTGATGACCCAATATTAGCGCGAAATTTGCAAAAAGCAGGGGCCACTAGCGTTATGCCTGCGGGTAGCCCGATAGGAAGTGGCCAAGGTATTCTTAATCCCAATAATATTCGAATTATTTTGGAGTTTTTGAAAGGCGAAAACCCCGATTACCCTGTAATTGTTGATGCAGGGGTCGGTTCTGCAAGTGATGTGGCCAAGGCAATGGAGCTTGGATGCGATGGAGTATTGCTAAATACTGCAATATCAGGGGCAAAATTTCCAGAAAAAATGGCTTTGGCGATGCGCTGGGCTTGTATAGCTGGTAGGTTATCTTATCTTGCTGGAAGAATTCCGAAAAAGCTGTATGCACAAGCTTCAAGTCCTTCAGAGGGGCTTATTTTCTAGCAGATTGTTTATATATTAGTTAAATAGCAAGGATTACCCTTAATTCGGAGGCTTTAGTTCCATGGTTGAGAGAAGAATCGAACTGGATCGCAGATACCAAAAAAAGAAAAAGATGACCAAGCTGAAGAAAAAGCTTGCCATGGCTAAAGATAATCGTGAAAAGGAATTAATCGTCAACAAAATCAAGGTTATCAGCCCTTGGTGGACTGAACCAACCAAATAATTACCTTATCAACTGGTAAAATGAACTGCACCCGGATATATTTCCGGGTGTTTTCATTTATATTTTGGCTTTGATTGGAGAATCTACAATGGCAATGGAATGTGTCGCAACAGCTAGGAAAGCTGAATCAATAGGCAAAAAATTCGTAATTAAAGGCTGGGTAAGAACCCGCAGGGATTCTAAAGGCGGTTTCAGTTTTCTCGAAATAAATGACGGCTCAAGCTTTGGCAATTTGCAAGTAATCGCCAACAATACTTTGGAAAACTATCAAACAGACATTCTGAAAATAGGCACTGGTTGCAGTGTGGTGATTGAAGGAATGATCAAAGGTTCCCCTGCAAAAGGCCAGGAAACGGAACTCGTTGCAGATTCAGTCCAGGTTATTGGTTGGGCTGATCCAAACACCTACACAATGCAGAAAAAAGGGCACACCTTTGAGTATCTAAGAACTCAAGCCCATCTAAGACCAAGAACAAATACCTTCGGAGCCGTTGCCCGGGTTCGCAATCAGATTTCCAAATCAATTCATGACTTTTATCAAGAGCAAGGCTTTCTATATATCAACACCCCCATTATCACTCCAAGTGATTGTGAAGGGGCAGGGCATATGTTCAGGGTGACAACTCTGGATTTTCTAAACCCTAAAATTATAGCCAAAGCTGAAGATGATTTCTTTGGAAAACCAGTCTTTCTTACGGTGAGTGGGCAACTCGAAGGCGAAACATACGCTTGTGGTTTAGGAAAAATCTATACCTTTGGTCCAACTTTCAGGGCCGAAAACTCCAACACTTCTAGGCATCTTGCAGAGTTTTGGATGGTCGAACCCGAAGTTGCTTTTAATGATCTAATCCAGAACATGGATCTCGCTGAATCTTTTATTAAAAGAATTATTCGCGATGTTTTGAATAATTGTGGCGAAGACATGCAGTTTTTTGAAGAACGAATTGAAAAAGGATTGATCCAAAATCTCGAACTAGTTCTTAATAAAGATTTCAAACGAATCTCTTACACCGAGGCAGTTGAAATTCTTAAAAACAGCGGCCAAACTTTCGAATTTGAAGTCGCTTGGGGCAAAGATTTACAATCCGAACACGAACGATACCTTGCAGAAAAACACTTCAATGGCCCCGTCATCCTTTATGATTACCCCAAAGAAATCAAAGCTTTTTACATGCGTCTTAATGACGATGGGAAAACCGTCCGGGCCATGGATGTATTGGTACCTAGAATTGGAGAAATTATTGGGGGCAGTCAAAGAGAAGAGCGCCTTGAATTACTGGAAAGCAGAATGCGAAGCGCAGGTTTAAAACCCGAAGATTATTGGTGGTACTTGGATCTAAGAAGGTTTGGAGGCGTGCCCCATTCAGGGTTTGGCCTGGGCTTAGAACGCTGCGTACAATTTATCACAGGCATGGCAAACATAAGAGATGTGATCCCTTATCCAAGAACACCTGGTAGTGCAGATTTCTAAGGTTTAATTAAAAAACTTATAGCGAACAATGCAATAAAGAGCGTTGAACCCGTCCTTTAGGCCAATTTTTTTACCTTGTTCATAGGTTCTGCCATCATAGCTGACAGGGACTTCGAAAACCCGCCATGCAGGTTTCTTTTTCTTGGCTATTTTAGCTGTGAATTCAGGCTCAAACCCAAATCGATTCGATTTAAGATCCATGCCTTCCAAGACTTCCTTTTTGAATACTTTGTAGCATGTTTCCATATCGGTGAGATTAAGATTAGTAAGCATATTTGAAAGTACAGTAAGGATTTTGTTGGTCACCATGTGCCAAAAATAGAGCACACGATGTTTTTCGCCAATAAAGCGAGAGCCAAAAACAACATCTGCTTTGTTTTCAATAATGGGTTGAAGCAAAGAAGGGTAATCATCAGGATCATATTCTAAATCTGCATCTTGAATAATAATGACATTACCTGTGCAAAGTTTAAATCCATCTCTGAGGGCAGCTCCTTTCCCTTGATTTATCTCTTTGTAAAGTATTTTGGTGTTGTCATCTGCAAATTGTTGCAGCATCTCCCTTGTACCATCAGTACTCAAATCATCCACGAGGATAATTTCTTTTGGAATGGGAACCATCCGAACTCTGCGTAAAACCTCGGTAATCCATCGTTTTTCGTTATAAACGGGAATTACTACAGAAAGTTTAAAGTCTTCAGGTATTTTATAAAGCCCCATGGCCCTACAGTTGCCCAGGCCTATCATTTCCGCCAGCTTTTCTATGTTGGCGTTATGTGCTTCGGTATCTTGCCCAAATGATGGGATATTTTCTCTGCCCTGATCCATTAAAAAATCCTTCCAGTTATGAACATAACCTTTTATCGGTAATACGGTTGGTTTTGGTCAAGCTCAAAGGTGGTTCATCGTGCTGGCATTGACACAGAATTGGCAAAAACTTAAAGATATTAAAGCAGTCGATATGTATGCCCGTTCTAGCATGGATGCTAGTTTATACGGACTTAAATCTCAGGGAAGGGGATCGAGGAAATGGCTGATACAAATCAAAATGGCGTTCCATTGTGCGACTTACAGGCCCAATATAAGACTATTAAGCCCGAACTAGAGGCTGCTGCCTTAAGAGTGTTGGCTTCAGGGCAAGCCATTCTTGGGCCCGAAGTAACAAAATTCGAAGAATCAGTCGCAAAGTTTTGTGGCAGCAATTATGGTGTCAGCTGTAATTCTGGTAGTGATGCTCTTTTACTTGCTTTATGTGCCGCTGATATCGGGCCAGGCGATGAAGTTATAATTCCTCCCTTCACTTTCTTTGCAACCGCTGGTGCGATTTGCAGAACAGGGGCCAAACCTGTTTTTACAGACATTGATTATGCAACTTTTAATATTGATCCCTTGCAAATTGAAAACAAAATAACTCCTCGCACAAAAGCGATCATGCCTGTGCATCTTTTTGGTCAATGCGCCGACATGGAACCCATTTGGAGAATTGCTGAACGACACAACTTATTGGTCATTGAAGATTCAGCACAATCCCTTGGTGCTGAATACCAAGGAAAAAAGACTGGAAGTCTGGCTGCCTTGGCATGCATGAGTTTCTACCCGACAAAAAATCTGGGTGCCTTTGGTGAAGGTGGCATGGTGATTACCAACGATGCAGAATGGGCAAACAAAATGAATTGCCTTCGCGTTCATGGAATGGAACCCAAGTACTATCACAAGTACATAGGTTGGAATGCAAGAATGGATGCTATTCAAGCCGCATTTTGTAATGTAAAGATGAATTATTTGGAACAATGGCTTAAAAATCGCCAGACTGCTGCAGCCAGATATGATTCTATTATTGACGAAGAACATCTAGGAAGCTTTTTGAAAAAGCCCACACGGAAACCAAACCGCAATCATACCTTCAACCAATATGTGGTAAGGGTTTCTGGCGGTGAAAGAGATGCCCTAGTGCAATACTTGCGATCTGAAAAAATTGGCTGCGAAATATATTACCCTCTTCCTTTGCACCTTCAAGAATGTCTCCAGTTTCTAGGTCATGAGAAAGGTGATTTTCCTACCAGCGAAACTGCATGCAGTGAAGTAATGGCACTGCCCATGTTCCCCGAAATTACGGCGGAACAACAAAAGCGTGTTATTAGTGTTTGTGCTTCTTTCCTTAGGCAAAAAGTCAGAAAAGTTGCTTGATCTAGTTTTTTAATAAATCAAGCACTGCAGATACCGTTGCATTAATACCAGTCTCTAATGAGATGGGCATTTCCGGATGGTAGTATTCAGAATGCAATGAAGGCAACGAGGCATTTTTGTTCATCAAAGATGCCTCGTATTTGTTTTTTGGTACGGTGCCTAAAAATAACATGCAAGAAGGAACACCTTCCCTGGCATACCTGCTGAAATCTTCCCCTCCCATGACTGCCTCGCGAGTAGAAACAGCTTCTTTGCCTAATTTTTCCTCCCAAACTTTTCTCAATCTTCGGGTTAAAGGTATATCGTTCGATAAAGAAGGAGTGAACTCGTTATTACGAATTAATATTTCTGGCTCTGGAGCATTGGCTCCAATAGCTGCAGCCTTGGTCAAGCGTTCAATTCCACTCAGAACCTGCTTACGGACATCGTCTTTAATTGTTCTTACCGTTAATTGAAGTCTGACCTCACTAGGAATAATATTGTGTTTCGTGCCACCATGAATTGAACCCACTGTAACCACTGCCGGATCAAGTGGATTCACCTCTCTGCTAACCAGAGTTTGCAAATCAAGGATAATTCTTGCAGCAAGAACAATAGGATCAACGGTAGTGTGTGGTGCTGCGCCATGCCCGCCCTTTCCCTTGACAAGAATATCGATGGAATCAACATTTGCGCATGCAATCCCTTCGCAAACAGCAATGGTACCTGCAGGCCTAGCAGCATCGCAATGCAAAGCGATGCAGAAATCAGGCTTGGGGAAGTCCTTGAATAACCCATCATCGAGCATCGCTTTTGCACCCGCTCCTATTTCTTCAGCAGGTTGAGCAATAAAAACCAAAGTACCAGACCATTTACTTTTAATAGATAATAAAATCCGGGCAGTTCCCACCCAGTTTGTCATGTGTAAATCATGTCCGCATGCATGCATAACGCCTGTATCCAATCCTTTATCATTTCGGGCAACTGCTTTGCTTGCATAAGGCAGTTTGGTGTTTTCCAATACAGGCAACGCATCCATGTCGGTTCGCACCAAAACAGTTGGCCCTTTCCCATTTCGAAAAACTCCAACAACTCCGGTTCTCCCAATTTTCTCTTTCACTTCAAAACCAAGTTTTTTTAATTCTGAAGCAAGAGTTGAAGCTGTTTTAAATTCTTGAAACGATAATTCAGGGTTAGCGTGAAGATATTCATAAAACTTCATCAACTCAGGAGTATGGGAGGAAGTCATTTCCTTTGAAAATTCCTGACTGTATGAAGGGGATGTGTAAAACATCTGGATAAGGATGAAAACAAAAAACAAATGTTTGAACATGAACATGACAGGTTTCCTCGGGAATACTTTGGTGAATCAAACCTTTTTAATGTTTTATACCGGATTTAACTTTACAGTTAGCGAAATTAGCTATAATTCCAATTGTGGTTTTGGTTACCTTAAGGAAGGGGATGGTCATGCAGTTCAGAACAATTCCGCTTGCCCAAAGGCAAGATATATTTTTTAAACTTGTTACTTTGCAGGATGCGAAGAGCAAAGGCATCAGAGAATCTAAAAAGATCATTATCGATCAGTTTCAAATCGATGATGCTACCCTTGAAAAAATCACCGAAGAAGGAATGGATCGTAATTGGCCACCTTTATCAGATAATGAAGAAGAAAATCAGGTTGCTGACTCGGATATGGCTGAACCAACCGATTCAACTGATGAACTACCCGAATCTACTGCTTCAACTGATGAAGTATCACATTCTCCCGAAGCTTAATCCTAGATTTAGTTCTTGTTTACACTACCAATATAACGAAAAAAGGCCCCTACTTAATAGTAAGGGGCCTTTTATTTTTGATAATTGCTAAGGCTTAACTTGCTCTAATAGAAAGGTGCCCTTCTTATTTGAAGTGATGATATCCAATTTGCCATCACCGTTGATATCAGCAATAGCAAATTGAGTCCCAATCCCTGAATCGTTATCTAAAACAACAGGATTGAAAGTGATAATACCATCCGAACTTTTGCTGCCTTTAAGCATGTAAACATAAGCGGGTAAACTTGAACCAGGTTCGCTTTTTCCGTGCGAATAAAACCTTTTACCTGTAACCATATCTTTTACGCCATCGCCATCTAAATCAACAAAATGCATGGCGTGTGTTTCAGAAACTAACTCAGGGAATAGAACCCTGGTATTAAAGGTTGGTTCCTTGGCGTTATCTTTGATCTGCTTATGCCACCAAATGCCATATTTATGTGCTGAACTGGAAAGGACATCAACCAAACCGTCACCATCCAAATCGATGGCATGCATATCTGCAGCAGAATCACCAATTTTGGCGGCATGAAATACCCATGGTTTTCCTTCATATTTTTCAGGTTGTTCCCACCAACCCCCCGTACAAATAACATCCATTCTGCCATCTTTGTTAATGTCACCAATCCCAAGGCCATGAGCATATTTGAAAGTTCCAGGTATTTCTTTGCCTTCCGAGCTTGGCAAACTAATGGGATTCATGGTCCAAGTTTTAGTTGGATCATCACTATTAGGGGTGAAGAAAGCCATTTGACCCATGTGCTCTTGTTTTGCAGGTTGAGCACCCATGAGAAGAACTTTTTTCCCGGTGCCAAAAAGATCAACATAAAGCGGGGTTTCGTTACATGCGCTTGACCAAATTTCATGCTTTTTCCAGTGCCCGTCTTTCCCCTTGGGATTTTCAAACCAATGACAAGGCGCACCAGGAAAACCAATAACGATTAAATCTGGGTATCCATCTTTATTAATATCGTCAGCCCAGCAAGCGAAAGATTGGCTATATCCACTAAGGCCATCACCATAATTTCCGGGTTTTCGAATTTCATGCATTTTCCAGTTCGGGGCTTCGTACCAAGCTTCACCGTTCAAAATATCCATCTTGCCATCTTTATTCACATCAGCCACTGCAACCCCTTCAGACCGGAAAACCGTGTCGATGGTAGTTTTTTTCCAGTTTGGTGATGGGGGCAAAGGTTTAACAGGGTCAGCATTAATGCTGAAAGTAAGAATAGGCAGTAAAACAAATGAAAAATGCATGACAAACTTACTCCAGAGGTAGGATATCTTCCCCAAATTTGCTAAGGGGTATTTAAAACATGCTCTAAATATAATTGATAAATGAATATTTGCGAAAACAAAAATGTATTCAATTAACAAATTAATTGCACATAGGTATGTATCGATTTTACCGGAACGGAAATAATGTTTCAAACCATTTCTCTTAACATCTTTTTCACAAAGAACTTTATTTTTACTAAACTTTTATTAGGGAAGACACTTGGTTCGCTTTACAATCAATCAAGTTGGCAAAAAGTTATTTAAAGGAAAACAAACATGAGCAAAAAGATGTTGGATCTGGTTCTTCCCCGAATTGCGAGAGTTCTTAGCCGTCAGTTGAAAAGCTATCGTGCCGGCACCATAGATGATGCAGCCTTCTCAGATAAATTTGATTCAATCCTACAACAACAATGTGAATGGCTTAATAAGCAAGGTTATCAAAGCGTAGAGGCATCAATAACTGTGCATGCAGCCTTGATAGTATTAAGTTCGCCAGGATTAAAAGCCGAATCTGAGCGCCTTAATACACCACTTGAAGTCATCGAATTTAGGGCAATCTGCGAGTCCGCAAAAGATCTTGGAGAAACACTAGGTGTTCCAACCTATGAGGTAGTTGAAAAACTTAGTTGTTTACTCGCATTTCATATGAAATAACGAGGTTATCGGTTAAGGCTCTTAATTAATTCTTGAAGATTTTTTCTGTTGAGCGGCAAATTGTTGTTGTCAACATAATCAATATTAAGAGCCTCCCAACCTTCTTTACTTGATGTGTCAACTTTAATAACCGCATCACCAATATATTTTTTATTCGAAACCACGCCGAAGTATTCCATTTTTAAATTTATCTCTGATCTGTTTTCTTTATCTTTAACTTTTACGATTTCATACTTTATCATTACAATTTTTTGGGCAGTCGGATGAACCGCTTTGATCACCGCCTTGCCTAAATCCGCCATGAATGTTTTTTCTTCAGAGTTTCGTTTTTTAAATGAGGGCATATCATCGTTAATCCAACTTTTGACACTTGCGCCACTAGCTAAAACAACGAAACCAGCGAAAAAACAAAGAAGAACCCAATAATTTCCCTTGCTTATCATCACTTATTCCCCCTTAATAAAGAATACACCTAACACAAAAGGATCATGGTATGCGTCAAACTAATTTCAACCTTCTTTTTCTATATTCGTTTATTTGGATCACTTATTCCACAAATTTAATAAATGCTCAAAAAAATCTACCCAACACCTCGCTATTAGAGAAGGGTGATTTAGGAACAAAAATGGTTTCCGACATAGGGGTTTGGTTGGATATTAAGACAAAAGAAAACCATACTTTGCGAAACGAACAATTTTTGGTGAATGCCTCAAAAATTGCCCAAGATCCTAAAGCGCTCGAAAAGAAAAAGCAAACCTTGAAAAGTATTCTTGGAATAATCGACAGCACGAATAAAACAGAAGATTTGGAACTCCTCGAAACCCTCAATAAACCTGCCCTGATTTATGAAAACAAACAATATAAGATTTTTAAAATTCGCTGGAATGTTGTTGAGGGGTTGCATGGCGAAGGCTTATTGGTCGAACCAAAAGAAAAACCAACCGCACAAATAATAGCAATCCCTCCACCAGATATTACTCCAGAGAGTTTCTGTGGCCTTACCAATGATAAAACAGTTTCCATGGGAAAGATTCTTGCGGATTTAGGCTGCAGAGTTATCGTTCCAACAATTATTGATCGAAAACAAGGTTTTTCTAATAACCTTGATATTCCACGCAAAACCAACATACCCAGACGGGAATTTATCTACCGAATGGCGTATGAGATGGGTTATCAAATTAATGGTTTGGAAATTCAAAAACTACTTCCGCTGATTAATTGGTTCTCGTTTAAAGATCCAACTATTCCAATAGGAGTGGCTGGTAACGGTGATGGTGCATTTCAAGCATTGATTTTAAGTTTTCTCGATAACCGCATTCAAAGTTCATGGATTGATGGTTATCCCCTCAACCGTAACAAAACCTGGTCGGAACCACTTGATCGAAATATTTGGAATTATCTTAAATATTTTTCTGATGCGGAGTTAGTTTCATTGAGCAAAGCCTCAACTTTGATATCTGGTTTTAGTTATCCATTATACAAAGGCGCACTTAAAATCGAGAATCTTAATCAGGCAGCTCCAGGAATCTTAACCGCACCAACAAAAAATCTTATTATCGAAGAAAATGAAATCCTCGTTTCCTTTTTAAAAGCGATGAACTCTGAGAAAAAAGTTCTGTTTGAAAATACTTCCTCAGTTTTACTTCTTGCGCAATTGGGCGCTAAATTTATTTCAACTATTTCTAATGTTAAATCAACGCCGATAAATGAAATCCCTCCTGTGAACATTGATTTTAACCCTGAAGCAGAGGAGAGACAACAAAGGCAATTCAATGAACTGATTTCATTCATTCAAAAATCTTGGAGAAAATCAGATAAGGTGCGCCAGACTTTAATTTCCAAGCATGATTCATCAACTGTAGAAAAGTGGGAAAAGAGTTCAGAACCATTAAGAGAATATTTTTCGGAAGAAGTGATAGGGAAACTTCCTGCCGCGACTTTAAAGCCGAACCCAAGGTCTCGCATTATTTACGATAACAAAGATTTTACTGGGTATGAAG